>RCUL01000458.1_pt1 | contig 21241 bp, 13 predicted proteins | sample 2167521 | NCBI WGS metagenome assembly RCUL01 (sample SAMN09932745, study PRJNA488358) | compost metagenome | feature: garden; material: soil; isolation source: compost soil in acetic acid-enriched culture | place: Germany: Experimental Botanical Garden Goettingen | collected 2016-01-27
CCGAAATGAAGGTCACCCTGAGCAACGGTGAAGTCATCACCATCGCCAAGGGCCAGACCGAAGGCAAGATCACCATCGATGCACCAAGCGACGACGTATACATCGACGCTGACAAGCTGAGCGTGACTGTCACTGGCACCACCGGTGGCGACTTCGAGAAGCTGGCTGTGGATAACACCCCGGCTGTCACCGACGTCAAGGACACCATCGACACCAGCACCGTAACCCTGACCGCCAGCACCAACAGTGTTGTCGAAGGCGGCGTGGTCACCTACACCGCGAAAGTCAGCGCGCCGGTGACCGGTTCCGACCTGGTCATCAACCTGGCCAACGGTCAGCAGATCACCATTCCTGTAGGCCAGAGCACCGGCACTGTGGACTACGTTGCACCGAACAACGTGCACACCACCAATCCGACCCTGACCAACAGCATCACCGGCACCAGCGGCGGCAACTACGAAAAACTGGTCAGCACCGGCAACACCAGCACCACCGTCACTGACGGCCCGGGCACCAAGGACTCCACCAGCCTGACCCTGACGGCGACTCCGACCGTGGCCGAAGGCGGCTCGATCACTTACGTGGCCAAGCTGAGCAACCCTGCTGGCACCGAGATGAAGGTCACCCTGAGCAACGGTGAGACCATCACCATCGCCGCAGGCCAGACCGAAGGCAAGGTGACCATCGCCGCGCCTGGCGATGACGTGTACATCGATGCCGGTAACGTCAGTGCGAAAATCACCGGCAGCACCGGCGGTGACTTCGAAGAACTAAAGGTCGACGGTTCGTCCGCCGTGACCAGCGTTACCGATACCATCGACACCACCAACCTGACCCTGAGCGCCACGCCATCGGTCGCCGAAGGTGGCAACATCACCTACACCGCGACCTTGAGCAACAAGGCGCAGACCGCGGTCACCGTGACCCTGAGCAACGGTGCAACCATCACCATCGATGCCGGCAAGACCACGGGCACGGCCAGCGTGCCTGCGCCAGCGGATGACGTGTACATCGATGCGGGCAGCGTCAACGCCACCATCACTGGCGCCACCGGTGGCAACTTCGAAGACCTGGCGATCAGCAAGCAGCCAGCCGTCACCCAGGTGACCGACACCATCGACACCACCACCGTCAGCATCAGCGGCACCACCTCGGTGGTGGAAGGTGACTCGGCCAACTACACGCTGACCCTGACCAACAAGGCGCAAACCGATGTAGTCATCAAGCTGACCTACAGCGGCACCGCCACCAACGGTGCGGACTACACCGGCGTCGCCACCGTGGTGATCAAGGCGGGCAGCGATGTGGGCACCTTCAGCGTGCCGATCATCCGTGATGGCATTGCCGAGAGTGCCGAGAACTTCACCGTGAAGATCGACTCGGCCACCGGCGGCAACTTCGAGAACCTGGCAGTCAGCGGCAGCGCGGGCAGTGTCACCACCACCATCGTCAGCAACGAGGCACCTGTTGCCGCGGGCGGCGCCGTGACCGGTACCGAAGACACCGACCTGGTGCTGAGCTGGGCCAACTTCGGCATCACCGATGCCGATACCCCGGCGGCCAACCTGGGCCTGACCATCACCAAACTGCCCGCCGACGGCGTGCTGCAGTACAAGGATGGCAACGTCTGGAAAACCCTGACCGAAGCCGATGCTGGCAAGGTCTTCAGCAAGGCCGACATCGATGCCGGCAAGCTGAAGTTCGTGCCGGATCGCAACGAGTCGGGTATCAATGCCAACGGTGGCACCGGCGTCGGCAACAAAGAGGCCGACTACGCACACATCAAGTTCAAGCCAACCGATGGCCAGGGCCTGGGCAACGAAAGCACCGTCAAGGTCGACATCACTCCGGTGGCCGACAAACCTGACCTGAACATCGGCAGCAACAACGTCAACTCGATCGGCCTGGTCAAGGAAACCTGGAACAGCCTCAGCGGCCTGGGTACCAACGGCAACGGCATCACCGGCGATGCGCTGAAGACCGTGTTCGACAACTCGGGCAAGGCCAACAGCAGCTCGCTGGTCACCAATGCCCAGTCCGACGCCAGCGTCGTCGGCGGTTCGGGCTCGAAGACTTCCGGCCTGATCTACCTCGAAGCGGGCAAGACCTACAGCTTCAGCGGTGTCGGCGATGACAGCCTGCTGATCACCATCGGCGGCAAGAACGTGGCCCAGGCCACCTGGGGCGCGGGCGGTGCGATCAGCGGATCGTTCAAGCCGACCATCAGCGGCTACTACACCCTGGATATCTACCACGCCAACCAGAGCGGCCCGGGCAGCTACGACGTCAACCTGTCGGTCAATGGCAGTACCCCGGTCGACCTGAACAACGCCAACATCCCGATGTACCCGGGCGTGAACGAGCTGACCAATGCTGGCGTCACCGTCGGCGAGTTGCACGGTGCCAATGGCGAAGGCTACTACCAGGGCTACAAGCTCAATGAAGGCGCCGAGAACGGCACCGTCAAGCTGGTCGGTATCTCCACCAACCTCACCGACACCGATGGTTCGGAAACCCTCAGCGTCAAGCTGGGCGGCATTCCGGCAGGCTCGGTACTGAGCGATGGCGCCGGCCACACTGTCACCGTCGGCAGTAGCCAGGTCGACGTCACCGGCTGGAACCTCAACGGCCTGAGCATCAAGCCGCCAGCCTACTACCAGGGCCAGTTCGACGTGACCGTCACTTCGACGGCCACCGAGAAGGCCAACGGCAGCACCGACTTCACCCAGGGCACGATCAAGGTCACCGTTTACCCGGATACCTATGCCACCACCAACCTGACGTCCGATAACGACAGCCGCGACTTTGGCACCAACAACGACATCGTGGTCGCCGACGTCAATGGCTTGCATGTAACCCCAGGGCAGGATTACAACCTGGCGTTCATTGTCGATACTTCAGCCAGTATGGGTTACGCCGGTGTGGACGCGGCGAAGAAATCCCTGGAGTCGGTGTTCAACACCCTGGCTAACAGTGTCAAAGGTGCTCAGTCGGGTACGGTGAATATTCTGCTGGTGGACTTCTCCACCCAGGTCAACACCACCTTCTCGATCAACCTGGCCGACAATGGTGGACTGGCAGCGCTGCAAGCTGCACTGAAGAAGCTGACTCCCGGCGGCAATACCAACTACGAAGATGCGTTCAAAACCACCGCCAACTGGTTCCAGAACCTCAAGGACACCGGCAGTGACGGTAGCAACCAGACGTTCTTCATTACCGATGGCCAGCCAAACGTTTCTCAAGGCAACGAGCGAGGTAACCCGACGTTCAAAGACTCGGGCTACTCGATGGATAGCGTACTGGCCTCGCTGAACTACAAACTGGGCAATGTCATCAGCAATGAAATGGTCGGTGGCTACAACCGGATCAGTATCGACAAGCAGGGTAACCTCTCGTCTCAATACTGGGATGGCTACCGCTGGCGCGCCGACAGCAACGCTTCGGGCGAGTTGCACGCGCAAGGTGATGGCACCTATGAGTTGTCGAGCCAGAACTGGTATTACGTCGACGCCAACTCCAAAGAGTCTTTCCTGTTGCTGTCGAAGCATTCGAGCGTGGAAGCGATCGGCCTCAATGGCGGGGTCAACTCCAACGATCTGAAACCATACGACACCGATGGTAAACCGCAGGCCAACATCGACCCGAGCAAACTGGCCGAAGCGATTCTTGGCCATACCGAGGCCAGCCTGCCGGGCAACGATGCAGTCAGTGGCGGCGACGGCAATGACATCCTGTTCGGTGACCTGGTCAGTTTTGACGGCATCGCCGGCAACGGCGTCGAAGCCATGCAAGCCTATGTGGCCGGCAAGCTGGGCGTGGACCAGGGTGATGTCGACGGACGCGTGCTGCACCAGTACATCGCCGAGCACGTCAGCGAGTTTGATGTATCACGTACTGGCGATGGCAAGGACACGCTGCTCGGTGGCGACGGCAACGACATTCTCTTCGGCCAGGGTGGCAACGACTACCTCGATGGTGGCAAGGGCAATGACATCCTGCTCGGCGGTACCGGCAATGACACCCTGCTTGGCGGTGAAGGCAACGACATCCTCATCGGCGGCAAGGGCGACGACATCATGACCGGCGGCAGCGGTGCCGATACCTTCGTATGGAAGGCCGGCGACACCGGCAAGGACGTGATCAAGGACTTCAAGGCTGCCGAAGGTGACCGTCTGGACCTGAGCGACCTGCTCCAGGGCGAGAAGGCCAGCACCATCGACAACTACCTGAAGATCACCACGGTCAACGGCGAGTCGACCCTGCAGGTCAGCTCCGAAGGCAAGCTCAACGCTTCTGGCGGCCTGGCCAATGCCGATGTGACGATCAAGCTGGAAGGGGTCAACTGGGCCAATACCACGATCAACTCGCTGGTTACCGGTGCCGACCCAACCATCAAGATCGACCACTCCAACAGTTGATCCACAGCCTGCGCCAGCCCTCCCGGGGCTGGCGCGGCGCTTCGGACTTTGCCTGCACCGTATTCACAGCGCATACTCGCTCGCCGGGGCTACACGCCCGGCCAGCTTGGCCTATGCTGCTGACTGCGGATACGGACTGACATTCAGAGGGATACCCCCATGTTCTACGTGCAACGCGATGCACAGGGCCAACTGGTCCGGGTAGAGGCCGCACCCTACGCCGAATACACGGAGATGCTCCCGGCCGACCATGCCGAGGTCCAGGAGTGGTTCGCCGACGACGTAGTCGAGAACAGCCTCAAGCAGCTCAAACAGAGTGACCTGGACATGATCCGGGTGCTCGAGGACTTGATCGAGGTGCTGACCACCAAAGGCGTGATCAGCATCACCGACCTGCCGGCCGGCGCTCAGGCCAAACTGCTCAGCCGATCCAATGCCCGTCAGGTGCTGGGCGGCCTGACCAACCTGATCGATGACAGTGAAGAACACAGCGGCCTGATCTGACTGGCGCAGGCCCGTTGCGGGCCTGCAGCCGCTTGCCTCAACGCCAGGGTGCCGGCTCGCCGACCAGTCTTCCCTGAACCCCCTGAATACCCATCTCGCGCAATACCTTGAGCTCACCTTCGGTTTCGACCCGCTCGGCAATCAGCGGCAAGTCGATGCTGTGCGCTGCGCGCTGGATCGCTTCGATGAACAGGCGCTTGTGCCGTTCGTGGTCGATGGCGCGGATGTAGCTGCCGTCGATCTTCAGGTAGGCCAGACCCAGGTGTGCAAGGTTGCCGATCATGCTGAAACGTCCGCCGAAACGCTGCAGGCTGAGGCTGAAGCCCAGTACCCGCAGGCGTCGGGTGAGCTGCTCAAGCACGGCTTGTTCAGGCAGTTGTTCTTCACCGATTTCCAGGGTCAGGCGCGGACCCAGCACGGCATTCTGGCCGAGCAGGTCATAGACCCGCTGCAACGCCTTCGGATCGGCCAGGGTCGCTGCCGACAGGTTAAGGGCCAGCGCTTCCTTGTGGGTGTGCATGTGCTTGAGCACTTGCTCGAGCATCAGCACATCGAGCCGCGCCGACCAGCCAAAACGCTCCAGCCAGGGCAGGAAGCGTCCGGCGGCGATGGCCTGGCCCTGGGCGTCGAGCACCCGCGAGATCACCTTGTAATGCAGCACCCGCTCCGGTGCATCACAGGCCACCACCGGCTGGAAGAACAGCTGGAAGCGCCCCTGCTGCAACGCTTCATCGAGCAGGGTATGCCAGGCATGGTGGGTATCGCCGGCTTGCGGCGCAGTACCCTGCTCCAGGCACACCCAGCCTGGCTCCAGCTGGCTTTCAGCGCGCGCCAGGGCTTCGTCAGCCAGCTTGAGCAAAGCCTGGGGCTCGTCACCCGGGCTGTAAGGGGCCATGCCGATGCAGGCGACCGGGGTTACATCACTGGCGCCGGTATCGGCCAGGCTCTGCAGGGTCACTTCCAGGGCCTGGGCCAGCTGGATCGCCTCTTCATGCACCAGCCCCGGCGCCAGCACTGCAAACTCGCCGCCGCGGCTGCGGGTAATCAGGTTGTTGGTTTCCGGGTAGTTGGCGCAGGTGCGTTGCAGTTGCTGGCCAACCGCCTGCAGCAACTGGTCGGTACGCTGACCGCCCAGGCGCTGGTTGAGCCCGGCCAGGTCCTTGACCCGCAGCAGCAACAGGTAACCCGGGCGCGCCTCTTCGAGGTTGCTGACCAGGGCGTTGAGCTGCATCTCGAAATAGCGGCGGTTGGCAAGCCCGGTGAGGCTGTCCTGGTACGACTCGACCCGCAGCTTTTCGCTACGCTCGGCCTGCTCCTTGAACAGCGCCTTGAGCTTTTCGACCATCTGGTTCATGGCCTGCACTACCCGGCGCAGTTCCGGGGTACGCGGCAAGTCCGGCAAACTGAGGAACTCGCGCCGGGCGATGGCGTGGGACTGCGCCACCATGTAATCCAGCGGCTTGAGCTGGCGGCGCAGCAACAGCGCGCCGAGCACCGCACTCAAGGCGCCGCACAGCAGCAGCCAGCCGAGGCTGCCCAGGGCACTCTGCCAAAGCTTGGCCAGGGCGAACATCGGATGGCTGACCACCTCGACCCGTGCCGCCTGCTGCCAGCCGCGGCTGACGATGGCATCGCCACCGGCGGGCTCCAGGCCGATCAGGCGAATGAACCAGGCCGGCACACCGTTGGCATCTGGCTCGGCGTGGCGCTCGACCAGCAAGGCATTGGAGCCCGTGTCGATGACCTTGATGCTCGAATAATAACCACTGTCGAAGATCGAGCTGACCATCAGCTCGACCATCGCCGGGTCGTCGATATTCGGCGTCAGCGACAGCGCCAGGGCCGTGGCGGCGTCCTGGGCATGGGAGCGCAGCTGGTTGACGTACTGGCTGCGCGAACTCTCCAGGCTGACCATGAAGCTGCCGCTGAAGGCGACTACCAGGAACAGGCAGATGGCAAGCAGCAATTGTTTGAACAGTGACATCTGTGCTCCTTCAGTAAGCCGGCTCGGCGGGGAAGCCTTCGGCCTGCATCTTCTTCAATAGATCCTGCCAGCGCGACAAGCGCTTGGTGTCGCCCACCTTCTTGTTGCCACCCGCACCGGTCAGCCACAGGCCTTCACCGTTGAAGGAATACACCGGCAACAGGTCCGGCCGCTGGCTGGCGGGCTTGATCGCGTCGATCAGGCTGTCGAGCACCAGTGGCATGGCCTCCGGGCTTGAATAATAGGTCAGGACCATGTGCGCGCGATTCTGGCGCAAGGCCTTGACGTAGGTAATCCGCAGTTTTTCGGCAGGAACACCGAGCCGGCGCAGGCTGAAATACTTGGCGATAGCGTAGTCTTCACAGTCGCCGGCGCCCTTGATCAACGACTGCACCGGGGTTGCCCAGTAGTCCACCTCGCGCCACAGGTCGATATCCTCGACATAGCGAAGCTGCTGGTTGAAGAACTGGTTGACCACTTTCAGGCGTTCGGCCTCGCTGCCCTGCTTCTGGGTCGCCAACAGGTTCTGCCAGGCATCGACCCGGCCCTGACCAGGCCCCAAGGGCCCGTACAACGACTGGGCGCGGCGGCTGATCTGCGAGAAATCCCAATCGGCGTGCAGACCGCCCAGCAACAGGCAGCCGAGCACCACGGCAAGGCCAAGCCGACGCACAGTCAATTGAACAGCCAGAGGTATCGCCAATGCGAACAATCCGCGCAGACCTGTGGAAAACGCCGATGGTGCGGCCTCGACCCGGAAAAAACAATGGCACCTTACAATCATCGCGCCATCAAACTGTTGATCACGGGCAACCCCTTGTCAGGCGTGGGCTGCAACCCGGCTTCCCTTGAGCAAAAACTTCCTTCACGATAGCAAGCAAGCGGCCGTTGATTGCTGTTTCGTTAGTGAAATCAGGGCTCTCGTCGGCGCGGTTTGACAAGTAAATCTCCCCTAACTAGTGTTATTGGATCCTGGATCCAAAACCGTTTCGACTTCAGGCAGAGACAGCGTGGCCGAGAAAACCAAACTTCTGAGCGACATTCTGGGCGGTGGCGAGCAAGTTCCGCCCCACCTGGCGCGCAGTGTGATTGAAGAGCGGCTGCGCAGTGCCATCCTCGATGGTCGCCTGGCGCCGGGCATGGCCTTGCGTCAACAGGAACTGGCCACCTTGTTTGGCGTCAGCCGCATGCCGGTGCGCGAGGCCCTGCGCCAGCTCGAAGCGCAGTCGCTGCTGCAGGTAGTGGCGCACAAGGGCGCCGTGGTCGCGCCACTGATCGGCGAAGATGCCGTGGATACCTACGCCTTGCGGGTCCTCCTGGAGTCCGAGGCCCTGCGCCAGTCGATCCCCTTGCTCGACGCCGAGGATATCGCCATGGCTCGCGGCTATATCGCGGAGCTGGAAAACGAAACCCGGCATGCCGAAATCGGTCGCCTGAACCGCCTGTTTCACATGAGCCTGTACAGCAAGGCGCCCAACCAGAAGCTGCTGCGCCTGATTGAAAACGAGCTCAATGAAGAAGAACGCTTTCTGCGCTTCCACCTGTCGTCGATGGGCCTGGGCAAGCTGACCCAGGACGATCACATCGGGCTGGTGGACGCCGCTAACGACAAGTCGGTTGAAGATGCCATCAGGATCCTCGAACGCCACCTGAACAACGGGGCAAAAACGATCAAGGCCTACCTGAGCAGACAATCGGCAGAGTGAACCCACAGCCATGGCCGGCGACCCCGGCCACTGGCAGCAATCGCGCTCGGGGCACACCTTGAGCGGAAGGAAAGGCAGTGCACGCTCCCACTCTTCAGCGCAGAACCGTACCGGGCTCTGCCCAGCCGCCGCAGATCCGCCTGATCTGCCTCGCCTGCAGTCAGGACCATCTGAGCCAATACCGCGCCTGGTCCGTAGCGCTCAATGACCATATCGAACTGGTGACCGTCAACGTCCTGGCCTATGGCGACCTGACCCGTCCACTGCCCTTGCAAAACAATCCCACCCTGATCGCCACCCTGGTCGAACGCTTGCAGGTCTACCTGCACAAACCCCATGCGCTGTTTGGTCAGGGCGTAGGGGCGCAGTTGGCTTTCGCCCTGGCCCGCAACACCGAGCAACTGCACCCGGGCCAGACCCGCCATCTGTTTGTCTCGACCAGCGACAGCCCTTCAGCTGATGCAGGCGAGGCCCCGGCCGGGCTCAAAGTGCCAGTCACTGCGCTGTATCCGTCAGGGTATCTGCCGCGCATGCTGGGTTGGCACGACTACAGCTGCCGGGAGATCGAGCTGATCGAACTGCCCGATGACCAAGGCGAAGCCCCCCGGTTCAACCAGCGCCTGATTCAAATCATCAATACGCACCTGGGCCTGCTTAGCCTCTGACCCCTCCAGACATACCCATCCCCTGCCCTCAAGGGGTGCTCTCGCGCCCCTGATTTGTCTCTTCCTGTTTCAGCCAGCCATGGCGGCCCCTGCATTTTCGGCACACTCTTACCCGCGCAGCGACCGCTGATTGCCCTCGGGCGGACCTGGTCGTCTGCTTTTTGCACACCTGCAGAAGGAGCCTAGCGCCGGGCAAGGACCGATATCGATCAGCTGCCCCTTAGAGTCAACCAGGTCCGACTTCCATTCTTCTGTGCTCCGAGTGAGGCATTCACTCACGCAGTTTTTATTCTGACACTTCGTTGCCGGAAGGAGCACTTACCTATCAATAAAACTTCAAACTAAAGTTTTAATTACTTACTTCGCACTCGAAAAAACCAACTAAAAATATAATTAACAAAGTTATTGCCGAACACTTAAAAGTTGTTCTAACTTTTTATAGGCACGGGCCAGCCTGATCACAAAGCCCCCGTCAACCTGAGAAAAATGATGCTTATTGCATCGATACGCCTGTCATCACGCAGCTATCGAACTGTTCGGTCGAGGCCCCTGCTCGGCCATTGAAAACTTCGAAACTGTCGATGAAGGCCGATTGACCGGACATTAGCCACTGACAAGGAAACCCCATGAATACGTTGACTTCGCATCTTATCGCCCGCAAAGCCGAACTTGCCGCCCACCCGATCTTTGCCGAAATAGATTCTTTGCCGGTATTGCAGCGGTTCATGGAAACCCATGTATTTGCCGTCTGGGATTTCATGTCGCTGACCAAGCGCCTGCAGCAGGAGCTGACCTGTATCCAGCTGCCCTGGCTACCACCGCTTGACCCCAACGCCGCCCGCCTGATCAACGAGATCGTCCTCGGCGAAGAGTCCGACGATCGCCTGGGCCAGGGGCATTACAGCCATTTCGAGCTGTACCTGGACGCCATGCGCGAAGTTGGCGCCAGCACGGCGGCGATCGAGCGCTTCGTCAGCCTGCAGCGTGAAGGTGTTGGTTACGCCAGCGCCCTGCAGCGCGCTGGCGCCAGCGAGGCGGCCCGGCAGTTCGTCAGCCACACCCTGGAGACCGCCCTTGGCGCACCGGCCCATAGCGTCGCCGCGGCCTTCCTGCATGGGCGCGAAAGCGTCATTCCAAGCATGTTCCAGCGCATCCTCGATGACTGGGGCATCACCGGCGAACAGGCGCCGACCTTCCGTTACTACCTGCAACGGCATATCGAGGTCGACGCCGAAGACCACGGCCCAGCCGCCGAAGCCCTGCTGACAAGGCTGGTAAAAAGCGACCCGGTGCAGCAGCGCCAGGTGCTGGAAGCCGCCATCGCCGCCATCGACAGCCGCATCGCCCTGTGGGACCGCCTGCGCCTGTCGATGCGCGAAACCGTCGCGGAGGTCAGTGCATGAACGCCCTCGATTACCATTCCTTCGCTGAGGCCTGGGAGAGCCACGCAACCATCCGCACCCGGCCACGACGCCTGGTCGAGGACGATCAGCGGCTGATCTACCCGCTCAGCCGCCAGCCGCTGGTGCTCAGTGAGACCTTTGTGCGCGAGTGCCCGCAGCAACGCGATTTCGCCCTGGCCCAGAGCTTGTACAAGTTCATCAACGACGTGGTGATTTTCGAGACCGAGATCGTCGACCGCACGGCGCGGCGGATCGCCAAGGACCGCTTCGCCATTCGCTTTCCGTTCGCCTGTCGCTACGACGCCATGACCGTGGTGGTAGATGAGGACTACCACGCCCTGGTAGCCATGGACTTCATGCAACAAACCATCGCCCTGACCGGGATCGAGCCGATTGCCCTACCCCGGGAGATTGAACTGAGCCGGGCGATACCTGCGGCCCTGGCGCTGGCGCCGGAGCACCTTCGCGACGCCCTTGAGCTGATTTGCGTAGGTATCGCCGAAAACACCCTGACCGACGATGTCGCCGCCTTCGCCCGGGATGACACGGTCAAGCCCTCGGTGAAGGGCCTGATGGCCGACCACCTGCTCGACGAAGGCCGCCATTCAAGTTTCTGGGCGCGGCTGGTGCGCATCTACTGGCACAGCGCCCCCGAGGCGGACCGGCAATGCATCGCCGAAATCCTGCCGGTGTTTCTCGCCCAGTACCTGACCAACGACATCCAGAAAGGCTTCGACTTCGCCCTGACCGATCACCTGCCGATCAGCGAGGCCGCGCGACAAACGCTGCGCCAGGAAGTGACGGCGATGGCCTACCCGATCGACCACCGGCACCCGCTGCTGGGCAACATTCTGCGCCTGTTCCGCGCCAGTTCCATGCTCGACTCGCCCTGCGTACAACAAGCCCTGGCGCACTACCTGCCCGAACCAAGGAGATAGCCATGAGACGCCTGGAAATCCTTCTGATCGGCACAAGCCCGGCACTGACCTTGCTGCACCAGGACCTGCTCGACCACGGTCACGCGCTGTACCTGGCCGACAGCGCCGCGGCCTTGCAACAACGCCCGTGGCGCCAGCCACGGTTGCTCATCGATGACGGCAGCCTGGCACTGTGTGCCAGCGATTGGCACGGCCTGGACGACTGCGCGCTGTTGAGCCTGCGCCTGGGCATTCACCTGCAAAGAGACCTGCAAAGCGCTGGCGAGCTGCCGACACTTGAGCTTTTGTGCTGGACCGGCAGCGCCACCGCACAGCGCCTGATCGAGCGCCAGCGCTTGGGCCCGGAGACGTCCGGCAATGGTCAACAGTTGCGCCTGAATGCCATCGCCAGCCTGCAAGAGATGCTCGCGCTGCACGTCAGCCGCTTCTCGCGAAACCCCGACTACCTGCAGCAAGCAGCCGCCATCAACCCCGGGCAGGAGGATCTGCAACAAGGTCTCGACTGGCTGGAGCAGTTGGCCTGGTTCCATCGTTTCAACCAGAGCGAAAATCAGCCAATGCTCGCAGCTGCCGAGGTGCCGCTGATCGAGCGCCTGGAACAGAGCCTGCGGGTTCATGCCGACAGCCCAGCGCTGAACCTGAACGGCCAGCGCATCAGCTATGCACAGTTGCACGCCTTGGCGGCAGCGATCCTGCAACGGTTGCCTGTTTTACCGACCGCAACTGAACCGCCAGTGATCGGCGTTTGCCTGGGCAAATCCGCTGCGCTCTACGCCAGTGTGCTCGCCGTATTCGGCTATGGGGCAGTGTATTTGCCGCTGGACCCGGCGCACCCCGCCGAGCGCCTGCGCTATATCCTCAAGAATGCCGGCGCCAGCCTGCTGCTGCATGACGGGCAGGTGCCGCTGGATGAGCTGAAAGTACCGAGCCTGGACCTGCGCCAGCTGCCCACGCCGCTGACGCAGCCACTGCCGTCATTGCTGCGCCAGCGACCGGCGCCAGACGCCCCCTGCGTGGCGATCTACACCTCGGGCACCACCGGCCAGCCCAAGGGCGTGCTGCTCAGCCAGCGCAACCTCAGCCACTTCCAGGCCTGGTACAGCGCCCATGTGCAGCTGGATCAGCAAAGCCGGGCGCTGCAGTTTTCGACCATCGGTTTCGATGCCTCGTTGCTGGATATCCTGCCGACCTGGGTGTGCGGCGGCGAGCTGGTGGTACCCACTGAAGACCAGCGCCGCGACCCGGCGCAGTTGCTGACGCTGATGCGCGAACAGCAAGTGACCCATGCCTTTCTGCCGCCGGCGCTGCTGAGCATCCTGCCGCGCGATCAGAACCTGCGCTTGAGCCACCTGATCACCGGTGGCGATGTCTGTGAGCCCGAGGTGATTGCCCGCCTGGCCGGGCAGTGCCAGCTACACAACATCTACGGCCCGACCGAAACCACGGTGCTGGCCACGACCCGGGTGTTCCAGGCTGACGACAACAACCGCAACCTGGGCTGGCCGATCGCCAACACGCGGGTTTTGATTCTCGACCAAGGCCTGCAACCTGTAGCCGAAAACACCCCCGGTGAGCTGTACATCGCAGGGCCGGGCGTTGGCCTGGGCTACCTGAACAATCCAGCCCTGAGCAATGAGCGCTTTATCACCTTGACGCTTGCCGGCGGCAGCCCGCTGCACCTGTACCGCACTGGCGATATTGGTAAATGGACAGCCGACGGTATCGAGCTCTGTGGTCGGCGCGACAGCCAGGTGAAGATTCGCGGCTTTCGGGTCGAACCGGAAGAGATCGAGCATTGCCTGCGCAGCAGCGGCCTGTTCCATCAGGTGGCCGTGGTCATCGATGCTCAGCGGCGGATCCTGGCGTTCTGCGTGCAAGCTACGGCTGACGATGGCGAAGCCGCCCTGCGCCTGCATGCCGAGCAACAGCTGCCCGACTACATGCGTCCGGCCTTTTATCAGCAACTGGCGCAGATGCCCTACACCGCCAACGGCAAGATTGATCGCCAGGCGTTGCTGGCGATACCGCCGGGGCTGACGCAGAGCAATCATCACTTCGGCCCGGTAACCTCTGTCGAAGCGCAGCTGGTTGGCGTGTGGAGCGAACTGCTCGAACTACCCGAGCAGGACATATCCACTGACGCCAGCTTCTTCAGCCTCGGCGGCCATTCGATCCTGCTGTCACGCCTCTTGCTGGCTGTTCGCGAACAGTTCGGCCGCGGCATTGCGATCAACCGGTTTATCGAGATGCCTACGGTGCAACGCCTGGCCACGCTGGTCAGCGGTGAGCAAGCACAGCTGCTCGGCCTCGATACGCAAGCCGAACGCGATGCCTGCCGCGAACTGGGTTTGCAGATTCTGCCAATGGCGCAACTGGGCGACGTGCACAAGGTGATCGTCACCGGGGCCAACAGTTTTCTCGGCGTGCACCTGGTTGAAGCGCTGCTTGAATGGGGCGCCAGCGAAGTCGCTTGCCTGGTGCGCTGCAGTGCCAGTCAGTCAGCGCAGCAACGGTTCACCGCAGCGCTGATGGAGAACGGTTTACACCGGCTCGACATGAGCCGGGTGAAAGTTTTCGCGGCCGACCTGCGCCAGCCTCGCCTGGGCCTGGCCGAGGCCGAGTATGCCTATCTGGACAGCGAGTACGGCGCACTGCTGCACAACGCCGCGCAGGTCAACCATGTGCTGGATTACCGCAGCCTGGCCGCCGACAACGTCGAGCCACTGTTCGAGTGCCTGCGCCTGTGCGAAGGCCGACGCAAAAAGGTCTTCAATTTCGTTTCGACCCTGTCGGCGTGCAGCGCCATCGACGCCGACGGCCAGGTGCTGGAGCAGGATCCGGCCGCAACACCGCCAATCTACATACGCAACGGTTACAACCTGAGCAAATGGGTGGGCGAGCGCATCCTCCAGCGCGCCCGCGACCAGGGTGTATGGGTCAACCTGTACCGCCCCGGCAATATCACCTTCGACAGCCGCAATGGCATCTGTCAGCCCCAGCGCAACCGCCTGATGCTGATGCTCAAGGGCTCGCTGCAGCTCGGCCAGGTGCCTGCGCTGGAGCTCAACTTCGACCTGATGCCGGTGGATTTTCTCGCCCGCTTCATCGCCTTCCACAGCAGCCGCTACCAGCCCGAACAGGCGGTGTTCAACCTGCACAACCCGGAGCCTTTGAGCTGGAGCGACTACGTCTCGGTGTTCCGCGACAGTGGCAGGCCGTTCGAGCTGGTCAGCGTCGAGCAGTGGCAACGGCAGTTGCGCCGGGTCGACCGCGACAACGCCCTGTTCGATGTCCTGGGCTTCTACCTGGACGGCTTCGAGGAAGACATCGGCGACATCTCGTTGATCCGGCACGGCAATGCCCGCGCCGGGGTCGAGCGCATGGGCGCCCGCTACCCGCAGAAAACCCCGCAGTTGCTGCAACGCGGCTGCCAGTACCTGCACGACATCGCCTTCATCTGAGCACCTTCAACCCACGCAGGAGACTTAACCATGCAAGCACTTCAACCCGACACCCTGATCCGCAACCCTGCCGGCTGCCGTGTGGTGGCCAGTGTCGACATCGCCAGCGATGCCGCCAGCATCTGGAACATCGTCGGCAATTTCGCCGGCTTTCCGGTGTTCATCCCGGCCTTGGCGCACATCGAGATGACCGGCAGCGGCGTGCGTTCAGTGCGCAAGAAGCTGTTCAAGGACGGCAACGTGGTCATCGAGCAGCTCAATAGCCGCGACGACCAGGCCATGTGCATGACCTGGAGCCTGATCTACACCAGCCTGAACATCGGCAACCTGTGGGCGGCGATGCAGGTCGAGGCGCTGGGCGAGCGCCAGGCGCGGGCAACCTGGACCATCCAGGCCGAGCCGTGGGAAGGCGGCAGCGAGGCGCTGCCGGGCTTTCAGGCGTTTTTGCAGGGGTTTGCCGATGAGGCGATGAACAACGTGAGGAATTTGTTGAGCTAACCCCGGTCGGCGGGGCAAGCCCGTTCCTACAAGAGCGAGCTTGCCCTGATCAACAGTTGCAAAATATTCCAAGGATGCCAACAATGAGACTAATTATCATTTATGACCCCTTCAGCAGCGCACCTTCATGCCCTCTCGAGAGTCCGTGTACACGCTTTACAGCCATCACCACGGCTGGCTGAACACCTGGCTGCGCAGCAAGCTGGGCAATGCCGCCGATGCCGCGGATCTGGCCCAGGACACCTTCGTGCGCCTGTTGCAGCGGCGCGAACTGCTGGAGCTGAATGCACCCCGGGCGTTCCTGCGCACCATCGCCCGGGGCCTGGTGATCGACCACTGGCGCCGTGAAGAGCTGCACCGCGCCTACCTTGAAGCCCTGGCGCATCTGCCAGAAGCCGAAGTGCCCTCGGTTGAAACTCGCGAACTGTTGCTGGAGCTGCTCGAGCGCATCGCGCAGATGCTCGACGGCCTTAAACCGAAAGTGCGCCGCGCTTTTCTCCTGGCGCAGTGCGAAGGCCTGAGCCACAAGGAAATTGCCGAACAGATGGGCGTGTCCCTGCGCTCGGTCGAGCGCTATGTGGCCGATGCGCTTTATCACTGTTACCTGCTGCGCTACGAGTCAGAGGCGTAAGCCGGCATGACAACCCTCAATCCTGGCCCGCGAGTGGTCAAGCAGGCCATCCACTGGATGCTCAAGCTGCGCGAAAGCGGCCACAACGCGCGGCTGCAGCAGCAATGCGAACAGTGGCGTGCAACCCATCAGGAACACGAGCTGGCCTGGCAACGGGTCCAGTCCCTGCATCAGGAGCTCAACCTGCGCGCCGTGCCGGGTGCCAGTGTAGCTTTGCAGACCCTGGAGAACAGCAGCCAGCGCCTGCAACGGCGCCAGGCCCTGAAGCTGCTCAGCGGCGTGCTGGTGTTCGGCTCGGCGGCCTGGCTGGGCAAGGATCTGCAGGTTATCAGCCCGTTGACTGCGGATTTTGCCAGTGGCACCGGTCAGCGGCGCAGCGTGCGCCTGCCGGATGGCTCGTTGCTGCAGCTGAACACCAACAGCGCCGTCGACCTGGCCTTCGAGGCCGATCAGCGCCTGATTCGCCTCAAGCACGGTGAGTTGCTGCTGACCTGCGCCAAGGATACGAGCGCTCCTGGCCGCCCCTTGCTGGTAAGCACCCGCGATGCCTTGCTTCAAGGCTTCAACGGCCACTTCGTGGTGCGCCAGGACGACAACTGCACCCGCGTCAGCGTCAGTCAGGGTACCGTCGTCATCCACTCGCCAGGCCCTACGCAATGGATTCACGCCGGCCAGAGCTATCGCCTGGATACCCGGGGCGCAACCCTCCTACAGAATCAGGACATGGATGCCGGCGCCTGGGCTGAAGGGCTGATCGTCACCCGCGACATGCGCCTGGGCGATTTCCTCGCCGAAGTCGGGCGCTATCGCCACGGTTATGTGAGCTGCGCCGATGACATTGCCGACTTGCGCCTGTCCGGTGTGTTCCGCCTTGAGGACACCGACAAACTGCTGCAACTGCTGCCGCAGACGCTGCCGGTGACGGTCAGCTATCGCACTCGCTGGTGGGTGCGCCTCGAGCGACTGGCCTGAACAATTTTTTTTGGCGGGTTTTACCAACGAGTCCGGCTAGGACAGTAAGCGACTCCTTCTGCCCTTACCGACTCTACGGATGCTCTCCATGCGTAATGCTTCGCCCCTGTTGCGGCTCAACAAGAAGAATGATTTTCAACCTGTCTTAGATTCTGCCACGAGCAGCACCCTCGGTAAGGCCATCCGCGCCGCGCTGCTCGGCACCGCCCTGGGCATTGCTGCTGTACCGGCCGGGACGCTTGCCGCGCAAGCGGGCAGTGTCAGCCAGCAGTACAACATCCCCGCCGGCTCCCTGGATGATGTGCTCAACCAGTTCGCCCGCAAGGCCCAGATCACCTTGTCGAGCACCCCGCAAATGACCCAGGGCCTGCAGTCGCCAGGCCTGCAAGGCAGTTACGCCACCGACCAGGCGCTGCGCCAATTGCTCAACGGCTCGGGCCTGGAGGCCGTCAGCCAGGATGGCGGCAGCTTTGTGCTGCGGGCTCAGCCACAGGACGCAGCGCTGTCGTTGCCAAGCACAGAAGTGCGCGAGTTCGCCCTGGGTAATGCGCTGGGCAGCATGGAAGGCTACAACGCCACCCACAGCCAGGTCGCGACCAAGACCAGTGCGCCGATTCTGGAAACCTCGCAGTCGGTGTCGGTGGTTACCCGTCAGCAAATGGACGACCAGGGCTCGCAGACCGTGGCCCAGACCATGCGCTACACCCCTGGCGTGCTGACCAACCCCTATGGTGCGACTCACCGCTACGACTACGTGGCCATGCGCGGCTTCAACGACGGCTCTGTGGATAACATCTACCTGGACGGTCTGAAGTCCATGGGTGACAGCGGCACCTACAGCACCATGCAGGTCGATCCGTACTTCCTTGAGCGGGTGGATATCCTCAAGGGGCCGTCTTCGGTGCTCTATGGCCGCAGCTCGCCCGGCGGCCTGGTCGCGCTGACCAGCAAGAAGCCGCTGTACGAGACCTATCACCAAGTGCAGGCCACTGTCGGCACCCAGGGCCAGCGTGGCGTTGGTTTCGACTTCAGCGGCCCGCTGGATGACGACAAGCGCATCGCCTACCGTCTGGTGGGCGTCGCCGATCAGTCCGACACCCAGTTCGACCACAACGAAGAAAAACGCTTCGCCCTGGCGCCGACCGTCAGCATCAACTTCAGCGAAGATACGTCGCTGACCCTGCAGGCCTACCTGCAGCATGACCCCGACGGCGGTTATCACGGCGGCGTTCCGGCCGCTGGTGCGCTGCACCAGCGCAATGGCCGGCGCATCTCCGATCACTTCTTCGAAGGCGAGCCGGGCGTCGATCGTTACGAGCGTGACCAGCAGTCGTTCGGCTACCAGTTCGAGCACCGCTTCAACGACGTATTCACCGCACGGCAGAACTTCCGCTACCTGGATTCGACGGTGAAGATGGATCAGGTGTATGCCTGGGGCTGGACCACGCCAACCAGCAACGAGTTGAACCGCTACTACACCGGCGGCGAGGAAAAGCTGCACTCGTACATCATCGACAACATGCTCCAGGCCGAATACTTCACCGGCAGCGCCAAGCACACCACGCTGCTGGGCCTGGACTATCAACGGCGCAAGACTGTGGTCGACTGGCGCAGTGGCGCCCTGGCCCCGATCAATGCCTTCGATCCGCAGTACGGCAACTCGGAAATCACCTACTTCGACCCCACCAGCTACCTGCGTCGCCTGCAACAGACCGGCGTATACCTGCAGGACCTGATCGAGCTCGACCAGTGGCGTTTCTCCCTCGGCCTGCGTCAGGACTGGGTGAAGACGTCGGATGAGAACCGCATCGCCGAAGCCAGCCGTCCGCTGGGGACCAAGATCAGTGACGAGCGTACCAAGCTGACTGGTCGCGCCGGCGTGCTGTACCTGTTCGAGAACGGCATTGCGCCGTACATCAGCTACTCCGAGTCGTTCAACCCCAACTCCTACGCCGACCAGTCGGGCAACCCGCTGGCGCCGACCGAGGGTACCCAGTGGGAGGCTGGTATCAAGTACCAGCCGCCGGGCACCGACAACCTGTTCACCGCCTCGGTGTTCCGCATCGAGCAGGAGAACCTTGCCTCCAAGCTGCCGCAGGAAGAGTTCTACCGTCCTGTCGGCCAGGTCCGCTCCCAGGGTCTGGAACTGGAAGCGCACATGCAGGTCACCGACAACCTGAAAGTCCTCGGCAGCTACACCTTCACCGATATCGAGTACTCCAAGTCGATGCCGAGCACGTTGTTTGGCAGCGACCTCGACAACAAGGGCAACTCGCCGACCCAGGCACCGCGGCACATGGCCTCGCTGTGGGCTGACTACAACTTCCGCCAGGGCGCCCTCGACGGCCTGCGCCTGGGCGGTGGTGTGCGCTATGTCGGCTACAGCTGGGTGGATGCCGAGAACACCATGAAGGTGCCCTCCTACACCCTGTTCGATGCTTCGGTTGGCTATGACCTGGGCAAGGTCGGGCTCAAGGGCGTGGATGTGCGGCTCAATGCCAACAACCTCACCAATGAAAGCTACATCGCCTCCTGTGCCAGCCTGAGTTATTGCTACATGGGCGAAGAGCGCAATGTCAGCGCCACGGTCAGCTACCAGTTCTGATCCCACCTGTATGAATGACAAAGCCAGCGCCTGATTCCGGGCGCTGGCTTTGTTGCATCTGGCGACTTACTCCGGACCCTTTACTCATGCGTCAGCTTTACGTACTGCTCCACCGCTACCTCGGCCTGATCACCGCGCTGTTTCTGGCCCTGGCCGGCCTTACCGGCAGCGTCCTGGCCTTTCATCACGAACTGGACGAGTGGCTCAACCCGTCCTTCTACGAAGCCCCCGCCGTGGGTGAACGACAGCAGCCGGGGGTGCTTGTGGATAAGTTGCAGGCCGAGCACCCGCGGCTGCAGGTCTGGTACATGGAGTACCCGAACGAGCCAGGGCATGCGGCGCTGCTGGCAATGGTGCCGCGCAACGATCCTGCGAGCGGTGAGCCCTATGCTGAGAAGAACACCGTGTTCTATCTCGATCCGGTCAGCGGCCTGACCCTGGGCCAGCGCTACTGGGGTGAGTGCTGCTTTTCCCGCGAGAACTTCATGCCGTTCATGCTTGAGTTGCACTACAGCCTGACGCTGCCCGGCAACTGGGGGATCCTGCTGATGGGCGTGGTGGCGATCATGTGGGTGATCGACTGCTTTATCGCCGTGCTGCTGACCTTGCCACGTGGGCGGCCGTTCTGGGGCAAGTGGGCGAAAGCCTGGAAGATCAAGGGCGGCCATGCCTATCGGCTGAACATGGATATCCACAGGGCGGGCGGTTTGTGGTTGTGGCTACTGCTGCTGCCGATTGCGATCAGCAGCGTGGCGATGAACCTGCCTGCCCAGGTGTTCAAACCGGCGGTGTCGCTGTTTTCACCGGTCGAGCCAAGCGTCTATGAAGCCCGTGGCACCCTGCCCAAGGAGCAACTGGGGGTTACCCAGCTGAGCTATCAACAGGCCTATCAGCTGGCACAGCAGGAGGGTCAGCGGCTGGGGCTGACAGCGCCGATCGGCGAGCTGTACTACAGCTTCGAGTACAACTTCTATGGCGCGGGCTTTGGCCAACACGATACCGATGCCCAGGGTAAGTCCTGGTTGTTCTTTCACGGGACTGACGGGCATTTGCTGGGCAAGGAGATAGCCGGGCAAGGCACCCTGGGAGAACGCTTTTACCGCTTGCAGTTACCCATACATGGCGGACGCATCATCGGTATGACGGGCCAGGTGTTGATTGCAGTGCTGGGGGTGATGATTGCGGTGCTGTCGTTGACCGGGGTGTATATCTGGTGGCGCAAGTTGCAGGCACGGCGTAGTGGGAAGGTGCGAAGGGCTGGGTAAGTAAGCGGCTGTTCTGGGGCTGCTATGCAGCCCATCGCTGGCAAGACCAGCTCCCACAAGAGTCGAGTAGGCTTGAGGAGCTTTAGCAGTTACCAGAAAGACAAAACCCCTGTCTGCAGGGCAGACAGGGGTTTCGGAATGAATCTTGACGATGACCTACTCTCACATGGGGAAACCCCACACTACCATCG
>RCUL01000459.1_pt1 | contig 21219 bp, 18 predicted proteins | sample 2167521 | NCBI WGS metagenome assembly RCUL01 (sample SAMN09932745, study PRJNA488358) | compost metagenome | feature: garden; material: soil; isolation source: compost soil in acetic acid-enriched culture | place: Germany: Experimental Botanical Garden Goettingen | collected 2016-01-27
CCGGATTCGCTGGGCGGCCTGTACGGCGCGATCACCGAGTTCCTCGGCTTCGAGATGCTCGACGGCGAGTTCAAGGTGATGGGCATGGCGCCCTACGGCGACGCGGCCAAGTACGACTTCTCGCGCCTGGCCAAGTTCGAGAACGGCGAGCTGGTGATCAACACCGAGTACGCCAACGTCATCGGCTTCCGCCGCTACAAGGAAAACGGCAAGGGCTACTACTTCTCGCCCAAGCTGATCGAGTGGCTGGGGCCCAAGCGCGAGGGCGACATCGCCGACGATCCGTACATCCACTACGCCGCCAGCATGCAGGCGCTGTTCGAGAAGCTGGCGCTGGAGATGATGGACTACTACCTGGGCGACATCATCAAGCAGACCGGCAAGATCGCCTTCGCTGGCGGCTGCGCGCTGAACGTCAAGCTCAACCAGAAGATCATCGCCCGCGACGAGGTCAAGGAGCTGTTCGTCCAGCCGGCCTCCGGCGACGCCGGCACCGCGGTCGGCGCCGCCGCCTACGTGTCGGTGGCCCGCGGCGTGCCGGTGGAGAAGATGGAGCACGTCTACCTCGGCCCGGCCTACTCCAACGAGGACGTGATCGCCGCCTGCGCCCGTCATCCCAAGCAGCCGGTGTTCAAGCGCATCGACAACACTGCCGAGCGCATCGCCCGGATCATGGTCGACGGCAACCCGGTGGCCTGGTTCCAGGGCCGCATGGAGTTCGGCCCGCGCGCCCTCGGCGGCCGTTCGATCATCGGTTGCCCGAGCGTGCCGGGCGTGGCCGACCGCATCAACGAGCAGATCAAGTTCCGCGAACGCTGGAGACCTTTCTGCCCGTCGATGCTCGACACCGTCGCCCCGCAAATGATCAAGATCGATCACCCGGCGCCGTTCATGACCTTCACCTTCGAAGTGGCTGAAGAGTGGAAAACCCGTGTGCCGGAAGTGGTTCACGAGGATGGCACTTCGCGTGCCCAGGTGCTCAAGCGTGAGTACAACCCGCGTTACTACGACATGATGAAGGCGCTGGAAGACCTGACCGGCAATGGCGTGTCGCTGAACACTTCGCTCAACCGCCGTGGCGAGCCTATGATCTGCTCGCCGACCGATGCGCTGAACATGTTCTTCGGTTCGGACCTGCAGTACCTGATCATGGAAGACATTCTTGTTGTGAAGGACGGCGCCGCCGCGTATGACCAGCCGCTCTGAACCGCGCATCCTGCAGTTCTGCCATGGCTACGACGGGCCGTTCCTCGACTGCGCCCGTCAGTACGCCAGCCTGTTCCAGGGCAGCGGCTACAAGGTCACCACGGTATTTCTCACCGGCGCCGCCGACCCGCAGGTTGCGGCTGGCTGCGCGTCGGACGAGGTGCTGTTCCTCCAATTCAGCTCCAAGGCCGTCCGCGGCCTGAAGCTCGGCGCCATACGCGCCCTGCGCCGCATCGCGGCCGAGCGCAATTTCAGCTTCTGCATCGCCCACCGCTTCAAGCCGATCTACGTGGCTTTGCTGGCGACGGGCCTGCCGGTGATCGGCGTGCACCATGCGTTCGGCGACTATGAGCGCAAGGGGCGGCGCCTGTTCGCCAACCTGTTCAGCAAACGGCTGAGCCTGCTTGGCGTGTCGGACGCCGTGCGTGACGACATGCGCCGTTGCCTGCCTCAGTGGCCGGCCGAACGTATCCAGACGCTGTACAACCGTATCGACATCGAGGCCCTGCAGGCCGCACTGGTACCGCGCGCTGAAGCGCGTCAGGCCCTTGGCCTGGATGCGCAGGCGTGGGTCGTCGGCAATGTCGGGCGCCTGCACCCGGACAAGGACCAGGCGACCTTGCTGCGCGGCTTTGCCCAGGCCCTGCCTGAGCTGCCGGCCGGCGCTCGTCTGGCGATCCTCGGCATGGGGCGCCTGGAAGACAAGCTCAAGGCGCTGGCTGGCGAGCTGGGCATTGCCGGGCAAGTCGACTTTCTGGGCCAGGTCCCGGATGCGCGCCACTACTTCCAGGCATTCGACGTGTTTGCCCTGAGCTCCGACCATGAACCGTTCGGTATGGTCCTGCTCGAAGCCATGGTGGCCGGCGTACCTGTGCTGGCAACGGCCTGCGGCGGGGCTCGTGAAGTGGTCGAGGGCGTGGGTGTGTTGTTCCCGCTCGGCGATGCCTCGCAGCTGGCCCAAGGCTTGAAGCATATGGCGTTGCTGGACGAGCAGCAGCGCGATGCATGCGCCTCGCACATGCTGCAGCGCCTGCACGAGCGTTTCTCCGATCAGGCCGTGCGCGAAGCCTTCTGGCAGCTGCCGCAGGTAAGCGCGCTGGTGGTGGGCAAGTGATGCTCAATCATATTCAGGCTTGGCGAGAACGCGGATGGCAGGTGATCGACGCTGCCGCCTACGCCGAGGCGTGGGCACGCTTCGGTGGCAGCGTTGCCACGCACCCGCTGGTGATCGAGCAGTTGGCGGACCTGGCGCAGATACCCGTGCGTTACCTGGGCTGGCATCAGGCAGGCGAGCTGAAGGCTGGCGTTGCGACCTGGGGGCGTCATTTGGCGCTGTCCAAGGACGTGCTCAAGCGTGCCGGCAAGAAAGGCCTGTTTGACCTGGGCAATGCCGAGATCATTCTGCCAGCCGCTGGCGATGCCGCCGCACCCTTGCGCCATACCGCGCGCTACCTGTCCGAGCTGAACCAGGGGCGCTTCAGCGGCCTGAAGGCTCAGAAAGAGCAGTTGGCGATGGCCCGGGCGCATGAAGACCTGTCGAAGAAATTCCGCTACAACCAGCGCCGCGAGTTGCGCCTGCTGGAAGAGGCGGGTGGTGTGGTGCGCCCTATTACCGATTTCAATACCCAGCAGATCGCGGCCATGTATTGCGACCTGTTCCAGCGCCGCTGGGGGTTCCCGGCCACCGGTGCCGAGCGTATGGCCGATGTGCTCGAGCGCCTGCGTGAGCTGCTGATCGGCTCGGTGCTGTTGCTCGACGACAAGCCCATCGCCATCCAGCTGGTCTATCGGGTCGAAGCGCCGCAGTGGATCAGTGTCGAGTACGTCAACGGCGGCGTCGACCCTGAGACCAAGGCGTTCAGCCCTGGCAGCGTGCTGAGCTTCCTCAACACCCAAGCTGCCTGGGACGATGCCCGCGCACGCAACAAACCTCTGCGCTTCTCGTTTGGCCGTGCCGACCGCGAGTACAAGGACCGTTGGTGCAACCCCGTGCCGGTGTTCCAGGCGTGAGCCGCAAACAGCAGTTGCTCAAGCGCCACCGGCGCAACAAGCGCCTGGGGCTGCTGGCCGGCCTGGCGGTGCTGGTTGCCCTGGGCGTATTCGCCTGGTGGTGGCTGCCGTTGTTGCTGCTGCCGCTGCTCTGGGCTGCCCACGAAGCTTGGTTCGCTGATCATCTGTTCTATGCACCGGGCGAAGATTACGCCTATAACTTCGGCGAGCAGACCGGCGAAGCGCCTGTCACCTTGCGTGACGGCGTGCTCAACGTCGATACGGCGCTGCAGGGTAATGAAACGCTGATCCTCGAAGTGCGGGTCAAAAGCGGATGGCTGGGGCGTTTTCTCGACCCGTGTGTCGAGCTGCTGGCCGATGAGTGTGCTGACCGGCAGGCGTTCGAGCGCGGTGTCGACGGCGTTCGCTTCCTGAACCTGACCGGGCTGGCTGCACCGCTGCAGGCCGGTACGCTGCGCGTGCGCGGCCGTCACTGTCGTTTGCAGGGCCAGCCGCGTCTGTGGATAACCGCCGGCGTCGAAACGCAGCGCCGTCGCGTGATGGTGATCGCGCCGCATGCCGATGATGCCGAGCTGGCGGCCTATGGCCTTTACAGCCAGGCGGACGAAGCCTGGGTGGTGACCTTGACCGCTGGCGAAATCGAAGCAGAGCACTACCAGCAGATGGGCATGGGCAAGGCCGAGGCGGCACGGCTGAAGGGCCGTCTGCGCGCCTGGGACAGCATTGCCGTGCCGCGCTGGGCCGGGGTGCCAGAGGCGCGTTGCGTGCAATTAGGCTACTTCTGCCTGCAACTGCCCGCCATGCAGGCAGCGCCCGATGTGCCGGCCGTTTCCCGAGAAGCCGACATGGCCGATATCCGCCCGTTCCGTCGCTTCAACCCGTTGCGGTTGCCGGCCGACAGCGATGGCGCGCCAACCTGGAACAACCTGCTGGCTGACTTGCGTGCGCTGCTGGAGATGGCCCGGCCTGAAGTGCTGGTCATGCCGCACCCGCAACTGGACCCGCACCCTGATCACATCTGCGCCCATGTTGCCGTCATGCAGGCGCTGCAGGGCTTGGCGTGGCAGCCGCAGACGCTGCTGTGCTATGCCAACCATCTGCACGACAACGACCGCTGGCCCATGGGCAACAGCGGCGATGGAGTGGCCTTGCCACCGCAATTGAGTGCCGACCAGCCGTGGGCACCCTGCAGCCTGGTGCTGGACCTGCCAACGCAGCGCGACAAGGCGATGGCCCTGGGCATGATGCACGACCTGCAACCTGGCGCACCGTTCAAGCGCCGAGTGCGTCGGCTGTTGCAGCGCTGGCTGGCCGGGCGCCGGCCATCGCCTTACGGTGAGAACGAGTTCTTCCGCAAGGCCGTGCGCCGGCATGAACTGTTCTGGCGCCGTGAGCTGTAGATGATGCCGATGGTTGACCGCGAAGGCGCAGAGCGCCCAAGGAAAGCAATGAAAGTCTTATTTCTGGTGCAGAAGGAACAGCGGGCGATCCTCGATCGCCTGTACGACGGCGTCGCGGCCAACTGTGAGTGCGACCTGCGCTGGTTGACCAGCGATGACCAGCGCAACCTGCGCCGTTATTTCAAACGTGAAGTGCAGGTCGAGCGCTATGACCGCATCGTCTTCTTCCTGCGCTTCAAGCAGGAGATACGCCAGGCGGCGTTCATCCGTACCGTGCCGAACCTGGTGATCCTCGAGCATGATGCCTACCAGAACTACATCCCCTGCAAGTACACCGGCAAGTTCAGTGCGCATTACCGCAAGCTGCCGTGGGCACGGGTGATCAGTTCCGGCTACATGGTCAGTGAGCGCCTGCGCCAGGAAGGTTTCGATGCGGTGTTCGTGCCCAAGGGTTATGACGAGCGCCTGCTCACGGACCAAGGGCTTGAGCGTGATATCGAGCTGGCGTTCGTCGGCAGTACCAACAGTGTTGCCTACAGCGGGCGCAAGGCGTTGCTGGATGAGCTGGGGCGGGTGGAAAACCTGGTGGTGACCCGCACCAAATCCGGCGAAGACTATTGCAACACCCTCAACCGGATCCGTTTCTTCGTCAGTGCCGATGTGGGCATGGGCGAGTACATGATCAAGAACTTCGAGGCCATGGCCTGCGGCTGCGTGTTGCTGGCCTTCGACCAGGGGGCAGAAGAAAATAACGCCCTGGGCCTGCAGGATATGCACAACGTGGTGTTATACGACAGCATTCCGACGCTCCAGGCGAAGCTGAGCACCCTGCGCGCCGATCCGGGCCTGGCGCAGCAAATTGCGGAAAATGGGCGGGACCTGGCGGTTTCCCGCTTCAGTTTCGCTGAAGTTGGCCGTAGCATCGTCGACCATATGCGCCCGGCACTCAGGCCGCACCCGCCCTTGTCCGCCTGGCAGAGGCTGCGGTTGACGCTGGGCATTTAATCTAAAGAGCTTTCGTGGCCAGGGAGTGGCTACGCAAAGTCTGTTGTCGCAACGCGGAGGGAGTCCGGTGCGCTTTTCAAATGATAGTGATGTCACGCTTGTCGTGACCAGCTGCGGTCGGTTCGATCTGCTCAAGGAAACCCTTGAGAGCTTCGATCGCTACAACACAGCGCCCATTCGCGAGGTCTTCATTACCGAGGACTCCGGTGACGACGCTGTTCACGGTGCCGTACCCGAGCACTGGAAACCCCACTGCACGGTGTTCGTCAACCGCCCCAAGCTTGGGCAGCTGGCGTCGATCGACCTGGCGTACAGCCATGTGAAGACGGCTTACATCTTCCATTGCGAGGACGACTGGCGCTTCTATCGCCAGGCCTTCGTCGAAGACTCCAAGGCGATCCTCGAGGTCAGCCCCGATGTGCTGCAAGTCTGGTTGCGCAGCCACGCCCATGACTTGTCGATCCACAGCCCTTACATTCATCTGGGGGATCGCCAGGTGATCGCCGGCGTGCCGTGCTATCCATTGCACTCCGAGAAAGCCGAATGGCAGGCCTTTTCCCTCAACCCGGGCTTGCGTCGGCTGAGCGATTATCAGCGCTGTGCGCCATTTGCCGCCTATGCCGGCGAGAAGGCGTTGTCGCGCCGTTACGCGGAGTTGAAACTGACAGCGGTGACCCTGGAGGGTGACGCGGTACTGCACACAGGCTTTGGCAGCCACGTCACCGTGCCTGAAGAAGTGCACCGCAAGGCCAAGCGGCGTAATCGCGACCGGGTCAAGCTCGCATTGACGCTGGTGATCGGTGCCTTGGCAGGTATGGGTATATCCATCTTCGTGCACTGACACCGCGCCTGGCAGGTTTTTTCAACGGCCTGCCAGGCGCTGCCGGGCTGATGTTCAACGCGCCAGCAGGGCCGCTTGGAAATCGGCGAGGGGGAAGCGGTCGCCCAGTTTCTCGCGTGCGATGTAACTCACCATATGTTGCACGTTGCGTCGAACCATACGGGCAGACAGCGGCGGGCGCAGGAAGCGCATGTCCGCAACGTCGATCAGGCCCAGCTGCTGGTCGGGCGTGACCACCACATTGCCCAGGTGCAGCGAGCGGAAGTACACGCCGCTACGGTGCAACTGGCGGATCAGGGTGATCAGGCGGGGCAGGTAGATGTCCCAGCTGAAGCCTTCGTCCCGCGACATCTGCAGCAGCGTGCGCCCCGGCAATGGCCGGTACAGCACCGCTGTTCTGCCCGGCAGGTCGAGCTTGTGCTGGCTGATTACCTCGAGCGTAGGGATGCCCAGCTGCGCAAGGCGCGCAGCGTTGTCCACGAAGCGCTGGGAGTAGGGGCGCAGCAGCGCAGATGAAATCAGACGCTTGCGCCGAAAAACCTTGAGGAAGTTACCATCCTCAAGCAGGTAGACTTTGGCGCCATGGCTGTCCGCCTCCAGTATCTGGGCGCCAAGTGTCAGCTGATCGAAGTCGACCTGGGTGAGCCGAGAGCATTGCATGAGTTGAGCCTTGTCGTCTGGCGAGCAAAATGACCGGCAATAATGCCGAAAATAATCCTCCAGCACCACGTTGGTCTCTTTTGACTGACCAGGGGGGGCTCATACCGTACGAAAAAAACCGGGCGCCGGCCTTGTGGGCCGCCGGCCTGGCATGTTGTTGCCTCGCAGGCGTGCCGAAAATGACGCCTGTGGTAAAATTTCCGGTTCAACCTGAACAGCGAGCTTGATAATGGCCGAAACACCGCGACCGGCGGAACACACCTCCAGCCTGAAGATCTACTTCCGGCTGCTGAGCTATGTGAAACCCTATGTCGGCATTTTCCTGCTGAGCATCATCGGTTTCGTGATCTTTGCCTCGACCCAGCCAATGCTGGCCGGGATCCTCAAGTACTTTGTCGATGGCCTGAGCAACCCCGAAGCGGTGTTGTTCCCCAACGTGCCCTACTTGCGCGACCTGCAATTGCTGCAGGCGGTACCGCTGCTGATCATCCTGATCGCCGCATGGCAGGGCCTGGGTTCGTTCCTCGGCAACTATTTCCTGGCCAAGGTTTCCCTTTCCCTGGTGCATGACCTGCGCGTGGAGTTGTTCAACAAGCTGCTGGTACTGCCCAACCGCTATTTCGACAATCACAACTCCGGGCACCTGATTTCACGCATCACCTTCAACGTGACCATGGTAACGGGGGCCGCCACCGATGCAATCAAGGTGGTGATCCGTGAAGGCCTGACCGTGGTGTTCCTGTTTGCCTACCTGCTTTGGATGAACTGGCACCTGACCCTGGTAATGGTCGCCATCCTGCCGGTGATCGCGGTAATGGTCAGCGTCGCCAGCAAGAAATTCCGTAAACAGAGCAAGAAGATCCAGGTGGCGATGGGCGACGTGACCCACGTAGCTTCCGAAACCATCCAGGGCTACCGTGTGGTGCGCAGCTTCGGCGGCGAGGCTTACGAGCAGCAGCGCTTTGGCCGTGCCAGCCAGAGCAACACCGACAAACAGCTGCGCATGACCAAGACAGGCGCCCTGTACACGCCGATGCTGCAACTGGTGATCTACAGCGCCATGGCCGCGTTGATGTTCCTGGTGCTGTTCCTGCGGGGCGACTCGACCGCCGGTGATCTGGTGGCCTACATCACTGCTGCGGGCCTGCTGCCAAAGCCGATCCGCCAGCTTTCTGAGGTCAGCTCGACCATCCAGAAAGGCCTTGCCGGTGCTGAAAGCATCTTCGAGCAGCTCGACGAGCAGCCCGAGATCGACCGCGGTACGATCGAGAAGGAGCGGGTGGCCGGTCGCCTCGAAGTACGCAACCTGAGCTTCACCTACCCAGGTACCGATCGCGAAGTGCTGAGCGACATCAGCTTTACCGCCGAGCCTGGGCAGATGATCGCACTGGTCGGGCGCTCTGGTAGCGGCAAGTCGACCCTGGCGGCGCTGATCCCGCGCTTCTATCACCACGATCAGGGGCAGATTCTGCTCGATGGCGTGGAGATCGAAGACTACCGCCTGCGCAACCTGCGCCGGCACGTTTCGCAGGTGACCCAGCATGTGACCCTGTTCAACGACACAGTGGCCAACAACATTGCCTACGGCGACCTGGCCGGCGCGCCGCGCGCAGACATCGAAGCTGCGGCTGCCGATGCCTATGCCAAGGAGTTCGTCGACCAGCTGCCCAAGGGCTTTGACACCGACGTGGGTGAAAACGGCGTGCTGCTGTCCGGTGGCCAGCGCCAGCGCCTGGCGATTGCCCGGGCCCTGTTGAAGAACGCGCCGCTGCTGATCCTCGACGAAGCGACTTCGGCACTGGACACGGAGTCCGAGCGGCATATCCAGGCTGCCCTGGACCATGTCATGCAGGGCCGCACCACGCTGGTGATCGCGCACCGCCTGTCGACCATCGAAAAAGCCGACCAGATCCTGGTGATGGACCAGGGCCGCCTGGTGGAGCGCGGTACCCATGCCGAGCTGCTGGCAGCCAATGGCTATTATGCCCGCTTGCACGCCATGGGGCTGGACGAGCCGGCGAAGGCCGATATCACCTGAGTTGCCCTTGATCGGGGCCGTACGGCCCCGATTGTCACCGGAATTTTCCAGGGCCCGATCTGGCCGTAAAGCCGTCGCCTACCCTGTGCTAATATCCTGCCCCTGTTCATTATTTTCATATGGGTTGCCCATGAAGTTGTCCATGCCGCGTTTCGATCAAGCCCCGGTATTGGTGGTCGGCGATGTCATGCTGGACCGCTACTGGCATGGCGGTACTTCGCGTATCTCGCCAGAAGCGCCAGTGCCGGTGGTCAAGGTCGATCAGATCGAGGATCGCCCCGGCGGCGCGGCCAACGTTGCGCTGAACATCGCCGCCCTCGGTGCCCCGGCGGCACTGATCGGCGTTACCGGCCAGGATGAGGCCGCCGACAGCCTGGCCAACAGCCTGCAGGCTGCGGGGGTACGTTCGGTGTTCCAGCGCATTGCGCACCAGCCGACCATCGTCAAGCTGCGGGTCATGAGCCGTCACCAGCAGCTGTTGCGCATCGATTTCGAAGAGCCGTTCGCCACTGACCCGCTGTCGCTGGGCGCCGAAGTCGAGAGCCTGCTCGAGGGTGTCAAGGTGCTGGTGTTGTCCGACTACGGCAAAGGCGCACTGAAAAATCATCAGAGCCTGATCGAAGCCGCACGTGCCAAGGGTATTCCGGTACTGGCCGACCCCAAGGGCAAGGACTTCTCCATCTACCGCGGTGCCAGCCTGATCACGCCGAACCTCAGCGAGTTCGAGACCATTGTCGGCCGCTGCGCCGATGAGGCCGAGCTGGTCGCCAAGGGCCTGCAGCTGCTGCTGGACCTTGACCTGGGCGCATTGCTGGTGACCCGTGGCGAGCACGGCATGACCCTGCTGCGCACCGGCCAGCCGGCGCTGCACCTGCCGGCCCGTGCCCGCGAAGTGTTCGATGTGACCGGCGCTGGCGATACCGTGATTTCCACCCTGGCTGCGGCCATCGCGGCCGGTGAAGACCTGCCCCACGCGGTCGCCCTGGCCAACCTGGCGGCTGGCATCGTGGTTGGCAAACTGGGTACTGCAGCGATCAGCGCACCTGAGCTGCGTCGCGCGATCCAGCGCGAGGAAGGTTCCGAACGTGGCGTGCTGGGCCTGGAGCAATTGCTGCTGGCCATCGACGACGCGCGTGCGCACAACGAGAAGATCGTGTTCACCAATGGGTGTTTCGACATCCTGCATGCAGGGCATGTGACGTACCTCGAGCAGGCGCGTGCCCAGGGTGATCGTCTTATCGTCGCGGTCAACGACGATGCCTCGGTAAGCCGTCTGAAGGGCCCTGGCCGCCCGATCAACAGTGTCGATCGGCGCATGGCCGTGCTGGCTGGGCTGGGCGCGGTGGACTGGGTCATCAGCTTCCCTGAAGGTACGCCGGAGAACCTGCTGAGCCAGGTGAAACCGGATGTGCTGGTCAAGGGCGGTGACTACGGTATCGACCAGGTGGTGGGTGCCGATATCGTCAAGGGCTACGGCGGCACCGTGAAGGTGTTGGGCTTGGTCGAGAACAGCTCGACGACCGCGATAGTCGAAAAAATCCGCAAGAACTGATGTGCCCGGGGCCGTAAGGCGGCCCCGGATATTCATTTGTTCAGCGAGGTGCGCGCGCGCTCCAGCAGTGCCCGCGCCTTGTCGCCAAAGCGTCGCAGGTGTGAAGCCTTTGCGGTTTTGCGCTCCACCAGCCCCTGCTGCTTTACCCAATCCTTCCAGCGTATCCGCTCGTCCGCGACCACCCACCCGTCCTGCCGGGCAAAGCTCTCCGCCAGGTACAGCCCGCGGGTGCTGGCCGGCACCAGTTCATCTTTCCTCAATGTATACAGCTCGGCCTGCGGCTGACCGTCCTGCACCGGCATCAGGTACAGGTCGGGCCGTTTACGGTTGAGCCGGGCGACCAGCTGATCACCTTCAAGGCGTTCATCGACATGGAACAGGCTCAGCTTCTTGGCGTCCCTGGGTACTTGCAGGCGCATGTCGTAGATCAGTTGCAGCGATGCCGTAGGCAGGTGCACGTAGGCCCGTGGGCGCTCCAGCAACATCAGGTTGCCGCAATGCACCGGCCGGGCGGCACCCGATTCCGGCGTCAGCACGAACGGCAGCGCTTCCCGGTAGTGCAGGGCAGCAGCGTAAGGTGCAGGTAGCCAGGTGTCGTTGAAGCGACCACCCAGCCAGCCCTCCGGGGTTTCCAGCAGGCACTCTTCCGCCACTTCCTGTACCGCGGTGTGCAGCGGCAGGTTGAGCTCCTGAGCCGGGACATACCCTGAAATCAATTTAAGCACCACGTCGCCCCGGTCCTGGCGGCGCTGACGCACCAGTACCCAGTAGTCGCGGTTCTGCCAGTGCAGGGTCAGGCGTACCGAGACACCCAGGTTGGCCAGTTCAGCTACGAAGCGCTGGTTATCGGGTAGCTGGATGGCCCGGCGCCGTTGTTGGGTCTGGGCGAAGTTCACCGGCATGCCGATGCTCTGGTAGACCAGGCTCTCGGGGGTGGCTTCGACATGCAATGGCAGTGTTTTGAAGTTGCTCGGGTTCTTGCGAATCAGCGTACGCGGCACGAGGCTCCTCCTTGCGTCGGGTCAGTCTCCAGGCCCGGGGTGGGGACAACTCAATGCTGGCCCAAAATGCGGGCGACCGTGGCCACGTTGTGGGCCAGGTGCAACGGGTTGATGGTGCCGACGATAGCACTGCTGACGCCAGGGTGGGCGAACAGCAGTTCGAAGCTGGCGTGTACCGGGTCGACACCAGGTGCGAGGCAGACATGCCCACTGGCCAAGGCCTTCTTCACCAGAATGGCTTTGCCGTGCTCGGCAGCGTAGTCCAGTACCGGTCGTTCTGCCTGCTCGTTGAGGTTGAAGGTGACCATGGCACAGTCGCCCTGCTCGAGTGCCTTCAGCCCGCCGGCGACAGTTTTGCCCGACAGGCCGTAGCCGAGGATCTTGCCCTCCTGCTTGAGGGCTGCGAGGGTCTGGTAGACCTCTTGCTGCTCGAGAATCTCCAGGTCGTTGCCATCGGAGTGCACCAGCACCAGTTCGATACGGTCGGTTTCCAGCCGGCGCAGGCTGCGTTCGACCGAAAGACGGGTGTGGGCTGCACTGAAGTCGAAGCGCGACAGGCCGTTTTCGAACTCTTCGCCAACCTTGCTGACGATCACCCATTCATCGCGCTGGCCGCGCAGCAGCGGCCCCAGGCGCTCTTCGCTGCGGCCATAGGCCGGTGCCGTGTCGATCAGGTTGATACCCAGTTCGCGCGCCTGGGCCAGCAGCAGGCGCGCTTCGTCATCGCCGGGGATCGTGAACCCGGTGGGGTACTTCACGCCTTGGTCGCGGCCAAGCTTGACCGTGCCCAGGCCCAGAGGGGACACCTTCAAGCCTGTGCTGCCCAGCGGGCGGTAGAAGTCGTGCAGGGTCGGCAAGGTCATGGCAGCAGTTGCTCCCAGGCGGGCACGCCGAGTGGCGGGCGTGGCAGCCCTGCAAGCTCGGCCTGGGCGCTTGGGCGGATGCCGTCACGTTCCAGGCTGGCTAGCACACGGTCACTGAAGTCGGGCGCCAGGGCAAGTTTGGTCGGCCAGCCCACCAGTAGGCGCTGCTGGTCGGCGAGGAACGCGTTGTCGGGCCGCACCAGGCCCGATTGTGCAGGCTCTGCGCGGTCGACCCGCAGCGTGGCCCAGCGGACCAGGCGTTGATCTACCCACGGCAAGAGCTGGCTGACTTCCTTCTGGGCTGCGGCAATCTGTGCAGCCGTGTCGCGTGCTACGCCATCGGCTTCAGCCAGGTCGCCGCCCAGGTACCAGACCCATTGGCCATCGGCTGCGGGGTGGGTGGTGATGGTGACGCGCGGCTTGGGGCCGCCGCCCAGGCAGTGGGCATACAGTGGTTTGAGGTTAGGGCCTTTGGCCATGACCATATGCAGCGGCCGTGTTTGCATGGCCGGTTGCTCAAGGCCCAGGGCGTGAAGCAGGCCCTCGGTGCCCGCGCCAGCACTGAGCACGATGCGCTGGGCCCGTATTTCACGGCCGTCCACGCGCAGGCCAACCAGTGAATCACCTTCACGCAGGGGCTCGATGTGCTCACCGGCGAGCAAGGAGTCGCCAGCCAGTTCAGCCAGGTTGGCCAGCAGGCTGGGGACATCGATCACCAGTTCGGCCAAGCGATACACCTTGCCTTTGAAGGCGCGGTCCTGCAGTGCGGGAGGCAACTGGTCCCCCTTGACCTGGTCAACCCGGCCGCGCACGGCTTTGCTGGCGAAGAAGCTGGTGAGGTTGCCGGCCAGGGTGCCGGGCGACCACAGGTAGTGGGCGTCGGAAAGCAGGCGGGTGCGGCTCAGGTCCAGTTCGCCGCTGCCGGCCACGGCTTCGCGCCAGCGCCGTGGCATGTCGGCGATGGCTTCCGAGGCCCCCGTCAACGCACCGTGCAGGGCGTACTTGGTACCGCCATGGATGATGCCCTGGGACTTGATGGTCTGTTCGCCGCCAAGGCTGGCGCGCTCCACCAGCACTGTCGAATAACCCAGGCGGCGCAGGCGGGCATTGAGCCACAGGCCTGCGACCCCGGCGCCGACGATGAGCACGTCAGTGGAAATGGCGGATGGCATGGCGGTACCTCGAAGTCTGGGACAGCTGGCAAGTATACAGGCTATGCCTGGCTTGGCTCATCGCCGACAGGCCCCATCAATGCCCGGCAGTCTTGGAGAACAACTGGATCACCACCACGCCGCCAACGATCATCGCCATCCCCAGCATCGCCGGCACATCGAGTTTCTGCCCATAGATCACCAGCGCCGCCACGCTGATCAGCACAATCCCAAGCCCCGACCAGATCGCATAGGCGATACCCACCGGAATGCTGCGCACCACCAGCGTCAGCATCCAGAACGCGATGGCATAGCCGACCACCATCAGCAGCAGGGGCAATGGCGTGCTCAGGCCTTTCACAGCCTTCATGGAGGCTGTGGCGATGACTTCGGCGACAATGGCAATGGCGAGGTAGGTGTAGGCGTTCATGGTTCGTTCCTCCGGTTCTGGGCGGGCATTCTAGAGTGTCCCTGGATGCGGTAAAGTCATTACCTATCACTCTGGGAGATAGGTTGATGGCCGAACAGTGGAGCCTCGAGCAGTTGCGTACCTTTGTGCGCGTCGTCGAACTGCGCTCGTTTTCTGCCGTCGCCCGCGAGCAGCGCAAAGCGCAGTCCGCCATCAGCAATGCCATTGCAATGCTCGAAGCGGACCTCGGCGTCACTTTGTTCGAGCGCAGCAGCGGCCGTCAGCCCAGGCTGACCGAAAACGGTACCGCGCTGCTGGAGGATGCCCGCGAACTGCTGCGCCAGTGCGAACGGCTCGATGGCCGCGCTCTGGCCCTGATGCGTGGCCAGGAAGCCTTGTTGCGGGTGGCCCAGGATGAAGCCATGCCTTATCAACCTGTGATCGACAGCCTCGACGAACTGGCCAGTCATTACCCTTTTCTGGAAGTGCAACTGGCCAGCGGTGCCCAAGGTGATGTAGCGCGCAAGCTGGTGGAGCGACGTGCAGACCTGGGTTTGTTTTTCCACCATGAAAGCATGCCTGCCTCACTGGAGCGGCGTGCCCTGGGTAGCGTGGAGATGGTCACGGTGTGCGCGGTGGATCATCCATTGGCGCGTGAAAGCCGCGTCACACGCCAGCAGCTGGCACGTTACCGCCAGTTGCTGATCGCCCCGCAGCAAAGTGGCTACCCCGGCGGCGAAGCGATCAGCCCGCAGGTATGGCGCGCCGACAGCTTCTACGCCATGGCCGAGCTGTTGATGCGAGGGCTGGGCTGGGCGTGGCTGCCACGCCACGTGGTGCAATACCCGACCTACCAGGCGCACATGGTCGAGCTGGCCAGCGAATGGCGGCCCCCGGCCTTGGTCGTCGAACTGGCCTGGCGCCGTGACGAACCGCTGGGGCCCGCCGCGCAATGGCTGGCCGAGCGCTTTGCGGTGCACTTGCGCGCGATCGGGTAAACTTCGCCGCCATGAACAGAACTCTCTATACCCTGTTGTTCCACCTGGGCCTGCCGCTGGTCGCGCTGCGCCTTTACCTGCGTGCCCGCAAGGCCCCGGCCTACGGCCAGCGTATCGGCGAACGTTTCGCCCGCAATCTGCCGGCGATGCGCCAGGGTGGCATCTGGGTACATGCCGTATCGGTAGGTGAAAGCATTGCCGCCGCGCCCCTGGTGCGAGCCTTGCTCAAGGCCTACCCGGACCTGCCGGTCACGCTCACCTGCATGACCCCCACCGGCTCAGAGCGCATTCGCGCGCTGTTCGCCGATGAACCACGCATCCAGCATTGCTACCTGCCTTATGACCTGCCGTGGGCGGCGGGGCGTTTTCTCGACCATGTGCGCCCGCGGCTGGGCATCATCATGGAAACCGAGCTGTGGCCCAACCACATTCACCAATGCGCCAAGCGTGGCATTCCGGTTGCGCTGGCCAATGCTCGGTTGTCCGAGCGTTCCGCCCGTGGCTACGCGCGTTTCGCCAAACTGACCCGGCCGATGCTCGCCGAGATGAACCTGATTGCAGTGCAGACCGAAACCGAGGCGCAACGCTTCCGCGACTTGGGTGCGCGTCCTGAGTGCGTGCAGGTCACAGGTTCGATCAAGTTCGACCTGAAGGTCGATGACCAGCTTTTGCCGCGTGCCAGGGCACTGCGTGAACAGTGGGGCGCAAGCGAGCGGCCGGTGTGGATTGCGGCCAGTACCCATGAGGGTGAGGACGCGCTGATCCTGCAGGCTCATCAGCAGTTGCTGCAGGCGCATGGCGACGCGCTGCTGATCCTGGTGCCGCGCCACCCCGAGCGTTTCGATGCAGTGCATGCCTTGTGCTGCGGGCAGTTCGCTACCGTGCGCCGTTCTGCCGGTGCGGCGGTCGATGGCCAGACCCGCGTGCTGCTCGGCGATACCATGGGCGAGCTGCTGTTCCTCTACGCACTGGCCGACATCGCTTTCGTTGGCGGTAGCCTGGTCGCCACTGGCGGCCACAACCCTCTGGAGCCGGCAGCGCTGGCACTGCCGGTGATCATGGGGCCGCATGTGTTCAACTTCCTCGAAATCAGCGCGATGTTGCGTGATGCCGGGGCGTTGCAGCAGGTGGACGATGCCCAAGGGCTGGCAGAGGCAGTGCGGCAGTTGATCGAGTTGCCGCAGGATGCCCGGCGCATGGGTGAGGCGGGCAGGGCGGTGATGCAGGCCAATCAGGGGGCCTTGCAGCGGTTGCTGGATGGGCTGGCGCGGTTGATCCGCTGAGCCGCATGACGGTTAGTGAGCCCCCTGCGGCCCTGTTCATCTCTAGTAGAAAAGCCGCGGCTCGGACGAATCCAGCAAGCTGGCGAGTTTGGTCAGGGCAAAGCTCAGCTCGGCGCGGCTTGGCGTCATCAGGGCGATGCGCACGCCACAGCTGGCTGGGCTGCGCTCAGGCAGGAACTGGCTGCCGCTGACCACGGTTACGCCATTGTTGCGCGCCAGGTTGGCGAACTCATCGCTGGTCCATGGCTCAGGGAGTTCCAGCCAGATATGGAAGCTGTTGGGCTGGCTGCGCACCTTGTACCTGCCAAGGATTTCCTGGGCCATCACCTGGCGTGCGGCGGCTTCTTCCTGCTGCACCCGCACCAACTGCTCGGCCATGCCGCTGTTGATCAGGTTGCTGGCCAGCTGAGCCATCAGCGGGGAGGGCATCCAGACGCTGCTGCGCACCATAGACGACAACCGTGACAGCGTTTGTGGCGGCGCGTAGAGGTAGCCGATACGCAGGGCCGGCAGCACGCTCTTGGACAGGCTGGTCAGGTACACCGAGCGCTCAGGTGCATAGGCGGCCAAGGGCTTGTAGTCAGGCGCCGGTTCGAGGAAACCGTAGATATCGTCATCCACGATGAACAGGTCGAACTCGCGGGCAATCAGGGCGATAGCCTCGCGACGCGCGTGCGGCATTACCGAGTTGGTCGGGTTCTGGTGAGTGGTCACACATACCAGCAGCGAGGGGCGGTGCTCCAGGCAGGCGGCCCGCAAGGCCTCGGGCATCAGGCCGTGCTCGTCCATGGCTACCCCGCGCAAGCGGCGGCCCATGCTGTGGGCAAGGGAAATGATACCGGGGTAGCAGAGCGACTCGCAGAGGATCACATCATCGCTTTTCGACAGGCTGCTGATGGCTACCAGCAGGCCATGCTGGGCGCCAGAGGTCAGCACCACCTGTTGCGCGCGAGCTTCGGGCAACCAGCGCTGAATCCATGTGGCGCCAGCCTGCTTGTGCGTCGCATGGCCACCGTCGGTAACGTAGTCGAGCACTTGGTCAAGGTCGGGGGAAGCCGCCAGCTCGGTAATCGCTCCGCGCAGCCAGTCGGCCATGTGCGCATCGTTGGGCTTGATGATCGAAAGGTCGATCTGGCCGCTTTCGTGCTTGAGCGGTGCGGGCCGCGAGAATGCGGTGGGGGTAGGCGCCGGTCGTTGCTGCAGGACGAAAGTACCGCGGCCAACCTCGCCCACCACCAGGCCCCGCTTGGCGGCTTCGTCATAGGCTCGGCCAATGGTGCCAGGCGTCACGTGCAATGACTCGGCAAGATCCTTGAGTGTTGGCAGGCGGTCGCCAGGCGCCAGCCGGCCGTTGCCTATGTCCTGTTCAAGAGCATCGGCAATCATCAGGTAGACCGGCTGCGCCAGGTCGCTGTAGTGAGGAACCCACATGGAAATGGCACCAGAATCTGCAAGAACGCGGAAGCCTAGCACGAAAGGCAAGATCGGAGTAATCGCGTTTTTTGTATGTGAATTGCCTCTATTGATATGACTTGAAGGCTTGTCGCAGCGCGTCCTCCCTACACGACGGGAGCGCAAGCGTGAGCGCGATCAATCCACGTTCAGAAGAAATCTTTTGAAATCAATAAGTTGATTGATTCGATTCAATGCTGATGGCAATCGGCCAATGAAATAAATTGAATCGATTCTATTTTTGTAATTACAATGATTGAGTCGGTGCAATGTGGTGGTGCCTGGAGCAGCACCCCTCGTTCGCATCGCTTAGCTGTGAACGGTTTCAAAAAAAGACAATGACTGCCGCCTCTGCCCGGCATGGCACGACACCGAATGGCCAATGGAATAGCACTCGAAATGGAAAGCGCATACCTGCAACAAGCAGCCGAGCCTCAGACTTCACTGGAGATCCGCCTGCCCTGGGTTGTCTCCAGTGCCTGGCAAACCTTGCTGAGCAACACCCCGCTCGATTTCGAAACCAGCAAAGAGCTTTACCCGCAACTCAAGGAGCAGGCGCAGGAGGTCTTGGGCAAAGCGCTGTGCCAGCAAATCCGGGGGTTCGTTGAGGATCCGCAACTGACCAGCATGATCGTGCGTAATTGCCCGCGCGATCGCGATGTGCCTCCTACCCCTTACTCCGGTGTGCTCAGCCCACGCAGCACGCCGATTGCCTGCCTGGTCAGCCTGACCATGCAGAACCTGATGGGCATCAACCCGGTTGTCTACGAGGGTGAAAATGACGGTCGGCTGTTTCGCCATGTCATCCCGGCCCGAACTTCATCCAGCCACAAGAGCTCGCATGGCTCACGGCTGCGATTTTCCTATCACGTAGACAATCCCGACCTGCCATTGTCTTCCGAGCCGCTGGGTACGGTTTCCTGCTGCCCGGAATACCTGTCGTTCTTCGGCATGCGCTGTGATCCACGTATCAGCACCACCTTGGTCAACCTTGATGCTGTGATCGCGTCGCTGCCCTTGGCTACCGTGCGCGAACTGTGCGAAGCGCAATTCGAAATCCGCCGCCCCGACTCGTTCACCGGTAACCGCCGCTGCACCGCCGAACTGCCGGTGCTGGTGCGTGGCCATTCAGGCGAGTGGTTGTGCCGCTTCGACAGCGAGAACACCCACGGGCTGAACCTGCGCGCCGAGCAGGCCCTGGCCACCCTGCGCGGCTTGCTGGAAACCCGGCGTTTCGATGAGCCACACCTGCTGCTGCCAGGCGACTTCATGATCTTCAAGAACCAGCGCGTGCTGCATGCCCGCGATGGCTTCGAGCCGCAGAACGACGGCGCTGACCGTTGGCTGCTGCGGGTGTTCGCGGTCAACGACCTGAACCGTGTGCGCTTCGCCCGGGCCGACCACCTTTACGAAGTGCTCTCCTGATTTCTTTTCATTTTTCGACGGAATTACTGCTATGGAACTGTTAGGCGCTTACTGGGCAGAACACTGGCTGCTGGCGATCCTGCTGCTGGGCGCCATTGCCTTTGTCGCAGGCTTTGTGGACAGCATTGCCGGGGGTGGCGGGTTGTTCCTGGTACCAGGGTTTCTGCTGGTGGGCATGCCGCCTCAGGTAGCCCTGGGGCAGGAAAAACTGGTCAGTACGCTGGGCACGCTGGCTGCCATCCGCAATTTCCTGGCCAACAGCAAGATGGTCTGGCAGGTGGCACTGGTCGGCGTGCCGTTCTCACTGCTCGGCGCCTACCTGGGGGCGCACCTGATCGTGTCGATCTCTCAGGAAACCGTAGGCAAGATCATTCTGGCGTTGATCCCTTTCGGCATCCTGATCTTCCTCACCCCCAAAGACCGCCCGATCGAGGAGCGAGAGCTGTCGGCGCGGATGCTCTACACCGTCGTGCCGGTGACCTGCCTGGCCATCGGTTTTTACGACGGCTTCTTCGGCCCAGGCACTGGCAGCATGTTCATCATCGCCTTCCACTACCTGCTGCGCATGGACCTGGTTTCCAGTTCGGCCAACTCCAAGACCTTCAACTTCGCCTCCAACATCGGTGCGCTGGTCGCATTCATCATGGCCGGCAAGGTGGTCTACCTGCTGGCGTTGCCGCTGGTGGCCTGCAACATCCTCGGCAATCACATGGGCAGTGCACTGGCGCTGCGCAAAGGCAACGACGTGGTGCGCAAGGCGCTGGTGTTCTCGATGTTGTGCCTGTTCACCAGCCTTGGCGTGAAGTACCTGGTCTGACATTACCTTCTGGGAGACAAACCTGATGAAAACTGCATTCGTAACCGGCGCCTCCTCAGGCTTTGGCCGGGCCATATGCCGCACCCTGGTTGCCAAGGGCTATCGCGTGATCGGTGGCGCCCGCCGTATGGACAAGTTGCAGGCGCTGGAGCATGAACTTGGCGACAACTTCATTCCACTGGCGCTGGATGTGACTGATATGCAGTCGGTCAGCGCAGCAGTGGCGCAGATCAACGAAGCTGCGCCGGGCATCGATGTGCTGGTCAACAACGCAGGGTTGGCGTTGGGTATCGAGCGGGCCCAGGCCTGCAGCGCCGAGAACTGGCAGCGCATGATAGACACCAACATCACCGGCCTGGCCATGGTCACCCATGCGGTATTGCCGCAGATGGTCCGGGCCGACAGCGGCATGATCATCAACATTGGTTCGATTGCCGGCACTTATCCCTACCCGGGCGGCAACGTTTATGGCGCGAGCAAGGCGTTCGTGCGTCAGTTCAGCCTGAACCTGCGCGCCGATCTGGCGGGGACCCGCGTGCGAGTCAGCAACATCGAACCCGGGCTGTGTTCCGGGACCGATTTTTCGGTGGTGCGCCTGAACGGCGACCTGAATGCAGTGGATGCGTTGTACCGTGATGTGCAGGCGATTTTGCCCCAGGACATTGCTGCCACGGTTGCGTGGATCGCTGAACAGCCGCCACACGTAAACATCAACACGCTCGAAATCATGCCAGTGGCGCAGAGCAGCGCGGCCTTGAATGTGGCGCGCAATCTGCCGCCTTGCTGACCGGGGTCAATCGCACTTTTGGCATTCTTGGCTAGTCTTAACGGTTGGCGGCATCACTTTGCCGCCACCGTGATGACCCGAGGCGCCGGCAATGCCCCGAGCGCCCGAAACCTGATCAGGAGTGCACGATGGACCTCAACCGTCGGCAATTCTTCAAGGTCGCCGCCGTCGGCCTTGGAGGCTCGAGCCTGGCGGCGTTGGGCATGGCCCCGACGCCGGCCTTCGCCGAGCAGGTGCGCCACTTCAAGCTGGCGCACACCAAGGAAACCCGCAACACCTGCCCCTACTGCTCGGTCGGCTGCGGCCTGATCATGTACAGCC
>RCUL01000460.1_pt1 | contig 21098 bp, 14 predicted proteins | sample 2167521 | NCBI WGS metagenome assembly RCUL01 (sample SAMN09932745, study PRJNA488358) | compost metagenome | feature: garden; material: soil; isolation source: compost soil in acetic acid-enriched culture | place: Germany: Experimental Botanical Garden Goettingen | collected 2016-01-27
AGCTGCCGGTCAACGACCCGCTGCTGCTGGTCTCGGCCATGGCCGCCGTCACCCGCCACCTGGGCTTCGGCCTTACCGCCAACCTCACCTACGAAGCGCCGTACCTGTTCGCCCGGCGCCTTTCCACCCTGGACCACCTGAGCAATGGCCGGGTGGGCTGGAACATCGTCACCGGCTACCTCGACAGCGCCGCCCGGGCCATGGGCCTGGCGCAGCAACCCGAGCATGACCGCCGCTACGACCAGGCCGACGAGTACCTGCAGGTGCTGTACAAGCTGCTGGAAGGCAGCTGGGCCGACGATGCCGTGGTCGCCGACCGCCAGCAGCGCGTCTATGCCAGGCCCGACAAGGTGCGCAAGGTCAACCACCAGGGCGAGTTCTACAAGGTCGACGGCTACCACCTGTGCGAGCCCTCGCCGCAACGTACACCGGTACTGTTCCAGGCCGGCAGCTCGCAGCGTGGCCTGGCCTTCGCCGGCAACCATGCCGAATGCGTGTTCATCAGTGGCCAGGACAAGGCCGCCACCCGCGCCCAGGTCGACAAGGTGCGCGCCGCCGCCCAAGCCGCCGGCCGCGACCCGCAAGCGGTCAAGGTGTTCATGGGCATCACGGTGATCGTCGCCGCCACCGAGCAGCAGGCCCAGGCCAAGCATGCCGAGTACCTGCGCCATGCCAGCGCCGAGGCCGGGGTCGCGCACTTCGCAGCGTCCACCGGCATCGACTTCGCCGCCTACGCCCTGGACGAGCCGATTGCCTTCAGCCAGGGCAACGCCATCCAGTCGGCCACGCGCCAGTTGCAGGACAACGCCTGGACCCGCCGGCGCCTGCTGCAGCAGCACGCCCTGGGTGGCCGTTACGTGACCCTGGTCGGCGCGCCCGAGCAGGTGGCCGAGCAGCTGATCGCCTGGATCGATGAAACCGGCCTGGACGGTTTCAACCTGACCCGCACCGTAACCCCGGAAAGCTTCGAGGACTTCATCGACCTGGTCATCCCGCAGTTGCAACAGCGTGGCCGCTACAAGACCGCCTACGCCGAAGGCACCCTGCGCGAAAAACTGTTCCAGGCCGACCACCCGCACCTGCCCGCCGACCACCCTGGCTCGGCTTACCGCTTTGCCTCTACCCCTGCCCCGACTGGAGCCCTGCACCATGCTTGATAAACTGTTCCGGCCCGTCGCGGCCATTGCCCTCACCCTCGGCCTGTCCGCCAGCGCGCTGGCTGCCGAACCGCTGAAGATCGGCACCACCTCGGCCTTTGCCATCCCGCTGGAAGCCGCAGTGGAAGAAGCGCACAAGCAAGGCCTGGAAGTGAAGCTGGTCGAGTTCAGCGACTGGATCGCACCCAATGTCAGCCTCAACAGCGGCGACATCGACGTGAACTACTTCCAGCACATCCCGTTCCTGGAAAACGCCAAGGCGGCCGCGGGCTTCAACCTGGTGCCCTACGCCCCGGGCATCATCAACAACGTCGGCCTGTACTCGAAAAAGTACAAGAGCTTCGCCGACCTGCCCGAAGGCGCCAGCGTGGCCATCGCCAACGACCCGATCAACAGCGGCCGTGGCCTGCAGCTGCTGGCCAAGGCCGGGCTGATCACCCTCAAGCCGGGGGTCGGCTACAAGGCCACCGAGGACGACATCGTCGCCAACCCGAAAAAACTGAAGATCCTTCAGGTCGAGGCCGTACAGCTGGTACGCGCCTATGACGACGCCGACCTGGTGCAGGGCTACCCGGCCTACATCCGCCTGGCCAACAGCTTCGACGCCGGCTCCGCACTGCTGTTCGACGGCCTGGAGAACAAGGAATACGTGATCCAGTTCGTCATTCGCCCACAAAGCAAGGACGACCCGCGCCTGGCCAGGTTCGTCGACATCTACCAGCACTCGCCAGTGGTGCGCGCAGCCCTGGACAAAGCCCACGGCAAGCTCTACCAGGCCGGTTGGGAGGGCTGACATGAGCCAGGCCAGCGCGCTCCGGGCGCCCACCGCACAACCACTGCCGCCAACGGCCAGGGAGCAGGCCTTGCGCCCGGAGGTCAATGAAGCCCATGTGCGCTTCATCGGCCTGGGCAAGACCTACCCGGGCCAGGCGCAACCGGCCTTGCAAGGCATCGACCTGAACATCCGCCATGGCGAGATCTTCGGCATCATCGGCCGCAGCGGCGCCGGCAAGTCATCGCTGCTGCGCACCATCAACCGCCTGGAGCAACCCAGCCAGGGGCGGGTGCTGATCGACCAGGTAGACATCGCGCCCTTCGACGAGGACCACCTGGTAGCCCTGCGCCGGCGCATCGGCATGATCTTCCAGCACTTCAACCTGATGTCGGCCAAGACCGTGTGGCAGAACGTCGAGCTGCCCCTGAAGGTGGCCGGCGTGGCCAAGGCCGAACGCCAGCGCAAGGTACGCGAACTGCTTGAGTTGGTCGGCCTGCAGGAAAAGCACCACGTGTACCCGGCGCAGTTGTCCGGCGGGCAGAAGCAGCGCGTGGGCATTGCCCGGGCGCTGGTGCATGACCCCGAGATCCTGCTGTGCGACGAGGCCACCTCGGCGCTCGACCCGGAGACCACCGCTTCCATTCTTGAACTGCTGCGCGACATCAACCAGCGCCTGGGCCTGACCATCGTGCTGATCACCCACGAGATGGCGGTAATCCGCGATATCTGCCACCGGGTGGTGGTGCTGGAACGTGGAGAAGTGGTCGAGCAGGGTGAGGTCTGGCGGGTGTTTGGCTCACCACGCCACGAGGTCACCCGTACCCTGCTGGCGCCGTTGCAAGCCAGGTTGCCAGCCGCGCTGCAAGCCAGCCTGCGGGCCAGCCCGACAAGCCGCGACAGTGCCGTGGTGCTGAGGCTGACCCTGCTCGGCGAGCCCGAACTGTCTGCCCTGTTCAACGACCTTGGCGGCCGCGTGCGCCTGCTGCAGGGCGGCGTGGAAACCATTGGCGAGCATGCCCTGGGGCAGCTGATCCTGTCGGTGCAGCACTCGCCGCACGACACCCATCAATTGCTGGAACGCGCCCGCCGCTGGGCCGAGGACGTGGAGGTACTGGGCCATGTGGTTTGATCGCCTGCTGGAAGGCTTGCTCGATACCCTGCTGATGGTTGGCGTGTCGTCGCTGATCGCCCTGCTGGTGGGGGTACCGATGGCGGTGCTGCTGGTCACCAGCGACAAGGGCAGGATCTTCGAGGCGCCGCTGCTGAACCGGGTGCTGGGTGCCTTCGTCAACCTGTTCCGCTCGATCCCGTTCCTGATCCTGATGGTCGCGCTGATCCCCTTCACCCGCCTGGTGGTGGGTACCACCTATGGCGTGTGGGCGGCGGTGGTGCCGCTGACCATTGCCGCCACGCCGTTCTTCGCGCGGATTGCCGAGGTCAGCCTGCGCGAAGTCGACCACGGCCTGGTGGAGGCTGCGCAGGCCATGGGCTGCCGACGCTGGCACATTGTCTGGCACGTGCTGCTGCCAGAGGCGCTGCCGGGGATTGTCGGGGGCTTCACCATTACCCTGGTGACCCTGATCAACTCCTCGGCCATGGCCGGAGCGATCGGTGCCGGGGGACTGGGGGACATCGCCTACCGCTATGGCTACCAGCGCTTCGACAGCCAGATCATGCTGACCGTGATTGCCATGCTGGTGGCGTTGGTGGCGTTGATCCAGCTCGGTGGCGACCGGTTGGCGAAAGGCTTGAACAAGCGATAGTTCGGGGGCCGCTGCGCGCCCCATCGCCGGCAAGCCAGCTCCCACAGGGGCAGCGCCGCCCTCCAGCCTTGTGAGTACTTGTGGGAGCTGGCTTGCCGGCGAAAGGGCCGCAAAGCGGCCCCGGCGATCTCAACCCCAGCGAAGATCCCCGGCAGGCACCGGCCGCCCGAACCAGTACCCCTGCCCCAGCTGACACAGCTCATGCAGCAGGAAACTGGCCTGCTCTGCCTGCTCGATGCCCTCGGCATGCACCTGCATGCCCATGCTGCGGGCCAGGGCGATGATCACCCGGACGATCGCGATGTCGTCCTCATCCAGCGGCAACCCGGCAACGAAGCCCTGGTCGATCTTCAGCTTCTGCACCGGCAAGCGCTTTAGCCGCAGCAGCGATGAATAACCGGTGCCGAAGTCGTCGATGGCCAGGGTCACCCCCAGCTCGCGCAGGCGATGCAACTGCTCCAGCGCCACCTCCGGGTCCTCCATCACCGCGCTCTCGGTCACCTCAAGCTCCAGCAAGGCCGGGGCCAGGCCGGTGTCGTGCAGCACCTCGGCCACCTGCTGGTACAGCTCGTGCTGGCCAAACAGGCGGCTGGAGATGTTCACCGCCACGAACGCCAGCTGCCGCCCTTCACCCTGCCATCGCACCATCTGCCGACACGCCTGTCGCAGTACCCAGGCGTCGATCTCGGCAATCAGCCCGGTACGCTCGGCAATCGGGATGAACTCGCCCGGTGGCACCAGGCCGCGCTGGGGGTGCTGCCAACGCACCAAGGCCTCGACGCCGACCTGGCGGCCGCTCGCCAGGTCGTGCACCGGCTGGTAGAACACCCGCAGCTCGTCCTGCTCCAGGGCCCGGCGCAGCTCGCCGGCGGTTTCAACCCGCTGCTGGGCGTGGGCGGTCAGCTCTTCGGTGTACAGCGCATAGCAGGCCCGCCCGTTGCTCTTGGCCTTGTACAACGCCGAGTCGGCATTGCGCAGCAACTGCTCGGCACTCAAGGCATCGCTGGGGAACAGGCTGATGCCCACGCTGACACTGATGAACAGGCGGTGACCGTCGAACAGGAACGGCTCGCGCATGCGCTCGATGATGCCCTGCGCCAGCTTGCCCGCCTGGCCGACCTCATGGCAGTTTTCCGCCAGCACGCCAAATTCGTCGCCCCCCAGGCGCGCCAGGGTCACGCCGCTGCCCAGCACCTCACCCAGGCGCTCGCCCACCAGTTTCAGCAACTGGTCGCCAATGGTGTGGCCAAGGCCGTCGTTGATGCTCTGGAAGTGGTCCAGGTCCAGCAACAGCAGGGCACAACCACGCTTGTTGGCCTGGGCTGCAGCCAGGGCCTGCTCGACCCGGTCGTTGAACAGCAGGCGGTTGGGCAGGCCGGTCAGCGGGTCGTGGTGGGCCAGATAGGCCAGTTCCTGTTCCGAATGCTTGATCGCGCTGATGTCGCTGAACACTGCCACGTAATGGCTGAGCTCGCCTTCATCGTCGCGGATGGCGCAAATGGTCTGCCACTGCGGGTAGATTTCACCGCTCTTGCGCCGGTTCCAGATTTCGCCGCTCCACTCGCCCTTTTCCGCCAGGGTGGCGAATATCTGCTGGTAGAACGCCAGGCCATGGCGGCCCGACTTGAACTTGTTCGGGCGCTGGCCGATGACCTCGTCCTGCTGGTAGCCGGTGATGCGCATGAAGGCACGGTTGACGTGCACGATCAGGCCATGGCGGTCGGTCACCAGCACGCCTTCGAGGGTGCTGTCGAACACTGCCGCAGCCATGCGCAGGCGTTCACGGTCTTCACCACGCATACGCGCGCCAACACCGATGAAGTCGAGCAGCCGCACCCGCGACACATAGATCAGCAAGGCGCTCAGCAGCACCCAGACCACCACGTTGATCTGCCGGCCCACGGTCAGTGCCAGGGGATCCTCGGTCATGCTGTGCAACACCACCTCGGCCAGCGTCAGCCAGAGGATCGAGAGCACCACATACAGCGCAGCCATGCGCAAGGCGTCGCGAACGGAAACAGACATGTCGGGTGCAATTGCCCATAAAAAATGATGGGGCATTATAAAGGCTGAAACATGTCGTGACTTCCTATCTGAACGGGTGACTGTATTTATTTCCTGCCCAAGGGATAATCAGCCCCTCCTCCTGCATTCCGAGGGTATTTACACCTATGTGGTACAACGGCCTGCTCGACTTGTCGGCCTGGCAACTGGTCGGCATCACCCTGTTGATGACCCACGTGACCATCGTCAGCGTCACGGTCTACCTGCACCGCTACTCCGCGCACCGGGCCCTGGAGCTCAATGGCGCGCTCAAGCACTTCTTCCGTTTCTGGCTGTGGCTGACCACGGCGCAGAACACCCGCGAATGGACTGCCGTCCACCGCAAGCACCACGCCAAATGCGAAACCCCCGACGACCCGCACAGCCCGCTGTACAAGGGCCTGGGCACGGTGCTGCGCAAGGGTGCCGAGCTTTACCGGGAAGAGGCGCGCAACCCCGAAACCCTGCGCATCTACGGCAAGAACTGCCCGGACGACTGGATCGAGCGCAACCTCTACTCGCGCTACAAGCTGGGCGGCATCGCGCTGATGGCTGTAATCGACCTGCTGCTGTTCGGCACCATCGGCATCACCATCTGGGCAGTGCAGATGATGTGGATTCCGTTCTGGGCCGCCGGCGTGGTCAACGGCCTGGGCCACGCTCTCGGCTACCGCAACTTCGAGTGCCGCGACGCCGCCACCAACCTGGTGCCGTGGGGCATCCTCATCGGTGGCGAAGAGCTGCACAACAACCACCACACCTACCCCAACTCGGCCAAGCTGTCGGTCAAGCGCTGGGAGTTCGACATGGGTTGGGCGTGGATCCGCCTGTTCTGCCTGCTGCGCCTGGCCAAGGTGCAGCGCGTCGCGCCTATAGCACACCGGGTGGCCGGCAAGGCCAGCCTGGACATGGACACCGCCATGGCCATCCTCAACAACCGTTTCCAGATCATGGCCCAGTACCGCAAGCTGGTGATCGGCCCGCTGGTCAAGCAGGAACTGGCCCGCGTCGATGCCTCGCTGCGCCACCACTTCCGCCGCGCCAAGCGCCTGTTGTCGCGCGAGACCAGCCTGCTGGAAGACCGCCACCATGTGCGCATCGAGTCGATGCTCGCCCACAGCCAGGCGCTGAAGACCATCTACGAAAAACGCCTGGCCCTGCAGCAGATCTGGGCGCGCACCAGCGCCAACGGCCACGACATGCTGGCCGCCATGAAGGACTGGGTACACGAGGCGGAAACCAGCGGCATCCACGCCCTGCGCGACTTCGCGGCACAGCTCAAGACCTACTCCCTGCGCCCGACCGGCGCCTGACCGCCGTTGATCGGCACGCCCCTTTGGCGGGGCGTGCCGCCCGGAACTTCGCCCTCTCGTTTACACTCATATCTGGCACATCGCCCGCGTGGCGGGCCAGATGCTGGCCGCACGCTTTCACGCCGAGATCTGCTCCGTGCACATGGCCAAGAACATTCCAACGACACTGCCCGGCACCCCGCCTCCCGAAGCCGCCCAGACCTTGCTTGCGCTGCTCCACGCCCAGGGCGAGGTTGCCCGCCTGAGCGAGCGCGAACAGCTGTTCAGCTCGCTGCTCGACAGCGTCAACGCGGTGCTATGGGCCTTCGACTGGGAAACCCGTCAGGTGCTGTACGTCAGCCCCGCCTACGAACGCATCTTCGGCCGCCCGGCCAGCCTGGTGCTGGCCGACTACAACGAGTGGCGCGACAGCATCTACCCCGACGACCTGGAGTTCGCCGAGCGCAGCCTGGCCCAGGTACTGCTCAAGGGCTCGGTGGAAGACCGCGAGTACCGCATCCTCAATGCCGACGGCCAGCTACGCTGGCTGAGCGACAAGTGCTACATCAACCAGCAACGCGATGGCGACCGGGTGATCATCGTCGGCATCGCCGAAGACATCACCGAGAAGAAGCAGCTCGAAGGTGAACTGCAGCGCCTGGCCACCACCGACGTGCTGACCCAGAGCAGCAACCGCCGGCACTTTTTCGAATGCGCCCAGCAAGCCTTCGACAGCGCCCGCGAAGACGGTACGCCACTGGCCTTCCTGCTGCTGGACATCGACGATTTCAAGCGCATCAACGACAGCTACGGTCACCAGGAAGGCGACCAGGTGTTGCAGCAGATCGCCGACAGCGGCAAGGCCGTGCTACGCCGAGGTGACCTGTTCGGGCGCATTGGTGGCGAGGAGTTCGCGGCAGTGTTCCCCGGCTGTAGTGCCCAGGTCGCGGAGCAGATTGCCGAGCGCTTGCAGCGGCAGATCCAGCGGTTGAGCTTCAGCCATGGGGAGCAGACCTACGGGGTGACGGTGAGCCAGGGGGTGACCGGGCTGACTGACGAGGATGTGGCGCTGGATAGCCTGTATGCCCGTGCCGATGCGGCGATGTACCAGGCCAAGCGCCAGGGCAAGAACCAGATCGTCCGCGGCTGACTGTTTTACACCACTTGCTGGCCTGTACGGTCCCTGTGGGAGCGGCCTTGTGTCGCGAAAGGGCTGCAAAGCAGCCCCTGGATCTCAGCGCAGATGCACAAATGGCTGGGGCTGCTTCGCAGCCCTTTCGCGACACAAGGCCGCTCCCACAGGATCTGCGCCGGGTTCAACGAACCTAGCCCCAAAATCTCAGCTGGAAACCTCGGCCTCAGCCACCGGCGGCTCTTCCTGCGGCTTCACCTCCGGGTTCTCCACCTTACGCAACCGCCTCAGTTCCGGCAGACCAAGCTTGAGCAGGCGCGCGGTCTTGCTGCTGGCCACCTTCTCCAGCCCCTGCTCGGCCGGCAGCCGCGACAACTGCCCGGCCAGGTTCATGGCCAGGATCTCCCGCGAATACACCCCGCCGCCCAGCTGGTAGATCGCCGCAATCAACTCGCGCAACCCCAGCGGCAACCGCCAGCGCGTACGCAGCGCCGAGCCGAACGCCGCCCCGAACTCATTGAGCGACAGCTGCACCTGGTCCTCATCCAGCTCGCCCCCGGCCAGCCGCCACTCCTGCAGGCAGCGCAGCACCGCCAAGTCGCCCAGGCAATGCAGCAACCCCGCGCAATAACAAAGCCCTTCGTCCAGCTCGAGCATGCGTGCCAAGGTGCGGCCATATTCGGCAGCGTGCAGCGACAACTCCCAGTAACGGGCCGCATGCTCCGCCAGCAGCGGGTCACTGAGGCGCGCACTGCGCTTGAGGGTCATGCCCAGGATCAGGTTCATGCTCTGGGTGCTGCCAAGCTTGTTCAAGGCCTGCAGCAACGTCTGCACCGGTGCTTCGCGGTGCAGCGCTGCGCTGTTGGCCGCAGCGATCAGCACGGCGGTGATCTGCGGGTCGCCCTGCACTTCCTCTTCGAGCACTCTAAGGTTCAGGCCCTGGGGGTTGAGCGCGCGCTTGATCGCCACCTGCACATCGGCCAGCAGCGGCCCGCCATCGGCGGTAGCGCGACGCTGCTCGAGGTAGGCCGGCAGGCTGGCACCTGCCTGCAAGGCCGGCACCGGGCAGGCGATCTCTTCGCCAACCGCCAGCAGCAGCTCTTCCAGGCGCTTGCGCAGGGTGTCCAGGTTCAGCGGCTTGCTCAGGTAGGCCGTGGGGTGCAAGGGCAGTGCCTCGCGCACACTGGCACTGTCGCTGCGGTTGCTCATGAGGATGAACGGCAACCCCGAACCTTTGGCGCGCACCTTGCGCAACAGGTCGAGGCCATCGACTCCGGCCAGTTCGCGCGCGGCAATGATCAAGTCGGGCTTGCTGGACAGCGCGCTCAAGGCCTGCGAGCCGTCGGCGCAGACCTGCAGGCGGGCATCACAGCGCACGCTCAGCAGCATTTCGCTGAGCATGTCGCGCACCCAGGGGTCGCCCTCGACAATCAGTACGCTTGGTGGGGTGGGGTCTGCAGCGTTCATCGCCAACTCCTGAATAGCCCTGACACACAGTCCGTCGCAGCTTCCTGAGCAAATCCTCCGACAACGATAGCGCCCCACGGCTTTCCTGGGCACAAAAAAAACCCGCCGAAGCGGGTTTTTTCTGAAGCACGTCACATCAGGCGATTTCAGCGAAGCACTCTTCGATGATAGCCAGGCCTTTGTCCAGCAGAGCGTCTTCGGCGGTCAGCGGAACCAGGATACGCAGGACGTTGCCGTAGGTGCCGCAGGACAGCAGGATCAGGCCTTTCTCGCGAGCCTTGGCGACAACCTGGCCAACGGCAGCAGCGTTCGGGGTGTGAGTGCCTTTCTCGAAGACTTCGACAGCGATCATCGAGCCCAGACCACGGACGTCGCCGATGATCGGGTACTTCTTCTGGATTTCGCGCAGGCCAGCGGTCAGGCGCTCACCCACAGCTTTGCTGCGGTCCAGCAGTTTCTCTTCTTCGAACACTTCGATCACGGCCAGGGCCGCGGCGCAAGCAATCGGCGAACCGGCGTAGGTGCCGCCCAGGCCGCCAGGAGCGATGGCGTCCATGTACTCGGCCTTGCCGCACACACCGGCCAGCGGGAAGCCGCCAGCGATGGATTTGGCGAAGGTGGTCAGGTCAGGCGCAACGCCCATCTGTTCCATGGCGAAGAAGGTGCCAGTACGACCAGCGCCGGTCTGTACTTCGTCGGCGATCAGCAGGATGCCGTGCTGGTCGCACAGGGCGCGCAGGCGCTTCATCAGCTCTTTCGGCGCTGGCAGGAAGCCGCCTTCGCCTTGTACCGGCTCGAGGATGATCGCGGCGATGTCGCGCGGCTCGGCGTCGTTCTTGAAGATGCGCTCGACCGAGGCGATGGCGTCGTCAACGCTGATGCCGTGCAGTTCGCTCGGGAACAGGGCGCGGAAGATGCCACCTGGCATCAGGCCCATGCCAGCGGAGTACGGCACGACCTTGCCGGTCAGGCCCAGGGTCATCATGGTACGGCCGTGGTAGCCGCCGGTGAAGGCGATGACGCCAGCGCGGCCAGTGGCGGCACGGGCGATCTTGACGGCGTTTTCAACGGCTTCGGAGCCGGTGGTGACCAGCAGGGTCTTCTTGTCGAAGTCGCCTGGGACCAGCTTGTTGATCTTTTCGCACAGCTCTACGTAGGGTTCGTAGGCCAGCACCTGGAAGCAGGTGTGGCTGACTTTGGTCAGCTGCTCTTGCACGGCCGCAACCACTTTCGGGTGCAGGTGGCCGGTGTTCAGTACTGCGATGCCGCCGGCGAAGTCGATCAGTTCGCGGCCTTCAACGTCGATCACGGTCGAGTTCTTCGCGGTGTCGACGAAGATCGGGTGGATCTGGCCAACGCCACGTGGGACGGCGGCTACACGACGTTGCATCAAGGATTCGTTGGTCTTGCTCATAATGCCCTCATTTGCGCCGATCAGCGGCGCTTTTATTCGGGGGTGGCTGGGAGTGCTCGCGAACAGTATTCGTTGATCGACTGCCGTGAACGCCCTGGCCACCAGGTACTGCGATGTAAAAAAGGCCAGCGAGACGTCGCTCTCGCGCCCCGCTGGCAGAGGTAAAGCCGTTACCGTGCGATCAGACGCTGATGCACAGGTATTTGATTTCGAGGTAGTCCTCGATACCGTACTTGGAACCTTCGCGGCCCAGGCCCGAAGCCTTGATGCCACCGAACGGTGCCACTTCGTTGGAGATCAGGCCGGTGTTGATACCTACCATGCCGTATTCCAGGGCTTCGGCAACACGGAACACACGGCTCATGTCGCGGGCGTAGAAGTACGAGGCCAGGCCGAACTCGGTGTCGTTGGACATGGCGATGACTTCGGCCTCGTCCTTGAAGCGGAACAGCGGCGCCAGCGGGCCGAAGGTCTCTTCCTTGGCGACGGCAGCGGTCTTCGGTACGTCGACCAGAATGGTCGGCTCGAAGAAGTTGCCTTCGATGATCTTGCCACCGGACAGTACCTTGGCGCCTTTGCCAACGGCGTCTTCGATGTGTTCCTGGACCTTGGCGACAGCCTTGCCGTCGATCAGCGGGCCAGTGGTGGTGCCTTCTTCCAGGCCGTTACCGATCTTCAGCTTGGCAACAGCGGCGGCCAGCTTCTGGGCGAACGCGTCGTAGACGCCGTCCTGCACGTAGATACGGTTGGCGCAGACGCAGGTCTGGCCGTTGTTGCGGTACTTGGAGATGATCGCGCCCTCGACCGCCTTGTCCAGGTCGGCGTCGTCGAACACGATGAACGGGGCGTTGCCACCCAGCTCCAGGGAAACCTTCTTGATGTCCTTGGCGCATTCTTCCATCAGCTGGCGACCGATTTCGGTCGAGCCGGTGAAGGACAGCTTGCGGACCAGGGAGTTGCCGGTCAGTTCACCGCCAACTTCGCCAGCGCTGCCGGTAACCACGCTCAGCACGCCAGCCGGGATGCCGGCACGGTGGGCCAGCTCGACCAGGGCCAGGGCGGAGTACGGGGTCTGCGAAGCAGGCTTGAGCACCATGGTGCAGCCAGCGGCCAGGGCCGGGCCGGCTTTACGGGTGATCATGGCGGCCGGGAAGTTCCACGGGGTGATGGCCGCGGTAACGCCGATTGGCTGCTTGATGACGATCAGGCGCTTGTCTGGCTGGTGGCCCGGGATGGTGTCACCGTAGACGCGCTTGGCTTCTTCGGCGAACCACTCGATGAACGAGGCAGCGTAGGCGATTTCGCCCTTGGCTTCGGCCAGCGGCTTGCCTTGTTCGGTGGTCATCAGGCGAGCCAGGTCGTCCTGGTTCTCGATCATCAGTTCGAACCAGCGACGCAGCTTGGCCGAACGCTCCTTGGCGGTCAGGGCACGCCAGGCCGGCAGGGCCTTGTCGGCGGCTTCGATGGCGCGGCGGGTTTCCGCGGTGCCCATCTTCGGCACGGTACCGATGACTTCACCAGTGGCCGGGTTGGTGACCTTGATGGTCTGGCCGTTGTCCGCATCCAGCCACTCACCATTGATGTAGGCTTGCTGGCGGAACAACTGAGCGTCTTTGAGCTGCATGTCGGCTTCCCGAATTGTTGATTGTTGAAAAGCGCCCAAGGCAGGGCATCGAGCGTTTGAAATCTCAAACGAATGCTAAGCGGCTGCTGGGGTATAGGACAATAGGCTGTTCGAAAAAAAGAACGAATGGTTGCACAGCCTATCCGAAAGCTGCCGGCAGGAACCCCTACAGGGTAGACGACTGCGCGCAGGCAAATGTGAGGGGGAGGACCAACCGACACCCCTCACCGTGAAACAGACTACTACCAGCCCGGCAAGATCCCGAAACCTTTCGCTTACGCTCGAACCAGCCCCACTGGCTAGCCTTCATGAGGAACTCATCACTTGGCACGGACGCCGCCATGCACAACCCCGACGATCGATCCCTCGACCTCCAGCGCGTGCTGGACACGCTGCAAGCCGACCAGCGCCTGAGCGCCAACGACGCCAGGCAGGTACTCGAACACGCCACCTCACAGCCACCTCGCCATCCGCTCGAAACCATAGCGGCCCTGGGCCTCGAAGACCGCCAGCACCCCGGCCAGCGCCTGCATCTGGACTGCCTGTGCCAATGGCTCGCCAGAAAAGTCGGCCAGCCTTACCAGCGCATCGACCCACTGCAATTCGACCTGTCGCAGGTCAACGGGCTGATATCGCCAGCATTCGCCCATCGCCACGGCATACTCATCCTGGCCAGCGACAGCCTGGGCATCACCGTGGCCAGTGCGCAGCCTTACCAGTGTGACTGGCAAACCGATCTGGCCCGCAGCCTGGGCAGGCCGATCCGCCGTGTGCTCGCCAGCCCCCTGCAGTTGCGCCAGGTGGGCCAGTCGCTGTTTCGCCTCGCCCACTCGGTGCAAGGTGCCCAGCATCAGCAGTCAGCAAGCCTCGGTGAGCTCGAGCAATTGCTGGAGCAGGACAAGCGCCAGGGCAACGCCACGGCAGACGACGCGCATATCGTGCATATCGTCGACTGGCTGCTGCAGTACGCTGTCGAACAGCGCGCCAGTGACATCCATCTTGAGCCACGCCGCGAGCAGGGCCGGTTGCGCTATCGCATAGACGGCCTCCTGCATACGGTCTACGCCTTCCCGGCCAGCGTGACCCTGGCCGTCGTCAGCCGCCTGAAGCACTTGGGCCGCATGGATGTCGCGGAAAAACGCCGGCCGCAGGATGGCCGTGTGAAGTGCAGCCTGCCAGGTGGCCGCGAAGTGGAATTGCGCCTGTCTACGCTGCCCACCCCCTTTGGCGAAAAGCTGGTACTGCGCTTGTTCGACCCACAACAGCTACAGGAAGACTTCGACCGCCTGGGCCTGGAAGGTGAACAACTGCAGCAGTGGCAGGCCCTGCTGCAGCGCCGTCATGGCATTCTTTTGGTCACCGGCCCTACCGGTTCAGGCAAGACCAGCACGCTGTACGCGAGCCTCAAGTGGCTGGCCACGCCCGAGGTCAACCTGTGCACCATCGAAGACCCGATCGAACGCCTGGAGCCGGCTTTCAATCAATTACAGGTGCAGCCGGCACTGGACCTCAGCTTCGCCAACGGCGTACGCGCGCTGCTGCGCCAAGACCCTGACATCATCATGATCGGCGAGATCCGCGATCGCGAGACGGCGCTGGTAGCCGTGCAAGCTGCCCTTACCGGGCACCTGGTGCTCTCGACCCTGCACACCAACGACAGCTGTGGCGCCATCACCCGCCTGCTGGAACTGGGCGTGCCCGATTACCTGATCAAGGCCTCCCTGAGCGGGGTGATGGCGCAGCGCCTGGTGCGCTTGCTGTGCCGTGACTGCCAGGGCTGCGCATCATCGGCCAGCGGCCAGCCTTGCCTGCTGTGCCGGGGCACCGGCTTTCATGGCCGAACGGGCGTGTTCGAGCTGCTGGTCCCAAGTGAAAGCCTGCGCGCCCGGATAGGCGCAGGGGCGGACCTTGCCAGCTTGCAGCGACAGGCATTGAGCGAAGGGTTGCTGGACCTGAAACGCTGCGGGGAGGCAAAGGTGGCCAGTGGGCTGACCTGCCAAGAGGAAGTGCTGCGGGTCTGCGCATAAGCAAAAAACCCTTGTTTTCTGGGAACTTACACCCCTCAGACTCAATCAAATCGGGCTCCATCAGCCCTCACCCTTCGAGGTGTTTCATCATGCGTCTCCCAACCGCCATCGCAGCCGCTGCCCTGCTTTCGCTGCCCATTGGCTCCGCCATGGCCGATACCTTCTGGCGCAACGTGATTTCTTCCGGCGCGACTACGGCATCGACTTACCTGACCTCCAGGGACCACAAGCTGGTCGTCGCGGCGCAGGATGACGCCGGCAGCTTCGTTGCCAGTGAAGGTGCTATTCGTGGGCCGTTCCTGGAGGCGGCAATGCGCCAGGTGCGGGCTGAGAACCCAGGCATGCAAGCCAGCGACATGGAACTGGCCAATGCCATCCTGGCCAGGAATGCGGTAGCCGAGTAAGCCCCCTGGGGCTGCTGTGCAGCCCCAACTTCAACTCAGCGATACGCCTCCACCGGTACGCACGCACAGAACAGGTTCCTGTCCCCATACACGTTGTCGACCCGGTTCACCGCCGGCCAGTACTTGTGCTGGCGCACGTGAGCGCTGGGGGCTACAGCCTGCTCAAGGCTGTAAGGCCGGCTCCACGGTGCCAGCACATCGGCCAGGGTATGTGGCGCATGTTTGAGCGGGTTGTCTTCCGCTGGCCAGTTACTCTGCTGCACCTCACCGATCTCCGCACGGATCGCCAGCATGGCCTCGACGAACCGGTCCAGCTCGGCTTTCGACTCGCTCTCTGTCGGTTCGACCATCAAGGTCCCGGGCACCGGGAATGACATGGTCGGGGCATGGAAGCCATAGTCCATCAGGCGCTTGGCCACATCCTCTTCAGTTATCCCGGTAATTGCCTTGAGCGGCCGCAGGTCAAGAATGCACTCGTGCGCCACCCGCTGGTTTCGGCCTCTGTACAGCACCGGGAAAGCCCCACCAAGCTGGCTGGCCAGGTAGTTGGCCGACAGGATGGCCACTTCGCTCGCATCGGCCAGTTGCGGCCCCATCATGGCGATATACATCCAGCTGATCGGCAGGATGCTCGCACTGCCCCAAGGCGCGGCGCTGACCGCGCTGTTGTTCGGGTCCAGGCCCGGCACCGGCACCACCGGATGACTGGCGACGAACGGCTTGAGGTGTGCACGGATGCCAATCGGCCCCATGCCAGGGCCGCCGCCGCCGTGCGGGATGCAGAAGGTCTTGTGCAGGTTCATGTGCGAGACATCGGCGCCGATGTCAGCCGGCCGCGTGAGACCGACCTGGGCGTTGAGGTTGGCGCCGTCCATGTAGACCTGGCCACCGTGCTGGTGCACCACCTCACATATTTCCCGGATGCCCTCCTCATACACACCATGTGTCGACGGGTAGGTAACCATGAGGCAGGACAGCCGCTCGCCTGCAGCCTTGGCCTTGGCTTTGAGGTCGTCGAGGTCAACGTTGCCGTCGTCATCACAGTCGACGATCACCACTTCCATGCCAGCCATCTGCGCTGAAGCAGGGTTGGTGCCGTGGGCCGACGAAGGGATCAGGCACAGCGTGCGCTGGGGCTGATGACGGCTGCGGTGGTAACGGGTGATTGCCATCAGCCCGGCGTATTCGCCCTGGGCACCCGAGTTGGGTTGCATGCAGATCGCATCAAAACCGGTAATAGCGCACAGCCAGCGCTCCAGCTCATCGATCATCGCTTTGTAGCCTGCGACCTGAGCATCGGGCGCAAAGGGATGAAGCAGAGCGAATCCGGGCCAGGTGATGGGGATCATTTCGCTGGTGGCGTTGAGCTTCATGGTGCAGGAACCCAGCGGGATCATCGATTGGTTCAGCGCCAGGTCCTTGTTTTCCAGCTGCTTGAGGTAGCGCAGCATCTGCGTTTCGCTGTGATGCAGGTTGAACACCGGGTGGGAGAGGAACGGCGTGCGCCGTTCCAGAGCGGCCGGAATACCCCCTGTCAGAACCTGCTGGTCAAGCGCGGTGACCTCAAGGCCATGATCCACGCCAAGAAAGATGTCGAACAGCCGAAGCACGGTTTCTTCGCTGCACGTTTCGTCCAGGCTCACACCCAGATGGCCGCGGCCCAGAATGCGCAAGTTGATGCACGCCGCTTGCGCACTTTCGATGATGGCCGCCTGGGCACCGCCGACATCCAGGGTAAGGGTGTCGAAGAAATGCTGGTTAAGGCGTTTGATGCCCTTGGCCTCAAGGCCCGCGGCGAGCACGACGGTCAGCCGGTGCACGCGCTGTGCAATGCGCTGCAAGCCTTCAGGGCCGTGGTACACCGCATAGAAGCCGGCGATGTTGGCCAGCAGTACCTGGGCGGTGCAGATGTTGGAGTTGGCTTTTTCGCGGCGGATGTGTTGCTCGCGGGTCTGCAGGGCCATTCGCAGTGCGGTATTGCCACGGGCATCACGCGACACACCGATGATGCGCCCCGGCATCGCCCGCTTGTAGTCTTCGCGGCAGGCGAAATAGGCCGCGTGGGGGCCGCCATAGCCCATCGGCACGCCAAAGCGCTGGGTCGAGCCAAGCACCACGTCTGCGCCAAGTTCGCCCGGCGGCGTGAGTAGCACCAGGCTCAACAGGTCTGCCGCCACGCATGCCAAGGCATGCTGGCCGTGCAACTGGTCAATCAGCGGGCGCAGGTCACGCACTTCCCCATGGGTATCCGGGTACTGCAGCAGAGCGCCGAATACTTGGTGCTGGCCAAGGTTATCCACAGCGTCGACGATCAGCTCGAAACCAAAACCTTCAGCCCGGGTTCGCAACACGGACAGTGTCTGCGGGTGACAGTGTTCATCGGCAAAGAAGGCATTGCTCTTGTTGCGCGCCACGCGTTTGGCCAAGGCCATGGCTTCGGCTGCGGCGGTGGCTTCATCGAGCAGTGAGGCATTGGCCAGGGCCAGGCCGCTCAGGTCGATGACCATTTGCTGAAAGTTGAGCAGCGCTTCCAGCCGGCCTTGGGCGATTTCTGGCTGGTAAGGCGTATAGGCGGTGTACCAGCCGGGGTTCTCCAGCACGTTGCGCAGAATGACGGTTGGCGTGACGGTGCCGTGGTAACCCATGCCGATCAGGCTGGTCCACACCTGGTTCTGCTCGGCATAACCGGCGAGCTTGGCCAAGGCAGCCTGTTCATCCAGGGCGGGGGGCAGGTCGAGGGCGCGGTTGAAGCGGATATCCGGCGGGACGGTCTGTTCGATCAGCTCGCTGCGGCTACTCAAGCCCAGGGCGTTGAGCATGGCCTGCTGCTCGGAGGCATCTGGCCCCAGGTGGCGACGCAGGAATGGGTTGAGCTCTTGCAGTTGATGCAGGGATGGCGACTGGGACATGACGACGCTCTCTTCCTAGACCAGGCCTCGTGGAGACTTATAAGTCTAGGAAGGATTGCCGATACTGCGGGAAAACTTGCTTCGCCAGTACCGGCCTCATCGCCGGCAAGCCGGCGATGAGGCCAGAAGGCTCACTCGCCGATAGCGGCTTTGTAACCGGCAGCGTCCAGCAGCTTGTCCAGTTCGGCCTTGTCGCTTGGCTTGAGCTTGAAGATCCAGGCGCCGTAAGGCTCTTCGTTGAGCAGCTCCGGGCTGTCGGCCAGGTCTTCGTTGACCGCGATCACTTCGCCACCCACCGGGGCATAGATATCCGAAGCGGCCTTGACCGACTCGACCACGCCAGCAGCATCGCCGGCAGCGAATACTTTGCCAACCTCTGCCAGTTCCACGAACACCACATCACCCAGGGCCTCTTGAGCGTGGTCGCTGATGCCCACGGTCACAGTACCGTCGGCTTCCAGGCGCGCCCACTCGTGGCTTTCGGCAAAACGCAGATCGGCGGGGATATTGCTCATGTCTTGTATTCCTCGATTGGGTCAGCGGTCGGCCCGCCGTTGATTGTTCAGATCAGAATCTTGCCGTGACGCACGAAGGTCGGTTTGACCACCCGCACCGGGTACCACTTGCCGCGAATCTCGACCTCGGCACGATCGCCGGTGGCCATGGGCACGCGCGCCAGGGCAATGGATTTGCTCAGCGTAGGAGAGAAACTACCACTGGTGATCTCCCCTTCGCCAATGCCGGCAACGCGAACCACCTGATGGGCGCGCAAAACACCGCGTTCCTCCAGCACCAGGCCGACCAGCTTGTCCTGCACGCCGCGCTCGATTTCCGCCAGCAGGCCAGCGCGGCCGATGAAGTCGCGCTCGGCCGGCTCCCAGGCGATGCTCCAGCCCAGGTTGGAGGTAAGCGGGGTGTGGGTTTCGTCGATGTCCTGGCCGTACAGGTTCATGCCGGCTTCCAGGCGCAGGGTGTCGCGGGCGCCAAGGCCACTGGGGGCGATGCCAGCGCCGACCAGGTCGTTGAAGAAGGCCACGGCCTCATGGCCCGGCAGGATGATTTCCAACCCGTCCTCACCGGTGTAACCGGTGCGGGCAATGAACCAGTCGCCCTCGCCAAGCCCTTCGAACGGGCGCAGCTCACGGATAAGCGCAGCGCGCGAAGCGCTGAGCAAGGCTGCGACTTTCTCGCGGGCCTGGGGGCCCTGGATGGCGAGAATGGCCAGGTCGGGGCGCACCTTGAAACCGACCGAGAAGCCGGTACTGTGGGCCTCCAGCCACGCCAGTACATTGGCGCGGGTAGCGGCATTGGTGATCAGCCGGTAGCCATTTTCCGTGCGGTAGACGATCAGGTCATCGATAATTGCGCCCTGTTCGTTGAGCAACGGGCTGTACAGCGCCTTGCCGACACCCCCAAGGCGGGCAACGTCGTTGGCCAGCAAGCGCTGCAGCCAGACGGTGGCATCGGTGCCATCGATGTCGATCACGGTCATGTGGGAAACATCGAACACCCCACAGTCACTGCGCACCTGATGGTGCTCTTCAACTTGCGAGCCGTAGTGCAGCGGCATGTCCCAGCCACCGAAATCGACTGTCTTGGCGCCTAGCGCCAGGTGCAAGTCGTACAAAAGCGTGCGCTGTCCCATGGGTTTCTCCTTCCGGGCGTGGCGAAGCGGCGGCGGTCGATGACGTTTGGTTGTCAGCTCTTCTTGTAGGACCCGTCGCGCGAATGCCGCGCATTGTAGCCGCAAGGGCGCGGGCTGGCACCCTCAGTGACTGTGACCGGGGCGCCTGGCTGAACGACGAATCAGGCCGATGACCGGCAGCAGGCCAACCAGCACCAAGGTCAAGGCGGGCAGTGAGGCACGCGCCCACTCGCCTTCACTGGTCATCTCGAACACCCGTACGGCGAGGGTATCCCAGCCGAAGGGCCGCATCAGCAAGGTCGCGGGCATTTCCTTGAGCACATCGACGAAGACCAGCAGTGCGGCGCTGAGGGCACCAGGGACCAGCAGCGGCATATACACTTTGAAAAACAATCTCGCCCCTCCGACACCCAGGCTCCGTGAAACCTCGGGCAACGACGGGCGGATGCGCTCCAGGCTGCCTTCCAGTGGCCCATAGGCCACGGCGATGAAACGTACCAGATAGGCCACCAGCAATGCCGCCAGGCTGCCCAGCAGCAATGGCTTGCCTGCCCCACCCAGCCAGCTCGACAGAGGGATCACCAGGTGGTTGTCCAGGTAGCTGAAGGCCAGCATGATCGACACCGCCAGCACCGAGCCGGGCAAGGCGTAGCCCAGGTTGGCCAGGCCAACCCCGGCACGGATGCCGCCGGTCGGCGCCTGACGCCGGGCAAATGCCAGCAGCAGTGCGACGCTCACCGTGATCAAGGCTGCCAGGGCGCCCAGGTACAAGGTGTGCAGCACCAGGCCAACATAGCGCTCGTCCAGGTCATGCCGCCCCCGGTGCCAGAACCATACCAGCAACTGCAGCAGCGGGATGACGAAGGCACAGGCAAATACCAGCAGGCACCAGCCACTGGCCAGCAGTGCCTTCAGACCGCGCAGGTGATAGAGGGCCTGACCCCGCGGGCGTTCGTTTGAGCTGCGCGAGGCGCCACGGGCGCGGCGTTCTCCGTACAGCACCAGCATTACCGCCAGCAATAGCAGGCTGGCCAGCTGAGCCGCGCTGGACAGGCTGAAGAAGCCGTACCAGGTCTTGTAAATGGCGGTGGTGAACGTGTCGAAATTGAACACAGCCACCGCACCGAAATCTGCCAAGGTCTCCATCAGGGCCAGCGCTATGCCTGCGCCGATGGCCGGCCGCGCCATGGGCAGGGCAACCCGCCAGAAAGCTTGCAGCGGCGAAAGGCCCAACACCCGCGCCGCTTCCATCAGCCCCTTGCCCTGGGCCAGGAATGCCGTGCGCGCGAGCAGGTAGACATAGGGGTAGAACACCAGCACCAGCACCACAATCACCCCGCCGGTGGAGCGCACCCGCGGCAGGCGCATGGGCCCGAACACTTCACGCAAGGCGCTTTGCACCGGGCCGGCGAAATCCAGCAGGCCGACGAAGACGAACGCCAGGAC
>RCUL01000461.1_pt1 | contig 21088 bp, 23 predicted proteins | sample 2167521 | NCBI WGS metagenome assembly RCUL01 (sample SAMN09932745, study PRJNA488358) | compost metagenome | feature: garden; material: soil; isolation source: compost soil in acetic acid-enriched culture | place: Germany: Experimental Botanical Garden Goettingen | collected 2016-01-27
AATCTCGCCAACTTTCAGGATGCGGTGAGACGCCTGAGTATCGACGGCATGCCGGTGGCGGTGGCTGAGCTCTGTCGCACGATGCAGGCCGAGGGGCTGGCGCTGGAGCAAGAGAGCGTGTTCCTAGAGGGTTGACCCTTGAGGTGCGCTACGTGGCTGTGCTGCGACAGACCTCGATCACCTTGGCGATCTGCGCGCATTGGGGAAGTATTCGAAGAGCAGACTGATACCGTTGTCAGTCAGGGCGCTCAGTCGCTAATCGCCAGCCCTCGCCCCGGCCGCAGTATAGGCACGAGAAGAAGCCGTTCGCCCGCTCCGGTCAGTTGAGGGCGTCTTTCAGGCCCTTGCCCGGCTTGAACCCCGGCACCTTGGCAGCGGCGATCTGCACCGCCGCACCGGTCTGCGGATTGCGCCCCTCACGCGCGGCACGTTGCTTCACCTCGAAAGTGCCGAAGCCAACCAAGGTGACATTCTCCCCCTTCTGCAGCGTACTGGTGACGGCTGCGGTGAAGGCGTCCAGAGCGGCGGTGGCGGTCGTTTTCGGCAGGTCGGCGGATGCGGCAATAGCAGCGATCAGTTCGGCTTTGTTCATGCTTCGGTCCAGATTGGAGTTGGGTGGTCCAGGAGTATAAACAGTGAGGACAGCCGCAGGCTCGGACTCATCCGACTGCGGCGACGTCATCAGGCCTGTAGCCAGCTCTCCACCACCGCTGCACCGAATTCCTTCCTCCAGGCCTTGAGTAGGGCGTGATTCGCGCTCTTGGTCTCGATGCGCTTGCCGGTGACCGGTTGCACGTAGACCTTCACCTGACGGGCACGGCGCTGCTTCACGGCAGCCGGGGCAACCGGCTCAAGCTCGACCGTCGGCGGGTTGAGGATGGCGACCACCTTCGCCAGATCCATGCCGTGCTCACCCATCAGCGCCTTCAGCTTGTCTTCGAACTCCATCTCGCGCTGGAGGCCACAGTCGCCCTGGAGCTTCTCCAGCAGGGCCAGCTGTTCTTTGAGGGCCTGCTCCGCGCGGCGAAATTCGGCAAGTTTGGACATGTCATCTCCTTTGGTTTGGTAACGGAATCAAATCGGATACGGCCGGCTAATTGCCGGCGCGCAGGTATTCATAAAGGGTGGCCCGGCTGATGCCGAACTCACAGGCCAAGGCGGTCCTCGGTTCACACGAGGCGGTGCGCCGCCGCTCGGCACTCTGTATATCGCTCAAGGCTTTCTTTACTGCTGGTGCTGCATGAGATGCGTAATGTACTCAGTGAAAATGCCACGTGAGCAGCAATCTATCCTATGGTGTCGGCAACGCGGCGTACCAGGTCGGGCGGCATTCCGGTCAGGCCGAGATACCGTTGTTCTCCAGAATCTGCTCCAGGTAGGTCGCCCGCTCGGAGGCATCGGTCCACAGGTGGACCAGCGCCTCGACAACCGGGCGATAGATATTGGCGTTGAAGTTGGTGTTCTCGGCGATCGCGTAGGCCTCTTCGGGGCTGCGTCCCGCTTTGATCTCGCGTAATTGAACGCCGAGTTCCTGATCGGTGCGCAGGGTGTGGAAGACCAGCCACGAGGTCACGAAGCTAACCAGTCGGTCGAAGTGCTGGGCGATGCGCAAATCGGTAGGGCGGCTTCGGATCTTGTTGAGATCGTAGAAGAACGACTTGTGCGCCATCTGCTGCATCTTGATGTGTCGGGGATCGACCTTGTGCTGCTGCATGATCTCCTCCTCGTCGGCGAAGTGCTTGTTGGCATAGTCGAGCAGGGCGTCCAAGGCGGCATCCAGCTCCTGATAGTTCTCGTTGCCGGACGCGATGTCGTCGGCGATCTTGCCCAGCATGACGAACAGCTGCTCGTGCTCCAGATCGACTGTTTCCTCGCCGATTGCAAAGCGTGCGCTCCATTGAAACATGTAGCCTTCCTTTTTACAGATGGTGCCGGGGTGGCACCTGCGCTTTCGTAATGATCACATCGCTATGGTGCTGCATGCCAACATCAGCACTGCCTGGCGCGCCCCGAAAACTAGCTAGGCGTTGAGCTCGGTCAGCGTTTTAACCAGCGTTGCTATACCGGTGTAGGGCTCCGGATCGGTATGGGCATTGAACCGCTCGGCCAGCTTTTCTGCTCGTTGCAGTGCTGTCTGCAAGTGCGCTCGAGTGGTGGAGAAGGCGCGTCCCGCGCCTTTCTCGTATCCCGGCATGTAGCGACGGAGATGGCGTATCACGTCATCACGGTGAATCGGGGCCTGGATGTTCTCATAGTGCAGGAGCAGCCATAGCTCGAAACTGGGAACTGAGGCAATGGCCTTGAAGGTTACTCGCTGGCCTGCGTCATTCTTGAGCTTGCCGTCCAGGGCGGCGGCCTGTTGCAGTGCAGCCGCGTAGCTTGGGTGCTCGTCACGATCGAATACGGCATAAACCTGCTCGAACGCCTTGGGCTGAATGCGGTTGTGGCGATTGCCCTGCAGAAAAAGCTCATGAGCATATTCGACCACCTGGATTGGCGCAGGCCCATGGGCACTGTGGCGTACCTCCACACTGGCGGTGTTCAGGCGATAGGCGGCGCGTATCTCCTGGAAATACAGCGGCTCGGTCTTGCTGCCTTCCGTGACGATCAGGATGCGGTCATGGCTCGCACGCTGGCCTTGCTTGCGCTGCAGATCCTTCTGCTGACGCGCCTTGGGTGAGTTGTCGCGCGCCATCAGTGTCCGAGCCCCAGCGTATTGCCGATGAAGGGGATGCCGCCATAGCGCCCCATCAGGTAGCCACGCTCCAGTGCCTCGTTCTTGCGGGGGCTGAACTCTACCAGGGCGACCAGTTGCGAAGCCTGATCCCGGTCCTTCTCAACGAACCAGATCTGATCGCGGCGGAAAAGGTCCGGGTCATCCAGCAGTGATGTGTCATGGGTACTGAAGATGAGTTGGGCGCCGTTCGCGTTGACTTCCGGGGTGTGGAACAGCCTGACTAGCTCCCGGACCAGCAGGGTGTGCAGACTGGTATCCAATTCGTCGATTACCAGGATCCGGCCATTGGCCAGGATGTCGAGCACTGGGCCGCTGAGGAACAGCAGGCTGCGGGTGCCGCCTGACTCATCGGCAAGCTCGAATATCGCCTTGCCCTTGTCGGTGACATGGTGAAAGCGCAGCTGGTTTTCTTCGACCTCTTCCATGCGTACTTCGGTCTTGCCGCCAACCAGGTCGAAGTGCTCGGACTGGCCAGGCACCTTGCGCGTCACTATGTCGATATCCGCGATGCTGATGTCCGCCGCCGACAGGAAACTGCAGATGTCCCGACGGCCTTCCACCTGTTTCAGTTTCTGGATGGAGACATTCATGTTTAGCGGGTTCAGCTCGTTGAGGATGAGCAGCTGGTTGGCAAACCAGTCGAAGACAGGGCGCAGAGCCTCGCTGTTGAGTTGCACGGCCATCGACAGGAACAGGGAGTTGGGTCGCGTGGCTCCCTCCCATACCACCTTGGGGCCTTTGAGGCTGGCGCTGAATTCGTAGACATCCTTGCCCGTTTCCACATCCAGATGACGCTCGAACCAGCGCTGGGGTTTGAAGCTCTTGTAGACCAGCAGGTACTCGCTGAGGATCCGCTGGCTGGTCATGCTGAAACCGTACTGGTAACGCACGCCATCAAGCAGGAAGGTCACTTCGAACTCGGTGGGTTGCTGAGTTGATTCCACGTCCAGCCGGAAGGGCTGAACGCTGTAGGGCTGTCCGGGCTGGATGGCGGTTGCCGACTCGATCACGACCCCGCGCATGTACTGCAGGGCTTTGATCAGGTTGGACTTGCCGCTTGCGTTGGCGCCGTAGATGGCGGCGCTGCGCAGCAGGGCCGGTGCGGCGTTGATGCCGGTGGCCTGAGTGTGGGTGTCCAGCAGGCTCTTGTCCTTGGATGCCACCAGGCTGAGCACCTGCTCGTCGCGCAACGAGCGGAAGTTTTTGACGCGGAACTCGATCAGCATTGGACTATCCCGGCGTATCACTCAAGAATATTCTTGAATTATGCAGTTGATCGTCAAAATATCAATTTATTATTTGATATGGCTGCGCATGCTGAGGGGAGGCGCATTCACAGATATTTCTTGAACGTCGCCGCCGTGATCGCTACTGCCGTCCCCTGCATGGCGGCGCACGGCAGCAGAATCCACAGCGGGTTGAGGGATATCGGCAGGGTCAGGTAGAGCATCCAGGGGGCCACCAGCAGCGGCACGACCAAGCTCTTGGCCCGGTGATAGACGAAGCTGCTTTCCCGACCGGCACCGAACTTGCGGAGATCTCGGCGCATCAGTCCATCGACCAGGCCGGTGAGCATGGCCAGAGCGAACAGCGGCGTGGCCAGGACCAGGATGCAAACCCGCACCACGAAGGTCAGGCCGGTGAACAGGGCCGCCAGCACGAAATCCTCGAGCAGCACATAAAGCTGGGCGGTCAGGCTGGTCAGGCTGTCGTTATGGCTGAGGCTGCGTGCCTGTCGGGCGTAGTCGAGCAGTCCACTGCGTTGGAACAGCCACTCGTGCAGCGATTCCACCAGCTGGCGCACGCTCTGTCCGGGCTGGCTGGTGATCAGGGATTGGCGGAAGTGTTCGCCGAGCCAGCTCAGCTCCGTGTGCAGCATGGCCTGGCTGTGCCGCCAGCCCTGTTCCGGCCAGAACAGCAGCAGGCCGGCATATTCGAGCAGCACCGAGAACAGCAGGGATACCAGCAGCAGGCCGAGAACCTTCCAGGGCAGGCCGAGGAGGGCGCTGAACAGGGTGGTGCGCTGGCGCTGCTGCTGGGCGGCATGTTGCACGGGGGCGGCCATGGGCGCTCACTCCTGCTTGGCGCCGGCGGTCATGCCCGGATTCAGGCCGCGCTCGGGATCGAAATCCTCCGTGGGGCCACCGCCGCTGGAGCGCCACCATTGGCCGGCATTGTCGTTGTAGCGGGCGCGCATGTGCCGGGCCAGCTCCTGCAGGTTGGCCGGCATGGCGTCGTCGGGCGCCGGTTTGGGCAAGGGCATGCGCACCTTCCACAATTGGCCACCTTCCTGGAAGGAGAACGCCTGGCCCTTGGGCAGGCTGACGATATGCGCCGGCTCGATCAGCGGCACGCTGGTGGCGCTGACCCGGTCCTGGGAGGAGGAGGTGAAATCGGTATTGGCCTGCGGGTCCGCAGTGTCGGTGGCACCGGAGACCAGGGTGCGAGTCAGCACGTTGACCTTGGGCAGCTGCTGGGTCAGCAACTCGGCGGTAGCGGTCTCGCGCACCCGCAGCATTTGCAGGGTGTTGAAGTTGCCGATCACTTGGCCGGCCTTGGCGCGGTTGCCGAGGCGCGCCTCGATGTCGCTCAGTGTCTGGGTATAGGCAGTGACCTGGATGCCGGCGCCGCCGCCCTTGTTGATCAGCGGGATGAACTCGTCGCCCATCAGCTCGTTGAACTCGTCGGCATGCAGGTTGATCGGCACCTGTCTGGCGCTTTGCGCCGACTGCGGCAGGCCGTGGTCGACGCCGTGTTTGTAGATGTGTCCGGCCACCGAAACCAGGTCGGCAAACATCGAGTTGCCTACCGCGGCGGCCACTTCCGCGTCGCTCAGGGCATCCAGACCGACATAGACGATGCCGCGTTTGCGGATGATCTGCAGCCAGTCGAAGATCGGCCGCGGATCGCCGAGGTCGGTGTAGTCGGGGGCCAGCAGCTGGGCGGTCTTGCCGGTGGTGAGTTTCTCCAGTAGCGGCAAGAGGCTGGCGACGATCTTGTCGAAGTAGGTGCGGTCGTAGCGCACTGCCGAGCGCAGGCCGTCCAGCACCGGGTCATAGACGCGCTTGGCCGACAGGTACTGTTCGAGGGCCACCACCCGTTTCTCGCGGCCCTGCATGTGGCGGGGGATGTTCTTTTCGTTGAGCTTGCCCTCCAGTTGCACGATCAGCTCCCAGGCCCTTGGGTCATGCCGGGCGAAGAAGTGCTGGGCATATTCGATGAACAGCGCGTCGATGTTCACCACATGACGCTGGATCAGCAGGTAGTCCGGGCGCTGGCCCAGCTCGATCAGGGCGCGGGCGATGATGTTGACGAAGCGCCAGGCGAACTCGCGGAAGGCGGCCGAGTTGCCTTCGCCGCTGAGCTGGCCGGCGATGCGCGAGGCGACCTCCGAGACCCGACCGAAGCGGCCGACGGCGTTGTAGCGGCAGGAGATCTCCGGCCAGCCCAGATGGAAGACGTAGAACTCCTGTTCGCGTCCGGAGCGCCGGGCCTCCACGTACATGCGCTTGAGCAGATCGGCATCGCCTTTGGGATCGAAGACGATGCACACCTCGCCGCGGTGGATGTCCTGGGTGATGTAGACCTCGGCCAGGCGGGTCTTGCCGACCCGGGTGGTACCCAGTACCAGGGTATGACCGACCCGCTCGTTCAGTGGCAGGCTGGCCTCGACCTCGTCGGGCTCGACGCCATGCAGCAGTGGCGAGCCGCCCACTGGCGGCAACGGCCGCAGCGGATTGAAGGCGCTGTCCCAGGCGGTCAGACGCGGCAGCCAGCGCAGCGGAGGCAGGCTGTGCTCCAGCCTGCGTTCCAGTCGCCGGGCCGCACGCTGCAGCCAGGGCTGCTCGATATAGCAGGCGAGCGCCGGGTCCTGGGCCTCGACCAGGCGCTGGGTATGCAGGCGCGTCCAGCGAAAGCCGCGGCCGATGAACAGGCGCTGCTGGCTGATCGGAATCTGCCGGCTGGTCAGGGCATAGCGCGGCAGGCGGCGGATATGCCGCCGGTAACGCAGCACCTGCCAGGCCTGATGCAGGCGAAGCAGGCCGAACAGGCCATAGCCAACGGCCGCGCCCAGGCCGATTTCCGGCGACAGCGCCATCGCCCAGGGCGAGTTGAGGCAGAGGATGGCGGCGCCGGCACAGAGGGCCGCACTGTACAGCTCCACCGCCGGCCGCAGTTTGGACTCCAGTACATGCTCGGCCACGGCTTACTGCTCCAGCGCGCTGCCGGTGATCAGCACCGGGTAGTGCTGCAGCCCCAGGCGCCGTGCGATGTCCTCGCCACTGATCGGCAGGATGGTCAGTCCCGGTGCCGCGGTGCGAAGCCGTTGCAGGGCAGCGGCATCGGCCACCTCGACCGCCAGACCGACCGCGCCCATCTGCTGCAGGGCTTCTCCACGCTGCGTCAGCCAGGCAAGGGAGTGCGGATCGTCACCGATCAGAAACAGTCGGGGCAGGCCAGGCAGTTCCAGGGGACGTGGCGTGAGCTTGCCGGGGGACAGGCTGGGACTGGTGACCGGCAGCATGGCGCTTTCATCCAGGCCCGCATGCCAGCGATAGGTCGCTGGCTGGGCAACAGGGTCGGCCAGGCAGGGGCCAGACAGCAGCAAGGCCAGCAGCAGGGCAGGGCAGTGACGAAGCTTCATCTGTGACTCTCCGGCTGGGTGAGGGGCGCTGCGTCCTGGATCTGGGCCAGGTACTTTGTGAAACCGGCCCGGTAGCGGGCGGCAGGGGCTCCGCCGGCAGGGCGGTGATAGCGTCCGGCGGCCAGCGTCCAGTCGCCGCTGATCTGGTACTGCTCGCGCAGCAGTTGTGCGGCGACGGCCAGATTGCGATATGGCTCCAGAGCGGCGCAGGGGCTGGCAAAGCGTTGGCCGTGGTAGCCCCAGTTGATCTGGCCGAGGCCGATGTCGATCCGTCGGGCATCCGTGCTGGCCAGCGCCCTCTGCAGTGCCTGGCAGGCTGTCGCGCGCTGCCTGAAGCGCCAGGGCTTGCCGGCGACATTCAGCGTCCAGGGCCAGGGACGCAGCTGGCCGCGGATGCGCGTAGCGCTTTCCTGCAGAGCTACGGCATACAGCACAGCCGCGGGTACGCCGGCAGTCTCGGCCGCCAGTTGGTAGGCAGGTGGCGGCAGTTCCTTCGCCAGCAGCGGCTGGACTGCCAGCCCGGCCAGCAGGGCGAGCATCAGTCGAGGCGCTGCCATTGACCGTTCACCTGACGGAAGCTGGCGGGCAAGGTGCCCTGGCTGCCGAGTCGGGCCCAAGGCTCTTGGCCGTGATTGAGGGTGATCTGCCGCCGTTGCACACGTTCCGGTTCGAGGCCGGCCTGCCGCGCCCAATCGCGGATGCGCTGGTCATCGCCCTGACTGTCGATGAGATACAGATCGAACGGCGTATCGCTGGCCTGCAGCTGGCGGACCCGCCTCAGGCAGGCAGCGCAGTCACTGGCAGCGAACAACGCCAGACGCGGTGTCGCCGGCGAGGCCCGGGGCTCATCGCTCAGGCCCTGGATCGGCAGCTGGCCGGGATACAGGCGGGCCCAGGCGTCGGCATAGGCGTTCTGATAAGCCAGTTCACGCTCGGCGCGTTGGGCCTCCAGGTGCACCTGCAGCTCGGCGTAGCGCTGGCGTTCGGCATCGCTGCGTGCCTCGACACCGAGGGTGGTGAGTGGGTCCAGGCCGGGGCTCCAGTAGCCGCGTGGACCGGCTTGGATTTCCCGGAAGCGTGACCACTCCTGTTCGCTCAGTCCCCAGATTTTGGCCTGTTCCAGGCTCTCCCGGGTCAGCGTGGCCAGACTGCTGGTGGTGACGCTGGTGCGGCTTTCTGGCGTGGCCTGCAGCGGTGCCGAGGCCAGCAGCAGGAGTGCCAGGGCGGCAGCGGGTTTCATGGCGCATTCCCTCCAGGCAGCGGCAGGTTCTGGTCGGGCTGGCCGGTAACGGCGAACTGCGCGGACTGCTGGTCCAGCGTCGTCAGGCGCCAACCTGCGAACTGCTCGCCCAGGCGCAGCAGGCGTACATGACGCAGGGAGCGACTGGCCGTGGGGGCTATCGTCAGGAAGCGTTCGCCGCCGCGGCTCTCGATGGACAGCGCGGCAAAGGGTGGTGTGAGCCGCTCAGGCTGGCGGCGCGGGGCTGAGCGACGTGGCTTGGGGGCCGGCCTGGTGGCAAGCGCCTTCTGGAGGGCGTGGAGCTGGGTCTCCGCGAGGCTGAGGCGCTCAGCGAGGGACTGTAGTTCAGACCGCTGTGCGTGACTGGCCTGGGCCTGTTGCAGGCTGGTGAGTGCGGCTTCGCCCTGTTCGATTCTGGCGTGAAGCGCTGCTGTCTGGGCCTCCAGTACCGCCAGGTGCTGCTGGTGCTCATCGAGCATGACGGTAAAGCCGGCATTGGTTTCGCTCATGGCCAGCAGCCGCTCCTGCAGCAGGCCCAGTTGCGGCTGCTCCACCAGGTCGTGCGGCAGCGCTGCCAGCCGACCGTGCAGCTGGTACAGGCCAAGTCCGAGCGCCGGCAAGGCCAGGACGAGGAGGCCCAGGATGGCGTCGCGCACACGGACGGCGTTCATGGCCGCACCTCCAGCGCCTGGTCGGGGGCGGCAGGGTAGGCCTGTGCGCTTGGTTCTACAGGTGCTGTCTCGGTTGCGCTGTGGCGCTGAGCCGCCTGGAAGCACAGCTGGCGCTGCTGCTGATCCACCTGCAGCTGCCAGGCCGGGCCGGCCAGGATCTCCAACGCCTCACGCAGACGCATCGGTCCCAGCCGGTAATGTGCTGCCGGCAAGGGACGGCTGTACAGCACCCGTGATCCGGCGCTGGCGGGGCACAGTACATAGCCGGAGCGCTGCAGCACATGGTGCATCGCATCTTCCACGCTCGGCTCTAGGCTGGCGGGGATGCGGATATCGATGATCTGGGCGAGCAGATCCCGCTGCCCCTCGGTCGACTCGGTACTGATCAGGGTGTAGCGACCGTAGGGCACGACCTCTGGTGGCGGGGAGGCTGGGCGGGGTATCGGTGCCGGGTTGATGTCCTGCGGCCAATCCTGCTGGCCGGCGCAGCCCGTCAGGGCACTGATCAGGACGAGGGTGACAAGCTGCCGGGACATGGGGAGGCTCTCCAACCTGGGGTGAGTGCAACCTTGGCAGGAGCGGCGGGCCGGGGCAGCCGATAAACCGAATCGTGGTGTTCGAGTTCCTCCGGAAATGTTGATGTGTTGCGAACACGAGCATGAAAAGCGGCGCCCGCAGGCGCCGTTGGATTACATCCAGCCATATTCGGCCAGTGACAGGGGTTGGCCTTCGCCCACGATGAAGTGGTCCAGCACGCGAACCTCCACCAGGGCCAGGGCGTCCTTGAGCTTCTGGGTGAGGATGCGGTCGGCCTGGCTGGGCTCGGCGCAGCCGGAGGGGTGGTTATGGGTGAAGATCACCGCTGCACTGTTCCAGTACAACGAGCGTTTCACCACCTGCCGGGGGTAGACGCTGGCACCGTCGATGGAGCCCTGAAACAGGACTTCGAATGCCAGCACCCGGTGACGCGTGTCGAGAAAGACCGCAGCAAAGACCTCGTGCTCCTGCATTGCCAGTTGCAGTTTCAGGTAGTCACGGACTTCGTCGGGCGAGGTGAGTGTGGCACCGCGTTGGAACATGCGTTGGTCGATGATGCGCATGGCTTCGGCGATGACCTGGTCCTCCTGGGCCCGCTGCTGGTCCTGGGTGTGGTCTGGCGTTTCAATCAGGCTGAGAGAAAGGTTCATGGTGTTTCTCCGCGGCAGGCGGGAGATGCGCGCCCCGAGGGGAGTGATCCCCCTGGGGCTGTTGAGCATGGCGTGAGTGGTCGCAGGGCGACTGACGACCGGTTGGTAATCAGATACGGGTGAAGCGGTGACGCTGGCCATGCAGTGTCGAATGGCAGCAGTCGCAGGGTGAGCGGGAAAACGCCTGGATTCCCCAGCCCTGTTCGGCATCGAAGTCGGCTGACAGCGGGGCCAGTTGCATCAGGCCGCGACGGATATCCCGCTCGCGCTGTTCCGCCTCGGCATCCTCAAGCAGCGACAGCGCGCTGTAGTCTTCATAGGCGGCTCCGAACAGGCAGTCGTCACATAGCCAGAAACTCTCCATGGATACCTCCTGAATAACGGCAACAGGAAGCACCACCCATGACGGGAAGATGCTCCCGTCATGGGGTGAGTGCGACAAGTCCTGATCGTCAGGACGTCGGTGTTGCGGACTTGGCGCGACTGCGCCTGGTTTTCGCTGGGTTGGTGTCGGGCAGGCTGTCTGCTGGCGCCGTTGTGACTGGCTCGATAGCGGGCCCGCTGGCAGCCTCAGGTGTTGCAGGGAGCGTACCTTGTTCGTCGCTCTGCTCAGGTTTGGGGGCGGCCTGGTAGACCTGCTGGCCATCGATCCTGATCCAGGCGATATACAGCAGACGGCCTTTCAGACTCGCGCCCGGTTGGCCGGCCTTGTCGCCCTTTCCATAGACGAAGGTGTCGATCCACAGATCGCCGATGCGAAATGCCAACAGGACCTTCTTCCCGGCGATGACTGCATCCTGGCAGCGACGGATCAGCCGTTCGGCCTCGCCGCCGCTGACCTTGCAGTCGAAGTGGGTGTATTCCACATCGTCTTCGGCTCCGTGCAGTGCCGCGATATCGCAAGCCATGAAGGCATTGCCACGGCGTACCGGAACCTCGCGAATGCGGTTGAGATAGCCGATCCCGCTGGTATGCAGATCGAAGTACTTCGTGGTCGGGGAACTGCTCGGGTTCATGGTGGTGCTCCTCAGGGTAAATGCGGGAACACCACCCGGGACGGGAGGCGAATCCCGTACGGGGTGAAAACAGCAACGAACAGCGGCCAGAGTGCCTGGCAACGCAGCAGTAAGGTTGGGCAGAGCAGGTGAAGGACTCACCGAGGGAGAGAAGAAGGCGTTCATCACCGCAGTGATTGTGCGAGCTTCCGAACGCTGATCGCACTGGGGCTGGACCACCAGAAACTGGCGTAGCCTTGAAGGTCCTGGCTACCTGGGCAGTACTGTCGACGACAGCGCTGTGCATGTTTTGTATAGGCCGGGGCGATGAGGGCGTCAAGCTACTGGCAAGGGGGCTTTCACGGCCATAACGCAGTGGAACTCCTTGGTGGAGCATGTGGGCGTTTGCGGCGTTCTATGCAGAAGGTAGTTTCGCTTTACTCGGCCAAGACATGTGGTCGATGGCCTGATAACAGAAAAAGAAGCCTGGCGTTCACGCCAGGCTGGGAAGAGATCAGCCACCTCCGGCCGTCGATCTGCGACGCACCAGTCGACCCTTGTCGTGGCCTGGGTCGTTTCAGTATCGGCACGCATCCGCGCACAAAGGGCGCCCGGTGTTTCCCCGGTGGGCGCCGGGATTGAGCATGACCGCCGGAGCGGATGGCCGCTGCTTCCTGCTGCAGGAGGCAGGGGGCATCCGTCCCGGCGGCGCTTTAACGCGGTGGAGGTGGGCCAGGCCCGTGGTTAATCAGGCTCCGTACTCGGCTGAGTCCGACCGACCTGCCCGGAGCTTATCGGTCTGTACGTGTTGTCTGGCTACGTCGGCGGCTGGGGGCGCGTCTGGCCGGTTTTGTGTCAGCCATGCCCAGCGTTCCCTTGCATGCCGGGTACTTGCTGCAGGACCAGAATAGCCCATTGCGGCCTCTGCGCCGACGGGTTGTGCTGGCGCACCGTGGGCAGGCGGGGCCTGTGTCCGTCGGCAGCAGCAGTTGCAGCTGGGTATTGTGCTTGACCCAGCGCTCGATCCAGGAAGTCTGGCGCATGAGGAAGTGCTCCAGGCTCATGCGTCCAGCGGCGATCTCGTCGAGGGCCTGTTCCCAGACTGCCGTGGTACCTGGGTCGGCGATCGCCGCAGGGACTGCCTCGATCAGGGTGTGAGCAGTAGCCGAGGCCATCAGGCTACGCTGCTTCTTCACTAGGTAGCCACGTTCAATCAGGCCCTTGATGATGCCGGCGCGAGTCGCTTCGGTACCTATGCCGGCGCTCTCTTTGAGTGTACGGCGCAGGCGCGGATCCTCGACCAGTCTGGCCACGCCCTTCATGGCCCTGAGCAGGTCGCCTTCGGTGAAGGCCTTCGGGGGGCGGGTCTGCTGCTCGGTGAGCTCGGTGTGGCTGAGGCAACACAGGAGGCCTGGCTCGAGTGCCGGGAGTGACTGTTCGGCCGGCCTGTCCGGATCGGACTCTTCGGGATCGTTCAGCACTCTATGCCAGCCGGTTTGCAGAACCTGTTTGCCGATCGCCAGCAGCTGCTGGCCTGCACAGTACAGTTCGATTCGGGTGCGCAGCCATTCATGAGCAGGCAGGAACTGCGCCAGATAGTGTTCGCAGATCAGCGCGTAGATCGCCTGTTCGTTCGTCGTCATGCGTGTCAGATCCACGCTCTGCACCGTGGGGATGATGCCGTGGTGGGCGGTTATCTTGTCATCGTTCCAGGCGCGCGAGCGCAGGTTGATGTTCAGGCTGTCCAGCAGTGGGGCCAGAGTGGCGTCGTTGCGTCGCAGCGCCGCCAGCACGGCCGGCACTTCCTGCCGCAGGCTGTCTGGCAGATAGCCGCAGTCGGTACGGGGATAGGTGATTGCCTTGTGTTGCTCGTACAGCGACTGGGCGATGTCCAGGGTGGTCTGTACGCCGAGGCCCAGTTGGCGTGAGCACAGCTCCTGCAGGGTGCTCAGGTCGAATGGCAAGGGGGCAGGCTGCTGCAGGCGCTCGCTGTCTACAGCACTGACGCGGGCGCTGGTTTCCTGGGCAAGGCGCTGAGCGACCTCACGAGCCAGGTTCTGGTCGACACAGTGGCCCTGCTGGTCGAGGGCCGCCTCGGGGGGTTGCCATTGGGCGGCAAAGACCTGCCCATCCTGCTTCAGGCGGACGTCGACCTGCCAGTAGGGCGTTGGCACGAAGCTGGCAATGGCGCGGTCGCGGTCCACCACCAGGCGCAGGGTCGGTGTCTGTACGCGGCCGACCGAGAGGATGCCATCGTAACCGCCGCGCCTGCCGAGCAGGGTGAATAGCCGGCTCAGGTTCATACCGACCAGCCAGTCGGCACGGGAGCGGGCGAGGGCCGCCAGGTACAGCGGGTAGGTTTCCTCGCCGGGCTTCAGGGCGGCCAGCGCCTTGCGGATCGAGGCCTCATCGAGGGCCGACAGCCAGAGGCGCTGAACAGTGCCCCGGTAGCCGCACAGCTCGAGGATTTCACGGGCGATCAGCTCACCTTCACGATCAGCGTCGGTGGCGATGACCAAGGATTCGGCTTCGGCCAACAGGCGCTTGACCACCCTGAACTGGTCCGCCGTCCTGGCCTTGATCTCGACCTGCCAGCGCTCGGGAATGATCGGCAGGTCCTCCAGCGACCACTGCTTGTAGCGGGCGTCGTAGGCCTCGGGCGGGGCGGCTTCCAGCAGATGCCCGACACACCAGGTTACGGTGACATCCCGTCCGCTCAGACAGCCATTCTCTCGGCGATGGGCGCCGAGCACTCGGGCGATGTCCCGGGCCTGGGAAGGTTTTTCGCAGAGAAACAGGCGCATGGTGGTTGCTCCTGGTCAGTCCGGGCCGTATCAGCTGCGGGGGGTGCGTTTGCGAGCAGGCTTGCCAGCCTCTGCATCGGCTTCGGTAGTGGTCTCCAGCGTTGTAGCGGAGCGCTCCATGAGACTCACCTTCGCCAGGCGATTGGGCAGGATGCCGATTCGTCGCGCCTCGATCTTGAAGGTCACCCTGGGGTTGGCTTCCTGGTCCTCCCAGGTTTCTCGCACGGTGCGGCCCTGCACCAGAACGCGCATGCCCTTCTGGTACAGCTGGCTCCAGGCCTCGGCCTCGCGGTGCCAGATCTCGACCGGCGCCCAGTAGCCGCCGCGGTCCTCATAGCTGCCGTTACGCGAGATCGGGTTGTCGAAATAGACATTCAGGCGCAGCAGGCGGCGCGGCTCGTCCTGGTCTGCGTGAAACTCCTGAAACTCCGGCGCGCTGCCGATGTTGCCTTCACCGATGAAAAGAGTGCTCATGCTGGATGCTCCTGGGGTTGGGGAACTGCCGCAGGAGTTCTTCGGCAAGGGCCATCTTGCCCGCGCACTCCACGGCTTGGCGGTACAGCGAATGGGTGACGCTCATCTGCAGGTTCAGCGCGATGCGGTCGATCTCGACGTGGTAGAGCGCCTGGCGCAGGCTGGGTGAATGCGCGGTGTTGTTCATCTGGTCGGCCCAGACGTTGACGCCCATCCGCGAAAAGTCCCGTGAACGCCAGCGCAGGAAGGTGCTGCCGGCTCCGGTGCTCTGCCGGGCCAGACGCAGGTTCAGGAGGGAGTAGGGGGCATGCCTGGCCGAATGTTCGAGCCGGGTCATCAGCTCAGCCAGCTGGGCTTCGAGGCTTCTGGCCAGCTGCGCCAGTGACTCCAGTTCCCCCTTACCCTTAAAGGGCTGTAAAAGGCCTTTTAGAGAGGCAGTGTGTTCAAGCTGGCGATAGGTCTCCTGGGTCAGCCAGCCCGCTGTGGAGGGCCCCGGCTCATTCCTGTTCATGGTCAAGGCCTGCCTGGCTGATGGTGTCGGTCAGTGCGAGTTCCGCCGGCTCCTCTGGCTCAACGCCTCGGCGCGCGATGGGTGGGGCGAATTGCGACCGTCTGGAGCCAGCGAGGACGTCTTCAGGCGGTAGTCCGAAGCGTTCGATGGCCGCTAATGCCCTGGCATTCTGCGTCTGCATGTCCTCGCGACTGGCTCCCGAGTGGCGATAGCGCTGTGCCAGGCCGAACAAGCTGCGCAACTGGTGTGCACCGCTGTCGATGGTGCGCTCCATGTCTGCCCGCCCGATCAGGGCGGTGTGGTGGGCGAGGAGGGTGCGGCGTACCAAGGTGTCGTAGTCGGTGAGCAGATAGACGGCGAGAAACCCCAGTTGGCTGCCGATGAACAGCGGCAGGGTAACTGGATGGATGTTGAGGTTGTCGCCGATGTCGACCTGGGTCGGAATGTGTTGGTTGATCTGCTCCAGCCGCTGGCTCAGCTCGCTCATGCCGACTTTGGCCTGCAGCAGCTTTTCCTCGAGCTGCAGCATGGCCCAGTCGGCGTAGGGGTCATCACAGGAGGCGGCCTGCTTGATCTGGTTGGTGACGCTGATGTAGCCCGCCATGCCCATGATCGGCCTGACCCCGTCGCGGGCCGGACGTCCCTGCCAGATGCGAGCGGCATGATGGGTGTGCAGGGTCAGGCTGATGCTGCTGCGCAGAGAGCCCAGGTTGAGTTGGTAGTGGTCGGTCACATCGGCATCCTCGCTGCAGACGCTGGTCGAGCAGACAATGTCGCAGGCCGCTCCAACCTGCAGCCGGAAAACCGAAAGTACGGTGTTGGTTTTTTCGCCGAGGGATTCCTTGCGGTGCCTGGATCCATGCCAGTGGCATAGGTCGGGAGTCAGCCAGGCTCCCGGCTGGGAGTCATGCCAGTGGCATAATCCATCTGACCACGCCTCACTGCTTGCCGCTGTGCGACCTGCCCAGTTTGCGCAGCTCCTCCAGGCAGGCCTGCACCTGGCTGGGAATGGGATCGCTCGAGCTTCTACGGGTGCGGACGGGCTCGGCAGGCCGCGGAGGACGGTCTGCGACTGGCTGGCTGACAGGGGCAGCGGCCCAGGGGTGGAATTCGCCCTGCAGGGCCCGCTGGATGAGGCTCATCAGGTAGGCAGCGGGCTTGCGGATGCCTCCGGCGGCGCAGCGGGCGCCGGCCTCGGCCAGCACGGTCTGGCGATCGCCTACCGGAAGCTTACCTAAAGCCTGCTGCGCGGCGAGGCGTTCGGCCGGGCTCAGGTTCAGGCTGTCCGGCCAGTCGAGAGAGGGACCGCCGCCTTCGCGTACCTGCGAGTGGGGTACTGTACTGATACAAATACCGGTATTGGTATCAAGTACAGTACTGGCGGCGTTCGGATGCCGAACCGGGTGGCAAGAGCCTGATTTGCGGCTGGGTTCGGAATCCGAACCAGGACTGGCACGAATCCGAACCGGGCGCGGATCACCCCGTTCGGATTCGTGAATGACCGGTTGTTCTGGTGCGCGACCGGCAGCCTGTCGGGCGCAGCGCTCACCCCAGGCCTCCAGACGTGTCGGCAGGCGACTCTGATCGATATCGGTATCCTGCCGGATATCCTCGATGACATGCTCGGCCACGATGCGCACGGCTTTCGACGCATGGCTGAGGCCGCTGCCGACCAGTTCCAGATAGCCGGCATCGAGCTCCAATGCTTCGGCCGGAGTCAGCGGCTCATCGTGCAGGACATAGAGTGACCCTTGCAGTCGACCGCTGACGGGATCGCGACCACGGATGACCAGACTCAGCCAGCGGGTCAGGCGGAGCAGGGTCAGGATTCGGGCGATGGTTTCCCGCGAAGCTGCGGTGCCATAGGGCACGCTGGACAGATAGGCCTGCAGGTCTTCGTAGCGAGGAGTGGACAGGCCCTGATCGTCGATCAGCAGACGGATCACCTGCCAGGCGTTGCGCTCCAGTGGCGTCAGGCGATTATCCAGCAGCAGCTGCCGGGGCACGCTTTCGTGCAGCTGCCCGCTGTACATGAAGCCTGCCTGCAGGCCGCCAGGGCCGGGTTTGGGGGCGGCAGGCCGGGAGGGCCACTGCGCCTGGATCTGGCGTGCCTGCTGCTGGAGGACCCGCTGCCAGCGCACGAGCCCGGAGGGCTTCATTTTTGTCCCTTGTGCTGTTCGATCTGACGCCAGACGAGGGTCAGGCTGATTTGCTGCTCCTCGGCCAGGATCATCATCTCCTCGAGCTGCTCGGCGGGGTCAGTGCAGGATGCCTTGGTGCGTATCTGCCGCCAGCGTTGCCACAGGGCATGCTCCTGCTCTTCGCTCAGGTGCTGTGGACGCCCCTTGCGTGCCAGGATATTCAGGATGCGCCGGCGCATGGCCGTCTCCGAGTGCACCAGGCCGAAGCATTTGTACATGATGCTGCTGCTGGCGCCGAGCCTGAGTGCACGGTTGATCAGCAGGTCATGCTGCTCATCATGTTCGCTTTGCGCCAGGATGCGGCGGAAGGCGGTGGCATTGATCTGCACCCAGGGCGCGCTGGCGTGTTCCAGCCGTGCCAGGGTGCCTGGCGACAGGGACTGCAGCTGATCTATGTCGTGTTCGCTCAGGCCCAGGATCTGGCAGCTTTGCAGGTTGCCATGACGCAGCTCGTGCAGTACCTGGGTCAGCATGGTCTGGTTGAGAATGATGAAAGAGACGTTCATGGCGTGAGTCTCCGGTCAGTCCAGCGGGGCTGTGGTCAGCTCGATCAGGCGGCGAGCCAGGCGGATCAGGCGAAACAGCTGGAGCACTTGCGGATCTGGCAAGCGTTCCAGGCCGATGTCTTCGGGCGGCTGGCCGGGCAGCGACAGCTGGTAGATACCAAGCAGGGTCTGGCCGAACAGGGCGGCCGGTAGTTGGCGGCGATCTTGCCAATCCAGCCGGTCATGAGCTCGCAGTAGTGAGCCGAGCAGCAGATGAATCGATGCCGCTCTGCAGGTGTTCAGGGACTGCGGCGGCAGGCACACGAAACCCAGGCCGTCGTCACAGCCCATCACGCTGTCAGGGATGCCGGCATGCGTCGCCAGCTCGCGGGCCAGATGGGCAATTTCCTCACGCAGGTGCTCTGGTCTGTCGATCTCACGGTCGATGTGCCACAGGTCGTTGTCCGGGGCGTGATCCCGATGTTCAGCTGGTGTGTTTTCCGCGGCGATCTGCTGACGGATGCGCTCGACACGGGACGGGTGGGAGGTTGCGGGAGACTGTACGGTGGTAGCCGATGCTGACTCGGGACCCTGGAGATCTTGCGTCGATGTATGTGTGGACCTGTCAGGGGCTGCGGGTGTGGGTTGCGTGACCTCCGTGCGCATAGTGGTCAGTGGCCTGCTATTGGCCCCTGCGGGTGTTTCGACTGTATCCGCCAGCTCCGCAGCGAGTAGTCGGTCCGGTTGCCCCAGCGCTTCACTCATGCTGGCGAGGAGGGCGTCCTTAAAGCGCTCATGCTCGAAGCTGCCTGGCTCATCGAGGCTGGCCAGCGTGCTGAACCACAGTTCATCGAAGTCGTCCCGGGTACCTGGGTGTCGGTTCCAGACGCGTTGCGCCTGCTTGCGCAGCCCGAGTAGGCGCTGGATCTGCGGTTTGCCCAGCCCGGCATAGAGCGTTTGTGGCAGGCCCGGCAGCAGATGCTCCAGGGTGTCGAGCATGCGACTGATATGGGGTTGGGAGATCGGATAGCCACCAGCCGTCAGGCGCCGAGCCAGTTCGCTCTGGCTGAGTTCTTCGCCATCGTGTTGGAACAGGGTTTTGATCTTGGCGACCGACAACGCCCGCTCAATGAAGGTGAGCGGACTGTGCAGGTCGTTCTCGGCCATGTGGCCAAGCAGGGCCGTAGTTTCATCGGCCCAGGGCCTGAACAGGCAGTGAATGCGGAAGAAGCGCTCGTCACGGGTCTCCTGCCACAGCTCGTTGAGGATTGCCAGGCGGGTATTGCCACCGTTGCGGATGATGAAGTGCGACTCGCCGGGGCGCCGGGTAATGGGAGGTGCCTGGTCCAGCCCGCGAGTCCGGATCGAGGCCTTGATCTCTTCGTACTGCGGGTTGCGGATCAGTCTTGGGTTGTGCTCATAGGGACGCAGCTGCTCCAAGGTCACCCGCATGGGCGTGTCACACAACGGGTCAGACAGGGTGGGCGACTGCAGCGGTGCTGTGCCGGCCGGTCGATCCGGCCACAGCTTTTCCGTGATGGCATCCGGGGAGGAGGATAAGCTTTTCATCAGCATTCGCCTCCTAGGCGCGGGTTCGGCAGAGAGGTGAATCGCGCCTGTTCGCCGATGAAGCGGCAATGCACCGTGCCGGTTGGTCCATTACGGTGCTTGCCGATGATCAGTTCGGCGGTACCTTGTGCCTCGCTGTCCGGGTGATAGACCTCATCCCGATAGACGAACAGGATCAGGTCGGCGTCCTGCTCGATGGCGCCGGACTCGCGCAGGTCGGCCAGCAATGGGCGTTTGTTGCTGCGCTGCTCCAAGGCGCGATTGAGCTGAGACAGGGCGATCACCGGACAACTCAGCTCCTTGGCCAGCGATTTGAGCGAGGCCGAGATTTCGGCGATTTCCAGATGGCGATTCTCCTTGGCGGAGGCCTGCATCAGCTGCAGGTAGTCGACCAGCACCAGGGAGGGAGCGCCGCTGCGGCGGCTGGCGCGTCGCGTCCGGGCGCGCAGGGCACTACAGCTCAGAGCGGCCGTGTCGTCGATGACCAGACGCTCGCCGTAACTCTGCAGTCGGGCCACGGCAGCGGTCAGGCGTGGCCAGTCTTCATCCTGCAGTTGCCCCGTCAGCAGGTTGCTCAGCGACAACTCGCCGAGGATGGCAATCAATCGGTAGACCAGGGCACGGGCGGGCATTTCCAGGCTGTAGAGCTGCACTGAGCTCTGGGGCTGGGCCCGCAGTGCTGCCGCGATGAAGCTCAGGGCCAGGCTGGTCTTGCCCATCGATGGCCGGGCCGCCACTATCACCAGGTCGGCTGGCTGGAAGCCGGCCGTGTAGGCATCCAGATCGGCCAGCCCGCTGGGAATACCGGTGGTGATTTCGCCACTGTTGAAGTGCTCATCGATCTCGTCGATCACGCCTGCCAGGCACTGCTGCAGGTCGACGAACTCGTGCGGCTGGCTCTGTCCGAGCTGGAACAGCTGTTGCTCGAAGCGCTCCTGCAGTTGCACTCCGCTGGTATCGGCTGCGCAGACTGCCTGGTAGCAGCCCAGGCCGAACTGCATCAGGCGGCGGCGATGGGCACGATCGCGGACGATTTCTGCGTAGGTGCGGATATTGGCGACCGATGGCGTGTTCATGGCCATCTCGCCCAGATAGGCCAGGCCGCCAGCCTCGGGATGCGCAGCTAGGCGCTCGGACAGGGTCACGACATCGAAGGGGCAGTCCTGTTCGGCGAGCGCTGCGATGGCGCGAAAGATCAAGCGGTGGTCCTGGCGGTAGAAGTCCTCGGCCTGCAATTGATCGGCGATCAGCTCCCAGGCGGTGTTATCCAGCATCAGCCCGCCCAGAATCCCCTGTTCGGCTTCAATGGAGTGCGGTGGTGCAGCCGGTACGGACTTCATCACTTACCCCCACTGGCCTTGGCCAGGCCTTGCAGCTGAGCCTGCCAGCGTGGAAACAGTTCGATGGCCAGCGCCTGCATGCTGCTCAGTGCCGAAGGCGCCTTGCGCCCCGTGGGTTGGTGCGGTTCGAGGCGGTGAACCGGCACTCCCTGAGTGGCCGCCTGCCGGTAGGCAACCAGGCCGGGAATCCGGGTGTCCAGAATGCGGACTGTCGGCAGGTTGCTGAAGG
>RCUL01000463.1_pt1 | contig 21069 bp, 24 predicted proteins | sample 2167521 | NCBI WGS metagenome assembly RCUL01 (sample SAMN09932745, study PRJNA488358) | compost metagenome | feature: garden; material: soil; isolation source: compost soil in acetic acid-enriched culture | place: Germany: Experimental Botanical Garden Goettingen | collected 2016-01-27
CCGTTGTAGTGCACCTGCTGAGTGGCGGGGTCCAGGCTTACGCCCGCGTGCTCGATGAGCACCTTGGCCCGCCCGGCACTGCGCCTGAGCAAGGCGCGCAGGCGGGCCTTGAGCTCGTTGAGGTCGAAAGGCTTGACCAGGTAATCGTCGGCGCCGGCATCCAGGCCAGTGATGCGGTCTTCGGTTGCATCGCGCGCGGTAAGGATCAGAACCGGCAGGCTGTCGCCCCCCGCCCTCACCCGGCGCAGCAACTCGATGCCACCCAACCGCGGCAGCCCGAGGTCGAGGATCACCAGGTCGAATGCTTCGTGTTGCAGGGCATGCAGCCCGCTCAGGCCATCGCGCAACCAGTCGAGGGTATAGCCCTCCTGGCGCAACCCGTCGCAGATCCCCTCACCCAGAGCGGTATCATCCTCAACCAGCAGCAGCCGCATGTTCAGTCCTGTTTGTCCTTGATGGCCTTGAGTAAAGCATCGATATCGCCACGCCGGCCCTGGTCGGCCAGCTCGCGCCCCGGGCGTGGTGGCGCCTGGCGGGCTTTTTCCAGTGCTGCTGCGGCCTGTGCGTAGCGTTTTTGGCGGAACAGATGATCGGCCCAGAAGTAATTGCTGTCGATACCATTGGGGTTGATTTGCAGCGCCTTGCGCAACAAGGTGTCGGCCTTGTCGCTGTCACCAAAACCGATAGGCCAGCCAGGCACCTGGTCATACAATGTACCCAGGCTGGTATACGCCGAGCCCTGCAGGGCATTGGGGTCGAGTTTGATCGCCTCTTCCAGGCTGGCCTTGGCCGACTTGACCTTGCCCAGCGCCCCCAGCCCGCCAGTGGCACCCGCCCAACTGCTGTTGATGATGCCCTCCCAGATCAAAGGTTCGGCCGAGCCCGGGTGCTGATGAACGAGTATGGAGGCGTCGGCTGCCAGTTTCTCGAACGCATCGGCGCGCTTGCCTTCAGGCGTCTGGTACTGAATCTGCGCCCAGCGCTGCTGCAGGTTGGCCAATTGTTGGCTACCCGCCTGGTCGAGCGCCCAGGTGAGCGGTGCGAACGCCAGCAGGCCTGCGATGAACAGACGTTTCATTTGATCGACTCCTTGGAATGGCTCGCGATATAACGATGGATCACCGGTAGTTGCTTGCGCAGCGCACGGTCGACCACGCCGGGCAACATGCCGTTGATGCGCACGAAGAGCTTTTCCGGCCAGCCCAGATAAAGCTCGTTGCGCTCTGACTGCACGGCCTTGAGCACAGCGCGGGCCACATCTGCCGGGTCGTCCATGCCGACCTTCAGCGCCTGGTTGAGCGCCGTGGCGGCGGTGCTGTTCATAGCGGTGCGGGTTGCCCGGGGTGCCGCGTACATGACATTCACCGAGGTATCGGCCAGCTCGCGGCGCAACGCCTCAGAAAAACCGCGCAGGGCAAACTTGCTGGCGCAGTAGGTGGCATAACCGGGGTAACCGATCGAGCCGTAGGTGGAGCCGACGTTGACCACCATCGCCCGGGGTTGTGCGCGCAGCAGCGGCAGGCACACACGCGTCAGTTGCACAGCGGCTTTGAGGTTGATGTCCAGCAGTTCGTCCAGCGCGTGCTCATCGATCTGTTCGAGCAGGGCAAAGCGGTTCACGCCCGCAGCATTGATCAAGACGTTGACCCCACCCATCTCCCTGGCACGGACAAGCACCTGCTCACGCCCCTCATGGCTGCGCAGGTCGGCCGACTGCCAAAGCAGCCTGCCCTGGTAACGGTTCATCAGGCCGGCGAGTTTGCCCATCTGCCGGCTCACCGCCAGTACCCGAGCACCGGCTGCGCACAACTGCTCGGCCAGTTCCAGGCCGATGCCGCCGCTGGCGCCGGTGAGTATCACCACACACTCAGGCAAGCGCATGACGCACCTCTTGCAGGCCCGCACGCGGCAGCTCCTGGAACATGTCGGTATACAGGCGGTAAACCACTTTGGCCGCATGAATCACAGCCCGCTGGTCATCCGCATCATCAAGGCGGTCCATCAGCCGCTTGTAGGTGATCATGTGGTCCTGGTCCAGCGCGCCATGGGAGCTGAGGTAGCTGAAAGCCCGGTCCGGCAGCGCCAAAGTGCTCTGGATCGTGCCGGCGGCTTGGGTGGCCAGGGCAATGCTGGTGCCTTCGAGCACGTTGACCATGCCAAACAGCCCGACCGGGTTGCCCCGGGCGATCACGTCATAAAGGTAGGCGACCATCAGCTCGATCGGCAGTGCCGGCCGACCGTCACGCACCGCTTGCCAGTCGCCACCGCAGGCATTGATGTCATTAAGGATCCACTGCTCGTGGCCGTACTCCTCCTCGATGTATTCGCACACGGCGCCGCGCAGCCATTCCAGGCGCGAAGGCAGGCGCGCGCCGCACGCCATCATCAGCGGCACGGTATGGCGCACATGGTGGTAGGCCTGGGTCAGGAAGGCCACATAGCTGTCGAGGCTGACGTGCCCCGCCAACGCATCGCGTATGACCGGCACGGCGAACAGGGCCTGACGCTCCTGGGTGGTTTGCAGTTGCAGCGTGTCAAAAAAGGACATGGCAGACCTCACAACGGGATATCGGATAACTGGGAGTGGTAACGCCGCAGGATGGCCTCGCGTCGCGGGCGGCCATTGGCGGTCAGTGTGTCGTCGGTACTGGACAGTGGGCACGGCAGGCGACGCCAGGCATGTACCCGGGCGTAGTCCGGCAGCAAGGCATTGCACTGCTGCACGGCCTGGTCGATGAGTGTGTCGGGGGCAGCAGGGTCCAGCGGCCAGAGCAATGCCAGGTTCTTTGGCAGGGCCTCGCCATGCACGAACGCCTGGGCGATCACACCGCTCTGGGTCAGTTCGGCCTCCACCCATTCCGGGTTGACGTTGCGCCCGAAGCTGGTGATGAACTGGTGTTTCTTGCGGCCATCGAGGTACAGGTAGCCCTGCTCGTCGAAATGGCCGAGGTCGCCTGTGGCCCACCAGCTATCGCAGACGGGTGGTTCCTCCAGGTAACCGAGCAACACCGAGCCCGCCACCAGCACCTCCCCGTCTTCGGCGATACGCACCTGCACATGGGGCAGCGGTTTGCCGACACTGCCCCGGCGGGTTGCGCCAGGCCGGTTCAAGGCCACCACCGATGCGCACTCAGACAAGCCATAGCCCTCGAACACCGGCAGGCCGATCGCTTCGGCGCGGGCCAACAGGCTGGGCGCCACCCGGGCACCGCCGACGGCAACGAACCGCAGCGCCCCCACGCGCATCAGCCCGCGCTCGATGGCAGCGATCAGCCCCATCAACAACTGCGGCACCAGAATCAGGCTCTGCGCGCCGCTCAGGGCGATTACCCCCAGCAAGCGCTTGAAATCGACCTGGCTCGCACCGCCCATGCCCAGAAGCGCCTGGGGGTACAGCAGCACACTCGCCCCGGCCATCAAGGCGGCGTAGACACCGAGGTTTTCCAGCAGCACACCAAGCGGCAACACCGCCAGGTAACGCTGAGGTTCACTGGGCCGGCTGGCCACCTCCAGTTCCCGGGCTACACGCAGCAGGGCTTCGGACGACAGGCACACGCCCTTGGGCTTGCCCGTGCTGCCGGAGGTGTAGGTGATCTTGGCGGTACCGACAGGCAGCGCCGCAGCGGGTTGTGCCTGGCGAACCCAGAACCCGCCCTGCTGGGCGAACCCCAGCTCGGCGAGCGTACCGCGCCATTGCGGGTCGCACAGCACATGGCTGGCACCGCTCTGCTCGATGCAATGGCTGAATTGAGCGGCACTGAAGAACGAGGGCACGATCACGCAGGGACGCTGGGCAAAAAGCGCCGCCAGATCCCAGAACAGCAACTGCGGGCCATTATCCAGGGCCAGTACCAGCGTGCCTGGCGAGCGGCTACGCAAGTTGTGGGTGCGCAACTGCACCTCTGCCAGTAATTGCCTGTAAGTGAAGCGCTGTGTCTCATCTTGTATGGCGATCGCGTCACCGTGATCACGTGCAAACGTGACCAGCAGTTGATGAAAGCGCTCCAGCTCATGCGGCATGGCCAGTCTCCTCAAGGGCCGTTGGCAACCCCAGGCGCTGGAACACCCCGGCCTTGCTCAAGGCATCGAAGCCATGACCGATATTGCCGGCAAAGACTTGTGGGTGCTGGGCGTAGTAGGTACCCCATTGGTCCACCTGCCCGTTCAGCCGGGCCGGGTCGGCCGACGCCAGCACCGATGGCACCAACCCCAGGCGCTGAAAGCTGTTGATCAATGTCGTCGCGCCAGTGAACGCCACCCACCGCAAGCCGCGCATGGCCAGCAACCAGGTCACCGCTATGATCATGATTCGCGCGCTACCGGCACTGAGCGAAGCCAGGTTGCCGACTTCGACCATGCACGCGCGCTCAAGGGTGCAGCCCGCCACGCGTGAAACTGCAGCTTCCAGCGGCTCGTCCAGATAGTGCTCCAGAAACAGCGGCCCGCTGCTGGCCGGGCGCATGCCTGCGGCAGCAACCAGCCGACCCTGGCTGTCATGCAGTGCCAGCAGTTCTGGCAGGTAATGGTGCACATCAGCGTGGTGCACGCTGGCAAAACACTGATGGATGAAGTGCTCAAGCTCATCGCGCCCTGGGTCCTTGTGCAAATGAAGCGACAAGTGGGCGTGATGGTCGACGTGGCTGCCGATAGGCAATGGGAGCAGGCTGCTCCACTGAGACTGGGTCATGAAACTCCCCCCGTTTGGGCTTGATGGGGTGAGTATCAGTGGTCAATCTGAAGGTAATCTGAAGTGACGGATTCGACCTGCGTTGTTGGGCTGCTACGCAGCCATCGCCGGCAAGCCGGCTCCTACAGGGCCCGCGCAGTGATCTTTATCAATCATCCACTGATGTTCAGGTGTAAAACCGACACGATGGCCATTACCGGCCAAACTTCTGTCAGGGCCACAAGGGAGCCGTCGATGCTTACCGTCACGCTGATCAACGCGCTGGTCGTGGTGCTGGTGGTGGTGATTCATTACGAATGCCTGCTGCGCCTGAACGACTGGCTGCCGCGGCTCAAGCTCTGGAGCCGGTTTCGCATCGTCATCGGTGTGTTCGGCGCATTGGCGGCCCACGCGCTGGAAGTCTGGTGCTTTGCCCTTGTCTATTACCTGATGGCCAGTACCGAAGGCTGGGGCACGCTGAGCGGCAACTTCGACGGCACGTTCATGGACTGCGTGTACTTCTCATTCACTACCTATACCACCATCGGTTTCGGCGATATTTCGCCCAGCGGCGACCTCAAATACCTCACAGGCCTGCAGGCACTCACGGGCCTGGTGATGATCACCTGGACGGCCTCCTTTCTGTTTCTGGAAATGCAGAAGTACTGGAAGGCCAAGTAGCGAGGCGTGGGCCTGAAGGCGCGGCAATTGACAACTATCAAGCGCGCAGAAGGCGAGGCGCTGAAACTGAACCTCCTTTGTACACCCCTGAATGTAAGGAGGCTTGCCATGGCACCCGCCGAAACACCCCGCCCACAAGCAGCACCGGCATTTCCTGCCACGACCGGCGAAGACTGGATCGAAGCGCTCGACAATGGCACCCATGTGCTGATCAGGCCCTTGCAGCCCAAGGACCGTCAGCGCGAGAAGAACTTCATCGAACGCCTGTCCCCTCAATCGCGCCACTTCCGTTTTCTGTCCCAGCTCAAGGAGCCTGGCGAAGCCATGCTGGATCAACTGATGGTGGTTGATCAGGACCAGCACATGGCCTACGTGGCCCTCGCGCATGTCGACGGTGAACTGCAGGAAGTCGGTATCTCCCGCTACGCCACCGGTGCGGACAACCAAGAATGCGAATGCGCCGTCACCGTGCTCGATAGCTGGCAGCGCCACGGTCTGGGCACATTGCTGCTCCGGCACCTGATCGACCACGCACGCGCCAAGGGCCTGCGGCAGATGTATTCCATCGACGCTGCGGCCAATGTGGCGATGCGCGATCTGGCGCAGGCGGCAGGGTTCACCACTGCCAGAGACCCGGATGACCCAAGCCAGCTGATTCACCGGCTTTCGCTGGCCTAAGGCGGTGCCACGGCGGTAGCCTCCGGCAGCAGGTCCAGTTGCTCCAGGCACCGCCGCTCATCGGCCTCGGTCACACCCTTGAAGGCACTGACTTCAAGCAACGGCGTATTGAACAGCGCCAGGCGGATGACGCCATTGCGTTCCAGAAACGTTTGCGCCAGGCACTGGCAGACCGGTTGGGCGACCAACGCGGCGAGCGCCTGGTCCTCTGGCAGATCGACCTGGGCCTGCAGGTTGGTCTCGCATCCGCTGACGATGCCTTGCACGGAGCGGCTGGCGAGTATCAGTGAGCCTAAGCCCAACACTGCCAGCAGTAGCAGCATGCCCAGCAAAATGTTCGACTCTCTGGCTACGTCCCGGACAATGGCGAGCCTCGCCTGCCAACCTCTCCCCTGCCCGAAAAAAATGGTCTTGCCCACCGTACTCTTGAAACTGCGGTGCACAGCCAACCCGACCGCCGCACTGAGCGCCAGCAGCGCCAGCAGCGCCAGCACAATGGCCGGGGCGCGCATGGGCAGTTGCCAGGCCGGGCCCAACACCTGATAGATCGAGGCGGCAACCACCAGTGTGGCGATGGCTGCGATCCATCCAAGGCTGCCCCTGGGTCGTTTTGCCCAGGCGCTGAGCTTTGCCCTTGTTTGCATGTTCATGCAAGCCTCCAGCGCCGTGTCAGCGCACAGGGTCTATGGCAACCGTTTCCAGGTGCTCGGGCACGCACACCTGCCAGCCGAGCTCAAGGCTTATCCGTCGACGCAAGGTGTCCGCAGCATGCGGTTCACCATGAATGACGTAGGTTTGCCGCGGTGGCCGGGTAAAACCGCGCAACCACTCCATGATTTCGTCCGCATCGGCATGCGCCGACAGGTTGTCCATGGCAAAGACTTGCGCCCGAATCGGCACGTCTTCGCCATGCAGGCGCACGCTGCGCGCCCCGGCAACGATATCGGCGCCCCGGGTACCGCCTGCCTGAAAGCCAGAGAACAGAATGCTGTTGTGCGGATTGGGCGCCAGCGCCTTGAGGTGGTGCAACACCCGCCCTCCCGTGGCCATGCCGCTGGCGGCAATGATCACCGCAGGTTCGCGCAACTGATCCAGGTGCCTGGATTCGTCGACCGTGCGGATGATTTGCGTGCCTTTGCACATCTGGGCACACTCCAGCGCCGTGAGGCGATGCTCGCTTCTGAACTGCTGGTACAGGGTGGTGGCATCGGTTGCCATGGGGCTGTTGAGATACACCGGAATGTCCGGTATCAGCCCGTCGCGTTTGAGCATGTACAGGTAATACATCAGCAATTGCGCTCGGCCAACCGCGAACGACGGCACCAGGGTGATGCCATGGCGCAGCAGGGTCTGGTTGATCACATCGGCCAGGTAACGCTCCGGGGGCTGTGCAGGGTGCAACCGGTCACCATAGGTCGACTCCACCAACAGCACATCGGCTGCACCGATCAGTTCGGGCGCACGCATGACGGGATCGTTGGGCCGGCCCAGGTCGCCTGAGAAAACCACTGTCTGGCCGTCCAACGTCAGTTGCACGGTCGCCGCGCCCAGAATGTGCCCGGCCGTGCGCAGCAACAGTTCGACACCGGGCGCGATCTGCGTGCGATGGTGCAATGCGACGGGCCTGAACAGCTGCAGTGCGCGTTTGGCATCGTGTTCGGTGTACAAGGGGCGGGCCGGCGAATGTTTGGAATAGCCATGCCGATTGGCATGTTCGGCCTGCTCTTCCTGCAATCGGGCGCTGTCGAGCAACAGGATTTCAGCCAGGGCACAGGTTGCCGGGGTGGCATACACAGGCCCGCTGAAGCCCTCGCGCACCAACACCGGCAGGTAGCCGCTGTGGTCCAGGTGGGCATGCGTGAGCACTACCGCATCGACCGTACGCAGTGCCGCCGGCAGTGGCTCCCAGTTGCGCAAGCGCAGTTGCTTGTAACCCTGGAAAAGCCCGCAGTCGATCAGCACCCGTGTCGAGTCATGCGTCAGCAAGAACTTGCTGCCCGTCACCGTACCCGTCCCGCCGAAAAAGGTCAGTTGCATGGCATCGGCTCCCAGGTATCGATCACACAGGGGTGAACGGCCAGCACGCTACACGGTGGATCGCTGACAATACGTTCGGTGGTATCACCCAGCAGCTTGCTCAACCCCCTTGGCTGCGCCACCCCCATGACCACCACGTCGATATCCAGGGCCGCCACCTGGTCCCGAATCACCTGCACTGCCCCGCCTTCCATGAAATGCCGGCAATCGGGGGGCACACCTTCGGCATCGGCCAATGCATCGAAGGGCACCTGCAAGGCATCACGCATCTCCTCGACCCAGGTCTGCGCAACCACCATGTCAGGGGCAAACACACCCACCAGGTCATAGGCCGAGAGCAGGTGCAGCTGCGCATCGCATTGCAGCGCCAGGGCATCGGCTGCGCGGATGAGGGCGCGGTTGAATAGCATCTGGGCATCGGGGTCATCGCGCAGGGCGGTGTCCACGGCTACCAGTATGCGTTTTGGCAAGGACGCGGCTGCCCGGGGCACGAAATGCATCGAGCCTTGGTACGCGCGCATCAGCGCACAGTCCAGCGGCGTGCCGAAAAACCGGGCCAGTGCCGGTGTCGTTTCGGTGTCCTTGATGACCATATCGGGCTTGAGCTCGCGGATGTAATCGGCGGCCTGGTCGCGCAGGTCTTCTGCCTTGACGGTATCGAGCGTCAGACAGGTATTACTCGACCGATGACGTTCGACCAGCGCCTCAAGCTGCTTGCGATAGAGCCCGTACTGGCGCTGCAGCTCGGCTTCGTTCAGCCGCTCCTGGCGTAACGAATGCGCCTCGTACGGCTCGAACAGCCCAACGATATGCACCGCTGCGCCGCTGACATGCGCCAGGGCAAGCGCCCGGCGCAAAGCCGCCGAGTGCGGGTCGATGTCGCAAAGCAGCACCAGCAGTTGTCGATACTGACCCATGGCAAACCTCCGGCCGCACGCGGCGATGGCAAGTAGCATCGATCTTCGAACCCCCTGCCCTTGCGCGTTTGATGCAGATCAGAAAGTCACCACTGGCGCACCGACTTGATCAATGTCAGAACCAGAACGCCGTCTCACGGTACAACCAGTAAAGCCCACGTTGATCAAGCCCTCTGGAGGCCCTATGAACAAGCAGTTGCTGGAACCCGAAGACACCAGCGAGCACTGGGTAGACACCCTTGCTGACGGCACAGCCGTGCTGATTCGCCCGCTGCGCGATGATGATCACGAACGCGACAGTCGCTTTGTGAGTACGATCAGCCATGAGGCCAGGCGCTTTCGCTTTCTCGCCGGACTCAGCGGTGGCTTGCCCGCCCTGGACGCGCAGTTGATGCCGGTCGACGGTCACCAGCGCATGGCCTACGTCGCGCTGGCCCATGACAATGGCCAGCTGCATCAGCTTGGCGTAAGCCGCTATGCCGCGATCCCGGGTAGCCACAATTGCGAATGTGCCGTTGCTGTCGGCGAGCAATGGCAGCGCAAGGGGCTGGGCAAGCTGTTGCTGCAGCACCTGATCGAAGCGGCACGGCGCAATGGTTACCAGCGCATGGTGTCCAGGGACCTCTCGAACAACTACGCCATGCACCGGCTGACCAAGGCGCTGGGCTTCACCTCGCGCTACCTGGGCGGCGATGTCAGCGAAATCCTCCACGAGCTTGATCTGCGCGCCTGAAACAAGGCCCTTGCGGGCCTTGCACGTCTAACCTTGCGAATGCTCGGGTGATAACACCAGCACACTGGTGCTGAGCCGATGCAGGATCCGCTCGGCCGTACTGCCGATGAACCAGCCGATGCCGTGATGGTGGTAGCTCCCCATCACCAGCACGTCGATGTCGTTGTTGTCCATGAAAAGCGCCAGCACCTTGGTCGGGTCCCCCACCCGCATGTGGCGGTGCTCGAGGGGAATGCCGTTGCGTTCGGCCAGTTCCTGGAAGGCATCGGCCTGAGCCTCATGAAGTGTCCGTGACAGGTTCGAATCGAACAGGAACGAATGTTCCCGGCTGCCTTCGGCGTCCAGGTACATCGAGCCCATATCGTAGGCATACAGCAGTTCGATCTGGGCATTGCATTGCAACGCCAGCTTGAGCGCTTCGCTGATGATATGGTCGTTGAAGCCTTCGAACTGGTCCTCCGGGCGCGACAGGTCAACTGCTGCAAGTATCCGGCGCGGCAGGGCATTGCTGGCGTTGTGTACCAGGTGCAGCGGAATTCGGGTGTCACGCAGCAACTGCACGTCGAGCGAGGTGAACATGGCTCGCATCCACCACGGTTCATGCTCGAGCCCCTTGATCAGCATGGCGAACGGCTGCTCACGCAGATGCACCTCAATCTCGTCCAGCGGGTGCTGAACCCACAACACCTCGGTGGTCACCGTCACGCCATTGCGGCGCATCGACAATGCCTGGGTTTCCAGCCATTCACGGTGTTGCTGCACATAGCCCTCGCGCATGACCGCCAAGGCCTGCTCGTTGACCAGGCCGGCGGTGGCCAGGCCCTCAAGGTAGTCAAAGGCGACGATGTGCAGTGGCATGCCCTTGGCTTTGGCCAGCGCCGCTGCACGGTCATAGACCGGTGTGCGGCGCATCAGGGGCGATGCGATGAGAAGAAGTCTTTGCGGGTTGGTCATGGCACACCTCTGCGGGGTCGATGAGTACCTCGATGATCTGCCGCCGGGGGCTGCCCGGTTTGATGTTTGTCAACAGTGCAAGCGAGCCGACCAGCGGCTGTTAGCGCTTACCGGGTAATTGACACGGATCAAGACTTATCGGTTTTTTGGGCGCACGCTGTACCTAGCCTCGCTGCCGACAAGGACGCCATTGCTCCTCGAATCAATAGCTATTGCTTGCGCATGCAGGCACTGGAGGTTCCGATGAACGTTTACGTCGAGAAAAGCGCGAATGACAGCCGCTGGTGGGTCCACATGGACGAGTGGCGGGTGAGTTTCAAAACACCCAAAGAAGCCGAACAGTTTTTGGGCGTGCTGACTGCCCGCCTCAATGCGCCTCATTCACTGAACAAGATCGCCACCGTCGCTCTCAGACCTGCGAAGGAAGCCTGAAATGTCGGGCCTGATCGACGCTCAGCTGCTCAGCCAGCCTGTGCAGGTGCGCACGCCCCCGCCCATTCATTTGAAACCACTGGCATCGCGCTGCAATGAGTGCAGGGTCAACGGCTTGTGCTTGCCCACGGGTTTGCCGCTACGCGACAACGCTAGCTTGGATACATTGATAGGCCCGCGCATCCGCATCAGGAAGGGTGCTGCGCTGTTCAATGCCAATGTACCCTTGAGTGCCTTGTATGCGGTGCATTCAGGCAGTTTCAAGACCAACCTGAACAATGCCGAAGGCCAGGGTGTGATCATCAACTTCTGGATGCCGGGCGACGTGCTGGGCCTAGATGCCATTGCCACCGAGCACCATGTCTGTGATGCCATTGCCCTGGAAGACAGCGAAGTCTGCCCCGTCCCTTACCATCGGCTGCAGGCCCTGGCGCGTGATTTCCCCACGCTGCAGCAAAGCCTGAACCGCCTGATGAGCAGGGAAATCATCCGCGAGCATGAGCGCGTGCTGATGCTGTGCAACCTTTCTGCCGAGCAGCGGCTGGCCAGTTTTCTGCTGAGTTTGTCCCGACGGTTTGTCAGCCGCGGCTATTCATCCCATGGCTTCATGCTGCGCATGTCGCGCGAGGACATGGCGTCCTACCTGGGGCTGCGCCTGGAAACCATCTGCCGCTCGGTCGCCCACTTGCGCGCCCTGGGTATCGTCAACCTGCATGGCCGGCTGGTGGAGATTCTGGACATGCCTGCGCTGATGGCCCTGGAACTGGGTTACCCGGGCAGCCCTCACCTCACTGAACTGCCAGTCGCCGGCGTGCCTTAGACGCCTGGCTTACCGCGCATCGCCTCGCAACAGCTGAAGGTGTCGGACATGTCGAATTTTCATCTGGCTTACATGCCATTGATCACCTATCCGGACGTGCTCCCCGAGGACGCTGTGGCAGCCGGTGTACAGCTGGCCATCGCGCTGGGGTACGACCTGCATGTCATGACCTTTTCGGTAAGGATCCCCTACCTTTCGCCATCAGTTGGCAGCACACTCCTGAATATCCCCGAGATGATTCGAACAACCGAAAGCAACAGCCGAACCCAGTGCAAAGCGCTGCAGGCCATGGTGAGCGGCCTCGAACACGGCCAGAGCAGTGTGGAATTCTCCACCAGAGAAGTGGTGCCCGGCCTGACGGGTACGGCGGCTGCAGAAGCGTCAAGGTATTTCGACCTGGCCATCCTGCCATGGGCAGTCGACAAGCCAGTCATTCAGGAGCTGGCAGAGTCGGTGATTTTCGGCGCTGGCAGGCCATGCGTACTCGTCCCGTCTTTGCCCATCAAGCCCGTCAGGCACATGGCGTTGGCCTGGGACGGCAGCCGCGTCGCGGCGCGAGCGCTGGCTGACGCGTCACACCTGATGAGCTCAGACATGCTGATCACGGTCCTGACCGTGCAGGGGGAAAAACCACTCGAGCACGGCGCCATTGCGCAGGACATGGCACACGCTTTACAGCACAGAGGCCTGAACGCTCGGCCGCTGAGCGTGAAGCTGGCCGGGCGCGCGATCGCTGAGTGCCTGCAGCAAGAAGCACTCACCGCCGGCGCCGATCTGTTGGTAATGGGCGGCTTTGGTCATTCGCGCTTGAAAGAATTCATCCTGGGTGGCGCTACCCATGGGGTTCTGCAAGCGCTTCAAATGCCCGTACTGCTGTCACACTGAGCCCCTGCGATCAGCATCTTCATCACCACTTGGCTGGCCCTATCGCCGGCAAGCCGGCGATAGGGCCAGCACCTATGCGAGATTACTGCAGCCAGGGCGGCGGCGGTTCTTCGCCCTTGACCGGCCCATGCTCGGCTTCTGTCCGCGCAGCTCGGCGGCGGACATCATCCAGGCGGGCCGCGTCGATTTCGCGCATCACTCCGCCCACGTCCGCGACATGCTCATCATCCTCGAATTCGCCTGTCAACGGGCTGTCCGCACGCAGTTCACCTGCCTCGTACAGCGCCCACATTTCCTGGGCGAAGCGTGTGTCCTTCAACTCCGGTGCAAAGCGCCCGAAATAGTGGGCCATGTTCGCCACGTCACGCTGCAGCATGCTGAAGGCATGGTTGTTGCCGGCGGCATCCACCGCCTGCGGCAGGTCGATGATCACCGGGCCATCGGGGCCCAGCAGCACATTGAATTCGGACAGGTCGCCATGCACCAGGCCGGCACACAGCATCAGCACGATCTGGCGAATGACGAAGGCGTGGTACTCACGCGCCTCATCAGCCTCCAGGTGAACGTCGTTAAGGCGCGGGGCCGCATCGCCATCGGCGTCGGTCACCAGCTCCATCAGCAGTACGCCATCCTGGAAATCATAGGGTTTGGGCACCCGCACACCGGCATTGGCCAGGCGGAACAACGCCGCCACTTCAGCGTTCTGCCAGGCGTCCTCGGCTTCCTTGCGGCCGTACTTGCTGCCCTTGGCCATCGCCCGGGCCTGGCGGCTGTTGCGTACCTTGCGGCCTTCCTGGTACTCGGCGGCCTGGCGGAAACTGCGTTTGTTGGCCTCTTTATAGACCTTGGCGCACCGTACCTGGGCGCCGCAACGCACCACGTAGACGGCTGCTTCCTTGCCGCTCATCAAGGGTCGCAGTACTTCGTCGACCAGTCCGTCTTCAATCAGCGGTTCGATTCGTTTTGGCGTCTTCATCAGGCTTGTGTTCGGGGTCCTGTCTGGCCTTATGGCTGGGTTGGCGAACATCCTCTCACAGGCTGATGCGTCTTGCTCGTTTGTCTGCTCAGGCGGCGGTCCAGCGCTGCGTTATCCAGTGCCGAACCTGGTCGAATGCCCAGTTGTACAGCACGGTGTAGGGCAAAATGATCACGAAGAAGCCCAGCTCAACCATGAGCGCCTGCCAAAGCGAGATATCCAGCATCCAGGCCGCCACCGGCAGGCACCACACCACCAGCCCCAACTCGAAACCCAGGCCGTGGGCAAAGCGTGCCGCGGCCTTCCAGTGAATGCGTGCGGTACGCACCCAACGGTCGACCAGCGCGTTGTAGAGCATGTTCCACACCATCGCGATCAGCGACAGGGTGACCGCAAGGCCACCGGCCGTTGCCAACGACTTGTCCATCACCCAGGACAAAAGCGGCGCGCACAGCAGCACGGCAAACACTTCATAGCCGATGGCATGGACCAGGCGCTCGGTAAAAGAGACTTTTTTCACGGCATTTTCCATTCAGTAGTGAACTTGTGCTTCACATTTTCTTTGATGGAACTGATACTCGCGACATATCTCCTATCGGTTTTATCAATACCTGTGCGCTACTCACCTGAAGCCCTCGTTGCCTTTGTCGAAGCCGCAGCCCTTGGCTCGTTTTCCGCCGCAGCGCGCAAACTGCGCAAGAGCCAGTCGACCATCAGCATCGCAATCGCCAACTTCGAGGCTGACATAGGTTGCGAACTGTTCGACCGTGCAGGCCGCCACCCCACCCTGAATGAGGCCGGCCGCCAGGTCTTGACCCACGTCGAGGCGATCCTCGATGCCAGCGCCCGGCTCGATGCGCTGGCGGTCAGGCTGGCCGAACAGGTAGAGCCGCTGGTGTCGGTGGTGATGTCCGACAGTTACAGCGTGACCTTTCAAGGCGCGGTGATAGGTGGCTTCGCCGCCAGCTACCCGCACACCGAACTGCGCTGCGGGCCTTCGGAAGACGCCGACGTTATCGACCTGATCCAGCAGGGCATGGCGCAGATCGGAATCCTTGCAGCGCAGCAGCGCTACCCGGCCGACATCGCCGTGGCACGCCTGCCGGAACATGCGGAATTCGCCGTTTACGTCAGCACAGGCCACGCCTTGGCAAAGCAGCCTGGCGTGCAGCCACAGCACCTGGAAAACGAGCGTCAGCTATACATCAGGACCTACGCACCGAGCCTGCACCACGGGCGCGGCCAGGCCTGGTCGGCGCCGGACTACCTGACCCTGCTGGAGTTCGCGGTGCGCGGCTATGGCTGGGCGGAACTGCCCAAGGCGCTGGTGGCGCGCTTCGGCAGTGGCCTGGTGGAATTGCCCGTGGCCGGCTACCCACGCAGAGTCGCGATGGATGTTGCCTGGTCGCGCAGGCGAGCCTTGGGCCCCGCCGGGCAATGGTTGGTGCAGCAATTGCTGGTGGGCGGTTCCACGCCCCAGTGACGGCCAGTGCGAGCCCCCTCTTGGCAGCCAATGGGCGAGACTGGCAGGCCAACAAAGCGCCGGGGTAGAACGTTTATTGATCGTGGTCCGCTTCGACTACCTGCCAACTGTCATCCGGATCGAAACGTTTCATGCCTTGGGCCAACGCTTCGCCCTGGGGCCCCAGGTCCTTCTCGAACACCTGCCCGTCATGGCTGACCATGAAGCTCATCACCCCGGTGTCGTTGTACCTGGCCGGCCAGGCCACCATGGCGAAGCCACGGCTCATATGCTTGCCGATCAGGTAACTGTACGCACCACCCGGTGCCGAAGGGCCTTGAGCCTCGAGGATGCGGAAGTGGTAGCCGTACCAGTCATCACCGGGTGCATTCTGGCCGAACAGCGGGCCCAGCGGGCTGACCTGCCCGCCCGTTTCGTCCGCCCAGTACAAGCCGTCGCGCTTGCCGGGTGTGCTGAAAACCTGCCGGGCGTACTCCAGTGCGCCATCACCGTTATGGTCCTGCGTGGCGTAGTCCATCTGCGCATCGTGATAGGCAAGCAGCGACTGCACAGCGGCCAACTCGTCGCGGCCAATGCGCCGGGCACGAATCTCGGCACTGCCGGCCTTGAGGTCAAAGCGCCAGCCGCTGGCAGTTCGAGTGAGCGGAATGGGCAAGGTCCACTGCTCGCTGCCCACCGCCAGAATGGCCTGCCGGTCACCGTGCATCTGGATCTGGTGCTGCTGGTGGTACTGCTGCACGAACGCATCCACGTCGCTGCGCTGCACACCTTCGCGGGGGATGTAGGTGCGCCAGTCGTCACCGAGCAATTGCGTCAGGCGCGCCTGGTCTGCCTGCTCCACCCCCAGCGCCTCGACGAAGGCTGCGGCGGCCTTCTCTGGCGTGGGGAATGCCTGCTGCGCAGTGGCCAGGCATGACCAGGCGGCGCCAAGGGCAAACAGCCACAGGCCCAGCGACGACTTGCTTTGGCTCATGTTCATCGACGCCCCCCTCCACCACGGTGCATGGCCGCACTGGGCCGGGAGATGGTATGGCCCGCCGCACGCGATGCACTCGGCCGCTTGGCGAGCGCCTGGCTGGTGCGGCCACGGTTGGCCTGCGCCGCAGAGCGTGAGGGGGATCGCACGCCGTCGAACGCATTGTTCTTCGCCCTCCCAGCGCTATTGCCCGGTTTGTTGTGCAGCGCCTGGCGTGCCTGGCCGTTTGCCTGCCGGTGCTCCGCAGCACGGGGCCTGCTGGCCTGGGCTTCGCGAGCCCGGTCACGGGCTTCACGATTGCTGGTGGCCGGGCGTTCGATACCCGCCCGGTCCATCGAAGCACGGGCGCGATCGCGTGCCTGTGCACGCTGGGCATCGTCGCCACGGTAAGCTGCACGCTGGCTGGCACCGTCGAGCTGGCGGCCGAATTGCTGGCGGCTGCGGTTGTCACGGTACGGCACCCCATCGCGGTGCACGGCGTTGTGCTGCCAGGTGTTCTGGTTGTTGGCGATGCGGTTGTTGACGTTGATGTTGTTGTAACGATTGACGTCGATATCGATGTCGTTGCGCCCCCAGTCGCAATCGCCCCACAGCGAGTTGACGATCGCAACGCCAGTACCGAACGCCAGCCCGGCCAACAGCGCGCTGCCGGCGTAGTACAGCGGCGATGGCGGGTAATACACCGGCGGTGATGCGGGGTAGGCCCAGGTTCCGTAAGCGGTGGTCGGGTTGTAGGTGGGCACGTACACCACCTGCGGGTCGGCCGGCTGGATGATGATGGTGCTGGAGGACGAACTGCTGGCCGGTGCCGCTTGCGAGCTGGGCGCGGCTGCCGGGGCAGCCTGCACCGTGACGTTCTGGTACTGGTTGCTCTGCAAGTTGCCTGCGGCCTTGGCCTGCTGGCGCAGACGCTGCACGGCACCCATCACATCATCAGGCTGGGCCAGAAACGCATCCCCAAGGCGCTGCACCCACACCGGGTCCTGCCCGAGAACCACCAGCACCTGCGGGAACGCCACCAATGCCTGGACACTCGGGTCCCAGGCCTGCGTCGCCACTTGTTTGACAGCCTCATCACCCTGAGCCTTGGGATTGGCCTTGGACCACGTCACTGCTTCGGCCACTTCACCGGGATAGGTGGCGGCCATCAGTACCTGTGCCAGCAGCGCGTCGGGATACAGCGCAATCGGCGCGAGCATCTGGTCCAGTTGCTCGGGGTTGAACACTGCCTGCTTGGCGGGTGCCGCCTCGGCGGCCGGTGCAGGCTCTTGCGCCTGGACCAGGCCTGGTTCACCACCCAGGCAAAGCAGCAGCGCCACGGCACATAACAATGGCATGCGCATCACAGTATCCCTCTGGCCCATACCGCGTGGAATTTAAGGTTAGCAAAGGCTGCCGTTCTCACACGGTGCTATCGATAGTCACTATCGAGAATGGCAATTTCTAATGATCGCGTCGGCTCAATAATCTTGCTCCATCGATTCGTCACACACCCATCTCCCGAATCCTGGAGCTTGCCGATGAACACTACGGCCCGCCTGCTGTTCGCCACCCTGTCCGCCGCTGCAATTGCCGTGCTCAGCGGTTGCGCCACCCACCCCGAACTGCGCCCCTACACCGCAGAAGAAACCCGCCAGCTGCAGCTCGAAGCCATCCAGCGCCAGGCACTCTCCCTGGATGAGTACGAGCTGCGCAAACGCGTGATCCTGCGCGCCGCCAGCGAACAGGTGGTGACAGAGGTGGCCGAGCCGGCCGGGGCGATAAAAGGTTGAATTGAAAGCCAGGCCATACGCTCACGTGCGGCCCCTGATCGACATCACCACCCGTTTGAAGCAGCCCACGCTGTTTTCCCCGCCAGCCAACACGGGTATCCTGTGCCGCTCAAGCGCAAGCCTTCCAGGACGGTGACCATGACCAGGCCCCTTCTGTTGCTCAGTGCGGCCCTGCTGTTCAGCCCGGTGCTGCAAGCGCAGCAGATCCAACGCCAACTGGGCGATTTCGACTTCAAACTTGGCACCACGCCTTCACGCAGCATGGCCCAGGGGCTGATCTCGCCCAGCGCCAGCGGCGCCTTTCACGGTGGCCTGGACCTCAGCCACCCAAGCGGTTGGTACGTGGGCCAGTATGCGCCGAGCATGGGCGTGACGCCTGACTCCACACTGCGCCTTGACAGCTACCTGGGCTACAAGCACCACTTCGACAGCACACTGGGTTACGAAGTAGGCCTGATCCACTACAGCCAGCCGAACATCGCAGGGCCGGACAGCTATGCGTTGTATGGCGGCATTTCGGTCATGGGCAGCCGAATCGGCGGGGCCTGGCGTGACAACCCGGACAATCGCACCGGCACCCTGTTCGCCGATTTTGGCCAGCTGCCGCTGTTCGACATCGACCTCACGGTCAAACTCGCCCATCACCGCCTGGGCACGCCCTTCACCATCGGCGACGGCAGCCAGGTGAATGCCTTCTCCGACTGGTCGCTGGAGCTGTCGCGCCCCTGGCTGGGCATCGACCTGAACCTGATCTATAGCAACTCCGACCTCAACGGCGGGGGCTGCGGTGCCTATGCCGGTATCAACACGTATTGCGAGAGCATGCTGACGTTCAAGGCTCAGCGCAGTTTCTTCTAGGGGGGCGGGGGCGGTTGCAGTGCGCTGTCTGCCCCCTCAGGCATCAAGGTGGCGATCAACGCCCTCACCGTCCCTGGCAACGCATCCAGCTCGCGCACCAGAATGCTGCGCTCGCGCACGGCCCACGCTTCATCCAGTTCGATGGTGACCAGGTTCATGGTCTGGCTGTGCCGGACAGCCGCCGACTCGGGGATGATGCCAATCCCCACGCCCGCCTCCACCAGCCGGCATATGGCCTCGAAGCTCGACAACTGGATACGCAGCGACAGATTCAGGCCCATGCGTTCGACATGGTCGCGCAGGAAGCTGAGCAAAGTGCTGCCGTCGTGCAGGCCGATATGCTGGAACGCCAGCGTCTGCTTGAGCGTGACCTGCCTGCTGGCAGCCAGCTCATGCCCTGCAGGCACGATCAGTACCAGCCGGTCGGTACTGAAGTGCAGCACCTGCAAACCGCTGGCTTCCACGGGGCCGGCAATGATGCCCATGTCGCTGCTGCCATCGAGTACACCGCGCACGATATCCCGCGACAGGCGCTCCTGCAGGTCCACGGTCACGCCGGGACGTTTGGCGAGAAAGCCCGCCAGCACTTCGGGCAGGAACTCGGTGACCGCGGTGGTGTTGGCAAAGATGCGGATATGCCCGGCCGAATCGGTGCCGAACTGGGCGAATTCGGCTTTCAGGTAGTCCACCTGGCGCATGATCAGCCGTGCGTGCATGAGCAGTTTTTGCCCGGCCGGGGTCAGTTCGACGCCGCGACTGTCGCGGTACAGCAGGCGCGTGTCGAGCTGCGCCTCTAGGGCCTTGACGCGCGCACTCGCGGCTGCCGGTGAGAGGAATGCCCGCCGCGCGCCTTGGGTCAGGCTCGGTGACTCGCCGATATGAATGAACAGCCTCAGGTCTGCCAGATCAAAATGCATGGGTCTATCCGAATGTGGAGCACGCGTTCAGCATACATGAACGCTGCCTTACATAAATGCAAATTCACAGAATGCCAAGTGCCTCGCATGATCGCTGCATAACAACAAATGCAGAGGCCAATGGTTATGACTGCTACGCACCCGCCCACGGATTACAGCGCCTGGACCGGCCGCACGGAAGAGGCCGTCGATGAGCTCAGCCGCAACCTGATCAAACGTATCGCCGCCACCTTCGGCGAAGCCGCCCCCGCCGTGGGGCAGCCCCTGCCGCCGCTATGGATGTGGTGCTTTTTCCAGGAACCGGTGGCCGAAACGCTACTGGGTAGCGATGGTCACCCGGCGCGCGGCGGCTTTCTGCCCCCCGCCGATAACCGCAACCGCATGTGGGCCGGGGGCCGTGTCGAGTTCATTTCCCCGCTCAAGGTCGGCGCCGAGGCCCATCGCCTGTCGACCATCGTGCATATCGAAGAGAAGCACGGCCGCACGGGCGCATTGCTGTTCGTCACGGTGCGCCACGAGTACTCCCAGCAGGGCGAACTGTGCGTACGTGAAGAGCAGGATATCGTCTACCGCGAACCGAACCCGCCCAAATTGAGCAGCGCCGCGCCAACCGCCCCAGGCGACTGGAGCGAGGCCGTCACGCCCTCCCCGACTCTGCTGTTCCGTTACTCCGCCGTCACCTTCAACGGCCACCGCATCCACTATGACCACCCCTATGTCACCGGCACCGAAGGCTACGCCGGCCTGGTCGTGCACGGCCCGTTGATTGCCACCCTCACCCTGCGCGCCTTCCTGCGCGCCAACCCTGGCAAGCGCCTGCGCCAATTCGCCTACCGCGGCGTACGCCCACTGACCGTGCCCACGCCATTCGAAGTGGCCGGGCGCATCGGCGCACCGGGCCAGGCGCAACTGTGGGCCGGCAATGCCGACGGCGTGGCGCAGAGCGCCGACGTGTTTTTCGACTGAGAACTGGACAGGGAACCCCGCATGCATACGTACGACAGTGATGACCTCAATGCCATCCGCGAAGGCGTGCGCGCCTTGTGCGCCGAATTCGACGCCAGCTACTGGCGCAAAATCGATGAAGAAAAAGGCTTCCCTGAAGCCTTTGTAAAAGCCATGACTGATGCCGGGTGGCTGTCGGCGATGATTCCGGAGCAGTACGGCGGTTCAGGCCTGGGCCTGGCCGAAGCCTCGGTGATCCTCGAAGAAGTTAATGCCTGCGGTGGCAACTCCGGCACGGTGCATGGGCAGATGTACAACATGTTCACCTTGCTGCGCCAT
>RCUL01000466.1_pt1 | contig 21010 bp, 15 predicted proteins | sample 2167521 | NCBI WGS metagenome assembly RCUL01 (sample SAMN09932745, study PRJNA488358) | compost metagenome | feature: garden; material: soil; isolation source: compost soil in acetic acid-enriched culture | place: Germany: Experimental Botanical Garden Goettingen | collected 2016-01-27
GAACCAGTTCATGGTCGACAAGCTGAGCAAGATCGCCCAGGCGATGAACCCCAAGGCCATCGCTGTGCTAGGCAAGAAGGTCCAGGAGCACTTCAACACCGCCAGCTACCAGACCACCCACCTCAACGGCGGCGCAATCATGGGCACCGACCCCAAAACCAGTGCCTTGAACCGCTACCTGCAAAGCTGGGACGTGCACAACGTGTTCGTGCCGGGCGCATCGGCGTTCCCCCAGGGCCTGGGTTACAACCCTACCGGCCTGGTGGCTGCGCTGACCTACTGGTCGGCGCGGGCCATCCGGGAGCAGTACCTGAAAAACCCCGGCCCGCTGGTTCAGGCTTGAGGAGCGATGGCATGAAAAAACTGTTGATCGCGACCCTGCTGCTGGGCACGGGCCTGGCTGCCCAGGCTGATGAAGCTACCGACGCGCTGGTGAAGAAGGGCGAGTACCTGGCCCGCGCCGGTGACTGCGTGGCCTGCCATACCGCCAAGGGCGGCAAGCCCTTTGCCGGTGGGCTGCCGATGGAAACCCCCATCGGCACCGTGTACTCCACCAACATTACCCCGGATGCCACCGGCATCGGCCAGTACAGTTTCGAAGACTTCGACCTGGCCGTGCGCAAAGGTGTGGCCAAGGACGGCAGCACGCTGTACCCGGCCATGCCGTACCCGTCCTATGCGCGGGTCAAGGACGAGGACATGCGCGCCTTGTACGCCTACTTCATGCAAGGCGTGCAACCGGTGGCGCAGCCTAACAAGGCCACCGACATCCCTTGGCCCCTGAGCATGCGTTGGCCGCTGGCGATCTGGCGTGGCGTGTTCGCACCAGAGGTGAAAGCCTGGCAAGCGCCGGCCGGTGCCGACCCGGTGGTCAGCCGCGGCGCTTATCTGGTGGAGGGCCTGGGCCATTGTGGCGCGTGCCATACCCCGCGCGCCCTGACCATGCAGGAAGAGGCCCTGAGCCCCGCTGATGGCAAGCAGTTCCTCGCCGGCAGTGCGCCACTGGAAGGCTGGATCGCCAAGAACCTGCGCGGTGACCACAAGGACGGCCTGGGTAGCTGGAGCGAGGAACAGCTGGTGCAGTTCCTTAAAACCGGCCGCAGTGACCGCAGTGCCGTGTTCGGCGGCATGAGCGATGTGGTCGAACACAGCATGCAGCACTTGAGCGATGCCGACCTGACGGCCATTGCCCGCTACCTCAAGACGCTACCGGCAAGCGACCCGCACGACCAGCCGCATGTGTACGACAAGCACGTGGCACAGGCTTTATGGAACGGGGATGACAGCAAGCCGGGTGCGGCGGTGTACGTCGACAACTGCGCTGCCTGCCACCGTACCGACGGCCAGGGGTATACCCGCGTGTTCCCGGCGCTTGCCGGCAACCCGGTGGTGCAGACGGCCGATGCCACCTCGTTGATCCATGTGGTGCTGGATGGCGGCACGGTGCCGGCGACGCATACGGCGCCGTCGAACCTCACCATGCCAGCGTTCGGCTGGCGCTTGAGCGACCAGGAAGTGGCTGAGGTGGTGAATTTCATCCGGACCAGTTGGGGTAACCAAGGCAGTGCTGTTTCGGCCAGTGATGTGAAAGCCATCCGCTAAGGCCGGCGCCCGGCGTCATACCTTGAGGGGCTTGCCGGCGATGCAGGCGCTGCGGTCTAGGGCACCGGCTTTGCCGGTGATCGCCGGCAAGCCGGCTCCTACAGGATTGGCGTCGGCTGTAGAAATTCGGTGGGGCAGTGCGCCGGGAAAGGTAGAATCCCGACGAACGGTAGGTGACGAAACCGCGCGGTTTTGATGTATTGAAACCGGTTTCAGTCACCGTCACCGACAATAATCACAAGGGACCGAAATGACCGACTTGCCTGCCCATTCCCGCGAACGCGTGACCATCAGTGAGGTCGCACGCGTTGCCGGCGTCTCCAAGGCCACCGTGTCGCGCTACATTGGCGGCGATCGCCAGTTGCTGGCCGAAGCTACCGCCAAGCGCCTTGAAGAAGTCATCGAGCGCCTGGGCTACCGGCCCAACCAGATGGCCCGCGGCCTCAAGCGTGGCCAGACGCGGCTGATCGGCATGCTGGTGGCCGATATCCTCAACCCCTATTCAGTGGCCGTGATGCATGGCGTGGAAACTGCCTGCCGCCAGCACGGCTACAGCCTGGTGGTGTGCAACACCAACCGCGACGACGAGCAGGAGCGCCATCACCTGGCGGCCCTGCAGTCTTACAACGTCGAGGGCCTGATCGTGAATACCCTTGGCCATCACCCCGGCGAACTTCTCAACCTGCAGCGCGACATGCCCATGGTCCTGGTAGACCGGCAACTGCCGGAGCTGAACGTGGACCTGGTAGGGCTGGATAACGCCCAGGCCATCGAGCAGGCCCTGGACCACCTGCAGGCGCGTGGCTACCGCGACATCCTGGCGGTCACCGAACCACTGGACGGCACCAGCTCCCGGCTCGAACGCACGCAGGCGTTCACCGCCTCGATCAGCCGTCGCGCCGGCATGCGTCAGCAACTGGTGGAGATCGACAGCAACCTGCACGCCCGGCTTGATGCTTTCCTTGGCAGTAATGGGCACGGGCCCCAGGCTATTTTCACCTTCAACGGCGTGGCCACCCTGACGGTGACCCGTGTATTGCACGACGCGGGTTGCAACCTGTTCCAGGACGTCGGCCTGATTGCGCTGGACGAACTGGACTGGTACCCGCTGGTCGGTAGCGGCATTACCGCGCTCGCCCAACCCACCGAACGCATCGGTGTGGCCGCCTTCGACTGCCTGCACGACCGCCTGCGCGGCGAGAGCGGGGCGCCACGGCGCCTGGACTTCAAGGCAGAGTTGATCGTCCGAGGTTCCACTCAACTACGCGAATGAAGAAACGGCTGGCAACGACGCCGGCCATTGCTGCAGCCAAAAAATGAAACCGGTTTCATAAGGACAAGAACAATGCACGAGAACCCCGTTTCCATCAGCCTCTCCAGCTACGGTGCCAGCTTGGTCCGGGAGCGTGGGCAGGAGAGCTTCCTTGAACTGCTGGCCGCTGCCGGCGTGATATGTGTCGAACTGCGCGAAGAGTTGTTCGACGAGGCCCCGGACGCCGCCGCGCTGTCGGCGGCAATCAACGCGCTGCAGTTGCAGTGCCTGTATTCCTCGCCACTGGAGCTGTGGACCCCTGAAGGGCAGCTGGACGCGCGCTTGCCTGCCAAGCTGGCGCTGGCCCGCGCACTCGGCGCCGTGGCGCTGAAGGTGTCGTTGGGGCATTACGCTTGCGCATGCGACCTGGCGGCCTTGCAAGCGCAACTGCGCCCTGGTGACCCACTGTTGCTGGTGGAGAACGACCAGACCACGCAGGGCGGGCGCATCGCGCCGCTGCTGCAGTTCTTTGAGCGCTGCGAGGCCCAGGGGCTGGCGCTGGGCATGACCTTCGATATCGGTAACTGGCAATGGCAGGGCGAATCCGCCGCGCAGGCAGCGCGGTTGCTCGGCCGCTGGGTGCGTTACGTGCATTGCAAGGCAGTGCAGCGCGAGGCCAGCGGGCGCCTGGTGGCCGTTGTGCCGCAGGCACGGGACCTGATGGCCTGGGAGGCAATGTTCGCCGAGTTTACCCCCGGGCTGATGCGCGCCGTGGAGTACCCGCTGGCCGGCGCTGACTTACTGGCTTTGACCCGCGCCCAGGTCAACAACCTGGCTCGTATCGGCATGAGCAAGGAGGTGAGCCATGCCTGAGCATGACGTGCTGTGTTTTGGCGAAACCATGGCCATGTTCGTTGCCGAGCAGGCCGGTGACCTGGCGGCTGTGGGGGCGTTTACCAAGCGTATTGCCGGCGCCGACAGCAATGTCGCCATCGGCCTGGCCCGGCTGGGTTTTCGGGTGCGCTGGCTGAGCCGGGTGGGCAACGACTCGCTGGGCCGCTTCGTGCTCGACACCCTGCAGCAGGAGGGCCTGGACTGCAGCCACGTGGAGGTCGATGACCACCACCCGACAGGCTTCCAGCTCAAGGGCCGTTGCGACGATGGCAGCGACCCTGTGGTGGAGTATTTTCGCCGCAACTCCGCGGCCAGCCACCTATCGCTGGCGCAGTTCAGCCCGGCGTTGCTGCAGGCCCGCCACCTGCACGCCACCGGTATTCCGCTGGCGCTGTCGGCCGGCTGCAGGGCGCTGGCCCATGAGCTGGTCGAGCGCATGCGCAGCGAGGGGCGCAGCATTTCCTTCGACCCCAACCTGCGCCCGTCGCTGTGGCCTGACCGCGCCAGCATGGTCCGTGAAGTCAACGCGCTGGCGATAAAGGCGCACTGGCTGCTGCCAGGGCTCGAGGAAGGGCGGTTGTTGACCGGCCTGCAAACCCCGGCGGACATCGCCGCGTTCTACCTCGACCGTGGTGTCGAGCACGTAGTCATCAAGTTGGGCGGTGAGGGTGCCTACTACCGCAATGCCCAGTGCCAAGGGCAGGTCGCCCCTGTGCCGGTGGCCAAGGTGGTGGACACCGTCGGTGCCGGCGACGCCTTTGCCGTTGGCGTGGTCAGCGGCCTGCTCGAAGGCCGCCCGCTCGCCGAGGCGGTGGCTCGCGGCAACTGGTGCGGCAGCCGCGCCGTGCAATCGCGCGGCGACATGGAAGGCTTGCCACTGCGCCGGGAGCTGGAAGCGTACGCATTACCCAAGAGTGCCTGAAACTTTGATCGCCGGTACGCCGGCCGGTTGCTACAAAAACAACAAGCTCAGGAGCCGCATCATGCAATCGACAAGCCTCGCCCCACGCCGTTGGTGGTACATCATCCCGATCGTCTTCGTCACTTACAGCCTGGCCTACCTCGACCGTGCCAACTACGGCTTCGCCGCCGCCTCGGGCATGGCCGATGACCTGAAGATCACCCCGGCGCTGTCGTCCCTGCTGGGGGCGCTGTTTTTCCTCGGGTACTTCTTCTTCCAGGTGCCTGGTGCCATCTACGCGCAAAAACGCAGCGTCAAAAAGCTGATTTTCGTCAGCCTGATCCTCTGGGGCAGCCTGGCGACCCTGACCGGCATGGTCAGCAATGTCTACCTGCTGATCGGCATCCGCTTCCTGCTCGGGGTGGTCGAGGCGGCGGTGATGCCGGCGATGCTGGTGTACCTGTGCCACTGGTTCACCCGCGCCGAACGCTCGCGCGCCAATACCTTCCTGATGCTGGGCAACCCGGTGACCATCCTGTGGATGTCGGTGGTCTCGGGGTACCTGATCAAGCATTTCGACTGGCGCTGGATGTTCATCATCGAGGGCCTGCCTGCAGTGCTCTGGGCGTTCATCTGGTGGCGCCTGGTGGACGACCGGCCAGCCCAGGTGGGCTGGCTGAGCGAGCAGGAAAAAGCGGCGCTCGAACAGGCCCTGGCCGCTGAGCAGCAAGGTATCAAACCGGTGAAGAACTACCGTGAGGCGTTTCGCTCGCCGCAGGTCATCGTGCTGTCACTGCAGTACTTCTGCTGGAGCATCGGGGTGTACGGCTTCGTGCTGTGGCTGCCCTCGATCCTCAAGCAGTCGGCGAACGTCGACATCGTCGAGGCCGGTTGGCTGGCCTCGGTGCCCTACCTGGCGGCGGTCGTGGCCATGGTCGGGGTGTCGTGGGCCTCTGACAAACTGCAGAAGCGCAAGCGTTTCGTCTGGCCACCCTTGCTGATCGCCGCGTTGGCCTTCTATGGCTCCTACGCCTTGGGCACCGAGCATTTCTGGGCGTCCTATGCGCTGCTGGTGCTTGCCGGGGCTTGCATGTACGCCCCCTATGGCCCGTTCTTCGCCATCGTGCCGGAGATCCTGCCCAGCAACGTGGCCGGTGGGGCCATGGCCCTGATCAACAGCATGGGCGCGCTGGGTTCGTTCGGTGGCTCGTGGCTGGTCGGCTATCTCAATGGCGCCACCGGTGGCCCTGGCGCTTCTTACCTGTTCATGTGCGGTGCGCTGCTGACGGCAGTGGCGCTCACGGCTGCGCTGAAAACATCACAAACCTCCGGCCAGGCCAAGCCCCGCAGCCAGCGCCTGGCAATGAGCCAATAGGAAACGGCTATGAAAAAGCGAATCGTCCTTTACAAGCGCCTGCCCGAGGCCCTGCTGGCGCGCCTGCAACAGCAGGTCGAGGTGACCTGGGTGGATACCTCCGGCAGTGATGGCCTGGCCCGGCTGCGCGATGCCTTGCCCGGTGCCCATGGCCTGCTGGGCGCCAGTTTGCGGCTGGACAGTAGCCTGCTGGACCTGGCGCCACAGCTTGAAGTGGTGGCCAGTGTGTCGGTTGGCGTCGACAACTACGACATTGCCGAGCTGACCCGCCGTGGCGTGATGCTGACCAACACCCCTGATGTATTGACCGAGACCACCGCCGACACCGGCTTTGCCTTGATCCTGGCCACTGCCCGGCGGGTGGTGGAGCTGGCCGGCTGGGTACGTGACGGCCACTGGCAGGCCAACCTTGGGCCGGCGCATTTTGGCAGTGATGTGCATGGCAAGACCTTGGGCATCGTCGGCATGGGGCGCATTGGTGAGGCCTTGGCCCGCCGTGGTGCGGCCGGGTTCGGCATGCGCGTGCTGTACCACAGTTCGCGAGCCAAGCCAGAGGTGGACGCCCGCTATGGTGCCCGGTATCGCACCCTGGACGAGCTGCTGAGCGAGGCGGATTTTGTCTGTTTGACGGTGCCCTTGAGCGCCAGCACCGAAGGCCTGATCGGCGCACGGGAGCTTTCGCTGATGAAGCCCGAGGCGATCCTGGTGAACATTGCCCGCGGGCGTGTGGTGGATGAACAGGCACTGCTTGCGGCGTTGCAGGCCAAGCGCATCCGCGGCGCCGGGCTGGATGTGTTCGTACAGGAACCACTTCCGGCCCATTCGCCGCTGTTGCAACTGGACAACGTGGTGGCCACGCCGCACATCGGCTCGGCGACCCACGAAACCCGTGAGGCCATGGCGCGCTGTGCGGTAGAGAATCTGTTGAGCGCGTTGGCGGGCGAGCGGCCGGCGAACCTGGTGAATGAGGGCGCGTGGCGAGCGCCAAGCCCCTCTAGGTCGCAACCCTGACGCAAACGCTGTAGCAACGGGGCAGCGGCAAGGCCGGTGCCGTGCACTGCAACGCCCCAGGTCAGGCGCGCAGTGCCTCATTGCGACGCAGGCGCCAGAAGTGCGCCTGCGGCCAGCGTGTCTGGGCCTGGTAGTAGTAACGCACACGGCGCAGGTAATGCTCGCGCACCTGGTGCAGTTGGCCAGAATACGCTTGCGCGCCCAGTTGATCGCCGCGATGGTGAGCCACCACGGCTTGCGCACCGCGCAGCGCTGTGTACAGCGCGTTGAAAATGCCCTGCGAAGACAGCGGGTCGAAGGCCAGCGCCGCATCGCCCACCGCCAGCCAGTCAGAGCCTTGCGCCGTGCACAATGCGCCACCGCCTGCACCGGTAGCGCTCAGCGGGCTCCAGCCCTCGCTGGCCCGGCACCAGTGCTGCAGGTACCGGGTACCGGCAAGCCCCTGATGCCATAGCGACGGCGTGTGAATCAGTCGCGAGGCGTTCCCGGCATCGGTATGCAACACGGCAATACGCCGGCCGCCAGGCAGGCAGGCGCTGTACCACCAGCCCTCGGGCGTGGCTTCCAATACCGTACGGTGATCCTCATGGGCGTCGCGCGCGCTGGCATACACCGCCACCAGCGGCGTATCGCAGATGCGTGCAAGCCCCAGCCGGCGACGCAATACACCGTGTCGGCCACTGGCATCGACGACGAAGCCTGCGCTGAAGTCGCCCGCTTGAGTGCCAACGCGCCAGCCTTCGGGCAGACGCTGCACGCGGTTGACCTGGGCGTCTATATGCAGCACGCCATCACTGCGCGCCGCCTCAAGCAAACAGGCGTCGAAACGTGGCCGGTCCAGGTGCCAACCCAGGCCGTGGGGGTCTTGAATGAAATCGGTGGGCTGCAGGGTGTCGTTGTCCCAGCTCACCAGGTTGCCCAGATTGGGCAGCGGTGCGCTGTGGTCCAGGACGCTCAGCAGGCCCAGGTCGCGCAACAGCGGGCGGGCCGCGCCAGGCAGGCTTTCGCCAGGCCGCAAGCCTGCCCCTGGTCGGCCCACCAGCAGCGTAGCCAGGCCGGCGCGGTGCAGTTGCCGCGCGATGACGGCGCCGGCAGTACCGGCGCCGATCACCAGCACATCGACCCTCAATGCCGGAACCGGCTCAGGGCCTGGCGATAGTGCTCCAGGCTTTCCCAGCCTGCTTCGCGCAGCGAGCGGTCCAGCGCCGGGTTGCCGGTGGAAACCGCTGCGCGCAGGCGCGGGGTGCGGGTCAATGCCGCGTTGCGGGTTTCCACTTGCATCAGCGCGGGCAGTTCAGGGTCGTCGAGTACGCCGGGACGCTCGCCGACAATGCCGATGTCGCCGAAATGCTCGGCCATGCACTGGGCCTTGTCGGCAAAGGTATCGCCTGCGAGGTTGCGGTCCCAATGCGCGCGGCGGTTGAATGCGGCCAGCCGTTCTTCGCGGGGCTGGCTGCTGTCGATGGCGATACGATAGTCCTCTTCGGTCAGCACCTGGTTCGGTACCCGCGCTGGCCAGAACGTTGGTAGGTAAGGGTCGTACTGATGGTCGTAGCCCGACCGGCAACCGGCGGCATCGACCTGCCACGGCAATGCCATCCAGCGGCTGATGCCGCCAGGGCGCTGGCCGTTCAGCGGCCCCGTAGGGGAAAGCACCTGGGCCTGGGACAGGTGCGGGCCGTAATCGGGTTCGCCAGCCTCCCCATCGTCATGCTTGATCCGCCAGGGCGCGCTGTACAACGACAGGTTGCGCATGGGCCAGCTCATCTCGATACCCGGGTGGAAGGCATCGGCCACACAATGGTCCAGCGCAGCCTGGTCGAGCATCGCGGGCTGCTCGCTGACCTTTACCTTATCGAACGGCAGGTGCGAGGGCAGCTTGCGGTCCCAGTCGTCGACGAAATCGCCTGCCACCCAGCGCGCGAGCACCTGGTCGCGCACGCCGGAAGCGCTGAGCATATCGGTGGGCGAAGGGACCTCCTCGCCAAAGGTGTCGCCGTAGATCCATGGCCAGGTACGCGGGTCGTACACAGGGTTGTCGCTGGCACGAAAGGCGTTGTACACCGTACGGCGCAGTTGCCCGTAGGCATCCTGGGTTTCACTGTCGGGGACGGCGGCCAGTTTGCCGAGCAACGCCGGGTCGTTGAAATCGAAAGGGCCGCCACTGCCGAACATCGCCGCGAAGCCCTTGTTGACCCACTGCAGGCCACTCATGCGCAGTAATACAGGCAGCACGTGCTTGCGGAACGACACCTGTTCCGGTGCCTGGAGCCAGCCGTACTGCACATAGGTATCGAACAGCAGGTCGTACATGGTCCGCCAGCTAAGGGTGTTGGGCGAGTAGTTGGGCTGCGCGCAGACCACCCAGGCGCCTTCGACTTGCAGCTCGCTGCCATTGATGCTGACCGTTGCGGTCACCGGACCGTCCGCTGTGTCGTCGTGCCAGCCCGGCGCGTTGGCAAAGGTCGAGGGGTTTGCCGGGTCGAAGATGGGCGTACCTTGCGGCGACCCTGAGCTGCCAAAGCCGCCCAGCACCAGCAGGCGCCCGGCTTCGTCGGTGCGCAGTTCACCGAGCGGCACGGGGGTGCCGAGGAACCGCCCGGAGTCGAAGTGGTACTGTTCACCCTGCTGCTCGAAACCGCTGATACTGCGCGGGCCGGGGTCGATGGCGAGTTGCTCGCGCTGTTCGCCGAGCACTTGCGGGTTGCGCAAGGGCACTTGCAGGTCGCGGGCGGCGGGCACGTCCAGGGCCAGCACGAAGGCGTACCACTGCGCCTTGCGGTTGGCCAGATGCACATTCCACTTGATGGTGGCGTTTTCTGCCGTGAGTTCGGCCACCACCTCGCCTGCGGCATTGTAGCCATACACCCTGAAACGTGCGGCCTGGCGCTTGATAGCACCGTTTTGGTCGCGCATCGACTGCGCGTCGATGGCTGTGGGCCCGGTGGTTTCGGGGCCGATGAAATAGCCGTCGGGGCGTTGGCTGTTGCCCAACCGGGCGATGCCGATGGCCGGGTGAATGGCGGCTCGCACGATGCTGTCGAGGGCGGCAGCGTGGTAGGTGTCGGTCATGTGTGCGCTCCTTGCGGTGGGTGGGTGTCAGCGTGCGCTCGGCACAGGGGGGGTGACCGGTAGTTCGGTAGGGCGCGGGACCTGAGGCTCGCCGACAGTCTGGCCGTTGACGTTGCGGCGCAGGTCCGCCGAGACGCGGTAGATGTGCCGGCGTGCTTCAGCGATGCTGCCCACTGCTTCAAACCCTTTGAGCGTGCGGGCCGGGTTGAACGCCAGTGCTTCACCGTAATCGGCCTGGGTATGGGTGGTGATGTCCTGGGCTGGAATCACCAGGGTAGCCACGTGCAAGGGCACGGAAAGCTGCTCGTCCCAACGTGCGGTGGCGCGGTCCAGCGGCATGTCATCGCCGCCCACGCGGCGTTGCATGAGCAGCCGGTAGCGGAACGGCTGAGCGGCGAGGCGTTGCTCAAGGTCCTTGGCCAGGTAGTTGGGGTCGTTGTAGTCGGGGTTGCCGGGTGTGGGCGCCTGCTCCGGTTCAAGGATGTATTTGCACCAGGTATCGCTGTACTTGAAGGGAATCACGCTCCAGACTTTTTCGCCCAGGGCGGTGGGGACGGTCTTTTCCATCTCGTCTAGCAGTTGGCCGGTCAGCGGATGTTTGGCGATGTAGGCCTCGGAGTCTTGCAGGAAACTGCAGAAACCGGCGGCGTCATCGACGAAGAACACCGGGAAATTCTGGAACAGAAAGTCCAGTGTCGGTGCCTGACCGTCGGGTTCGAGGCTTTTTTCACCGGGCACGTCGAACAGCTTGAACGAGACGCCTACGGTGCTTTTGAGGTCGGGGCGGTCATCAGGGATATCACTGGAGAAACGCACCCATGCCGGGTAGCTGGCGGGCCTGGCGAACAGCCCTGCGGGCGTCACGCCTGCAGGGGTAGGCAACACTTCAAGCGTGGCATGCGCCACGCCATGCAGCCGAAGGAAGACGGGGCGGCGTGCCGGGCACTGGCCGGCAGCGATGCGTTTTTTCTGCACCTGGTCGATGAAAACGTTTTCGATGCAGGCTATGGCCGAATCACAGTCGGTACGGTTCATGGCAACATTCCTTGTCTTGTTTTCGGGGGCTGCATCCTGGGCCCGCAAGTGCTGCCCGGGGGAGGCCTTTCACTTGAGATTTGGAGTCTAGCCGAGCGGGGCGGTTGGCAAGCACCGGTCGTCGGCAGTGCTGCCGAAGGCTTGTTGGGAAGGGGGCATTACCAAGGGCTACCGGGCATTGCGCGCCAGTAGCCCGGTTTGGCGGGGGCTGCGACCAAGGGGCTTAGTGGCCGCCCTTCATGCGCCGTGCTAGCAGGTAAATCCCTAGCCCGACCAGCGCCGCAGCGGCGCCGATATAGCCGGTGCTGGTCCAGCCCAGCCCGGCACTGATGGCCATGCCGCCAAACCAAGGCCCCAGGGCATTGGCCAGGTTGAAGGCTGCATGGTTGGAAGCCGCTGCCAGGCTCGGGGCTTCGTGGGCAATGTCCATCAGGCGGATCTGCAAGGGGGCGGCCAGGGCGATCATGGTGCCGACCAGGCCGATGCCCAGCAGCAGTGTCCACAGCGAATGGGCAGCGATGGTGAAGAACAACAGCACGGCGGTCGACCACACCAGCACGATGCCCACGGCGCGGAACTGCAGCCGGTCGAACAGCTTGCCGCCGGCAATGTTGCCGATGATGCCGCCAATACCGAAGGCGGCCAGGCCAAAGGGGATCCACTGGGGAGCGACCTGAGTCACCTCCAGCATGGTCGGCGCCAGGTAGCTGAACACACAGAACATGCCGGCGAAACCGATCGAGGCGATGGCCAGCGCCATCCACACCTGCGGCAGGGTGAACGCTTGCAGCTCCTTGCGTGGGTCGCTGCGTGTTTCATCGCGCCGCTGCGGCACGTACTGCCAGACCAGCGCGATGGTGCACACAGCGATCAGGCCCACCAGCAAAAACGCCGAGCGCCAGCCGAAGTACTGCCCCAGCAAGGTCGCCACAGGGTTGCCCAGCAACATGGCCAGCGTGAGGCCCATCATTACCCGGGCCACGGCACCGGCGCGCTGGTTGCTCGGCACCATGCTCGAGGCAACCACCGCGGCGATGCCGAAGTACGCCCCATGGGGCAAGCCGCTGATGAAGCGGAAGGCCACCAGGCCTGCGAATGACGGGGCGAACGCGGTAGCCAGGTTGCCGACGGCATACAGCGCCATCAACAAAAGCAGCATGTGCTTGCGCAGCAGCTTGGCGCCGAGAATGGCCAGCGCCGGTGCACCCACCACCACGCCCAGCGCGTAGGCGCTGATCGCATGGCCTACCTGCGGTTCGCTCAGTTGCAGGTTGCCGGCGATGTCCGGCATCAGCCCCATGATCGCGAATTCGCCGGTGCCAATGGCAAAACTGCCCAAGGCCATGGCGGCTTCCATCTTGCCGATTTCGCCTTTGGAGAGGGCGAGCGGCGGTATTTCCTGAACTGACATTAGGGTCCCTATTGAAACATGCTGAAACGTTCAAGTCGGGATCATAGTCAATTCGCGCCCTGAGCGTCGAGGATGACGGCTTGCCGGATCAGTCTGTCATCTGCAGGTCGGGCAGCTTCACCCGGAAGGCGCGGGTCAGCCCCAGCAGGCAGACGAAGCCTGCGGCCATCCAGCACAGGCCGATGGTGAACGACATGCTCGACAGGCTGCTCCACAGCCACAGTGTGCTCAAAAAGCCCAGCGCCGGCAGCGCGCCATATAGCAGGCAGTTGCGTGTGCCACGCAGCTTCTGGTCGACCAGGTAATGCTTGACCACCGCCAGGTTGACTGCCGAGAAGGCGAACAGCGCGCCGAAGCTGATCATGTTGGCGACGGTGTCCAGGGTGATGAACAGGGCGACCAGCGACAGGGTGCTGACCAGCATGATCGCCGTGGCCGGCACGCGCTTTTTCGTCACCAGGCGGCCAAAGGCCCGCGGCAATGCACCGTCGCGGCCCATGGCGAACAGCACGCGGGACACGCTGGCCTGGGACACCATGGCCGAGGCGAAGCAGCCGGCCACGTAGGTGGCGGTAAAGCCGGTCACCAGCAGTTCGCCACCGACATGGCGCATCACATCCACCGAGGCGGAGTCCGGGTCAGCGAAAGATGTCCAATCGGGGAAGACCATCTGGGCGCAGTACGACACCAGCAGAAACAGCAGGCCACCGATCACCGACACTGCCATGATGGCCTGCGGGATACGCCGGGTCGGGTCGCTGGTTTCCTCGGCCATGGTCGACACTGCGTCGAAACCCAGAAAAGACAGGCACAGCACCGCAGCGCCGGCCATGACCAGCGCAACGCTGAAGCCCTCATGGTGGAACGGTGCCAGCAATGACACCGGCGCGCTCTGGTCGCTGAGGTTGCGCACCGACAGCGCGACGAAGACGACGATGAACACCAGTTGCGCTACCACCAGTATCCAGTTGACCCGTGTGATCGATTCGATGCCTATCAGGTTGAGGAAGGTGACCAGGGCGATCGAGCCGAGCACCCACACCCAGGCAGGCACCGCCGGGAAGTACTCGGACATGTAGATGCCGATCAGCAGGTAGCTGAGCAAGGGCAGGAAGATGTAGTCGAGCAGCAGGGTCCAGCCGGCGATGAAACCAAAGTGGCTGCCGAAGGCTTTGCGGGTGTAGGTGTAGACCGAGCCGGAGTAGGGGTGGGCCTGGACCATGCGGCCGTAACTGTAGGCGGTGAGCAACATGGCGGCGAGGGTCAGCAGGTACGCGGTGGGCAGGTGCCCTTTGGTCATCTGGGTGACCAGCCCGTAGGTGGTGAATACGGCCAGGGGGACCATGTAGGCGAGGCCGAACAGCACCAGCGCGGTCATGCCCATGGATTTTCTGAAGCGGCCTGAAGCGGTGGGGTGCGACGCAGGGTGGGGCGGATGGGCTGTATTTGTTGTTGTATGCATTGCTGACTCCTGGTTCTGGATGCAGGACGCCGCAATATGCGAGCAGGCTCGATACTGTTGATGGCGTTGGATCAGGGGCAGAGCTTGAGGTGGGACGTGGGAATGCTCCCACACTCGCGGCGCACCCGAAATCACCCTTTGGGGGGAGCCTGTACGGTACCCACACGCAGGTGACGCGCTAGGCCAGCAGGCTTTCCAGGTTGTGCAGGATCGAGGCTGCGTCGTAGGGCTTGCGCACCACCGGCACATGCTTCAAATGGTCGGGGATGTTCATGCTGTCGCCATAGCCGGTGGCGAACAGGAAGGGGATGCCCAGGCTTGTGAGCGCTTCGGCCACGGCAATGGAGGTGCCGGTGCCCAGGTTGATGTCCAGTACTGCGACATCCGGCGTGTGGCTGGCAATCAGCTTCAGGGCTTCGGCTTCAGAGCTTGCGGTGAGCACATCCTGCACCTGCGCATCGGCCAGAATCTGCTCAAGGCCAACCGCAATCACCAACTGGTCTTCGAGTATGAGCACACGCGCATTGACCAGGCTGCTGCAGTCTACCTGTGGCTGCTGTGCAACCGCCGGGGTATCGCTGGCGAGCTCTTCGGCCAGCGTCAGGTGCTTTGCCGGAATCCGGAAGAACCCCTGCAGGCCCTCTGGCCTGTATTCAAGGGTGCTGCTGCCACCGAGGTCGAACGGGATGCTTCGTTCGATCAGAACCGAGCCGAAGCCGCTGCGCGTCGGTGCCCGTACGGTTGGCCCGCCGCTTTCGCGCCATGTGATGTCGCAGGCCCCGCCCGTGTCGACAACCCAGTTGACGGTCAACTTGCCGCCCGCCCTGGACAGGGCGCCGTACTTTGCCGCATTGGTCGCCAGCTCATGAAGCACCAGAGCCATCACCGAATAGGCGCGGGCATCGAGCAGTAGCCCGGGGCCCTTGAGCACCAGTGCATCGGCGCTGGTGCGGTACGGCGACAGCTCGGCCTCCAGCAAGCTGGCAAAACGGCCGCCACCGTCACCCCGGACCACCTGATCATGTGCCAGGGACAACGCCTGGATACGCCCCTTGAGCGTCGCCACATAACCACTGAGCGTCTGGTTTTCCGAGGTGGGGTGGGCGACCAGCGCACCGATGAGCGCAAGAATGTTCTTCACCCGGTGGTTGAGCTCCTCGTTGAGCATCCGCTGGCGAACATCCGCCCTGGAACGCTCATCGGCCAGCAGCTCACTGTTATGCAGCGCGACCTCGACCACCGCCGCACGGATGGCTTCGCCAAACTGGCGGTCTTGCTCGGACCAGGGCAGGCAGTGGTGGTGGACTGTCTGCTTCCACACGGCGAAGCTCTTGCGGGGGGTGAGGCGGTCACCCAGGGGGCCGTTCTCGTAGGTCTTGTTGGGGTCGCCGGCCCAATCCAGGGTTTCGATCACCTCCTTGCGAAACAGCATGAGGTAGTCCCGTGGGTGCTGCGACATCGGGATGATCAGTACCCCCGAGACCTCCGTGGCATAGTCCTGGGCTGCAGGGTGCGCCAGCGACAGGCAGTTCGACGCCCAAGTGCGGCCTTCGGCGACACCCTCGGCGAAGCTGAGCAGCCCGGGCACCGCCTGCCTTGGCGGCGTCAGCCCGGCTACGGTCCATTGGCCTTGCAACGACATGCCAATGCCATCGCAGGGGATGAGGGCCTGGAAGTCGCTCAGGCGAGCGCGCAGCAGTTCATCGATGGCCGTTGTGCGGTGAGCATCGTGCAGCAGGTTGTCCAGCACCTGCCGGGCGTGGGCAGCGGCCTCCAGGGTTTGCCTGGCCTGCAGTGTCTGGATATGCAGGGAAAAGAACTCGCCGAACATTTCTGCGGCCACCCGTTGGCCCATGCTCAGCGTGCGTGGTGCGTAATGGTGGCAGGCGATCAGCCCCCAAAGGGCACCGTCGACGATCACTGAAATGGACATGGATGCGCCCACGCCCATGTTGTTCAGGTATTCGCAGTGAATCGGTGAAACGCTGCGCAGGTGCGCGTAGGACAGGTCGAGCGGCTCGCCAGACAAATCCAGCACCGGCTCGAGCGGCACGGTCTTGAAGTTGGCGTCGGCAATCACCCTCACAGGGTTGCGCAAATACAGTGCACGGGCCTGCTGGGGAATATCCGATGCCGGAAAGTATTGCCCCAGAAAGCTTTCAAGCCCACTACGCCGGGCTTCGGCTACAACCTTGCCCGCGCCGTCGGCGCCGAGCTGATAGATCATCACGCGGTCGTAACCCAGCAGTGCACGAACACGCTTGGCGGTATCGGCCACAAGCCTGTCGGAGCGGTCGATCTCGCGCAACTGGGCGATGACCGTGCGCACCAGTTCGATCGGTTCGGCGATGCTCTGGCTGGCGGGCTCGAACTCGAGGATGACAGTGCCCTTGAACAGGTGGGCAGACACATCGAACGCCTGGCCTGAAGCCAGCGGCACGCCGAACGACAGCGCTGGCCTGGAAGCTTCCTTCACACGTGCCAGGGAGTTGCGAACCGTGTGGGCTGCCTCGATACCGATGATCGCCTCCAGTCGTTGACCATTGACGCCGCCTGCCACGCCGAGCATGTGGGGCGTATTTGCGGAGTGGCGCAGGACCAGGCTGGCTGAGGCGTCGCAAGCGAGCAGGCAGCCGTGTGGCTGAATGCTGCCCGGTATCTGGATCGGTTCGCGATCACAATTGGTCAAGTTGACGTGAGGTTGCAAGGTCATGGGTTCCCGCCGGCAGTGCAAAGGCCGGCTGCCTGTGTGACCGCCGAGCATGTTCAAGCAAACGCAGTGTTTACAGTCGCATTCATGGGCGAGTCTAGCCTGCGCCTATGGCTTAGTCACCTTGGCGTCGTAGAGGTTTCGCGGGCTTTTGCCCAAATTGCCATCATCGGGCCCCGGTGTGTTGGCGTGGATGTGCAGGCTTGAGCCAAGCACGCCGGGGCGGGCCTACCTATGCCAGAAAGTCCGGTTCGTTGGGCGCATCATTGTGTGCATCCTGGCGGATGTCGAGGTAAACGGCAGCTCCACATACGCCGACCAGGCCTACCGTGGCGATCACGATGTCACCCAGCAACATGCCAGCGAGCAGGGTCAACAAACTCAGCCTACAGAACAGCGCCATGGCCACCTCCTTGGCAGTTGGGTTGCGCAATGCCCCGTACCATACCGCCCAGGGCTCAGGGATGCAGCCTGGCCTGGCTGCCGTGGCACTCCTTGCGCCTGCTTTGGCAGAACAAGCGCCTTCGGGGCACAGCAGTGATGCTCCCATGTGATCCGGTATCCGGGTGGCCAACACGCCGATGCACATCATCACCGGGTGCTGCAGTTTTGCCATGAACCTTTGGTTCAGAAACCTTCCAGCACGACCTTGCCGCGGGCCTTACCGCTTTCGAGCAGGGCATGGGCGCGCCTGAGGTTGTCAGCGTTTATTGCACCGAAGTGCTCGCCTACGGTGGTTTTGAGCACACCCTCGTCGATCAGGGCCGATACGCGCTCGAGCAACTGATGCTGCTTGATCATGTCTTCGGTGGTGTAAAGCGAACGCGTGAACATCAGCTCCCAGTGCAGGGACAGTGACTTGCGTTTGAGCGGCACGACGTCAAGCTGTACGGGGTCATCGATCAGCGCAAGCTTGCCTTGCGGCCGCAGCACTTCCACCAATTGCGCCAGGTAAGTGTCGGTGTGCGTCAGGCTGATCACGTAATCCACTGGCTCCAGCTTGAGTTCCGCCAGCTGTTGTGGAATCGAAACCGTGTGATCGATGACGTGGTGGGCGCCCAGTTCGCTGACCCATTGCTGAGTTTGCGGGCGGGAGGCCGTGCCGATCACGGTCAGTTGGGTGAGCTGCCTGGCCAGTTGCACCAGGATCGAGCCGACGCCGCCAGCGGCGCCAATGATCAGCAGGCTTTGCCCCTTGCCACCGTGCTGCTCGACGCTCAGCCGGTCGAACAGCAACTCCCAGGCGGTGATGGACGTCAGCGGCAAGGCTGCAGCGCTGGCATTGTCCAGGCTGCGGGGTTTGCGCCCGACGATGCGCTCATCCACCAGATGATACTCGCTGTAGCTGCCAGGGCGGTCGATGGCACCGGCATAGAACACCTCGTCACCTGGCTGGAACAGTGTCACGGCATTGCCGACCTCGCGCACGATACCTACCGCATCCCAGCCCAGCACCTGGGGTTGGTCGGCGCTGCGTGACGCGCGCACTTTGGTATCGACCGGGTTTACCGCAATGGCCTTGATTTCGACCAACAGATCACGGGCACCCGGGGTTGGGTTGGGCAGGTCTGCCTCATACAGCGACTGCGGGTCTTCAATCGGCAAACCGGGTTGGGTGAAAACAATGGCCTTCATTGCCATTACCTCGATAGGGAAGGAGTGCTGGTCAGGCTATCTGCATTGTGTTGAGTCAAAAACAGGGGAAATTGGATAAGACTTTCACTTTTCCAGTGAAAGTCAGGCGGGCCCCGCATGTTTCGGTCGGTGCGGATCAAAGCCTCTGCAGTGCCGGCGTTGGCTCACCGCAGAGTGACAGCACCCCTCGTTCTGGCGAGTTGAACATCGACTTGAGGTTGCTTTCGATATTGCGGCAAAAGTCTTCGGTGCGGATGCGGTGCTGGCTGTTGCCGAAAGGCGCCTGAAGGTCCGTGCCGATGCGCTCCATGGCCAGCAGCATGCAGCCCACGACTGTCGACACGACCGGTGTGAACCAGCCCAGGGACGGGACTAGGCTCAGCGGCATGATGATGCAGAACAGCGTGCCAAATAGTCTTGGGAAATACACATAAGGGTAGGGCAGCGGTGTATTGGCGATACGCTCCATGCCACCTTGCCAGTTCGAAAGGTCTACCAGCGTCGACTCGATGCGCGCCAGCCTGATGCTGTCCAGCCGGCCTTCGTTGAACTCGCGCGTGATCAGTTCTGCCGAACCGCTGAGAATGTCGTTGGGCAAATTGCTGGTTCCCGCCAGGCGGGCCCGTTCACTTTCAGTGAGCAAAGCGGCCAGCGCTTCAGGGTTCCTGTCGCCGCCAAGGTGCATGCGCAGGGCATGCAGGTAGGCCACATGCCGCCGCATGAGTTGGGCTTTTACCGGGTTCAGGTCATGGGTATCGTCGATGAGGGTAAGTACCTGCCTGCCCAGGCTGCGGGAGCTGTTGACCATCGAGCCCCACAGTGTCCTGGCCTCCCACCAGCGATTGTACGCACTGGAGTTGCGAAAGCTGATAAGCACCACCAGCGCGGAACACAAGAGCGTCAGGGGCATCAGGGGCAGCTCAAGCCCGTAGCCTGTGACCAGCATGGCATCAAACGTAACAACTACGTCCCACAGCAATAACCAGAGCAGCGACCAGCCGACGTATGTCACCGTCCTGGCCAGGCATTTCCATTTCATATCCAGTGCATGGGTCATGGCAGAACTCCTTGTAAGCCCAAAAAGGCGGGGGAAAGCGCCTTTGCTGGGGACAGGTTAAGGTGCCAGACTTAATCGCAGCTTAATCTTGAGCCTAAGTATGGTGAGCCTTCCGGCGCTTGGCGCAGGTATGCGACCATGGCCGACAGTTGCCATTAAGAGACAGGTTATGGATCGCGAACGTCCTGGCATTTACAGCCCTACTGGCGCATCTGCAGCGCAGAGCCAGGAACATGCGTTTCCAACCAATACTGCCGAGCGATTGCAGCTGGCGCTCGATGCAGGCGCGATCATCGGCACCTGGTTATGGGATATCCCCAATAACCAGGTCACAGCCGATGAACGCTTCTCCCGATCCTTCGGGCTGCCCGCCGACAGGTGCATGGCGGGCATACCGATCGAAGAAGCGTTTGCCTCGATTCACCCGCACGACCAAGAGCGTGTCTGGGCCGACATCCAGCAAGCGATGGGCCGCGGTGGTGCGTTCAGGTGCGAATACCGGGTTAGACACGATGATGGCGGCTATCGATGGGTCGAGGCCAATGGCCGTGCACAGCTCGACCCACAAGGTGTGGCAGTGAGGTTCCCTGGCATACTCATGGATATCGAATCGCGCCGCTCGGCAGAGGCTGAGCGCGACAGGATGTCGGCCCTGCTGCGAACATTCACGGCAGCGGTGCCAGGGGTTGTCTATGCCAAGGACCTGGCAGGACGCATGCTGGTGGCCAATCATGGTGCCACGCAACTGATCGGCAAGCCGCCGGAGTTCTACCTGGGAAAGACCGATATCGAGTTCCTGGAGGACAAAGCCCAGGCTCGCCAGGTGATGGAAACAGATCAGCGCATCATGCATGGTGGGGTAGCCGAGCAGATCGAAGAGCAGGTGGACATGCCCGATGGCTCGGCAACTTACTGGCTTTCCATCAAGGCCCCGCTGTTGAGCGACACCGGAGAAGTCATGGGGCTGATCGGGTCCTCTATCGATGTAACGGCCCGGAAAAATGCTGAATCCAAGTTACTTGAGCTCAACCGCACGCTGGAAGCACGCATCGAGCAAGCCGTTGCCGAACGTGAAGCGGCGCAGGCGGCACTTCGTCAGTCACAAAAGATGGAAGCGGTCGGCCAGCTGACCGGGGGGATTGCCCACGACTTCAACAACCTCCTGGCAGGTATCACCGGCAGCCTCGACCTGATCAAGCTGCGCCTGAAACAGGGTCGAGTCGCCGATGTGGAGCGCTACTTGTCGGTGGCGCAGGGGGCGGCGCAGCGGGCTGCCTCGCTCACGCACAGGTTGCTGGCCTTCTCTCGTCGGCAGACGTTGCTGCCCGAGCATACAGATGTGAATACGTTGATCAGCGACATGGAAGAGCTGATTCGTCGGACGGTCGGCCCTTCGATTCACCTTCAGGTGGAATTGGGTGCCCAGGCAAGCACCTGCCTGGTTGACCCGGCGCAAGTCGAAAATGCGCTGCTCAATCTTTGTATCAATGCCCGTGATGCCGGTGGCAGCGAGATAGCCGTCACTACTTCAAACCAGTTTCTGCCGCAGGGGCCTGGGCTGGATCCAGAGCTCAACGCCGGAATGTTCCTGAC
>RCUL01000467.1_pt1 | contig 21001 bp, 14 predicted proteins | sample 2167521 | NCBI WGS metagenome assembly RCUL01 (sample SAMN09932745, study PRJNA488358) | compost metagenome | feature: garden; material: soil; isolation source: compost soil in acetic acid-enriched culture | place: Germany: Experimental Botanical Garden Goettingen | collected 2016-01-27
TCGCAGTTGCCCGGGTGGCGAAATCGGTAGACGCAGCGGATTCAAAATCCGCCGTCGCAAGACGTGTCGGTTCGAGTCCGACCCCGGGCACCATTATTAAACCCTGTTTGGTCAACAGGTTAACGTGGCAGATGCGGCGTTATGTCTCCTGAGTACTGCGGTTGAAAACCAAAACTTCGTGCAATTTCGTGCAAAGGGTTTCAACCATGGCAAACATTCAAAAAATCACCGGTAAGCGTGGCAGTAGCTATCGCGTACAGTTCATGAAAAATGGCCGTCGAATCGGTCAAACTTTCAACACCAAAAAAGCCGCCGAAGCCTTTATGGCACAGCTCATTGTTTACGATGACATGGCCGATGCTTTGACGCACTCCAGCCTTTCCACAATCCTCATTGATTCCGCAATAACGGCATTTCTCGATCAGTACAAAGGCCGTGATCGTTCGATCATCCAACGTCTTGGTTGGTGGGCCGAGCACCTCCAAGGGAAGCCTGTCGGTAAGGTCACGCGCCAACATATCAAGTCTGCCCTAGATGTGCTGACAAAGGGCAAGAAGTCCCCGGCTACCCTTAATCGCTACAAGGCGGCTATCTCCAGCTTGTTCGAGTGGTTCAACGAGCAGTACAACACCAAACACAATCCTGCCCGCGAAGTTCGCCAGAAGGCTGAAAACAATGGCCGTACCCGCTTTTTATCTGATGATGAGCTCTCCCGCCTGCTGAAAGCTGCCAGTGTTAGCAGATGGGAGCGGCTGCATCTGCTCATCCACATGGCGATAGCAACCGGTGCTCGTAGGAGTGAGCTAATCAACTTGAAATGGTCAGATCTTGATTTTCAGAGTAGGACTGCGCACTTGCCGCGCACGAAGAATGGCGCGCAGCGCGTTTTGACGCTGACAGTCGCCGTTATTCAAGAGTTAATGCCGTTCCGTCAGGTGGGGGATGTCTATTTGTTCCCCCACACTGCGGCATTGCATGGACCGTTTGAACACTTCGATCACCACTGGAAAGCATGTCGAAAAGAGGCAGATATCACCGACTTCCATTTTCACGATCTGCGCCATACCTGCGCCTCCCTTCTCGCCAAGAATGGCGCCACCCTGTTGGAGATTGCCAACCACTTGGGGCACAAGACTCTTACGATGGTTATGCGATACGCCCACCTGTGTGTAGAGCATAAGGCTGCTTTGACTGAGCGCGTTTTCGGTGACATTGCGAGCATTCAAAAATGAAAAATGATTTATTGACGTTGGCACAAAGTGTACGAGAAGAGATGATATTGAATGGGAAAGACCCTCGGAGAGATAACTTACTGTTGTTTACTTCCGATAGAAACGATATCTCCATGAGTCGCGCGGCTCTTACCAACTACATCAGTCTTAAAAGTGAAGGCGCTTACATACCAGAGTGGCTTGATGACTTCATTAACCAGATAATTTTGAGAGTATATGAAAAGAGAGAGGCGTTGCCGACTTACGGTAAGCGCAGTAAGTGTCCCCGTGTGGCGGCTTTGGTGAAGGTAACTTATGAGCGTTGCTATATCGTGGATGGGCAGCGCGATACTAAACTTCGAGGTCTCATCGCTGCATGCTTGGAATGTGATCCACGAACGGTAAGCAACTATAAAGCTATGACTGGGTATGAAGTCGATATTTTTACCCATATCTTTAGGGACTCGTATCCTGAAAAGCACACAAAGGTTGGACGCAATGCTATGCGACAGGAGATGCTCGATACCCTTGCAGAGCTGGCCAAGAAGAACTTCAATGTTGAACTAGCAGAGCTTGATCCTTCGCTTATTAGCCTGTTCTATACATTTCACCCATCGGCTAGGCCACGGCGAAAGGCACCTTGGATGCTCGCTCAAGAAACACTTGTGCGACCGCAGGAACAGTCAGGACTCCTCGAGTCAACCCTGCTATCTATTCAACCCGTTTTCCTTGAATTGATGGACTCGTATAAATCCTTTTCAGAAAAGTTATCCAAATTAGAAGAAGTTATGCTTGAGGCAGTTGAGAATTTAAACAAGCATCTATAGCTCAATATGCTGAGAGGCTAAGACCGAAGTAAGCTAACCATCCCGGGCACCATTAGGTGAGGTGTTTAATGGCGAGGTGACAGAGCTCATTTAATACCCGATTCAAACTGGAAGCCGCATCCCTAGTGATCGACTAGGGATATTCAGTCCACAAAGCTAGTCGTTCACTGGATGTTGGTGAAATTGTACTTCGCCACTGGTTCAGCATCGTCAGTTCGAACCCTGTGGGACTAATCCCGTCAGCAAAGTTGCCCACTACAATTCCATAAAATTCGGAAAAAAATCAGATTTCATTTCTTTCCAAATGGTTAGCTGATTTGTTGCATCCTGCATCTGACCAAACCGCAGTGACTCAAGACAACAAATTTAGGGGTATGAGATGACTAATCTCGAGCTTATTAGCATGACGCAGAACTTGGATAACTGGGTTCCGATGAGGCAATTGCCGAAAATCTATAAGCAATTTGGCTATTCGACACTTAAGACTCTTTTCTGGAAACGCGCCGACCGCCCCGGTCTGGAAAGGTGTAGCCGTCTGGTGGGGAAGCGCCTTTTTGTTAACGTGCCGTTGTTCGGCCTTTGGCTGGCAGGTCAATTGCCTGAACAGCAGTAGGTGACGGATGACGGAACCCACTGAAACCCAAGCACAGCGTGGCCCCCGTGCCAATGGCGTGCAGAATGTCGTGCAAATGACCTCCTTCACCAAATTTTCGGACCTGGAGAGCCTTCGCACCATCGTTATCCATACCGGGCATCAAGCAGACCCTAACACCGAACACCGCGAAATCTGGCAGCGCACCAATAACGTATCCATCCATGCCGCCGACCCTATCACCGGAGAGCAGGAGCCAGTCCAGAGTCTCTACGTGAGCAACAAGCAACTGGAGGAAGGCGGCAAGCTGTTTCAGATGGCCGATGGCGACATGACGACCAAGGTAATCATTCATATTCACGGCGCCCTCCCAGTCCAGAAGCTGCAACGGCTGGCCTCCGAGCTGCGCAAGCAGGCACCCCATGCAGCCATCTATCGTGGGAACGATGGTGACACCGCTACCCCTTGGGACAACATGGTGAATGCCGTGTTGGCTGCCAATGATGAGGTTCATCAACTCGAGTCATTCCCGTTGGTTGCTGGTTATACCGGGTTTGATCGGCAATCTGCGTATCTGATCAAGGGTCTTCTGCCTGCCGAAAGCATGTGTTCTATCTACGGTCCGTCCGGCTCGTACAAGTCGTTTGCAGCCGTTTCGCTGGCTTGCCATGTTGCGACCGGCAAAGAGTGGGATGGCCGCCGTGTCGAGGAGGGTGCTGTGCTCTATATCGCTGGTGAGGGTGGCCCAGGTGTGTCACGGCGCATCCGAGCTTGGTGCGACCAGTACAACAACGGTCAGGATGTGCCCAACTTCTACCGCATTGATATGCCGGTATTCATGGCTGATGGCGCCCAGATAGCCCGCCTGAATGCTGCCGTTAATCAGGTGAAGGAGGCTACCGGTCAGCCCGTGCGGCTCATTGTGGTTGATACCGTGGCTCGCTGCTTTGGTGGTGCCGACGAGAACAGGGCGGCGGATATGGGGGCCTTCATCAATGGTTGCGACACAATCAAGGCGCTGACTAAGGCCGTTATTCTTCTGGTTCACCACACAGGCAAGAACGAGGACAACGGGGCTCGTGGCTCCAGCGCGTTCCGTGCTGCCCTAGATGCTGAATTTCTTCTCAAGCGCGAAACGACAGACGCCCAGGCGTTCACCCTGCTCTGCACCAAGATGAAGGACGGCGACGAGCCCCGCCGCCGTGCATACGACTTGCGCGCCCGTGTCGTTTGTTATGACGACGACAACGACGAGGTCACGAGCTTGGTGGTTATCGCTGATAGTCACGACCCGGCAGACCCTGACGAGATGGAGGGCGCTGCCAACTTGACTGTGAACCACAAGGTGTTGTTCCAAGTCATCCGAGAGGCTTGCGAGAAGCAGGGTGGGCCAGCCAAGCGGGCAACCATCATAGAGCAGATGAAAGCCGCGGGCACTTGGCACCCTGCCAACGGCTCGCGATGGTTCAAGAAGCTGATCGGTGAGGGGGTTATCGGTTTCGACGGCCAAGAAAAGACAGTCTGGGTGATGAGGGGCGCCGAGGATTAAAAATGATAGATAGGTGATGGCTAGTGATGGCCATCACTGAAAACAACCAGCCACCATCACTTTTCTTGCTTATACGAAAAAAGTGATGGTGAAGGGGATAAATTGACCTGAAACCCTTGCTGTTACTGGGATAAGGCAGCTATCACTTGGTCTGCTTTTTCAGGGGGTTGTGATGGCGAGTAAAAGTGATGACCTAGCGATGGCTGGTGATGGCGAAGTCAACGGAGCCCAACGTCTTTGCTCACGATTTTCCCCGCTGCTGGCCGCAATGCCTTGCCCTGAGGAGCCCCGTGCCGGATGCGTAATCCGCTGGCCCTGCTAGGGAAGGTGCAACGCGGGTCACAGACCATCTGGATGGACGACCATGTCATCAAGATGCGGCATTGCCAGACTCACCACTGTCGGCGGAGCGCGGCTCCATTACAGTGATAGCACCATAGAATCAGCACATATGCTCAAGGGGGGAGAAGGTGGATTGGTTTATCGGCGCACATCCGGGCGACGACTATCGACCTCCCCCCTGTAGGGCTGGATGCCAACCTGCCCCCTCGCAAATACTGGTCACCTATGACCAACTCCTCTATGCCCACAACAGATTTCCCAGACTGGCACAGTATCGAACTGGCGTACTGTGCTGGCCGCCAGAGTGTGCGCCAGATAGCGATAGAGCACGGCGTCTCACATACCGCCATCAACAAGCGGGCCAAGGCGCGCAAATGGTGCAGAGTCGCAACACTAGGTAACGTTTCCTCATCTTCAGATATGCCAAAGGCCCCTATACTTGGAGCCGAACATGTAAATTCAACAACTCAGGTTTTGATCCCAGTTTTCACTTCTCAGGTTTCCACTATGGAAACCAATACGTCGGACTCCAAGCCGCTACCTAGAGGCCGCCGGAGCGCATTCACGAACGAGTTGGGTGAGGCTATATGCAGCGCGATTGCTGATGGGATGAGTTTACGTGCAGTGCTTGCACGTCCGGGCATGCCGTCCAAATCCATGGTGATGCGCTGGCTGGCTGATGAGCGCTACATAGAATTTAGGGACCAGTACGCGTGCGCGCGCGAGGATCAGGCCGATAAATTGGCCGACGAGATCCTCCAGATTGCCGATGACGGTAGCAATGACACCTACCTCGACGCCAAGGGCAACGTCAAAGTTAACCATGATGCGATTGCACGCTCCCGCCTGCAGATCGATGCCCGTAAATGGCTGGCATCGAAGCTGGCCCCCAAGAAGTACGGTGACGGGGTGCGGAAAGAAAACTCTGGCGCCAACAGCGGGAGCAAAAATGTGAAATCGACCATCACGTTCGTGTATCCACCCAACAGGGACGAAGACGGCAATGTGATAAAGGATGACTGAAAGTGCAAGAGTGAATTAAAGCTCAAGAACCAGCGCTGTAATCTTGTTCGGGACGAAGGGGTCGGAGGTTCGAATCCTCTCACACCGACCAAATTCAACAAGGGCTTAGCTTCGGCTAGGCCCTTGTGCTTTTCCGGTCCCCCAGTTCTGTGGGGCATTTGTGAGGCATTTTGATTTGCCGCCCTGTTTACCACATCTGTAATCGCCAGTTCTTGGTTCCTCATCAGCAGTTTCTCCCTTCAGGGAAACGTGCTAACTATTTCCTTGCATACAGATTGCCCGACCTTGTTGTGGGTCTCACATGAGTGGCTCGCTTCAATGTCTTTGAATATCAAGATTCGACGGCAGGAAAAGGATCACCAGATATGCAGGGCCAGGATCGGCAGTGCCAGGAATTTTACCAAACTCTCTTTGTTGAATATGTGGGGCAGTTTGCCCCATTCGCCGCACTTGATGAGTGCCTTCACGACTTTCTGGATCAACGCCCGAGCGGTAAATATACCACTCGCAATCGTGCTGCCGGGCTAGCTGCCGCTACCTTCTGGTGGGAACCAATCAATCTTGAAGGTGCTCAGCTGGCAAGCTTGGCGCTAGGGCGTATTTTGCATTTTGAGGACGCAATCAGCACTGCGTTGCTGGATCATCTGGCTGTTAGTCATCCAGATGTGTTGCGTTGGGCTATTCGTTACTCGAAGCTGTTTACGCGCACAGATTCACCGCTCTGGCGGCATCTCCGAGACGGTCTCGGCAGCGAAGATTGGTGCGAGTTTTTTGGAGTATGTGATCGGCTACTTGAGCAACTCGAACCCTTCGATGAAGTTATTGCTCTGGCTGAGTCCCACCTGAAGTCGCTTTCGTTGCTTGAGTTTCTGTCCTATTTGAGCGTGCTCGCATTTGAGCGGTTGGGCGAAGTTAAGGATAGTGAAACATCTACCGGGGATTGGGATGTCTATGAACGGATCATCCTGCGCAAACTGTCAAACTGCTCCGAGCGCGATTTTCGATTGACCGAGGAAGCGCTTGGGCACTCTCTCAAGCGTCATTTGTCGCCAATCCTATTTCCACAGCCAGGTGTAGGGCGAGAGTCCGCTGCCAATCTCGAATCGCTCGCCTTGCTGATTGTCGCCATGCGTGAGCGTATCGACTACGAGGGCTCCATCAATTGGTTCTGTTTTGACAGTGAATGCGGTTACCAGCTCAATCCGGGACAGTCGGTCATCTTCAACAAAACCGATGCTGGTTCACGGCGCTGGCAGCGTACCGAGCGCAAAAGCCGGTTGCTATGGCACTACTGGATGTATCGCGCGATTGACCAGTTCTCAGTTTCGGAAATGGCTGGCAAGATCATCGGTAAACCGGAAAACCACGAGGCGAATCAGATTGCCTACATCAAGGCCATTCGCAGTCAGCTTTATCTGAAGACGATTTTCGGTCTGGGTGAGCGGGTCAGACTCAACGATGGAACTGAGATAGCCCTACATCACACTGTATTGGCCAGTGAGTTGACAACTGTTTTTTTCGAACAGGAGTTTCTTCAGCCATTTCTTCGCTATATGGATGACTCAGGTGTAGTTGCGAATGCACTTGGCCGATTGGCTCTTGAAGGGCTTGTGCAAGGCGAAAACCGCTTCCCTATAACCTGGTCGGAGCCGAAAGAAAAGATCCGTCGCATTTGTGGTTGGACCATCAGCCCTGAACATCCCAAGGGCGACGCCGAAGCGGCCGGAGCCATCCTGAAGTTCTGGACCAGTGACCTGCTGGCACTATCCGAGCAGATGAGGCAGACACCTAACATGCCGGCCCCACGACTGTACGAGCGCCCGTTCTACAAGATCGGACGCTACAGCTTTCAGTTCCCCTGGGTTGCCGGTCAACAGAACAACCTGACTGCAGTAGTTAATAACCTACGTCGCGTTGATCCTCGCCGGCCTGCTTTACGCAGCGAAACGGAGCGTATTGAACACACCCTCGCCGAAACACTCAGGCAGAGGGGATTCCACGTCGTCGTGGGCTACCAACCACCATTGAGTGATGAGCGCGATGCCGGTGAGGTTGACCTGATCTGTCACTTGGATGGGGTAATGTTGCTGTTGGAGGTCAAGTCGGGGTTCATCCGTTCAACTGACCATGAAGTCTGGCTGCATCGAACCAATACCCTGCGCAAGGCGGCGAGGCAGTTAAAGCGTAAACATCCGGTTGTGCTTCAGGCTTTGCTAAATGATCATGGTTTGCGTTCGGAACTTTGTCTGAGTGAATTCAATCCGCTGCCAATCCTACATGCCTGGATTGTCGATACTTCGATTGAGTTTGATGGTGAGATCGTTGATGGCTTCCACGTCGTCTCCCGCGAGATCATGGAAATCGCCTTGCGCGATGAAAAGCATTATCTGCAGTCGCTTGAGCAGATAGATGAGGTTGAGGAGGAGACACTGTATGCCGAGGGATTCAGTGCCCAAGCTCTTGTCCGGTTGATCGAATCCGATGGGGTTTGGCGTGATGTGCTTTAGACCGCGACAAGTGGGCATGAGCCAGAAATGAAAGAGGGCATCAAGCTTTCCTCTCGGCAAGGCCTACTGCCAGATAAAGTCTTAACTTTTAAAGATAACTTGAACAATGAGATACGCGCAGCAATGGAAGCCGTACTGTACTGCTTTCATTGCTGCCTTTCTTCGCTGATTGCTTTGAATAAAATAGAATTACTCAAAGCAAAGTAGCAGATATCTATGGCTGCTTCGAGTTTTCAATGTGTAAAAATCTTCTATTTTCAATAAATTATCTCTCATATACTCTAGTTGTAGAGCATTGCCCTTGATGATCTCATGCGCACCGGCGCATTGTTGTCCAAGCTGCACTAAAAGCGGTTCTGCATGCACTTGTGCTCGAACATTACTCAATTTTCTCAAGGGATCACGTCGTACCGCCAGAAACTCACGGCCAAAAGCCTGGTGCTTTAGCTTAAAGTCAGCGGCTCGTGCTGAGGCTTCAGTAATTTCGCCCAACTCCGCCATTGTCTGAATGTGGCCTTGAGATGCCATCAGCCATGCACGGTAGCACGCAGTAAATTCTTTGGGACGCTCCTGCTCTAGTTTATCTGCCAACATAAGCCCCACGACCTGACGGAAGTAAACACTGGCTTCTCCAAGCTTGTCGTCCGCAGTAATCAGTTTGTCTCTTACAATGCTTTTATCTCGAATTCGATGAATTCCCCCAAGAGTGTTGATTGCCGCAACAATAGGTGTCAAATGAGATATCAAGAGCTTTTGATCCAGCCATTTCTGAGCGTGCGAGAGGTCAAGCAACTTCTGATCGATACCTTGCAGCTGGCGTTCAACCCGCTGAAGTTTGTGATAGATGAGAGCGAAACCAACAATACTTACTGCAAGATTCGCCACCTGCATACCCATTAACATTTGAGGGCTTGTAAAAATACTGGGAATCCCATTCTCATCAGATAGTTTTTCGCCAGCTTCTTGCAGCCAAGCAACGACCTTCTTATCACCTGCAGTGCGGATTACTCCGCCTACCCGCTCAAGCGAGCCATCCGCAAGACCTTCAGCTATTGCTGTGGGAATCTCAAATAATACATTGATATTAGTCATCAAATGCGGTCTCCAAGGGGGCAGTTTCCTGTTCAGCCAGCCATTTTTGACGCAACATTGCTATATGGAGAGTACAGGGAACAGTTACTCGATATGCAGGTCCAGCAATATCAGCAGCAGTCCAGAGACCTGCTAAAACCCAGCCTACAGGACCTAGTAACAAGCTACCGGCACGCCCTGCGGCAAAACCAGCACCAACACGCAGGCCATGACCCAACATCTGTTTGGCAATGGCACTGGCTATAATGGTTGAGGCTTCATACATAAATAGGCGGTACAGGTGTGGAGCCAACAGTGAAGCAAGGCTCGTTCCTGAAATAAAGGCTTTGTAGTCTCTCTCATTCATGCCTGCTTCACGCAAGGCCTCTTGCAGTTTTGCGCCTTCTTTCCCAGCCGCCTCTTTACCAACCTTACGCAGGAGAGCTTGAATCATGTGCTGTTCAAGTTCTATGGTAGAAAACTTCCCTGCATCCTTTACCCCAACTTTTTCGGCAGCATCTTCCAGCACCTCGAAGTAAGGCGGTCCTTCTTTACGAAATAAATTGACGAAGGTATTACCACCAAAGAGGCGGATTTCGTCGTATATGGTGTCAACGTAGCGCGCATGATCAGGACGATAGCGTTTGTACCGTGGGCAGCTACTCAAGCTTTCGGTCGATGCTTTCAAAATGTACTCAACCAACGGCTCAAGATCTTCGTTTGAGGCTGAGTCAAACAGTGCCCGTGTCGAGATAACGTCAGTACTCATTTTAAATTTCCTTAGTCCAAGCCAGAGCCATGTTCAAATACCTCACACACTGGGGGTCTTCTCCATGGTCGGATTTGAAGAAAGGAACGCTGTCATTGATGTAATCGACAATCTGTTCTGTAGAGCCGCCAAGTATAGAGGGATTCCATCGTACCTCAGTTTAGTCGTTGTTAAGTAGAGTGATTCGCTGCCTATAGAAATAGGCAGAAGCCATGAATTTTTCCTCGGTTACTCCTTAAGTTTCAAGTTTCTAACGACATTACTGTACCGGAGTGATTCCGGCGACAACGAGGCTTGTTCTCTCCGTAGTGGATCATAAAGTGTACCTTTCGAGCCATATAATCAGCCCTTCAAAAATATGGCTCAAAGCTGTTGTTTTTATTGTGAGCCACGACTAAGTTTAGAGCCATAGATAATGAGCCAGGCATAGGGGCATATCGTGGCAGTCATCGGGTATCTCAGGGTTAGCACGGGCGAACAGAGCGTTGGTGCTCAACGGCATAGCATTGAGCAAACACACAATGTCGGAACCTGGTTTACGGACGAGGGGGTATCGGGAGGAGTGAAGGCACTACAGCGCCCTGGCTTTGCCGAGTTGTTCAAGTTCATACGCAAGGGAGACACGCTGATCGTTCCTGCGGTAGACCGTCTTGGGCGCAATACCATCGACGTGTTAAATACGGTTGAGGCACTTCAAGGCAAGGGCGTTTCAATCATCAGTCTGCGGGAAGGATTTGATCTGTCCACGCCGATTGGCAAAGCCATGCTGACCATGTTGGCCGCTGTTGCAGAATTGGAACGTTCAAACATCAAGCTCCGGCAGATGGCTGGGATTGCCAAGGCGAAGGCAGAAGGTAAGGCGCTGGGGCGGGAGAAGACAATTGACGATGCTGCCGTTGCCATCTGGCGCAAAGAGAATTCAGCGAGCATTAAATTAACCGCCGAACATTTCGGGATCTCGCCTGCCAGCGTGAAACGTGCCTGCCAGCCTCAAGGATTCACCTCATGATGAGATGTCGCTCAACCCATGGAAAGACCCTAGGTGGCCCCCATTGAGGTCATTTGTGATCCTTGGCTTGCTGTGGCTGAATATCATGGGTAATCACGAAAATTTATCCATTTATAACTAAATGAGGTACTTATCAAGCTCGGAATGAGCAGTAGTTCCCCGCCCATTTCAACTTCTATGTTCAGTTACCGTTGTGGTCTTTCCTGCTGATTTCCCACTCAATAAACGTATCCAGCCGGAGGCAACGAGCACTTTCTTCGAGATTTAGGTCTAGCGTATCCAGCCAAGGCTTTAGACGCTTGGCCAGTGTGTCCTGATCTCCCCGATCAAGGGCCCAGCTACCAGCTAAGGATTCTCTGGTAAGAATCTGGATGTTGCCTGTGTCGAGTGCTGGCGCCCGCTTCCAAATGTTTTCAACCCTGACAACGCCTTTGGCGCCGCTGTAGACACAGATGATCTGTCCGTCCTTTGGTAGACCATTACGTCCTTCATCGGACCAGTCTTCGAAGAAATCCAGCGTTTCCCGGGGGCGTCCGCCAGCTTGCTACACCTTTTCCTTTACGGCATCAAAGTCCTGCAATGCTTTGTCACTGGCTGAGCATCTGTAGATTGCTAGGTAAATCGGTCTCCCCTTGATGGCGGAGAGGGATTGTTCCAGCAGGCGGGCTCCCACATTGGCTTCGGGGATCGCAGTGCGCTTTTTATTCCAGTTCACTTGGGCGTTGAGCAAATCTTGGTCGCTGATTGTATTACCCCTATTCGTTTCCCACATCCGGTCAAACCAGGTGCGGATAGAGTCAAGTTGGTAGGGATCGTCGATTCGCACACCAGCCTCCTGCCAACCACTACACTCATTGCCTTCGTAACCAAGGCCGTTAGCCGAGAAGTTTGCCGAGCCGATCAGTGCTGCCGACTCGCCCAACATGACCTTAGCATGCAGATCATTGGCCTGTCGCACCTCAGCTCCCTGCAACACCATGAGCTGTCGAACCGTATGGGGATTGGTCCCCCCATTGCTCAGATTGCAGAGAATCTTCAGGTTTCCGCCCCGCCAATTGTCGAACAATTTTTCGGCACCGTTGCCCCAGAAGGCAACTGCCAGGGAAAGATTTTGGCTGCTACCGGCCAGTAGTTTCACTTGATCAAGGTAATTTTCGGAGGAAAGGAACATAACATCTTCCCTGTCTGTTATTGGTTATTGCCTATTTGGTCTGGGCGCATCGAGCTCAGCGGTTGAGCACATTGGAGCAATACACATTCATTCTTGAACAGGTCAAGATTCAGCACAAACAGCTTATTAATCAAAGGAAATGTATTACCATGGAGCCTCCCTGAAAGGATGGAAATGGCAAGGCGGCTTAATGACTCTCAACCAGAATCCAGAACAACTCGCCCGCGACAAGATCGACGCACAGCTCACGGCAGTTGGCTGGGTTGTGCAACCCAAGAAGAAAATCGACTTCAGCGCCGGCCTGGGTGTTGCCGTACGCGAATGGCAGACCAGCGTTGGCCCTGCCGACTACATCCTGTTCGTAGAGGGTACGCCTGTTGGCGTGATAGAGGCCAAGTCCGAGGATGCCGGTCATCACATCACCGCCGTCGAGAGCCAGACCGAGGGCTACGCGAACGCACAACTGAAATGGGTTAAGGCCAGTGAGCCGCTGCGTTTCCTTTACGAGGCCACTGGTGTAATCACCCGCTTCACCGATGCCCGCGATCCCAAGCCGCGCTCCCGTGAGGTGTTCAGCTTCCACCGTCCGGAAACCCTGCGCGAATGGCTCGGCCAAAGCGCCACGCTGCGCGCCCGTTTGCAGGCGATGCCGTTGCTCAATCCGAGCAAGTTGCCGGCCAGCACCTTGCGCCTGCGCGACTGCCAGGAAGTGGCGATCAGCAACCTCGAAGATTCTTTCAAGGCCAACAAGCCGCGCGCCCTGATCCAGATGGCCACCGGGGCCGGCAAAACCTACACCGCCATTACCGCCATCTATCGGCTGCTCAAGTACGCAGGCGCCAAGCGCGTGCTGTTCCTGGTTGACACCAAGAACCTCGGCGAACAGGCCGAGCAAGAGATGATGAGCTACCTGCCCATCGACGACACCCGCAAGTTCACCGAGCTGTACCCGGTCCAGCGACTCAAGTCCGGCTACATCGCCAAGGACAGCCTAGTCTGTGTCAGCACCATCCAGCGCATGTACTCCATTCTCAAGGGTGAGGAACTGGACGAAGCGGCAGAAGAGCGCAGCCCGGCGGAGCAATTAACCCAGCCGAAGAAACCGATGCCGGTGGCCTACAACCCGACCATCCCACCGGAATTTTTCGACTTCATCTTCATCGACGAATGTCATCGCTCTATCTACAACCTGTGGCAGCAGGTACTCGACTATTTTGATGCCAGTCTTATTGGCCTCACCGCCACCCCGGATAACCGTACCTACGGCTTCTTCAAGAAAAACGTGGTCAGCGATTATAGCCACGAGAAGGCTGTGGCCGATGGCGTCAACGTAGGCAACGAGGTCTACCTGATCGAAACCGTTGTCACCAAACAGGGTAGCCAGCTCAAGGCTGAACAGCAGGTGGAGTTGCGCGAGCGCCTGACACGCCGCAAGCGATGGGAGCAGCAGGATGAGGATGAGGCCTACAGTGGCAAGCAGCTCGACCGCGATATCGTCAGCCCCGACCAAATCCGCACAGTCATCCGAACCTTCCGCGACAAGCTGCCGGAGATATTCTCCGATCGCCATGAGATAGATGGCCATTTCCAAGTGCCCAAGACGCTGATCTTCGCCAAGACCGACAGCCATGCCGACGACATCATCCAGTGTGTGCGCGAGGAGTTCGGCGAGGGCAATGCCTTCTGCAAGAAGGTCACCTACCGGGTTGTAGACGGACGCAAGGATGCCGAGGGCAATGTCATTGAAGAGGGCGAAGACCCCCGTTCAGTCCTCGCCCAGTTCCGCAACGAGTACAACCCGCGCATCGCCGTCACTGTGGACATGATTGCCACGGGAACAGACGTTAAGCCGTTGGAGTGTCTGCTGTTCATGCGCGATGTGAAGAGCCGTAACTACTTCGAGCAGATGAAAGGGCGCGGCACCCGCACCCTCGACAAGGACGATCTGCAGAAGGTCTCCTCTGCTGCGAAGACCGCCAAGACCCACTACGTCATCGTCGATGCCATTGGCGTTACCAAATCGCTGAAGACTGCCAGTCAGCCGCTGATTACCAAACCCAGCGTTCCGTTCAAGGATCTCGCCATGGGTGTTATGCTCGGCGCCAGCGACAGTGATACCGTCAGCTCCCTGGCTGGTCGGCTGGCGCGACTGGCCAAGCAACTGGAACCGGCCGAGCACAAGAAGCTGGAAGCCCATACCGGCGGCAAGCCACTCAGCCATATCGTTGCCCGGCTGTTCAACGCCATCGATGCCGACCAAGTCGAGGCGCGCGCCCTGGAGCTGGCCGGCCAGCCCGAGGGCAGTGATCCCGGCGAGGCACTGCGCGACCAAGCCCAGACTGAGCTGGTCAAGGAGGCGGCCAAGGCGCTCAACGGCGAGCTGATCGAACTGCTTGACAGTATCCGCCGCGAGCGCGAGCAGGTCATCGACCACGACACCCTAGACGAGGTGCTGCATGCCGGCTGGCAGGCGGATAGTGCCGAGGTAGCCCGCCAGCAGATCGAGGACTTCGCCAGCTGGCTGCAGAGGCATAGCGACGAGCTGGATGCGCTGACCATCTACTTCAGCGAGCCGCAGCGCCGCCGCGACGTTACCTTCGAGCAACTGCACGCGGTACTCGACGTGCTCAAGACTGACCGCCCCAAGCTGGCGCCGCTGCCCGTCTGGCATGCTTATGCCCGACTGGAGGAGTACCAGGGCAAACACCCGGTCAGCGATCTCACCGCGCTAGTTGCGCTGATCCGCCGCGTCTGCGGGCTGGATGAGAAGCTGACGCCCTTCGAGGAGACGGTGGCGCGCAACTTCAAAAACTGGATCTTCAAGCGCCACGAAGGTAAGGGCGAGAAGTTTAGCGAGCAGCAGATGAAATGGCTGCAGATGATCCGTGACCACATATCATGCTCTGTACATATCGACACCCAGGCCCTAGACTTCGCGCCCTTCGACCGCGCGGGTGGGCTGGGTGAGTTCTATGAGCAGTTCGGTGATGACTACGAAGCAGTGCTGGATGAGATCAATGAGGCGATGGTGGCGTGATGGAACTTGATGAGAGTAGCGGTAACAAGGTTGCGTTGCCTGAGAGCTGGATTGAGCTGCAAGTAAAAGAGGCAGTCATCAATATATCCACAACCGACAGAAAAATCCCTCAAAAATTTTACCTTGAAAGCGGGGCTTTCCCTGTGATTGATCAAGGTCGGAACTATATTGGCGGCTACACTAATAACGAGTCCATGCTTGTTGATTGCGATTTGCCAGTAATAATATTTGGGGATCACACAAAGGCAATTAAGCATGTAAATCAAAGATTTGCCGCCGGCGCAGATGGCGTAAAAGTATTAAAGCCACTCCAGTTTCTAGAGCCAAGCTTCTCCTTCTATACATTACTCAACGCTGCCACAAGACTAAAGAGCAAGGGGTATGCTCGGCACTTTCAAGAATTTTCCAAGCTAAAAATTAAAATACCGCCACTACCCGAGCAGGTTCGCATTGTCGCCAAACTCGAAGAGCTGTTCTCCGAATTGGACCAAGGTGTGGAATACCTGCGCACCGCCCAGCAGCAGCTCAAGGTCTACCGCCAAGCCCTGCTCAAGCACGCCTTCGAGGGCAAGCTGACCGCCGATTGGCGGGCGCAGAATCCCGACAAGCTGGAAAGTGCCGAAGCGCTGCTGGCGCGCATCCAGAAGGAGCGCGAGGCCCGTTATCAGCAGCAGATAGCGGAGTGGAGGGAAGCACAGCAGGCCTGGGAAGCCGCCAGCAAGACCGGTAGCAAACCGACCAAGCCGAAGACACCGAAAGTGCAGCCCCCGCTGACAACCGAAGAGTTGACGGAGCTTCCAGATCTGCCGGAGGGTTGGGCATGGGGACGGCTGGGCTATATGACCTGCGGTGTTGAATATGGCACTGCGGCAAAGTCCTCTGAAACCGGGAAGGTTGCCGTTCTGCGCATGGGTAATATTCAGAACTCTCGATTCGACTGGCAAGACCTTGTCTACACCGATGATGCCGATGAAATTGCCAAGTACTCACTTCGCCACGACGACGTCCTGTTCAACAGAACCAATAGCCCTGAGCTGGTGGGAAAGGCGGCCATCTACAAATCCGAGCAACCCGCCCTGTTTGCAGGGTATCTGATAAGGATCAATCAGATCGGAACGATTGCGAAAGCACAGTTTGTCAATCTTTTCCTTGCCTCTCATGTTGCCAAGCAACATGGCAGCAAGGTCAAAACTGACGGCGTAAACCAGTCGAATATCAATGGTGAGAAACTGGCCAACTATCCCTTCCCCTACTGCCATGCATCTGAGCAGGACGCGGTAGTGGCAGTGCTGGAGGATAAGCTCTCCAACCTTGAGCAACTCGAAAGCACCATCACCACCTCCCTGCAACAGGCCGAAGCCCTGCGCCAGTCCATCCTGAAAAAGGCCTTCTCCGGTCAACTGGTGCCACAGAGCCCCGACGACGAGCCGGCCAGTGTGCTGCTGGAGCGCATCCGCTCCGAGCGCACTGCTCAGCAGCCCGCCAGAAAGCGGGGGCGCAAGGTCGCCACATCGGCATGAGCTGCCAGCAACTTCTGCCCTGCTACCCAGGTAGCGCAACCTGCCGACTGCATTCATTCCACCTGACCACTGAAGGCCAGGCCTATCCGTATTCAAGGAGTTCCATTCAATGAGCACCTTCGACAGTACCAAGGTTGCCCTACCGGACATGATCCGCGACATCTCCACCGGCAAGGTCCAACTGCCCGACTTCCAGCGCGGCTGGGTGTGGGACGATAGCCATGTGCGTTCCCTGCTGGTCAGTGTGGCGCGCTCCTTTCCTGTCGGCGCGGTGATGATGCTGGACACAGGCGGCGAGGTGCGCTTCCAAGTCCGCCCCATCGAGAATGTCGATTTCCCCAACGGCATCCCCGAGCCTGAAAAGTTGATCCTCGACGGCCAGCAGCGCCTGACCTCGCTGACCCAGGTGCTGGCGCTGAACAAGCCGGTGAAGACCTTTGACGAGAAGGGTAAGCGCATCGACCGCTACTACTACATCGACATCCCAAAAGCACTGGAAGCCGAGCAACTGGAAGATGCGATTATTGCCGTTGAGCAGAGCCGTCTGCTGAAGACCAACTTTGGCCGTGATGTGGCACTGGATCTTTCCAACACCCAGCTTGAATGTGAGCAGTTGTTCTTCCCTTGCAATCAGATTCTCAATTCGGATGCCTGGGAGGAAAGCCTGCAGGAATTCGCTCCTCAGCACTTCAGTACCTACATGCAGTTTCGCAGGCAGGTATTGAACGCCTTTCGCAGCTACCAACTGCCGGTCATTGCCCTGGGTAAGACCACCAGTAAGGAAGCGGTCTGTCTGGTGTTTGAAAAAGTGAATACCGGTGGTGTGCCGCTCTCGGTGTTTGAGTTGATCACTGCCACCTTTGCCGCCGACAATTTCAACCTGCGCGATGACTGGTATGGCAGCGAACTTCGCAAGGTGCCAGGTCGCCGCAGTCGGCTGCTCAAAGAGCATTTGCTAAAGTCCATCGAGCCAACAGACTTCCTTCAGGCGGTGTCGTTGCTTAATTCGTATGAGCGACGCCAGGCAGATATCGCGGCTGGCAAGGTCGGAAAGTCAGCGGCGGCTGTCAGCGCCAAGCGCTCCGCTCTGTTGTCGCTCAAACTGGTCGAGTATGAGCGCTGGGCCGATACCGTCGAGCAGGGCTTCAAGCGTGCAGCCCAGTTCCTGCGCAAGGAATGCTTCTTCACTGTCCGCGACCTGCCCTATCGTACGCAGATCGTGCCGCTGGCCGCCGTGTTGGCCATGCTTGAAGAGCGCTGGCTGGAACCGCGCATCCACGACAAGCTCAGCCAGTGGTTCTGGTGTGGGGTGTTCGGCGAGCTGTACGGCGGCGCGGTGGAAACCCGAATCGCCAACGATTTGGAGGACCTGTTGGCCTGGATCGGCGGCAAGGGCGAAGCTCCCCGTACGGTCTATGAGGCAGCCTTCCAGTCCAATCGTCTGCTGACCCTGCGCTCGCGCCTTAGTGCCGCTTACAAGGGTCTTAACGTGCTGGTACAACGGGAAGGTGCCCGAGACTTCTTCTGGAAGGCCCGCATCCAGGAGCTGGACCTCGAAGAGATCGCACTGGACATTCATCACATCTTCCCGAAGGCGTGGTGTGATGCGAATGGTATCAAACCGGCGACCTATAACTCGGTCATCAACAAGACGGCCATTTCCTACAAGGCCAACCGCATGATTGGCGGCAAGGCACCTTCCAGCTACCTGAAGAGCGTGCAGGAGCACGCCCAGGTGCAGATGGGCGACGACGCCATGAATGCCATTCTAGAGTCCCACTTCATCGCCCCGCAGAGTATGCGCGAGGACGACTTCGAGCAGTTTTTCGCCTTGCGCCAGCAAAGCCTGCTGGCCATCGTCGCCCAGGCCATGGGCAAACAGGCCGATATGACTATTGCCATGCCGGATGGTAATGAAGAGGACACCGATAACGAAGATTTCGAGGTTGCTGAATGAGCACTAATGCCATTGTTTCCAAAGTCTGGAGTTTCTGTACCACTCTGCGTGATGACGGGGTGGGCTACGGCGACTATCTTGAGCAGCTGACATACCTGATCTTCCTGAAGATGGCTGATGAATATGCCAAGCCGCCGTACAAGCGCGACATCGGTATTCCCGCTGGCTACGACTGGGCAAGTCTGACCAGCCAGCGCGGCGTGGAGCTGGAGATCCATTACATCACTCTGCTGCGCGTACTGGGTAACAAGCCTGGCTTGCTCGGACAGATATTTACCAAGGCGCAGAACAAGATTCAGGACCCCGCCAAGCTGACTCGCCTGATCTCAATGATCGATGAAACCCGCTGGGTGAAGCTAGGCGCCGACGTGAAGGGCGACATCTACGAGGGGCTGCTGGAAAAGAACGCTGAGGACACCAAGTCTGGTGCCGGTCAGTACTTCACTCCTCGCGCCTTGATTCGAGCCATGGTTGAGTGCGTGCGCCCCGAACCGGGTAAGACCATCGCTGACCCTGCCTGCGGTACAGGCGGTTTCTTCCTTGCTGCCTATGACTACCTGGCTGCTAATCCTGCGCTGGATAAGGAACAGAAAGCTTTCCTCAAGACCTCCACCTTCCATGGCAACGAGATCGTCGCCAGTACGCGTCGCCTCTGTTTGATGAACATGCTGCTGCACAACATTAGCGAGATCGACGGCCAGAGCCGCATTTCCCCCAACGACGCGCTGATCGCCGATGATGGGCAGCGCTTCGACTATGTGCTGGCAAATCCGCCGTTCGGCAGGAAAAGCTCGATGAGCTTTACCAACGCTGAGGGTGAGGAAGAAACCAACGAGCTGACCTACAACCGCCAGGACTTCTGGGCGACCACCTCGAACAAACAGCTTAATTTCCTTCAGCACATTCGCAGCATGCTCAAGACCACTGGCCAAGCAGCGGTGGTGCTGCCGGACAACGTGCTATTTGAGGGGGGGGCCGGTGAGACGGTACGAAAGAAGCTGCTGGAAACCACTGATCTGCACACGATTCTGCGCCTACCCACTGGCATTTTCTACGCGCAGGGCGTGAAGGCCAATGTACTGTTCTTCGACAACAAAACGGCCCGCAAGGAACCGTGGACGCGAGAGGTCTGGATCTACGACTACCGCACCAACATCCATCATACGCTGAAGAAGAAGCCGCTGCGTTTCGAGGATCTGCAAGATTTCATCGCCTGCTATCACCCGGAGAACCGCCACGATCGTCAAGAATCCTGGCACGAGACTGACAACCCTGAAGGTCGCTGGCGCAAGTACAGTCTTGAACAAATCCTCTCCCGCGACAAAACCAGCCTCGATATCTTTTGGCTCAAGGACAAATCGCTGACTGATCTGGAGAACCTGCCGGAACCGGACGAGCTGGCGGAGGCGATTATCGATAACATTGAAGCGGGGCTAAACAGCTTCCGTGAGATTCTCAAAGGGTTGAACTAAGCCAAGGGTTGATTGGTACACAAACTTCGGGGGTGGTGAAAATTGGACGCTGAAACCTCGGAAACCTGGTAATTTTTGTGCGCTATTCAACATTTGTACTATTTGGTTCGGTGGTTGATTGAACCACAGAAAGGGATGCTGACGGCACGTGTGCGCCGGGGCTGATGTTAGCCCGCTTCAAAAGTAAATAGGCTCACATCGCTGCGAGCCTTGCGGTATTTGGTGCCGGTCTCCTTCGCATGACAAAGGAGACCGGCCTGACTACCCATCAAACTCATAGTGAATCGCCCCCGGGTTGCCAAGCCCTCAATCCATTGCTGTGAGTCGCGAATTTAACTTAGAAGTGCGACACCCGCCTATGCAGTTGGACGATACTCTTCGAATACCTTGTCAGGTTGCCTGAACCTAAGACATTTCCGAGGCCGCCAGTTGAGCAATTGCTCCGCTCGTCCAACCTCCTCGTCCGTGATTTCTCGTAGGTCTGTTCCCTTTGGGATGAACACGTCCTTGGTCTTTGATTTGATATGCTGGGATCCCGATTCGAGCCTCTGTTTTGCACCCCGTTTTCGTGCAATTTCGTGTAATTCAGTGCAAACCACCAGAAACTGTACGCAACCAAAAATAACCAAATCGCCTTGAATCAATGGGTTATAACTACCATAATTTACACTCAACCGTTGTTTCGGGATTCAAAATCCGCCGTTGCAAGACGTGTCGGTTCGAGTCCGACCCCGGGCACCATTCAGATTCCATGACAAAAGGCCATCCTCACGGATGGCCTTTTGTTTTTCCGGGTGGTCGGGATACTTGTCCCCTGAGACCCTGAGACCCTGAGACCCTGAGACCCTGAGACCCTGAGACCCTGAGACCCTCAGACCCTCAGACCCTGAGACCCTCAGACCCTCAGACCCTCAGACCCTCAGACCCTCAGACCCTCAGACCCT
>RCUL01000468.1_pt1 | contig 20943 bp, 14 predicted proteins | sample 2167521 | NCBI WGS metagenome assembly RCUL01 (sample SAMN09932745, study PRJNA488358) | compost metagenome | feature: garden; material: soil; isolation source: compost soil in acetic acid-enriched culture | place: Germany: Experimental Botanical Garden Goettingen | collected 2016-01-27
CTCTCGCTCCCAGCGTCGCAAACTGGACGGTGAACACCCGAGTCAGTTGCGGGTAGCTGTAAAAATGTATGGTGCTCACGGCTCATTCATGATTTTTTCAAGAAACTACTTTAGGCTAGGTGCAGATGTTGACTATCCGCGATTTTTGTTCGGTGAGGAAGTATTCGTAGCGGAGCAGCTACGAACTCATAATCTTCATATTGAGCATCTGCCCCAGCTTCGCATATTTGACAAGGAACATGCGTCCACATCGAAAGTTAAGTTCGGTTTCATCTGTGGTGAGCACAAAAAATCTTATGACTATCTTTATGAGCGTTTCTATAAGGGTGAGTCGTGAATAAATTACCTTATAGATTGAAGAAATTTTGCCTGGACGTAAGTGTGCCAGCATGATGTAAGTTGATCGAGTCCAGTGCATTGTCTCGCAGCATGCACTGTATGGCTTTCAAGGTATACAATGTCGTGGCTTGGAGAATGGGGTCACTGTTCTTTCAGGTAGTAGATAGAGGCTAGTGGCGGACGCGCGCATTCCAATGAGCCTTATCGCTTGGATTCAAACCGATTTTTGCATTTGAGGGTGATATGAAGCAGATTCTTCAAGATATGGCCAAAGGCGGCACCACCATCACAGTAGCCCCTGCGCCTTATGTCTCTCGCGAGCACTTGGTCATCAACAGCAGTGTCTCGCTTATCTCTGCAGGCACAGAGCGATCTTTGGTAGGATTTGGTAAGGCGTCCTATATGGACAAGGCCAGGCAACAGCCTGAAAAAGTCCGTATGGTGTTGGATAAGGTTAGAACCGATGGCCTTATGACTACCATTGACGCTGTTCAGTCCAAGTTGGCTCAGCCATTGCCCCTCGGCTATTGCAATGTCGGGGTTGTCGCGGAAATAGGTGCGGGTGTTGAAGGTTTCAAGGTCGGAGATCGAGTTGTCTCGAACGGGCCTCATGCTGACGTAGTCAAAGTTCCCAAAAATTTGTGTGCCCGTATCCCGGACTCGGTCGACGACGAGTCTGCAGCATTTGTCGTTGTGGCTAGTATTGGTCTTCAAGGCATTCGCCTTGCGCAGCCTACCTTGGGTGAAGCATTTGTTGTTACCGGCGTAGGCCTGATAGGCTTATTGACCGTTCAGTTGCTGCGCGCCCATGGTTGTCGTGTGCTGGCGGTGGATTACGATGATGCGAAGTTGGAGCTGGCTCGTCTATACGGGGCTGAGGTATGCAACCCTGGGAGAGGTGAAGATCCAGTTGCTGCGGGGATAGCTTTTAGTCGTGGTCAAGGCGTAGATGGGGTAATTATCACTGCCTCAACCAAGTCGAGCGATCCGGTGATCCAAGCTGCGCGCATGAGCCGTAAGCGGGGACGTATTGTCCTAGTGGGTGTAACGGGTCTTGAGCTTAATCGTGCAGACTTTTACGAGAAGGAACTTAGTTTTCAAGTATCCTGTTCGTACGGACCAGGTCGCTACGATCCGGAGTATGAAGAAAAAGGTCAAGATTATCCAATCGGGTTCGTACGTTGGACTCAACAGAGGAACTTTGAAGCCATACTAGATATGATGGCTAGCGGGCAGCTTGACGTAAAAGCGCTGATAACCCACCGCTTTGCATTTGAAGACGCACCGGATGCTTATGCTGCCTTGACCAAGGACAAGTCCGGTTTGGGAATGCTGTTATTATACACTTCTGGTGTTGCAGAGCGTGCCATCCGCCAAGTTAAGCTACCTTCAGCGGCCACGTTCAGTGCCCAGAAACCGGTATTAGGTTTCATAGGCGCAGGGAATTATGCGTCACGTGTATTGATCCCGGCTTTTAAGGCAGCGGGGGCGCAGTTCCATACCATCGTCACAGCTGGCGGGCTCAATGGTGTTATTCATGGTAGTAAGGCTGGCTTTGCGGAGGCGTCCACGGATGTGAACGTGATGCTGTCGAACCCAACGATCAACACTGTCGCAATTGTCACTCGTCATGACAGCCATTCGAGTTTTGTCTCCCGCGCACTCGAAGCCGGCAAACATGTTTTTGTTGAGAAACCGTTGGCCATTGATGAGCAGGGCTTGGCCGAGGTTGAGTCCGCTTACAACCAGGCGGTTGAGAAAGGGCTAAAACTACACCTCATGGTAGGCTTCAATCGCCGCTTCTCGCCACAAGTGCAGAAGATGAAGGCGTTATTGTCTGCGGTCAAGGAGCCCAAGTCTTTGATTATGACCATGAACGCCGGTGCCATACCTCCTGATCATTGGACGCAGAAGGAGATGGTGGGTGGTGGCCGGATCATCGGCGAAGCCTGCCACTTCATCGACTTGATGCGTTTTCTGGTTGGTAGCCCGATTATATCGATTCATGCCCGTAGAATGGGCGATTCGGCAGCGGTAACCGTGACCGAAGACAAAGCTTCGATCACCTTGGGTTTCGCGGATGGCTCATTTGGTACTATCCATTACTTGGCAAATGGCTCAGCCAGCTTTCCTAAGGAACGTGTCGAAGTATTTGCGGCTGGGCGCGTGTTGCAGTTGGACAACTTCCGTAAGCTCAAGGGATACGGCTGGCCAGGCTTTAAGAAACTGAACCTTTGGACTCAGAACAAGGGCCAGTCTGAGTGTGCCGCAGCGTTCCTTGAAGCGGTAGAACATGGCAAACCTACGCCTATCCAGAGTGACGAAATCTTCGAAGTGGCGCGTGTGAGCATTGAGATTGCACGGATGCTGCGCGCCCAATGAGTCTGTTCTTTGTGAAGGTCAGGACGGCAATCGCGCTTGGCGCTGGTAACTTGTGCCGGGCGTTGGGTTATCGCCTGGGTGTCAAGATCGGTCTGAACCCTGTACGCCGGCTTACAGCAGATGTGCCAACAGGGCCGTTCTTTGCCCCGCCCTCACGGTGGGAGCGATCGCTGCCTAGCACAGCTCAATGGGCTAGAGAGGCATGCTATTACGGACGCTGGCCAGTATCTGTAGGGGAGGCGCCACCGGACTGGCATCTGAATCCGTTGACAGGGGTGCGGGTACCCAACCCAGATCGTGAGTGGTGGCGAATCGAAGATTTCGACACGGCTGTAGGTGACATAAAGAGTATTTGGGAGGCTTCTCGGTTCGATTGGGCTTTGGCTTTTTCCCAGCGGGCTTGCCACGATGGCGGTGCCTCTATTACGAAGCTGAACCAGTGGTTGACACATTGGTGCTTGGAGAATCGGCCCTATTACGGGCCGAACTGGAAGTGTGGACAGGAGTCCTCAATTCGCGTTCTGCACTTGGCCATGAGCGCAGTCATACTGGATCAGCATCGTGAACCCTTACCGGGTTTGGTTGCTTTGATTACCCTCCATTTGAAACGTATCGAACCGACCATCAGCTATGCGATTGCTCAGGATAACAACCACGGAACGTCCGAGGCTGCGGCCTTGTATGTGGGTGGTAGTTGGTTGATGAAGAGCGACCATCCCGAGGGTGAGCGTTGGTATTTGCTTGGACGTAGGTGGTTGGAGAACCGGGTTGAGCGCCTGGTCGAAAGCGACGGGAGCTTTAGTCAGTACTCCGTGAATTATCACCGAGTGATGCTCGACACTTTGTCGATTACCGAGGTATGGAGGCAGAAGCTCGAATTGCCTGTTTTTTCCGTCACTTTCAAGGCCAGATCTCGGGCCGCGGTGAATTGGCTATACAATTTTGTCGATGAGTCGACAGGTGATGTTCCAAACATCGGGGCGAACGACGGTGCACGTTTGCTGCCTCTGACTGACACTGATTTCCGCGATTTCCGTCCTTCGGTACAACTGGCAATGGCTTTATTTTGTGCTCGGCGTGCCTATTCCGTAGCGGGAGCTTGGGATTACCCTTTGCAATGGTTGGGTTTGAGTGACCCTGTGACTGCGACAGAACGCCCTGGTAGCCAGCAGTTCGATCAAGGAGGCTATGCTGTGCTGCGTCAAAAAGGGAGTACTGCGATATTGCGTTATCCGCGATTCCGTTTTCGCCCTGGGCAAGCGGATGCGCTGCACCTAGATCTATGGCATGGCGGGTGCAATCTGCTGCGTGATGCTGGAAGCTTCGGCTACAACGTTGAAGCCGAGTGGTTGAGGTATTTTCCGGGTACAGCCAGTCACAATACCGTCGAGTTTGATGGTAGAGATCAGATGCCACGGCTCAGTCGTTTCCTGTTTGGAGATTGGCTAAGTACTTCTAACCTCGAGCCGTTAATCGAGGGTAGCGGGGGTGTCTCCTGCGCTGCAGGCTACCGGGATGGTAGCGGTGCCGCGCATACTCGTCATGTCTGTCTGGGGGCTAACAGCTTGCAAGTCCGCGATCAGATCAGCGGCTTTGCTGGCAAAGCCGTATTGCGTTGGCGTCTGGCCCCTGGTGATTGGTTGCTGGATGGTAACAGCGCGGTAAATGGCGCGCAGCGGCTGTCGGTGACTGGCAACATACCTATCGTGCGTTGCGAATTGGTAGAGGGATGGGAGTCCCGTTACTACCTTGAGAAAACGCCAGTACCAGTTCTAGAAGTTGAAGTGGCGGACGCTGGTATCTTGCTTACGGAGTATCACTGGTAACCATGAGAATTCTTTACTTTCATCAGCATTTCTCCACCCCGAAGGGCGCTGTCGGTATTCGCTCGTACGAAATGGCTCGGCGCCTGGTGGGGCAGGGGCACTTGGTGACGATGGTGTGTGGCAGTTATGGTGGCGGGAATACGGGGCTTGCCGGCCCTTTTATATCCGGCAAGCGCGAAGGGAAAGTTGAGGGAATCGACGTCATCGAGTTTGATCTGGCCTACGCTAACAGCGACGGCTTGCTCAAGCGTGCGGCGAGTTTCCTAAAGTTTGCCATTCGCAGCATCGGGGTAGCTCTGACCAGCAAGTATGATCTGGTTTTTGCTACTACTACGCCGCTTACTGCCGGTATTCCAGGAATTTTTGCACGCTGGTTGCGTAATAAACCGTTCGTCTTCGAGGTCAGGGACCTATGGCCCGAATTGCCCAAGGCAATGGGGGTCATCAGCAATCCTCTGGTGCTGTGGGCTATGTCGGTGCTTGAATGGATCAGTTATCGTTCCGCTCATCGATTGATTGGGCTGTCGCCAGGCATCGTCGAAGGTATCATTTCCCGCGGTGTAGAGCCTTCGAAGGTAGCAATGATTCCTAATGGTTGCGACCTAGATATCTTCGATGCCCCTGTCCAGCATTGGCGCCCGGAAGGCGTCGATGAAAGTCATCTGATGGCGGTGTTCGCCGGCACCCATGGAATTGCTAACAAGCTCGATGCTGTGCTAGATGCCGCAGCGCGGCTTAAGGCGCGCGGGCGCGACGATATTCGCTTGGTATTGATCGGTCAGGGCAAGCTCAAACCAGCACTTTTAAACCGCGCCAAAGCTGAAGGACTGGACAATGTGATCTTTCATGATCCGGTGAACAAGGAGCGGCTGGCCGGCCTGATGTCTTCGGCAGACCTCGGGCTGCAGGTCTTGGCCAACATACCTGCTTTCTACTTTGGAACCTCGCCCAATAAATTCTTTGACTACATTGCTTCGGGTCTGCCGGTTCTCAACAATTATCCTGGCTGGCTTGCTGAGATGATCGTTAACGAGAACTGCGGGTTTGCCGTCGCACCAGATGATCCGGATGCGTTCGCCGATGCACTGGAGCAAGCCGCATCTGATCGTGATGCACTCAAGGCTAAAGGCGAGCGAGGGCGTCAGTTGGCAGTTCGCCACTTTGACCGCAAGCTGTTAGCAGGTCAGTTCGTCCAGTGGTTGGTAGGAGTGAAGTGATGATCAAACGTCTGTTCGACGTATTTGCAGCTGCTACTGCGTTATTGTTGTTGTCGCCGGTTATTGCTCTCGTCGCATGGAAAGTGCGTAAGAATTTGGGAGCGCCCGTGCTTTTCCGTCAGCAGCGTCCAGGACGTGGCGGTAAAACGTTCGAAATGATCAAATTTCGCACGATGCGTGATGCTGTCGATGAGTACGGCAACGTTCTACCTGACTCCGAACGTATGACGGCCTTCGGTAGCTTTTTGCGCTCTTCAAGCTTAGATGAACTGCCCGAGCTGTGGAACGTTCTCAAAGGCGAGATGAGCTTGGTGGGCCCTCGCCCGTTGCTTGTCGAATATCTGCCGCTGTATTCAGTTGAGCAGTATCGCCGTCACGAGGTCCGTCCTGGCGTAACGGGCTGGGCGCAGATTAATGGTAGGAACACACTGAGCTGGGAGGATAAATTTCGGCTTGATGTGTGGTACGTAGACAATCGAAGCCTCTGGCTGGACCTGAAAATTCTGTTCCTCACAGTGAAAAAAGTGGTCAAGAAGGATGGTATTAGTGCCGACGGGGAAGCGACGATGTCTAAGTTCACCGGTGACGGTCCATGAACCGCATGGATCTTAATTGCATCGCTGGGGTGCGCCAACTGCTTGATTTTAATCGATTACTTGCACTAATCGAGCAGTGGTAGAGGGCGTGGGAATCTGAGTGTAGCCTAGTGGTCGCCTTATCAAAGACCGTACAGTTCGCACATGATATCGTGCTGGTAGATTTTTACCCACCTATCCCGAGGTGCGAACTTGGCAGTCGACGTAACCGTTGGAAATTTCTGTTTTGGGGACATAGTGCATGCCTCCGCGAGATGATCCAGGAAGGACAGCGTGTGGCGACAGGGGCTGGTAATATAGTCGTCATCTGTCTTCCATTGGAGCGATTCTATGGCTTGTGCCGATCAGGCGCATGCCGTTGTCCCTGACCGAATATTGGATATTACAATGTTAAATACAGTTTTTGCTCCATGGCCATCCTTCACTGAGGAGGAGGCCAATGCTGTCCGAGACGTAATTCTTTCGAATAAAGTCAATTACTGGACTGGTCAGGAATGTCGAGAGTTCGAGCGGGAGTTCGCCAAGTGGGCGCAATGTGATCATGCTGTTGCTGTTGCCAACGGCACTGTGGCGCTCGACTTGGCACTCAAGGCACTGGGTATCGGCTCAGGAGATGAAGTAATCGTCACCTCTCGTACATTCCTTGCCTCGGTTTCGTCCATCGTCAATGCGGGGGCCGTGCCGGTGTTTGCCGATGTAGATCGTGACTCTCAGAATATTACAGCCGAGTCTATTTGTGCCGTACTGACGGAACGTACCCGAGCTGTGATCTGTGTGCACCTTGCCGGCTGGCCTTGCGATATGGATCCGATCATGGCGCTTGCTGCAGAATATGATCTCAAAATTATTGAGGATTGCGCTCAGGCTCATGGTGCACTGTATCGAGGGCGTTCAGTTGGTTCCATCGGCCATATTGGGGCTTGGTCATTTTGTCAAGACAAGATCATGACCACCGGCGGTGAGGGTGGGATGGTCACAACCAATGACAAAGACTTGTGGTCGGCCATGTGGTCCTACAAGGATCACGGCAAGAGTTGGGAGGCGGTGTACGAGCGTCAACATCCGTCAGGCTTTCGCTGGCTTCATGAGAGCTTTGGTACAAACTGGCGGATGCTGGAGGTGCAGGCTGTGATTGGCCGGTTACAACTACTTCGCATGCCTGAATGGCAGGCCCGGCGCAGTAACTACGCCGCGCGTATCTGGTCGGCGGCAGCAAAAATTCCAGGTTTTCGTGTGCCTAAAGTGCCTGAGGACATTCGCCACGCTGCGTACAAGTGCTACGTATTCGTAGAAGCGAAACTGCTTACCGAGGGATGGGGGCGTGATCGTATTGCCCAGGAAATCAATGCAGCCGGTGTACCTTGTTTTACTGGTTCCTGCTCTGAGGTTTATCTGGAGAAGGCGTTCGACGGCACTGGCTGGCGGCCCGAGCAGTCTCTGCCGCTTGCTAAAGAGCTAGGTGAGACCAGCCTGATGTTCCTGGTTCATCCTACCTTGACCGATAGCGAGATCGATCTGACCTGTGATGTACTGACTTCAGTAATGGGGCGTGCGACGGCTCGCTGAGCTGCGCGATGCCAGGATGCGAAATGCTTTTGAGGGACATATGGATAAGACTCGTTCAAGGTTACTGAACCTTACACGCGGCCAAAAGCGGTTGATTCAGGTGGTTGCCGATCTGGTACTCGTGTGGGTTGCCCTTTGGATGGCTTTCGCCGTACGCCTCGGTGTGAGTGAAATGGAGAACCCCATTACGGGACATCCGTGGCTATTCATAAGCGCCCCTTTGACTGCCATCCCTCTTTTCATTCGATTTGGGATGTATCGGGCTGTAATGCGTTATCTGGGTAATGACGCATTGATAGCCATTGTGAAGGCGGTAACATTATCATCGTTGATTCTCGGGCTTGTTATCTTCTGGTACAGCAATCATCGCCCTCTGGTGCCGCGGTCCATCGTTTTCAACTATTGGTGGCTTAGTCTTATCATGGTTGGTGGATTGCGCTTGGCGATGCGTCAATACTTCCTTGGTGACTGGTTCGGTGTGCCGCCGAATGTCCCGTTTGGTAGTCGTGACAACGGCCTACCAAAAGTCGCGATTTATGGAGCCGGGGCGGCAGGGAACCAACTGATAGCCGCTTTGCGCCTAGGCAAGGTCATGCGACCAGTTGCGTTCATTGATGATGATGCCAGCATCACCGACCGTGTGATCTCAGGTCTGCATGTATATAGCCCGGCTCAGATTCAACATATGATTGATGTGACAGGAGCTGAAGAATTACTCTTGGCATTGCCTTCAATCAGTCGCGCTCGCCGCCGTGAGATTCTCGGCTTTCTCGAGAGCTTTCCTCTGCATGTGCGCAGTATTCCTGGATTCATGGATTTAGCTAGTGGCCGAGTAAAGGTTGATGACATCCAAGAAGTGGATATTGCCGACCTTCTTGGTCGCGATGCAGTGCCTGCCCAGAAGGATTTGCTATCGCGTTGTGTCCTGAACCAGGTGGTATTGGTTACTGGTGCGGGTGGCTCGATCGGATCTGAACTTTGCCGGCAAATCATTACCCTAAAGCCTCGCGTTCTTCTGTTGCTTGAGCACAGTGAGTTTAATCTTTACAGTATTCTTTCGGAATTGGATCGGCGTGTGGCTCGCGAATCATTGTCGACTAGAGTGCTGCCGATTTTGGGTTCGGTTCGTAATCCACAACAATTGCTCGATGTAATGCGCACCTGGCACGTCGATACGGTTTATCACGCTGCCGCTTATAAGCACGTACCGATGGTGGAGCACAATATTGCCGAGGGCATTCATAATAATGTAATCGGTACGCTTAATACAGCCCAGGCTGCCGTTCAGGCCGGCGTGCCTAATTTTGTGCTAATTTCAACAGATAAAGCGGTGCGCCCGACTAATGTTATGGGTAGCACTAAGCGTCTGTCGGAAATGGTGTTGCAGGCATTGAGCAAAGAGCTAGCACCGGTTTTATACGGCGATAAGGGCAACATTCCTCAAGTCAACAAAACCCGCTTTACCATGGTTCGTTTTGGAAATGTCCTCGGCTCCTCGGGCTCAGTAATACCGCTGTTTCACCGGCAAATCAAGGAGGGTGGCCCGGTCACAGTGACTCACCCCAAAATTACCCGCTATTTTATGACTATTCCTGAAGCAGCCCAATTGGTAATTCAGGCTGGGTCTATGGGGCAGGGTGGAGATGTATTTGTATTGGATATGGGTGAGCCGGTGCGAATTGTGGAGTTGGCCGAAAAAATGATTCATTTGTCGGGTTTCAGTGTTCGCTCCGAGCACAACCCGCAGGGGGACATTGCGCTTGAGTTCACTGGCCTTCGTCCGGGTGAAAAGCTTTATGAAGAACTGTTGATTGGCGATAATGTTATTCCGACTGAACATCCCATGATCATGAGTGCCGCCGAAGACTTTCTATCTTGGGATTCGCTAAAAGGCGCGTTGGACCAGTTGCTGGCTGCGGTGGGGGAAGATGACTTCGTGCGCGTTCGGCAACTACTTCGTCTAACTGTGATCGGGTACACACCTGATGGTGAGATTGTCGATTGGATTTATCAGCAGCGCAGGCAGCAGTTGTAGCTTAGTTGCTACATAGATATTTGTCAGTCTATCGGTTTTTTATCGGGCCAGGAGACTTGGCGGTAAGCTTGGTGAAGAGTAGGTATGGCGCGAGCAATATTAAGTTCAGCTGCAAGCGCCTACTGAGTTTTTTGCCGTGGCATATGTTACCTCGTTGTTAGAGTCTGTATAGGTTTTGATTTAGAGCTTAGCTGGTGCGAATTCTGCTGTCCGAGTATTTAGGGAGGTAGCGCAAAGCCGCGAACACCTACGCATTGAAACATATTCTCTGCCGGTAATTTGGTTTTTACATGAATTTTCGGTTTGAGCCCTAAAGGGCGTTAAAAATTAATTCTCAGTTTGCTTGATGCCCATTTTTACAAGTAACGGCAATAGCGAAACTGATCATGTCGACCTCCGAGCCCCGTTGATTTTCACTAGAAGCCGCGCCATGTATTGGAAACTGTCACGTCGAAAACTACTCCAAATCGCAGGTGCCACGGCTGCCTCGGTTGTACTGGCTGGCCCCCGTGCCTTGGCGGCTCTCGGCAAGCCACTCGTGCCTACCGGAATGCTGACCGACCTGCTACCCCATGCACTTAATACTACCGCTGGGCAGCAGCCTCGGTTCAGTTGGCAAGTGCCCGATTTTGGCGCCGATACGTTTCAGCGCTTCTACCAGCTCCAAGTTGCTTTCACCCCTGACGGCTTCGATGGGGGTAAGCTCGTCTGGGATTCTGGGCGGCGAGCCTCTGGCGCTTCGGTCGCCGTACCGTACGAGGGGCCAGCGCTCAAGCCACGTACTGCCTACTGGTGGCGGGTCTCGAGTTGGGGTGAGCAACGGTCCGCTTGGTCAGAGTCCACTCTATTGGCTACCTCAGTCGAGGATCAGTGGGAGGCCAAACCAATATGGTTGCCACCAGGGCCTGTCATGACGGATGGCACCCTCAACGTGCGCGTGAAAGTCACCTCTGTTGCTGCCGGGATATGGTTTCGGGCCGAGGACAGCGCGAACAATTATATGTGGCTGCTGCGCGCTGGTAGCCCTGGCGCCGTGCGTAAGCACATTTGCGTAAACGGCGTTCACACTAGCTTGGGTGAGGTTAAGCTACCGTGTGCCGTGACCGCCGACGAGTGGCTGGATCTTTCGATCACAATGGTCGGTTCCACTTTCACAACTAAGGTCAACGGCATCACGGTCGACATCACAACCGACTCACGATACGCCACTGGCAACATCGGGCTGCGCAGCGGCCCCGGCGAGTCCCAGGTCTACGATCAAGTCACGTTTACCGCCGCAAGCGGCGCCGTAATTCTCGACGACGACTTTACCACCGATAAGGGAACCTTCGTAGGAGGCACGCTCTCCGACGGCACGCTGATCTTTCCTTCCGGAGCATCTTCGCTTTCCTCTCACGGTTGGGATGACACTTGGGCGTTGCTACGCCATGAGTACGCCTGTGATCCAAGGAAGAAGGTGGCGGCCGCAGTCCTGTATGTCGCAGCAGGCTCCTCGCATACAGGCCGCCAATATGTGGCAAAGGTTTGGTCAAACGGTTTCGTGGTTGGACACGCGTCGGTGCGCTCAGGTACTGGAACGGCGTATCAGGCGTTCGACATCACCTCATCCCTTGAGAAGTCCAATGTGTTAGCAGCATTGTGCTGGGCCACCGCTGAGCAAGTCTTCCAGGCGCAACTTGAAATTACATACGAAGACGGCAGTCGTACGACTATTGTCTCGGGTGATCACTGGAAGGCGCGCCGTCAGGAGGGGCTGCTGCCGGCTAAGGGCAGTGTCAGCAAGGGTGTGTATACAGCCCCACTAGAATACTGGGATCTTCGCCACGAACCGCTCGGTTGGACCTTGCCCGGCTTCGACGACACAGGATGGCTGGCTCCGATCGTCTGTCCAGCGATTAACCAACTTGTGCCCGCCGCGATTGAGCCCGTGCGACTGCATGACATCACCCCCTCGTCCGTCAGAAAGGTATCCGACGGGCACTGGCTGGTTGATCTTGGTCGGGAGATCGTCGGCGGTCTAGCCGTTCAAGTTACCGGTACTGCTGGCGACATTCTCGAAGTGCGCCTGGGTGAGGAGCTGAATTCTGACGGAACAGTTAGGTATCAACTGCGCACAGGTAACACATACCGCGAGACGTGGACACTGAGAGACGGGATACAGCAGTTTGAGCACTGGGGGTACCGTGCTTTTCGTTGGGTGGAACTCCGAACCTCGGTGGATCTGTCGGCTGCGGTCATTAAGGGGCGGGCCTGGAAGCTGGACTGGGACCCATCTGAAGTCTCATTTCATAGTTCAGACCCCTCGCTCGATCGGGTCTGGGACCTCTGCCGCTATTCTATCGAGGCCACGCGTAATGACCTTTACGTTGATACCCCGACTCGGGAGCGTGCACCGTACGAGGGCGACGCACTGATCAATCAACTTTCGGAGTACGGCGTGCAACGCTCTTACGCATTGGCGCGCTGGTCGAATGACTATTTGGTCCGTAAAGGTACTTGGCCCACTGAATACAGGCTAATGTCAGCGTTATCCGCATGGCAGGACTATCTCGCCACCGGCGACGATCGTCAACTGGCGAAGGACTACGACCTTTTGGTCGCGAAGAATCTCAGTTCTCACCTAGACTCGCGAGGCCTGGTGAGCAAGCCCCCTGGCAGGAGCAGCCAGCAGTTGGGAGACCTAGTCGACTGGCCTGACGCCAGTCGTGATGATTATGTTTTCACCAATGTTAACACTGTCGTCAATGCCTTCCAGTATGCAGCCTTCGACGCGCTCGCTAAGTGCGCCGAGGTATTGGGGAAGACTGCCGATGCGGTTACTCTGCGAAGCCAAGCCGATACAATAGGTAGCGCTATGCGGACCATATTGCTCGACAGCATGGCCGGGCATTTCATAGATGGTGAAGGCACCACTCACAGCGCCCAACACGCTACTGCCTTTTCGGTCGCCCTCGGTGTCGCAGATTCATTGAGCTCTGATTTGCGCGTTCGGCTCGGTGATGCCTTGGCAGCGGGCGGGATGCGAGTAAGTGTATATGGAGCGCAGTTCCTTCTGGAGGCGCTGTTCCGGCTTGGTCGCTCAGACGCCGCGCTAAAGCTAATCACCTCGACGGGCAGCAACTCGTGGCTGCACATGCTGGATTCGCTTAAGGCCACCATTGTAACCGAGGCCTGGGATCCCGCACTTAAGTCCAACATGACTTTTTCTCATGCCTGGGGCTCAGCCCCGGCCAACGTAATCGCCCGTTACGTGCTCGGCGTTCAGGTAAGTTCCCCGGGCGCAGGGGAGTTTTTGATCCGCCCCCGAATTGGCGGTCTGACCAAGGTGGCAGGCACTGTGCCGTCCATGCGCGGTATGGTGAAGGTAGCAGTACAGCGCTTAGGAAATATTCATAGCACGCAGATCGCAATACCGCCGAATACTCAAGCAATGCTGGAGGTGGAGATCGGTGCTGCAGATGCCTCCCGATACAAGGCGACGGGTCCGAGCGGCTCATTGGCGGTTAAGGCGATCACGGACCTCACCGGCACGGTGTTGCGGATCGGTCCTGTGGGATCCGGTACCACCACAGTGGAGCGCATCTTGTCTTGATGTTCATAGGTCGAAAAGGTTTTTTTAGCGGTTTTGGATTGCGGTTAACTGTATATATTGGTTGATAGCAAGTTGCCATGTAGTCGACCATGGCAACCGTAGTAGTGCGACTTCCTCGGGAGACACTTATAGCAAGATTAAGTCCTGCTATGAGTGTCTGCGGCATTAGTATCTGAGGTCGACTTTGGGAGCTATACTTATGAAGTGGGGTGGCTTACTTTGTAGTTTTCAATTCGGACTACGTTAGAATGATGCCCGGGTCTCCGGAAGGCATACTGCCCCTTGTGATAGATTTTGAGCTGAGTAAGTGTGCCTGAAATTTAGGGTTTAATAGGCGGGATGTAAATCTCAGCTGATCCAGTGATAACAACTTTATTTTTCACCTTGCATGTTGTCTCGAAGCTTACCTTGTTTGATTTAAGGTTGACCTCCGTAACAGTTACTTGTGCTACAACCGTATCATCAATGTACACTGGGCGTTTAAAGTTAAGCGACTGCGAAACATAAACGCATCCTGGCCCTGGAAGCCTTGTGCCGAAAAGTGCAGAGAAGAAACCTGCCGACATTAGACCGTGGGCTATCCGCTTGCCAAACCTGGAGTTAGCTGCATACTCAGCATCGACATGCACGGGGTTATGGTCTCCGCTAATGCCGGCAAAAGCTTTAATGTCAGAGTCGCTTATGGTTTGGGAATAGCTCACCGTCATTCCGACCGATATTTTTTCTATTGGGATTGACCCGAGTGATATATTGTTCATTTAGCCACCTAATCCTTTCCGGGGGAGAGGTTTAGCTGGGTTACCCACCACCACTGCGCCGGCTGGAACATCTTTAGTTACTACCGCGCCCATGCCTACCACAGCCCCTTGACCGATTCGCAATGGTTTGATAGAGCGCCCCTGCTTGATGATGGCACCTGTTCCAATGTAGGCATGGTCTTCGATTACAACGTTGCCATTACACTTTACTGATGGTGCGAAGGTAACATAATCACCAATTACACAGTCGTGTGCTACATATGAGTATATGTTGGCGTGAAAGAATTTTCCAATTTTGGCATTGGATGTAATCATGGTGAAAGGGCACAATACTGCGCCTTCGCCGATGATGTTTTCTTCAAGTATCACTGTGTTTTGCGCTTTGATGCTAAATGGTTTTGCACCTAATTGAAGCATTCTTCCAACGACGCGCTCTCGCACCCTGCTATCGCCAATGGCAACGTTGAAGTATTTTTCCTGTGCCGGCAACTGTGCAAACTGTTCGCTGGTAAAAACTTTGTAATCGTTGACGATTGCAGGGGTTTCGCCATCGTCAACAAATATCAACTGGTAGTCGGAGTTGGATGCTTTTTCCAATTCATATTTTACAAGTGGCATGACTTCGCGGCCATATCCACCTGCTCCGACAATTGCATATATAATCAAATCTCACACCCCTGTATGATCATTTCTGGTGGCCTAATCTATCATGGTTCGTGGTGTACGTCGCCGCGGTGCTCATTGACTCATCGCATTTCGCGACCACTAGATGTATAAGCCCTGCCGGTTTTCCCCACCACCTCGTATCCGAACCGCAGTGTCCCTTCTTGTGTCACCGTATCAATTATCTCCAAGCATCACGAACTTCTTGATGGGGTTGAGTGCTATTCCCGCTCCTATCCTCCTTGAATCGCTGTACGATGCAGCCGAGAATTGCCGGCCATGTCGACATGGTGTGACAGGTAGGATGGCACAGGGCCATTGTGACCTGGCTTGACCGAGTTCAAGCTTTCGTGCAGCTTGAGGTTTACTCTATCACATGGCCGTGCTCGATGGCGCAGGCTACAGACTTCCGTGACCCAGTCTAACAGTGGCGTAGTACCGGAATTCATGTTTTAGCGAACGACCTGGCGTTTACGCCTTTCATTCACATCAGCTTTGCTAGCAGCTGTCGCGTTCATAGGGCAGCAACCTCTAGGGTTTTTCGAGGATTTTTCATGATTTTTGTAACAGGCGGTGCAGGATTTATCGGCTCCAATTTCGTCCTTCAATGGTGTGCGCAACAGGATGAGCTGGTTCTGAACCTTGATGCTCTGACCTACGCTGGCAACCTGGCCAACCTGCAATCATTAGAGGGCAATGACCGACACCACTTCATCCAAGGTAACATTTGCGACGCAGCACTTTTGGCTCAACTATTTGTTGAGCATCGTCCACGAGCGGTTGTCCATTTCGCAGCTGAATCCCATGTAGACCGCTCTATCACTGGTCCTGAGGCCTTCGTTGAAACTAACGTAATAGGTACCTTTCGTCTCTTGGAGGCCGCTCGCACCCACTGGAACCGCCTAGAGGGTGAAGAAAAAAAAGCCTTCCGCTTCCTGCATGTTTCTACCGACGAAGTCTACGGCACTCTGAGCCCAACCGACCCTGCATTCACTGAAAGCACCCCATACGCCCCCAACAGCCCCTATTCCGCAAGCAAGGCAGCCAGCGACCATCTGGTTCGTTCCTACTTCCACACTTATGGCTTGCCGGTACTCACCACCAATTGCTCCAACAACTACGGACCATACCACTTTCCGGAAAAGCTGATCCCACTAATGATCGTCAACGCCCTCTCCGGCAAGGCATTACCGGTCTACGGCGACGGCCAGCAAATCCGCGACTGGCTCTACGTCGAAGACCACTGCTCAGGCATCCGCCGTGTATTAGAAGCAGGTATCTGCGGCGAAACGTACAACATCGGCGGCTGGAACGAAAAGGCAAATATCGACATCGTGCGCACGCTTTGTGAACTGCTGGATGAACTAGCCCCCGCGGCCACTCGCAATGTGGTCAACCAAATGACGGGCAAACCAGTCGCGCACTATGCCGACCTGATAACGCACGTAGTCGATCGCCCAGGCCACGACCGTCGATACGCTATTGATGCGAGGAAGATTGAGCGCGAGCTTGGCTGGAAACCTGCCGAAACCTTCGAGTCTGGAATCCGAAAGACAGTCATCTGGTACCTGACGAACCAAGAGTGGGTCAAAGGGGTGATGGACGGCAGCTACCGTGATTGGGTAACACGGCAGTACGGGGTAAATAAAGCGTGAGGATTTTGCTGTTTGGAAAAAACGGACAAGTAGGCTGGGAGCTGCAACGGGCACTTGCACCATTGGGAGAGCTGGTCGCGTTAGACCGGCATGGCAGTGAGCACTTGTGTGGGGATTTGGCTGACCTCGATGGCTTGGCGGCTACAGTTCGCTCGCTTGCTCCCGACGTAATAGTGAACGCAGCCGCATATACTGCAGTAGACAAAGCTGAGAGCGAGCCTTTATTGGCTGCCCGGATTAATGCAGAGGCACCTGGCGTTCTGGCGCGCGAGGCCGCAAAGCTGGGCGCTTGGTTGATCCACTATTCAACAGACTACGTCTTTGATGGCAGTGGCTGCGCGCAATGGCAGGAGGATTCGGCTACCGCTCCATTGTCTGTTTATGGCCGTACCAAGCTCGATGGAGAGCAAGCTATTCAAGCCAGCGGTGTATCTGCCGTGGTACTGCGTACCAGCTGGGTGTATGCTGCGCGTGGTCAAAATTTCGCCAAGACCATGCTCCGACTAGCGGCGGAGCGCGATGCGCTCGGGGTAGTTGCAGACCAGTTTGGTGCGCCCACTGGCGCAGAACTGATTGCCGATGTTACCGCGCATATCTTGCGTCAAATTTTCAGCGGGCAACACTCAAGCCATTTGGCTGGCATCTATCACTTGGCCGCGGCCGGTGAAACCAGTTGGCACGGCTATGCCCAGTTCGTCTTGGCGCATGCCAGCCGTAATGGGGCTGTATTAAAGGTTTCTGCCGATCAGGTTGTGGCGATTTGTACCAATGAGTATCCGGTACCTGCCACGCGCCCCCTCAATTCTCGGCTGGCATTGGCAAAGATTGAAAAGATGTTCCACCTCAAGATGCCGCCTTGGCAAAACGGTGTGCGGCGCATACTGGACGAAATTTAGCAATAGGAGCTTTCATGGAGCGCAAAGGACTAATTCTGGCTGGCGGCTCAGGCACCCGCCTTCACCCCGCTACACTGTCTATATCTAAGCAGTTGTTGCCGGTGTACGACAAACCAATGATTTACTATCCGCTCAGCACGCTATTGCTAGCTGGGATCCGAGACATATTGATCATTTCAACGCCGCAAGATACGCCCCGTTTCGAGCAGTTATTGGGCGACGGTAGTAAATGGGGTATAAGTCTTTCGTATGCCGTTCAGTCAAGCCCGGATGGTTTAGCTCAAGCTTTTACTATTGGTGCTGAATTCATTGGTAACGCTCCATCGGCGCTTGTGCTGGGTGACAACATTTTTTACGGTCACGATTTCCAGTCGCTGCTGCTCAGTGCGGATAAACGTGAGAAGGGCGCCTCGGTTTTTGCTTATCACGTTCAAGATCCTGAGCGTTACGGCGTTGCTGAGTTTGACGGTAGCGGGCGTGTGTTGTCGATTGAGGAAAAGCCGGTGTTGCCAAAGTCTAACTATGCAGTCACTGGCCTTTATTTCTACGATAACCAAGTGGTCGACTTAGCTAGGCAACTGAGGCCGTCCGCACGCGGGGAACTTGAAATTACCGACCTCAATAACTTGTATCTTCAGCAGCAGCAATTGCAGGTCGAAATTATGGGGCGTGGCTACGCGTGGCTGGATACCGGCACCCACGACAGCCTGCTGGACGCCAGCCAATATATTGCCACGATGGAGCGGCGCCAGGGCCTCAAAGTTGCTTGCCCTGAGGAGATTTGTTACCGCGCGGGATGGATCGATGCTGGAGAGCTTGAGTTGCTCGCACAACCGTTGCTGAAGAACGGTTACGGGCAGTACTTGAAAAATCTGCTTGAAGTGAAGGTGTTTTGATGAAAGCTGTTCCGTTAGCCATTCCTGAAGTCTTGCTGTTCACCCCCAAGGTATTCGGCGATGACCGTGGCTTTTTCTACGAGAGTTTCAATGCCCGAGTGTTCAATGAGGTCACAGGGCTACAGACAGAGTTCGTTCAGGACAACCACTCCTATTCAATGAAAGGCGTGCTGCGTGGCCTGCACTATCAGTTGGCCCCACATGCCCAAGGCAAGCTGGTGCGAGTGGTCCAGGGGGAGGTGTTTGATGTGGCAGTGGATCTTCGTCGTAGCTCGCCCACCTTCGGCAAATGGGTGGGAGCAGTGTTGTCGTCAAAGAATCACAATCAATTGTGGATCCCGCCTGGGTTCGCACACGGTTTTTTGACCTTGAGTGAAACCGCAGAGTTTGTTTACAAAACAACCGAATTTTATTCGGCTAAGAGTGAGCGTTGCATTGCCTGGGATGACCCAAAAATTGCAATTGAGTGGCCTATAGACTTCTCGCCTTCATTGTCCGCCAAGGATCAGGTGGGTAATACATTGGAACATGCTGACCTATTCGAGTGAATTGGCGGGTGCGATAATCTCGAATGTATGGGGCTGCCTTGGCGGCCCATCTTAAGCTGCGCCAGTTCCATGGGGTGGGTCGATCTTAAGAGCGCAGCTCTACATCTCGATGGATGTGTGTCGGCGACGAGGTCAGTACAAGTAATGCATCTGCTCACCCATCTCCTTTTTTATTACCCAACTAGATTTTTGCAGTGTATCCGTTCCACGAAGGCCACACTCCAAGCGACTAACTGAAACCCGATGCTATGCTCCCGATTTCTTTCTGGGGTCTGCCAGTCATGATGCGTTCCGACAGCAAAGTCGAAAAATCTACCTCTACCCAAGGCTGTGCTGGACGTCAAAGTCGCCGTGTTTGATCCCGTCCTTTTCGTCTTCCTAAATAAAGTCCGTAAGGTAAGCGGCCAGCGAGCACACCTTTAGCATCCCGGTAAGAAGGGCGATCCATGAGCCCCACCTGTCATACGGAGTGGTTCATGAATCGCACTCGCATAGATGTGCATTGGCGAGGTGCTCGCTTAACGCGGAGGACAGGGCGACAAAACCCTGAACCCAGAATAATCGTTTGCTTTATAGCAATCAGAGCTGAGTGCCGAGGAAATTTCGCTCGTCATCGTTGCACGGCTAGTTGATCGGACCAATACTAAAGGTTTGGGCTTTTAGATAGTGGGATTGCCTGGTTTTGGTCTACTTCAGTGCCAATGCTCGAACTTGAAAAAGTTACTGAATAACGGCCTAGATCTCTGGGGTCTCTTGCGAAATCAACAGCGCCGCCCTCTGTATTCCACGTATAGGCGTCAGCCTCATAAGAAGCACCTGACTTTAGTTTTACCCATCGAGTAGAACTTGCGGCAGGTTTGCCAAGTTTTTCCGTGAGCATCTCTTTAACTAGATACAAGTTACTAGCATTACCGGTCAACACTAGCTGAATGACAGTGCCATCATTCACCGTAGCGAACAATTTATAGCCCGGCGAAATGGGCAAATATGGCAGCCCTCGCACCTCAAACTCACCCGCTTTGTTGGTGGCAACACGGCAAGGCTCGTCGGGGCGTTCATCTTCCGCTGTACATTCTGGCACCTCGGCCATGAAATTGCCCTGCAGGTCAACACCCAGGAAAGCGCTCGGAGCGATCACTCGGTCAGCCACCTGCGTGGATTGCGCCCAGACAGGCGCGGAAGCAAACGCGGCCGCAAGAACGACCGAATGAGAAATATTAGGCATGAACGATCCCTGTGAGCCAAGATGGCTTTTCCTGAGAGGAATTCGTATTTTGCCCCGCCGGCGATGACAGAACAACTGCCAAAAGCGTGAACGGCGTCTTACCGGCACACTCCTGCATCATTCCCGTCTAGAATTGCGCCATCAATCGTCAACCATCAGCCACGAGAAGCGTTCAACCCTATGACAATCCTGGTAACCGGCGGCGCCGGCTTCATTGGTGCGAATTTCGTGCTGGATTGGGTAAGCCAGTGCGGCGAAACCATCGTCAACCTGGACAAGCTGACCTACGCCGGCAACCTGCAGAGCCTGGCCAGCCTGGAGGGCAACCCGCAGCATGTTTTTGTGCACGGTGATATCGGTGACGGCCCGCTGGTACAGCGCCTGCTGGCCGAGCACCGCCCGCGTGCAGTGCTCAACTTCGCCGCCGAGTCGCACGTCGACCGCTCCATTCATGGCCCCCAGGCGTTCGTTGAAACCAACGTTGTAGGCACGTTCCAGCTGCTGGACGCGGTGCGTGCTTACTGGCAGGGTATGGACGAGGAAGCTCGCGCGGCCTTCCGCTTCCTTCATGTTTCAACCGATGAGGTCTATGGCTCGCTGAAAGCCGGTGAGCCTGCCTTTACCGAAACCCATCAGTACCAGCCAAACAGCCCGTACTCCGCTAGCAAGGCCGCCAGCGACCACCTGGTGCGTTCCTATCACCACACCTACGGGCTGCCGGTGCTGACCACCAATTGTTCGAACAATTA
>RCUL01000471.1_pt1 | contig 20754 bp, 19 predicted proteins | sample 2167521 | NCBI WGS metagenome assembly RCUL01 (sample SAMN09932745, study PRJNA488358) | compost metagenome | feature: garden; material: soil; isolation source: compost soil in acetic acid-enriched culture | place: Germany: Experimental Botanical Garden Goettingen | collected 2016-01-27
TCGGGCTGGAGCAGGTGATCAAGGCCAACCCCGGGCTCATCCTGGCCGGCAGCCGTGATCCTGCCGTGCTGGCCCACTGGCGTCAGTGGTCCATGCTGGATGCCGTCAAGCAGCAGCGGCTCGTCCTCATCAACCCCGATGAGCTGCACCGCTTCACCCCACGGGCCCTCAATGCGGTGGAGCAGCTGTGTGAGGCCATCGAGGAGGCGACTGCGTTGCCATTCCCCTGACGCCGTGCGTTGATCTAGGCATGGCTTAATATGGCATGAAATGTGCTTTTGTTGGGCGGACGCTGCCTTGATGATGGAACTCAATGGAACAACGATCCGGGTGATCGGCTATACCGGCTCTTTTGGCAAGTCATTGCTTGATGCCTGTCAACCAAATGCCAGCCTAGCTCCCAAATCGCTTGCCCCTTGATGAGGCCAACACGGAACCCAACCCTCATCGCCCATACAGACGTCAATTTATTGGCGATGAGCGACGTCTGGAATGAAGGGATGACGAATTCCTGACCGATAAAGACCGGTCAGAAGTGATCTACACCGCAGATGGCGCTTAGTTGCCAAAATGGCGCCATACGACAACTATGATAATCGGAATGTTGTGATCGGGAACGAATCAAAAAATTAAATAAACAGGTGGTACAGAAATGATCCCATACGGCAGACAGTCGATCAGTGATGCAGATATAGAAGCAGTGGTAGCGGTATTGCGTTCAGATTTTCTGACCCAGGGACCTGCCGTCGCCCGCTTCGAGCAGGCGGTGCTTGATCACTGCCGAGCCAAGCATGCCATTGCGGTCAGCAACGCCACGGCGGCCTTGCACATCGCCTGTCTGGCGCTGGGATTGGGGCCGGGTGACTGGCTCTGGACCAGCCCCAACACCTTCGTGGCATCGGCCAACTGCGGCCTCTATTGTGGCGCCCGGGTCGATTTCGTCGATATCGATCCCGTTACCTATAACCTCTGCCCCGAGGCGCTCGAACGTAAACTGTTGCAAGCCGAACAGGAAGGGCGTCTGCCCAAGATAGTGGTGCCGGTGCACTTTAGCGGCCAGCCCTGCGACATGCGCGCCATCCATGCCCTCTCCCAGCGCTTTGGCTTTCGGATCATCGAGGATGCCTCCCACGCCATCGGCGGCCGCTATCTGGATGACCCCATCGGCAGCTGCCGCTACAGCGATATCACCGTCTTCAGCTTCCACCCGGTGAAGGTCATCACCACGGGCGAAGGGGGTATGGCGGTCACCAATGATGATGAGTTGGCCCAGCGCCTCGGGCTGCTGCGCAGCCACGGCATCACTCGGGAGCCCGAGTTAATGACCCAGCCCATGGATGGCGCCTGGTACTACCAACAGGTGACGCTGGGCTTTAACTATCGGATGACCGATCTGCAAGCCGCGCTCGGCGCCAGTCAGATGCAGCTATTGGAGCACTATGTGGCCCGCCGCCATCAGCTGGCCCACCGCTATAACGAGCTGCTGGCCGAGCTCCCCCTGACCCTGCCATGGCAGCATCCGGACGGCTATTCGGGGCTGCATCTCTATGTGATCAGGTTGCAAGCAGACAAGGTAGGGCGCTCCCATCACAAGGTGTTCGAGTATCTGCGCAGCAAGGAGATCATGGTCAACCTGCACTATATCCCGGTACATACCCAGCCCTATTACCAGCAGATGGGGTTCAAGGCGGGTGACTTCCCCGAGGCCGAACGCTACTACGCCGAGGCGATCAGCATTCCCATGTTCCCGACCTTGACCGCCGCCCAGCAGGACGAGGTGGTCGCGGCCCTGCGCGAGGTGCTGGAATGAGAGTCGCGGTGATCCCGGCACGCGGCGGTAGCAAGCGCATACCGCGCAAGAACATTCGCGACTTCTGCGGGCTGCCCATGATTGCCCGCTCCATCCAGGTGGCCTGCGAGAGCGGCTGCTTCGATCGCATCCTGGTATCGACCGACGATGCCGAGATCGCCGAGGTGGCACGCACCTATGGCGCCGAGGTGCCGTTCCTGCGCCCGACAGCCCTGTCCGATGACTACACCGGCACCATACCGGTGGTGGCCCATGCCATCGGTCAGTTGCAACAAGAGGGAGCCACCCCGGACGAGGTGTGCTGCATCTACGCCACGGCCCCCTTTATCCAGGCGGACGATCTGCGACAGGGTTTGAATCTGCTGCGCCAGCAGCAGGCCGATTATGCCTTCTCGGTGACCAGCTATCCCTTCCCCATCCAGCGGGCTGTTCGCATCAACGCGGCTGGTCAGGTGGAGATGTTCCAACCGGAGCACTTCGCCACCCGCTCCCAGGATCTGGAAGAGGCCTATCACGATGCCGGCCAGTTCTACTGGGGCCGGGCTCAGGCCTGGTTGACGGGCCAACCCGTCTTCGCCGGTCAGTCGGTGCCGGTGTTGCTGCCACGCAGCCGGGTACAGGATATCGACACCCCAGAGGATTGGGCCCGGGCCGAGCTGCTCTATCGATTGATGGAGGCGCAGGAATGAGGCTGGCGAGCAAGCGCATTGTCTTTCGGGCCGATGCCTCGCTGGAGATGGGCTCCGGCCATGTGATGCGCTGCCTGACCCTGGCCGATGCCTTGCGTGAACAGGGGGCTGAGTGCCACTTTGTCTGCCGGGCCCATCCGGGGCACCTGGCCGACCTTATCGCGGCCCGTGGTCATCGCTGTCATCTGCTGGCAGCCTTGCCTGACGAAGGCTGCACGGTGAGTGAATCATCACTCGCGCATGCAGGCTGGTTGGGATGTGGCTGGGAACAGGACGCGGCGCAGAGCCAAGCCATCCTGGCCGACTGGCGCCCCGACTGGTTGGTGGTCGACCACTATGCCCTCGACGCCCGCTGGGAGCGGCTGATGCGTCCCCATGTGGGCAACATCATGGCCATCGATGATCTGGCCGATCGCGCACACGAGTGCGATCTGCTGCTCGACCAGAATCTGGGCCGCCAGCCCGATGACTATCAGGAACGCGTCCCCTCCCATTGCACGCTGTTGGTAGGGCCTCGCTATGCCTTGCTACGCCCGGAGTTTGCCGCCTTGCGGGAATATAGTCTGACGCGGCGCCAGACTCCGACCCTCAAACAGCTGCTGATCACCATGGGCGGTGTCGATCAACCCAATGCAACCGGCCGGGTGTTGGAGGCATTGCAAGACATCCCCCTGCCAGAAGATTGCCGGATCTGCGTGGTGATGGGGGAGAAGGCCCCCTGGCTGGCAGAGGTCGAGACCTTGGCTGCCACTATGCCCTGGCCCACCGAGGTGCGCGTCAATGTCAGCAATATGGCCGAGCTGATGGCCGACAGCGATCTGGCAATCGGTGCTGCGGGCGGTACAGCTTGGGAACGCTGTTGTCTCGGGCTGCCGACATTTATGTTGGTCATCGCGGATAATCAGCGCGAGGTAGCCCATCACTTGCTGTCGGCAGGAACCGCAGCAGTATGTATGCTGACGGACAATATGGAAGTGGATATGATTGACTGGTTGCATAATTTTATCTCAGCGCCTCAAACAGGTATGGCAATGTTAAGGAAGGCTAGCTCAATAATAGATGGCTTAGGGATATGGCGTGTCGCTGATTCCATAGTGTCTTTTTCAGCGGAGAGGTAAATATGAGTGAGCTAGGTATATTACGAGATATAAAAAGAGAAGAGCTCGAGTTGATGCTCACTTGGCGAAATGAGCCAAAAGTGAGGCGTAATATGTATACTCAGCATTTAATATCACAGATTGAGCATTATACTTGGTGGGAACGGATACAGGGTAGACAAGACAAACGCTATTATATGTTTGAGTATGAAGGAAAACCATGTGGTATAGCCGCATTTACTAATCTAGATTTAATAAATAGAAATTCTGCTTGGGCATTTTATTCATCTCCTTCCGCACCAAGAGGAACGGGCGTCAGAATGGAGTATCTAATGCTTGAGCAGGCATTTATGATATTAAATCTGCATAAGCTCTATTGTGAGATCTTAGGGTTCAACAAGTCTGTTCTCTCTCTGCATCAAAAATTTGGTTTTGAGGTGGAAGGGATTTTTCGATCTCAACATTTAGTCGATGGAGAGTATTTTGATATTCATCGATTAGCAATATTCAAAAATCAGTGGGAACATAATCGTACGGCTCAATTGGAAAAAATAACTGTACGCATGAGCAGGTAAAATATGAAACCAAGCATTTTTATCAATGGAAGAGGCATCGGGCAGAATTTTTCTCCGTATGTGATTGCAGAAATGTCCGCCAATCATAATGGCAAGCTGGAGAATGCATTACGCCTGATCGAGGTGGCCAAGCAGGCAGGAGCCGATGCGGTAAAACTGCAAACCTATACCGCAGATACCATCACGCTTAATAGCGATGCGCCCGATTTTCAAATCCACGGTGGTCTGTGGAGCGGCAAGAGCCTCTATCAACTCTATCAAGAGGCGCAGATGCCCTGGGAATGGCATGCCCCGCTGTTTGAACATGCCCGCCGTCTCGACATCACCATTTTCAGCTCGCCCTTTGATACCACAGCGGTCGACCTACTCGAAGACCTGAATGCGCCAGCCTACAAGATTGCCTCGTTTGAAGCGATCGATCTGCCGTTGATCCGCTATGTGGCCGGTACCGGCAAGCCGATGATCATCTCCACCGGCATGGCCGATGCCGAAGAGATAAGAGAAGCCATCGAGGCCGCCCGCGCTGGTGGCTGTAAGGAGCTGGCAATATTGCACTGTGTCAGCGGCTATCCGGCCCCGGCGGCAGATTACAACCTGCGTACCCTGCTGGACATGCAACAGCGCTTCGGGCTGGTAACCGGGCTGTCGGATCACACCCTGGACAACACCACGGCTATCACGAGCGTGGCACTGGGAGCTTCGATCATCGAGAAGCACTTTACCCTGGATCGCAAAGGCGGTGGACCGGATGACAGCTTCTCGCTGGAACCGGCGGAATTGAAACAATTATGTGATGGCGCCAAGACGGCTTGGTCTGCGCTGGGACAGGTGGACTATGGCCGTAAATCCAGCGAACAGGGGAATGTCAAATTCCGCCGCTCTCTCTATTTTGTCAAAGACTTGCAGGCCGGTGAGATCATCACGGCGGATGCCGTGCGCAGCGTGCGCCCCGGTTTTGGCTTGGCACCCAAGTATCTGGCTGAGGTGATCGGAAAAACCGTCACTCAGCCCATATTGGCGAACACACCAGTAAAGATCGGCTTTTTTGAATGATGCTCATCATCATAACTATTTTTAAATAAGGTATTGGCATGTTAAATAATAAAGTGGTGTTGATCACCGGTGGTACGGGATCATTTGGCAAGCAGTTTGTGCAAACCATTTTGCAGCGTTATCCCGATGTAAAAAAAATCATTATCTATTCACGGGATGAACTGAAACAGTTTGAGTTGCGCCAGCAATATCCCATGAAGCAATATCCGATGTTGCGTTTCTTCATCGGTGATGTACGGGACCGGGAGAGACTGGTGCAGGCCTGTGAAGGGGTGAATGTTATTATTCATGCTGCCGCCATCAAGCAGGTGGATACGGCCGAATATAACCCTTCCGAATGCATCAAAACCAATATCAATGGGGCTGAGAATGTGATCTATGCGGCCTTGGCGACCGGTGTCAGCGATGTGGTTGCGCTCTCCACCGACAAGGCCTGCGCACCGATCAACCTCTATGGGGCTACCAAGTTGGCATCGGACAAGCTGTTTACCGCAGCCAACAACATCAAGGGATCCAAGAAAATCCGTTTTTCCGTGGTGCGCTATGGCAACGTCATGGGATCACGGGGCTCCGTCATTCCCTTTTTCCTGTCCCGCAGAAAGGACGGGGTGCTGCCCATTACCCACGAAGATATGACGCGATTCAATATTACCCTGCAATCTGGAGTCGATCTGGTTATGTTTGCACTGGGTCATCATCTGGGGGGAGAAGTTTTCATTCCCAAGATCCCCTCATACCGCATTCTGGATATTGCCAAAGCCATCGCTCCCGATGCCCGTTTAGAGTTAGTGGGGATTCGTCCAGGGGAAAAGCTGCATGAAGAGATGATCACCGATACCGATTCATTGAATACGATCGATCTTGGTGCTTATTATGCTATTTTACCGTCGGTCTCCTTCACATACACTGAGGGAGATTACCTGAAACATCATAATGCGCAGAAGGTACCCTTTGGCTTTAAATATCATTCCGGTAGTAACACCGAATGGGAGACCATTACTTCCCTGCGTACGCAGATCAAAAAATATGTTGACCCGGCATTTAAGTGGGTTGATGAGCCAGTCAGCTAGTGAGTTCAATGCTCTACCTTCTAGGGGTGATGAGCCCTCAGCACCTGCGTTATTGAAAATACTGCGCAGTGACATAAACGCCCATCAGCTCAGGGACTGGGATGAATAATACAAGATGAATCACGAGACGTTTGCGTACCATGCCGCTCTCATCAGCGAGCGTTGGCCCGAGCTCTGGCCCCGTCTGATAACGCAAGATGTAGAGAGCATTCCGGCCGAGCTGACCGAAGGTCTGAGCTCGACACTCAGCATTGACGGTGTTCAGCTCAGCAGTCGTCACGACCGGGTTAAAGAAGCTAAATTGCAGGCTGCAAGTCTGCCAGATGAATCTGTGCTGCACCTCTACGGTACAGGACTAGGGGATTTGCCCCGTGCGCTACTCACTCGCCCCAGTCTCAAACGGCTAGAAGTGAAGATCATGAACGGCGCCCTGTTTGTGCTGGTATTGCAGTTATTGGAGCAGGATGACTGGCTGAGTGATCCTAGGGTCGAGCTGATGATGGCGGGAGATGAGAACGAGATCCGTCTGCCCTTCTTCGCCCTACCGCCCGAATTGCTGCTGGTCGAAGACGCTGCAGCTCCTATCCGGGATCGACTGGTAAGTGAACTGGACAGGCCCTTTGCCAGCAGCCGCTTTCACGCCGATAACCCGCAGCTGACCGCAAGATTGGCCGAGAACCGCCCGCTGCTGATCAGCGATGGCGATGTGGCAAGCCTGTTTGGTCTGGCACAAGGAAAATGTGCGCTGGTCGTGGCCAGCGGCCCGACGCTGCAAGACAAGCTACCCATCCTGCAACACCAATTGCACACAAGGCGGCAGCACTATCTGCTTATATGCGTCGACACTGCGCTGGTTTTCCTGCAACGCCATGGCATCCAGCCGGATGTGGTGGTCACCATAGATGAAGGTATTCAGTGTCATCACCTGCCAGCAACCTGCTCAGCCCAGACCACTCTGATCTATTACCCAGCCGTCCCTACAGCTACCCTGCAGGCTTGGCAGGGCCCACGCAAGGCAGCCTACTCCCGCAACCCTCTGTATAAAAGCCTGCGAGAGGCAATTCCCAAGGGAGTACTGCACTCAGGAGGAAGCGTGATCCACCCCACAGTCGACCTTGCCGTGCAGATGGGATGTCGTGACGTCATCTTACTAGGGGCGGACTTTGCCTTTCCCGGCGGTCTGACCCACTCCGGCTGGGCAGACGGCACGCTCGGTCCCAGTGCCCGCCAGGCGCTTACCTGGGCAATTAATGGCCATGGTCGCAAAGTCAACACCAACCCTAATTTCTCGGCTTATCGGGTCGAACTGGAGCGCTATATTGCACGCCACCCCGAGGTACGCTTCTGGAACAGCAGCCAAAAAGGGGCCAGGATAGCAGGCTGCCACTACCATCCGGAGTACGTAAAATGAGCCATCCCTTGAGCCTCAGAGCCATTGCACTGGCCCATCAGTTTCGATTGGGAAAATCTGTTGCGGCTACCCAGACGTTACCTACCCTGCTGCAAGAGACCCTCACCGAGAGAGGGGGGCTACCCACTGAACTGGTGGCAGCCATGCTCCTATGTCAGGAGCGGCAAGATTGGTTGGGTCTGGCCGATTATCTCGAATATGAGTTGGTCCAGACCCTGATGCAAGAGTGCTTTGATGAATAGCTATATGTCGCCTATTAACGCTTCTCCATAAGAAACCAAGTCATATCATCTTGTGGAAAATTCACGTCCCGGTGATAGGTAAATCCATAATCCAGCAAAACCAGGTCAGTGTATTTATCAAGCATCTCCCCAGCAAAATCTCGCTTGAAGAGTTTGCCCTCGTGCCCCCGATAAGTAACCTCAGTCGGTGTTGGATTGTAATATTCAGCTACCAACAAATAACGCGATGAAGCCCGATACATCAACTCATATACCATGGGTAATTTATCAGGATTGATATGAATCAGAACACCTTTGATGAACACCAGATCCCAAGTGGCATTGGGCTGAAATTCAAGGATTGAATTCAGATGTAGATCAATTTCTGGCAGATTAAGTTGCAACTGTGAAGCTGCTTTCTCGTTTATCTCAACCGCAGAAAGCTGGGCTTCAGGCAGTAACTGTCGCAATGCTATTAAGTTCAAACCAATATTAGAACCGAGTTCTAATACCCGTTGTATTTTCTGTGTATGGGGCAGAACTTTGCTGAAGAAGGCAGTATTGGCCGCAACCAAACTAGATCCAGTGTTACGGTTAACATATTCATTTCCAAAATTGCCTTGCCAAAAGGCTTCCTGCTCTGTGGTATATTTCATGATTTTCCTTATTGATACTTCAATGCTGATATTTTATATTTCATATACTATTGTTTCTCTAAATTTAGCTGAGTACAAATAAGTATATTTTAGTAAAACATTTATTCTGTTAAAACCACTTCATATAAAAGTAGTTAACTATTTAGACTCATTCCTATCGATTTAGCCATGCGTCACTTTTTGTATGAAAACCATTACACTCTAGTTACTATAAAAACCTAAACAAGGATCAAAATGCCGACCAATATGATCAGCATTTCATTTACTTTCTAAACAGTTTCATTAATTCATTATCAATCATATCTACACTATCGAGCGCTTTGGGATACATGCCTCGGGCTGTTTGCAAAAATTCCAGCCAGAGCGCAATAGCTGGTTTCATCAGGGTAAGCGTTTTTTCTTCCCCCTTACATGAATAGAGTATGGAGCCTAGCAAGGTGAAGAAATAATTTATAGAACCTATCATCATTTGGGCTATATGCAACTGTCTGGTTTGACTAATCTGACCAAGATAACCAAAGTGTTTCAGCATCAGCTGATTGATCTCATTTCTGGAGATGAAATCCTGCTGCCACTCATCAGCCATCTTATCGATGAAATGGTTGAAGAAATCAATATCAAGCAATGTATGAAAATTCTGAGTGGGCAACTCTAGTGGCGCACAGAGCCGAGTAGTTATGTCATGCAGAATAGTGGCCTTATCAATTACCTGATATAAGCCGATCTCATTACTATGAAGAGGTTTGGCTCCCGCAATTTTTGCACCATCACTACAGTTGACACAATGTACCTCTTTATTGGCTGCCAATACCTGCTCGATAATATGCCGGGAAGTATCGAACATGGCATTGCTAATGACGAGGCCACCGAAGTTAGCTTCCCGTGGTCGTTCACCCGCGCCATACATCATATCACCCAAGATCTCGGCATTTTCCTTATTATTATAATACGAACTGAATTTGGAATGATGATGGCCCTTATCCCTGTAGCCATTATCCAGACCAAATAGATACAAATTTTTAAATCCCAGCTGGATGGGGGCACTGACTCCTATATTACCGACCAAAGGGTTGACCGCACCCAAGCCAACAAACTCTCTCGCCGTAGGAAAGTTAGTCTGACATAGTAATAACCCAGGTTCACTAAGCTTAAACAACAGCGCAGAATGCTTGAACAGTGTTGGGCAGTCCGGATGGATAACATCGGTACTCAAAAACAAGATATCTTGCAAATATTCAAAGTCATCCAGATTTACCATAAAATCATAGACCATCTTGGTACGCTCGGTAGCGACCTTGATATCTGGCTTGATCCCATGCTTATGCAAGGCTGAGATAGCACTGCCACAGGCGATCAGGATGGCACGATCCTTATTTTCCTTGATGATAGGTAAGGATTCATCCAAGGAGGGACCATTACCAATTATAAATATGGGCACCCTTTGGTACTCTGGCGCTATTTTGTAATTATTTTTAATAAATGGCACACCGCGTTCAATATTTTTCATAGTATGGGAGAGAGCAATTAAATTATCATCGAAGAACCCCCACCCCATAACCAATAAATAATACTCTTGTTGAACAAGCGCTATTAAGCGATTTAATTTGTCACTCTGATAGCCCCACATGATAAAAGCATTAGCTACCAGGAATAAGCCTCGACTCTGTATTGCTACGGCAAAATCATTGACTATTGATTGTTCATCTTGTCCCAGTAGAATATGCAACCCCATGTTTTCCTGATGTAAATAGGCCAACAGCGGCGCCCAGTCGAAACAGAAGAGAGAGGCATAGAACAAGTCCAAATCGGGCTCAAACAGGAACAGCGTGCCGATCTTGCAACGCTCGTAAAGATAACCGAGGTGATAGCCCAGCCCGACCCCAAATATCAGGGCACTCGGTACTTCATCAGGTACCTGGGTTAATGCATCCGCCTGTGAAGATACCTCATCTAAATACACACTGAGTTTATTTAGATATTCCACATGTTTGAAACCAAGTGGGTTGGTTTCCTGGCTGAAGGAAAATTTGGTTAGACTGCCTTTTGCCATAAACTCAGTAACTAATGTCTCACAGATGAGATAAGGTTCGGCACCATAAACGGCGATATTATCGTCGAGCCAGACCATATTGGGTTGGCCATTTTCGTTGCAGAAGAATCGAAAGGGGCGAACAGGTTGATATGAGTCATACTGTTCTGCGATGCGAGGAATATATTGCCTAAATGCCGCTATATTCTGTTCAAAGCGCAGCGGCAATACTGCGGCCATGGCTGCTTCCTGCTCAGTCTGTTTCTGAAGACGAACCGCCTCTTGTTCTGCCTGTGCTAAGGACATGTCAATATTTAGCGACATCATGACTCCTGAATATTTATCCGGTAGGCCTGCCCGGCCTTATTTGCTTTACTGAGCTGTGTTAGCTTTTTAAAAACAGCTTGGTGTTGAGAGTAAGTGCTCTCTACCATCTCTTGCTCTTGTGTTAACTGCATTTCCGCCAAAGCAATAATATCCTGTCGCTGTGCTGGATTATTCTTGGCCAATTGCGTCAAACTCGCTATTAAGGCCAGCCTTTCATCCATACAGGATTGGGCCTCATCATACTGTTTCTGCTGTAATAATGCCTGTAAGAGCTGGGTGTTGGCTATCAATGCCTCAGTGAGAGAGGCCACCTGATCCATCACAGTTCGCCCAATTGTTGTCTCTGTTGATAACCGTGCAACTTTGCGAACTCAGGCACTTGGTCCCAACCAGACTTGACCGTGACCATCAGGGTCATAACTTCCTCCAGTGGAGCGATATTTCGTGTAACGCTAGCATCCCATATACGCTCATCCATATATGCATAAAGTGCATACAAGTCTTCGGCAATAGTCCCCTGCTTCATATCGAGGCCATCCTGAAGCCCATGCAGTAGTCCTTGAGCCTTGGAGATGGCTACAGACTTTGCAGCCATATCATTACGCTCTATGGCGCCCTTGGCCTGAGCCAATCGTGTCAGTAAGCCCTGCATCATGAGCTGTATAACACGGTGTGGATCGGCAATGGCCAAGTCAGCCTCGATACTAGTTGTGGTATATGCTTTCAGATTACGATTAACCATATCTTCAACACCCTTATTACTTAAAATGTCAATTATTACCATAATTTACTTGCAAACTTGCCAAGGCAGCAGCGGAATTATTCATTTTGACAATTAATGCATCCAGGCTGCCATATTGAGCACGCAGCGCCGCTTCATATTTTGTGAGCTGTGCAGTAGCCGTTGCATCCTTCTGGCTGAGGCTGCGTAAATCCGAATTCAGCGTATCTTCACGCTGTGCCAGCAGTCCGCCCGTCTTGGTATATTCCTTCAAGCCTTTATTCAGCGTCGCGGCAAGCCCTTCATCACCACCCAATAAAGCCACTACCTGATCGAAATTCTTGTCAACTGCTTCGCCAAACTTGGTCTTATCGAGGGAAAGCTTGCCTTTGTTATCCATCTTGATGCCGAGCTCGAAGATGGTTGAATAGGTCGAGCTGCTACCAGAGGGATTGGTCACCAGATTGCTCATAAAGGCACTGATGGCACGCGGGGTCGAATCACCGGCCAGGGCACCACCATCATCCTGCTTCTCTCCCCCCACGACACTATTGCGCTTACCCAGGCTTCCCATCTTGTCTTGCAACGCGTTGTAACCGTCGACAAATTGCTGCGCCATATCCTGGATGGAGGATTTATCAGTGCTGATGCTTACCTTGTTTGATTTCAGATCGCCATTGCTGTCGGCATCGGAGATGCGCAACACCGTTACCTTGAGATCCTGAATGCTGTCGTCAAAGGTGTTGGTGTCACTCTTGAGTGTGTTGCCATCGACGTCGATCACGGCACTGCTGGCAGCCTGAGTCTGGCTCATGGGGCTAACGGTCTTGAGCGGATCAAACACATCCATACCGGTGATGACCAGATCCTTCCCATCCCCCGACACCCCGGAATCGATCACCAACTTGGCCTTGCCATCTGCCGTATTGACGATGTTGGCACTGAGCCCGAAGTTATCCGCCTCGCCGTTGATGCGCTTGCGGATATTTTGCAGGGTGTCCCCGGCCTTGACGTCAACCTGGAACTCCTTGTCCCCGGCCTTGAAGGTGAGTTGGCCATCCTGAGTGACCAGCGGGGTGGTCGAACTGTCAAAGATGCCCTCCTGTCTGCTGGTGGTCGCCAACTTATTGACGGTGATGTTGTACTGACCATTTGAGGCGCCTGCCTTGCCCTCCACCTTCAACACGGGATCATCCTTATCTTGGGTGATATCGAACGTGCGTTTATTGAAGGCGCCAGGGGCACTCAACTTATCGAGGATAGTGGTGAAAGCAGAGAGGGAGGATTTGAGCTGGCCAATGCCAGACAAGTTGATCTGAGTACTGTTTTGCTTGGTAATGATAGGTTGTTGCAGCTGTGCCTTCTTGGCAGACACGCTCGCCGAGATCACTTTTTCCAAGTCAATACCCGACCCGGCACCCGCAGAGGTTATCGCCATCACACTCTCCTATCTATCTGTTTAAAAGAAGCTAAACCCGGTCATCAAATAACAAGCCGGAAAGACTGAGGCCATCCACTTGGTTCTGCTCTAGTGCTTGCAGGCGCTTGCTTATCAGCAGTATCTCTTCACTCGGGATCTGACGGATGACCTGCTGGGTATCGACGTCGACCACCTTGATCAACGGCTTATCGAGCTCAGGCTCCAAGCTGAATTGGACTGTCCATCCCTTCAGTTGGCTTAAGCTAGCCAATCGTTCTTGTAATTCTTTCGAATGCAATTCTTGGGCCTCTTTTTCTATTTCCTCCCTGTTTTTTTCTCTATCAGTCATCGCACCGGCGCTCCTCCCACCCGGGTTCAGTGCCTTGACTACCTTGCCTGTCTGCTCGACCGGATTCCCTTCCCCGACTACAACAGATTGTGGCGAAGAAGAAACAGACATGGCGGCCTGTTGGCCGCCATGTTGGATCACTGTCGAAGCGTTGGCAGGCGACATTGTTGTCAGCTCATTTGCCATATACTTCTCCTGATATCATTCCCTGAGGGCTGACGCCTTAACCGAGTAGGGAAAGAGCCGACTGCGGACGCTGGTTAGCCTGGGCCAAGACACTGGACGCTGCCTGTTGCAGGATATTTTGCTTGGTCATGTTGGCAGTTTCAGTAGCGAAGTCTGCATCGCGAATACGGGAGCGGGCTGCGCTGACGTTTTCAGCGATGTTAGACTGGTTGCGGATGGTAGAGTCCAAACGGTTTTGCACCGCACCCAGATCGGCGCGCTTACCATCCACCACTTTCAACATGGCATCGACAGCACTCAGTACTTTTTGAGCGCCAGTCTGAGTACTGATATTGATACCACCGGCGCTGGCACCACTCTTAAAGATAGCATTGGCAGCAACAGTGGTAAGGGCAGAGGCGTTAGCGCCTTTAGCGATCGATACTAGACCGGTGATTGCTGCCGCAATACCCGAGATGCTGAAACCGCCAGCTACCTTGGTCGTCAGGCTGAAACCGATGGTTTGGTTGGCATCGGCACCAACTTGGAAGGTACCTTTATATTTACCATCCAGCAACTTGGTGCCAGCGAAGGTAGTATCCTTGGAAATGCGGTTGATCTCAGAACCCAGCGAATCCACTTCCTTCTGCAGTGCGGCACGGTCATCGGTAGAGTTAGAACCGTTGGCGGACTGCTGAGCCAGGGTACGCATACGTTGCAGCATACCGGTCACTTCGTCCATGGCGCCTTCTGCGGTTTGAGCCAAGGAAATGCCGTCGTTAGCGTTGCGGTTGCCCTGATCCAAGCCATTGATCTGGGAGGTCAGACGGTTGGAAATCTGCAAACCGGCAGAGTCATCCTTGGCGCTGTTGATACGCAGACCTGAAGCAAGACGGGTATAGGATGTATCCAAAGACTTGCCAGTGTTGGTAAGGTTGCGCTGGGCATTCAGGGAAGAGACGTTGGTGTTGATAAACATGGCCATAAAATATTCTCCTGATGAGTCTAAAACTGCGGATCTCATCGATATCATCAGCTGAGATCCATCACTCGATCTGGTGGGTTATTCCACACCTCGGTGACCGAGGCAGATCTGGTTAAATTCTGTGGTGACCAGACCCGCAGCACTGCAAAAAGTGGGACTTCCTGAACCCCCTGCTAATTGCTTCCCCTTTAGTAACGGCACCACCGCCTGATGCTTTAGGAAATTCGTCACATCAAATCATATAAATCGACATTTTCCCCAACCAATGCCGCAACACTACCCTACCAGCTCAAATCAAAGCCCCGGGAAACTGGCTCTGGCTCCCACTTTTGCATACCGGCATTGCTCACACGCGCCCCTTGCCCCTAAAATCGCCGCCCCATCATTTATTGGACGTGAGTTGTTCTCCATGCAGACACTGGTTGAGCAGATTGTTTACATCAGCGACATGTTTGGTACTGCGGTATTCGCGTTTTCGGGGGTATTGGTGGCAGGGCGCCTCAGAATGGACGGCTTCGGCGTCATGGTGCTGGCCGCGGTGACCGCCATCGGCGGTGGCACCATACGTGACATGATCCTGGGCGCCACCCCGGTATTCTGGGTACGCGACCCCCTCTACATCTGGGTCGTCATCGCCACGGCACTCATCGGCATGTGGATGGTCAAGTTGCCCCGCCGCATGCCCTGGTATGTGCTGCCGGTGGCCGATGCCTTCGGGTTGGCGCTCTTTACCGTGATTGGCGCCCAGAAGGCGCTCAACTTCGGCACCTCAGGGCTGATTGCTGTGCTCATGGGCACCATGACGGGGGTTGCTGGCGGCATGATCCGGGATGTGCTGGCCCGGGAAGTACCTATGGTGCTGCAAAAAGAGATCTATGCCACCGCCTGCATCCTGGGGGGCATCCTCTATACCCTGGCGCTGGAGGTCAACATGGACAGGGTCACCGCCATGCTCATCTGCATGACGGCCGTTTTTGGCCTGCGCGTGGCCGCCATCTACTGGCACCTCTCCCTGCCGACCTTCTCGTTGCAGCGCAACTGAACCGGGTCTGGGTGGGCGAGATCCCACCCTTGCAGGGGCAAGATTGAACCAAGCCCGCTTTTCTGTTGTCATAGAGTGGTCGTTTCAAGCCGGATTACCTCATGCAAAAACTTGGGCTCATTACCACGCTGATTCTGATGATGGTGGCAGCGGCTCATGCGGGGGCACAGGCCCTGTTCGGGCGCCTGGCATCCACCCCGGTGCAGCAGTTCAACCAGCAGATCCGTCAGGCGAGCAGCAGTCAGCAGGGCTGGGTCAACGACTATCGCGAAGTGGCTCGCCGCTTCGTGGGTCATGAAGACGTGCCCACCCGCATCCATGCCCAGCAGCTGGACAACGATCTGGTGCTCTCGGTGGCCCTCGATGGCCAGAAGAGCGACATGATCTACATCCTGACCCTGTTTCGCAGCAACAACCTGTGGCAGATGCGTCAGGCAGAGATGGGCTGGCGCTGCCATGGCCAGGAGACCTTTACCCCCGTCCCCTGCCCCTGATCATCACCGAACATGTGAAATAAAAAAATCCGGCACCTTGGCCGGATTTTTTTATGGGCGCATGCACACCGCTATCAGGGGCGGTACACCTTGACGTTGTCAAAGCCCTGCTCCTTGAGATAGAGCGCCTGCAGCTTGCTCATCACGCCGCGATCGCAGTAGAGCAGGTAGGTCTGCTCTTTCGGCAGATCGCCAAAGGCGGTTGCCAGCTTGAAGAAGGGGATGTGCAGCACTGCGCGCCCTTCCACCACCAGCGGCTTCTCGTCGCGCTCATCACTGGAGCGGATGTCCAGGATGACTTCGTTGGCGGCCAGCACCTGGGTGGTCTCCACCTCCTGCACCTGGGCGGCAGTCTCTTCGCCGATGCGGCGAATGTCGAGATAGCGGGCCTCGCTCACCACCTTGTCCAGGATGGCGAAGTCGAAGTTGGCCTCTTCCGCCTCGATGCGGGAGAGCTCGGCCTTCACGGTCGGCTTCTTGGAGATGACGCCGCAATACTCCGGCATGGTCTCGGCGAACTCCAGGGTGCCGATGCGACGGGCTTCGCTGATGATGTCCGGCTTGTCCCAGGTGATGAGGGGGCGCAGGATCACCTTGTCGGTCACCCGGTCGATGACGTTCAAGTTGGTGAGAGTCTGGCTGGAAACCTGGCCCACACACTCGCCGGTCACCAGGGCCTGGATCTGGAAGGTTTCCGCCACCTGGCCGGCGGCGCGCATCATCATCCGCTTGAGCACCACCCCCATCTGACCGTTGTCGATCTTCTCGAGGATCTCGGCCACCACGGGCTCAAAGTCGATGGCGGTGAAACGCACCTTGTGGGAGGCGCCGAACTTGCTCCACAGGTAATAGGCGACCTGCTTGACCCCGATCTCGTGGGCAGCGCCGCCGAGGTTGAAGAAGCAGTAGTGCACGCGGCAGCCGCGCTTGATGAACTGGTAGGAGGCCACGCCGGAGTCGAAGCCGCCGGAGAGCAGGCTCAGCACATCTTCCTGGGTCGCCATGGGGAAGCCGCCCATGCCGTGGTGGACGGCACTGATGATGTAGAGCTCGTCGTTTTCCACTTCCAGGTTGACCTGGATATCGGGTTTTTTAAGGCGCACACCGGCAGTTTCACAGTGCTGGTTGAGGCCGCCACCCACATAGCGCTCCAGCTCCAGGGAGCTGAAGTCGTGCTTGCCGACGCGACGGGCACGCACGCAGAAGGTCTTGCCTTTCAGGCGATCGCCCCAGACGGCGCGGGTCTGCTCGAAGATGTCGTGCAGATCGGTGAAGTTGCTCAGTTTCACTTCGAGGAAATACTGGATGCCAGGGATGCAGGCCAGCGTCTCGAGATACTGGGCGTGGAACTGATCGTTGCGGGAGCTCACTACCAGCTTGTCCCAGTCCATCCGCACGCGGGCGTCTTCGTCAAAGCGGCGCAACACGTTACGGATGTTGCCCTGCAGCATCTTGGTGAAACGCTGACGCACTGACTTGCTCTTGATGGTGATTTCGGGGAACAGCTTGATAATGAACTTCATGGTGTTGACTCGGGTGGCCTTGATTTAAGGGCGCGAATTATATCAGAAGTTTGACGCCAGCGCCTACTGGCCAGGCAACGGCATATTTTCCCACGCAATGTTTGCCGCAAGGCGGCAATCTTGCGTATATTCCCGAGCCTGCGCCTTGGCCACCGGCTTGAACACTGACGATCCGATGAAGACCTATATCTACTACCCCGGCATGGAAGTACGGGATGAACTCTGGCTCAAGTTTGCTCTTATCTATCTGGAGCGGCTCGCCTTCGTCTTCACCGTCAGCGAGAAGAGCGGCCTCACCGCCCTGCTCGATACCCTGCGCCAGCAGAGCGATCTGCTGGCCGAGCGGCCGGCACCAACCTTCTTTGCCGCCATCACCCCCCAAATCGAAAATCAGATTACCTGCCTTATCGCCCCCGATTTCGTCCGCCACAAGGTGTTTGGCAACAAGGAGTTGATCGCTCGCTGGCGCCAGCGTGCCAACCATGACTGCTTCTGCCCCGCCCAGCCGGGTCTGGAGCGGCTGCACGGGTTTTGCCTGACACACGGCTTTGCGACCCAGGATGAGGGGGGGATCAGAATGGCGCGACGCTTTGCCAACCTGCTCTCCATGCGCCTCGCCCGTGAGTGGGCGCTCGCCAATGAGGGGGCCCTCATCACGGATCACGACTATCTGGACCGGCTGCTTCACCTGCTCGAATCCCGCTACCACAATCGCGGTGGTCAGGACTGCTTCCACCTCGAGATCCCGCTGCAAGTGCCCACTCACCTCGCCGAGATCTCCTTCGATGAGCTGGTTGCCCTGCGCGGGCGCAGCGGTTTTCGCCAGCAGCTGGCGGCCTTCCACCAGGCTCTGGATGCCCTGCTCGCCATGCTGGGCAGCGGCTACGCCGACCCTGCCGTACTGGCCCGCTTCGAGCAGGCGCAGCAGGGGCTCAACCAGCTGCTGGGCCCGGAGACCCGCAGCCTGCCACTCACCACCCTTGTCAGCTGCTCATTGCCCGCCATGGCGATGATCCACAGGCTCAAGGAGAGTCATCCCGACAGCAGCCTTGTCTTCCATCCCATCAAGAAGAGCCACTTTCACCAGCGCAAGAGTCAGCACTTCTTCACCCGGCTGGGGCAGGTCAAGCCCTGAGCCAGCTTAGGCACAGAGGCTGCCGTCAAAATATTGTCGCCCTGAACGGGTAGCCCCTTTGACTCGCCTCTCTCAGGAGGGGTTCTCCAACCGAAACTCGATGCGATCGCTGTTGCCCGCCTCGTCCACCACCACCAGCTGGTAGCGCCCCGCCTCGCTCAGTACCTGATCCCCGTCCCAGCGCAGCCGCTGGCCGTTGAGAAACCAGTGCGGCTTGCCCACGCCCCCCAGCACCCTGGGTTGCAGGCGGTAGCGCTGACTGCGAATGAGGTTCCCCTCCCCCAGGGCCAGGATGCGAATGGGAGCCTGCAAGTCGGCGCTTCGCCCCTCCCCCGCACACTGGCTTGCCAGCAGCGCCTGACGGCGTTCGCCGGGTGCGCGCCAGGGCTCCAGCGAGAGCGGCCAGAGCGCCCGAAAACCGGATTGCGCCGCATCCTGGCAGCGGGCCAGGGTCGGCTTGCCTTCGGCAGTGAGCGCAACCTGGCGCAGCGGCGAGGGCCAATCCATGGGATCCGGCAGGGTCGGCGGATCCCGCGCCTCCAGCAGCCAGGCGCTCTGGCGTTGCAGGCAGGCCTCAGGCAGGGTCGCACTTGACTTGCGCCCCAGCGGCCAGCAGATCTCGGCCTCGCTCACCGTATTGGGTTGCGCCGGCAAAGGACTGTTGTCCGAGAGGCGAGAGTAGACCGAGAGCAGCAGCGGCACAGCCGCGCTCTGGCCGTAAAAACCGGGCATGGGGGTGCCGTCGGGACGCCCCAGCCAGACCCCTATGGTCCAGCGGCCGGAGACCCCCATGGCCCAGCTGTCCCGATAGCCGTAGCTGGTGCCCGTCTTCCAGGCCAGCCGGTTGACCCGGCCGGTCGCCTCGCTGGCAAAGGGCTGATCCGCCCGCCCCTGGGCACTCAATATCTGCCAGATGATCCAGGCGGCCCCCGGGCTCAGCAAGGGGCGGGGCACCGCCTGCTGCCCCGCCAGCCAGACCGGCATCGCCACCTGCCCCTGCCGGGTGAGGGCGCTGTAGAGCGCCACCAGCTGCTCGAGCCGAATGCCCGCCGCCCCCAGCGCAATGGCCGGGTTGGGCTTGTCCGAGAGCGCCAGCCGCACCCCGGCGTTGTCGAGGCGGCTGACCAGCTTGTCGGCCCCAAGCGCCTCCAGCACCTGCACCGCCGGCACGTTGAGGGATTGCTGCAGCGCCTGGGTGAGGGTCACAGGCCCCTGAAAGGCACCGGTAAAATTGGCGGGTCTATAGTCGGAACCCAATCTCGGGGCATCGGAGAGCAGGGAGGCCGAGTGCACCAGCCCCTCGTCCAGGGCCAGACCGTAAATGAAAGGCTTGAGGGTGGATCCCGGGGAGCGGATCGCCTGCACCATGTCGAGGTAGCCGTGGCGGCGCAGATTGCCATACTCGGCACTGCCCACGTAAGCGCGCACCGCCATTGTGCTGTTGTCCACCAGCAGCAAGGCGGCGGAGGTCTGCTCGGGGAAGCGGCGGATATAGCTCGCCACCCGCGCCTCCAGCCAGCGCTGCAGATCCCCGTCTATGGTGGTGTGCACCAGGGCCCCCGGCTGGCTGCCAGCCGCCAGCCGGGCAAACAGCGGCGCCTCCATAGGCGTGAAGTGACCGCGGGCCAGCACAGGCTCGATACGCCCCTCCTGCCACACCGCCTCGGGCCAGGCGCCCTGCGCCACCAGCCGCAGCATCACCTTGTCGCGGGCGGCGCGGGCACGCTCTGGGTGCCTGTCCGGCCGGTAACGGCTGGGGGCCTGGGGCAGCACCGCCAGCAGCGCCGCCTCGGCGTGGGTCAGCTTGGCCGCGCTCTTGCCGAGATAGGCGAAACTCGCCGCCTGCACCCCCTCCAGATTGCCACCAAAGGGGGCCCGGTTGAGGTAGACGGTGAGCAGTGTGCGCTTGTCGTAGTGCCACTCCAGTTGCAGCGCCCGCGCCATCTGGCGCAGCTTGCCGGGCACGCTCCTGTGGTAGGGCT
>RCUL01000472.1_pt1 | contig 20744 bp, 17 predicted proteins | sample 2167521 | NCBI WGS metagenome assembly RCUL01 (sample SAMN09932745, study PRJNA488358) | compost metagenome | feature: garden; material: soil; isolation source: compost soil in acetic acid-enriched culture | place: Germany: Experimental Botanical Garden Goettingen | collected 2016-01-27
TTCCCCGCGGCCATATGCCGCCTCCGGGCAAATGCCGAATCTGGTTTCCTGATCGTCCGCCAGGGCACCAGCCTCCACCCGGTAAATGCAAGAAGCTGCGCTATCGGGTTCCTTCAGGGGCCTATCTGGTACGCGGGTGAGTTTCCGGGTGTCCCTTTTGGGCTGACCAACCGGCTCTTGGCTGTCACACGAAGAAACCACCAGGCGCCAACCATTCCAGGACATCAAGTCATGGGCATGACAGCTCCGTTAGTGATATCGCCCTCAGCCAGCATTTGCTTGAGGCGCTCCCGTTCTTCGGGACCGGGTAGCACCCCAGTCGTCGTCGCCTCCAGCACCGTGACTCCCTGCGCGTTGAGAATCCGGACTTCGGCTTTTGCATGACCACGTCCATCGATGTCAGCAATGAGCCAGTGACAGGTGACTGGCTCGCCTGGATAAACCGGTCGTTTGAATTCGAAACTCATCCCTGTCGCCAGCCAGCCGATTTGCCCGCCAATTTCGGTGACGAGGCTGGCGGTCAGAAGGCCATGGGCAATGGGCGCCTTGAACCTGCGCAGTTCCGCGTAGTGCGCATCGCAGTGAACGGGGTTGTAGTCTCGAGAGATTTGCGCGAACTGACGAATATCATCCTCTGTGAAACAGCGGACTATGGTGAACCGTTCACCGACCTGGAGACCTTCGGCGGCACGTTCTCTCGGGCTTTTCATAAGCGCTCCCTGTTAGCAGTGAAGCAGTGGCTAAACCGTAAAATGTATTGCTGATAAAGGATCAACCGCGGGTCTGTTCGATCAGCAGCACCAGCGCGATGATGATCATGGCGGCTCCAGAAAACCGGCTGACTCCTTGAGCGGCCGCAGGGCGCGCCCGAAGAATAACTTGCGAGCCAAATCCGACCAGCAGGTAGACCACGCCACAACTGACAGTGTGGACGAGTCCCAGCGCAATCATTTGCATCGGTACGGGCCAGGGAGCGGTCGCGTCGGCAAATTGAGGCAAGAGCGCCAGGAACAGCAGAAACACTTTTGGATTCAATCCGCTCACGCAAAGCCCCTTGAGCGCCCAGCGCTTCCATGAGCCCGACGCCTGAGTTTCATCCGCGTGAGGTGTAGAAGGGCGGCCAAGCATGTTGGCGCCCAACCAAAGCAGGTAACCCGCTCCGGCAATCGTAAGCCCCGACAAGGCCACAGGATGGTTGGCGACCAATGTGCCCACACCGCCGGCAACAATCATTGTGGCGATCAAATGGCCGGATAACAGACCGCCCACTGCGGGCAGGACGACTCGATGCTTCAACCCTGCCGAAATCGCGTAGGCCCAATCGGCGCCCGGCGTGATGATGAACAGAATCGATACGGCCCAGAACGCAACGAAAACGCTAATGGTCATGACGCTATTTAATCCTTGAATCAAAGGCCGCATCTGCATCGTTTCGAGCGCTGCGCGGCAATGAATGAGTGAAGGAAGAATAATGAAATCTTGTTAGAATTTACTTTCAAAGATGGTCATCAGAACGGCTCTGGTTGGGAGATTCTTCTATATGGACAGGATTGATCGAAAAATTCTTTCCGAGCTACAAAAGGATGGTCGCCTGTCGGTCACCGAACTGGCCGAGCGCGTGGGCCTGAGCCTTTCCCCGTGCCATCGGCGAGTCAGGGCCCTGGAGGAGTCTGGGGTGTTGCTGGGTTATCGCGCACGGCTGGACCCCGGCGCACTCGGCCTGAACTTTTCCGCCATGGTGTTTGCCACACTTCGGGAGGGTGACAGGCAAGCTGTAGAAGCTTTCGAGACGGCGCTCGTCGAAATACCCCAAGTGGTCGATGCCCAGCGTCTGTTTGGGGAGCCGGACTACCTGCTGCACGTGGTAACCCAGGATCTGCCGGCCTTCCAGAGGCTTTACGATGAGAGCCTCTCGACGTTACCCAACGTGCAACGGCTGACCTCGACGCTCGTCATGAAACGGGTCGTCCAGGATAGGCCCCTTCCTTTCTGATAGACGGGCTGCATGTGGTTCTTTATGAGCATCGATAGCGACCGCTTCTGGCCGATTGTTGCCTGTCGTGAAGAGCTGTATCCGACCCGCAGATGCCCATCGGAGTCTTGAGCAAGAGCGCCGAAAGCAGTCAGGCAATGAATGGGAAGCAGTTGCGCCATAGGCAGGCCCGAGGCGAACGGTAGCGGCTGCACCCGTGGAGGGCTGGCCGAATAACCAAAGTTGTCTGATTCCGGGCTGCTACAATCAAACGGCGTGCCGCCGCGGTGCTGTCGCAGGGGTTCAGTCGCCACAAAGTTTGACCCCTTCTTTTCCGCATGTCTTTCGGCATCCATTCACGTATTCACGGGGTTTGGAGGTTGAACATGTCGACTGAACCTTGCGCTACCAGCCGAGGATATTATCGGGTCAAGGAAACTGATCGTCGATCCTTAACCGTTTTACTGGGCGTCGGGGCAGCCTTCCTGATGCTGGCGGGTAACGCTCAGGCGCAGCAGGTGGCGATCCCTGCAACCGCCAGCGAAGTGCCCGGCCCTGCGAGCGGCACCGCCATGACCGAGGCCTACGTGCAATCGGTGGGGCGCATGGCCTACCTGTGGGGCTGGCCGCTGGTGAACATGGCCAACCGCGGCAACGCTTTTTCGAAGGCCCCCGAACCCGGCTTGATGGGCGGCGTGATACCGATCGCATTCAACCGGAATGCAATGTTGACCGGGTACGTCAGCCCGGACCAAACCTTCATCGCTTGCCCCAACCAGGATGTCGCGTACGGCGCCGGCTTCATGACGCTGGACAAAGAGCCCATCGTCTTCCAGGTCCCGGATTTCGGTGATCGTTTCTGGGTCTACGCCCACTATGACGCGCGCACCGACGAGTTCTCCGAGATCGGTAAGGCCTACGGCACCAAACCCGGCTTCTACATGATGGTCGGCCCAAACTGGAAGGGCGAAACTCCAGCCGGCATTACGGCAGTGGTGCGCTCCTCCACGTCGCTGGCCTTTGTCGTTCCGCGTATCTTCATCGATGACAGCGCTGAGGACCAAAAGGCCGTCCAGCCGGTGATCAGCCAGATCGTCTACTACCCGTTGTCGGAGTTCGACGGCAAGATGAAGTCCAAGGACTGGAGCAAGCTACCGCATTTCCCCACGCCGAAGACCACCGGCAAAGGGGAAGCCTCGTGGGTGAACCCGCAAACCTTCTTCGACGAACTACCTGCGGTGATGAAAAGCGTGCCGCCGCTGCCAGGCGAGGAAGCCCTCTATAACTGGATCGGCAGTGTGCTGGACGCCGCCGCCAAGGACCCGACAATCATGCAGACGCTCAAGGCAACCGCTGTCGGGGCTGAGCACGAGATGATTTCGCCGTTCCTGCGGTGGAGCAACAACGGTCGTGCCGCCGGCAATGGTTGGAATTCGCCGGTGAACAATGCCCAATGGGGAACCGACTACCTCAACCGGACCGCCTCCGCCAAGTCGAACATGTACGACAACCGCCCGGAAGAGACGAAATACATCTATACGGACAACGATAGCCAGGGCAAGCAACTCAACGGAAACAACACCTATGCCGTCACCTTTGGCAAGGGCCAGCTGCCACCGGTCAAGGGCTTCTGGTCGCTCACGCTATACAACGACGTCCACCTGTTTCATCCCAACGCGCTAACGCGCAATTCGCTGGGCACGAAGAACAAGAATCTCAAATACAACCCGGACGGGTCGCTGACGCTCTATGCCGGCGCCAGGACGCCCGGCAAGGACAAGGAAAGCAATTGGCTGCCGGCCCCCAGCGGCCCATTCTCGCTCTACATCCGTGCCTATTGGGCCGACAAAGCCATACTCGACGGCACGTGGCAGCCACCGGCCATCGCGACGGTGAAGTGATCAAACGGCAGAGGACGCAACCATGAATCCAAAGAGCTCGATCGTCGCTGCGCTCGTGAGCGCGTTAGTAATGAGCGAATTGGCAACGCAGGCCTGCGCTCAGGAAGCCAGCTTCAATAAACTCGCCGACCTGCCGTTCACGCAAGGCCGACCCACACAGGAGACCGCGCAGATACTACGCGACGAATTGCTTTTTCAACGGGCGACGCAGACGTATCTCTGGGCGCTGCCTTTGATCAACACCCTCGGCATGCAGGTGGGCTCGGAAAAGACATTCGGCGCCGGCTACAACGTCTTGCCGATCTGGAAGCGCAGACTTGATGCCAAGACCCTGGTGACGACCCCCAACTCCGATGTCCTTTACGCGATGAGCTACATCGACTTGGGAAGGGATGGACCGATGGTGATGGAAGCGCCGCCTGAGTTGCAAGGCATCCTGCTGGATGTCTGGCAGCGTCCCATCCCGGTCGATGGTGGCAAGTTCTTCGGTGACGTTGGTCTGTTTGGACCGGATGAGGGAAAGGGCGGCAAGTTTCTCCTCTTGCCACCCGGCTACAAGGGCGAAGTGCCGGAGGGCTATTACGTGTACCGCTCTGCCACAAACAATGTCTTTGTCTTTCTGCGCGGGTTCTATAAAGACCCGAAGAATCTGACGCCGGCGGTTACGCATCTTGAACAGACAAAGATATATCCAATGAACGGCGCGGCCGGGGCGAAACCGATGACATACCCCGATGCCTCCGGCGTCCCGGTCAACATGCTGCCGAGCAGCGACGGCAATGCCTTCGATCAACTCAAGCGGCTTGTGGACAGTGAAGGCGCCAACCTCGCCGGTCCCGATTGGCTCGGCATGCTGGCGGCGATCGGCATCGTCAAGGGGCAACCGTTCAATCCTGATGCGCAAACACGCGAGATCCTCGATCGGGCCGCCAGGACCGGCTACGAAATGAGCCGTGTCGTTGGCTTTTCAGACAAGGTGAGTGGTCTCTCGTTCAGAGTCTATCCAGACCGCCAGTGGCTTAATCCTTTCGCCGACGGTACTCCCGCGAATCCGGGCGGGTCGAAGAATGATAGTTGGGAAAATGTCGCCGGAGCCTATCCGTACCTGGCCCTCGATGCCCGAATCTGGATGTTCACCAACTACTACTCGATAAGCCCGGGAATGATGTCTCAAACCCCAGGCAAGGGTGCCAAATATATGATCAGTTTCACCGACAGCGGGGGCACGCCCTTGTCGGGTGAGACCAGCTATCACCTGAACCTGCCGGCCAACATTCCTGCCGCCTTGTTCTGGTCGGTGACGCTTTACGATGCCGCCAATGCTTCCGGTCTCGACAACGGCCAGCCGTTCCCCTCGCTCGGTTCGCGTGACAAGCCGGTGCAGAACGCCGACGGCAGCACCGACCTCTACCTCGGACCCAAAGTACCCGAAGGCAAGCAAGCCAACTGGCTCGCCACTGTGCCAGGCAAAGGTTATTTCGCCATCATCCGACTCTACGGTCCGAGGGAACCCGCTATCGATAAGAGCTGGAAGCCCGGTGACATCGAGAAGGTGAAGTGACGTTGGCCTGCCGATGTCGGGAAGTAAACATAATGCGGATGAGATCACCAACGAGGGAGGCCTTAAGCAGAGTCCGCTCCTCACTCCGAAAGGGTTAACGGGTCGCGGGTCAAGACATTGGCTGAAAGGTTCATCAATCAGCCAGATGGTCTGCGTGTGGCGATCAGGTGTCAGTACTGAGTCAATCCACGACTTCAAGCATGGATGCCTGGGTGGACTCCTGTGCCGAGGGAGGTCTCATGCTATCCACGCTTGAGTTTGTGTTTCACCCACTATGAAACCGTAGGCTCCTCGCCACGTATCGTGCCCGCCGTGCTGGCGACCACAAGCGCCACGGCACAAGCCAGCAATGCGAATGCCGTGAAAACCCCCATCACATGCAAGCATGGCATGACATGATTCCAGGCTCGAGCCACCCCCAGGAAAGCGGCGAACAGCCAGCCACTCATGGAGAACGCCCCCAAGAGTGCAAGGCGACCGCGGTCGGAGCCCGGTAACAAGACGAAGGGGGCTTTTTGCAACAACGGGAAGCCGACGCGATGCAACAGACCTCCGTTCAGAGTCAGCAGTGCGACAACCGCCACCTTGGCCCAGAGCTTCTGGTTGAGCAAGTACGCAGTACCCTCGAGGAGATACCCCTGAAGGACCAACAGCAGACCACTGCCCCAAAGGGCCAGTAACGCGAGGGTGGCGATTTTCCTGGTTTCTTCCAGATACTCAAGCTTCGCCTGATCCAGCGCTTCCTTGCGCCAACTCCAAAGCTTGTGATCGGCTAGCAATACCCTGCCGAGGGCAATACAGCTGGCGAGCAGATGAACGTACACGAGGAGCATTTTCAGCATTATTTTTTTTGACCTTATTGTATGGACAATGCTCTCCCTGCGTCCTGATTTTGAATATTAATGATACGTATTCCTGCTTGTAACAACAAGTTTCAATACCCTCTAGTCAGCATTTTTTGCGCTTGCCAGTACATGCCGATTGGATCCAGTCGGATATGTGCAGGTACAGGTGTTCGATTCTGAGCGAGAAAGGCCGCTCCTGGCCGCTATTTGTCTGTCACGACTGCTGGATGCGAAGCGCCGCCCGAACTTGTATTAATCAGAGATTGGTCATCAGCTATGCGACCGCGAGAGGTCGACGGGCTCACTGGCATTGCCCCACAAGCCCTCAAGTTTGAAGTGGCTCTTGAGTTTCTGTGCCCACCTCTCATTCCAACATCATCGACTTTTTGAAATCACACCACTCATGTATTGATTTATATCGCGCAGATCCTTAATCCTCCAGGAGAATGGCGATAGCTTTACACCATTCTCTTGCAAAGTTCTTGGGATCAAGTCTCCATTTGGACGAAGTATTATCGATGACACAATAACGCCCGGATAATCATTTAATCGTTTTTTGAAAATGGAGGTTGTAAGGTCAGGTGTTGGGGGATTGCTTTTATTAGCCAGTGGCCCTGTTCCTTTGAGATCTGTTCCGTGGCACATGATACATCTCTGTGAGTAGAGATTTTTCCCGTTAACATTATCCGCGAAGGACAGTGATGTTTGAACTAGCGATAAAATTCCGAGCGTGACGATGAATAATATTTTCATTTTTATGTGGCCTTGTTGTTTAAATCAGATCTGAATCGAGGGCAAACCCCGGAGTTGCCATTGCAACACTCAGTTCATCAGCAATGTGCTCGCGCCCACGAGAGGTCGACTGGCGAAACACACTGATCAGGTTGTCAGCGGGCAGTTGTTGTATTCAGGTGCCAGAGGGCCAACTCGAGCGGGCGGTCATTTTGCTTGTCTGGCAACGTCGAGGCCGGGAAGCCGATGGGGTTGTCGCCAGCGAATGCCTGTAGTTTCAGGCAGATAAAGGGCAGGGCGCCGAGCACTGTTTTCATTGTTTTCATCTTCCTTGATGGGATCAGCGTCGATTGGACGCGATCAGGTGCGCGGGAAAGATATCAGCCATCGTGTCGGCATACACACATTCCCGTTGAATCAACTCGTTTTCCTGGCGCATCCCAGTGACGGCTTTTGACTGTGGAGCAGCCCCTCGCGACAAGCAGAAAGCGGCCAGCAGCAGTCAGTCAGCGCGCTTACAAGAGGAGGGGCGATGCAGCTTCCCATTCAACTGACCTTGCTGCGATACCAGACGGCAGTACGTTCATTATCAGGTTGGGATTTTCGTATTTCGAACTGCCGTGATTCGTGCAGGACATGCCTCCAGCTGCTGCAACCGTAGCGCTTGGGCATCTGCTCTGGATAGGTATCACCAATCCAGCGGATGGCTGCTTCCAGTCGAGTCCAGCCACTTTCGGCAAGCTTGGTTTCCGCTTCACGTAAACAGCTGCATATCCCACTGCCGGGCCAATCGACTGAGCCATCCACCCGGATACCGTCGAACACATCTTCAAATGCTTGGCTCTGCATAAACGAAGCCAGTTTATCTCGTGCCTCACTCATGTGTTTGGCCCAGGATTGCAGATTCAGACAATGCCGATTGATGGTTTCGTAGCTGTCCTCCAGAAAACCATCCGCCGCCTGGCAGCCTGATTCAGTCCAGAGATCGAAACGCTCAATGAAGTGGTGGACCAGTTCATTGCGCAGGTCAACGAGCTCCTTGAGAGCGGCCTTCGTTGCCTCATAGCGCTCGCCTGACATTTCCAACTGGTGTCGATAGCTGAACCAGATCTGGTCACCGGCTTCGGCTTGCGTCTGTGATTCTTCATTTTGGGGCGACTGGGTCAGAAAGCTTTCGGTCAACATCCCCATCAACGTGCCCATGGTTTTTTTCTGGGCACATGCGACCTTCTGCTCACGGATGATAGACAGCCGATCCGCAGGACCGCTCAGCTCGCCATGTGCGACAAGGGCTTTCAGCTGCCGTTCGTATTGTTGCAAGCGCAACAGGCAGCGCCCCAGCTTGCGCTGCACTATAGGTTGAAGGTCAGGTACATCATCCGAGGGCATGTCAGTGACTTCATCCATGATTAACGACTCAGGCATAAGTGGTAGGGCTGGAGCGATTCACTTCAATACGTTTGCCCTGCCAGGAGGGCTTGCAACGCGTAAATCGGATGCTTTCAACCTCGATTCCAAGGTATCGGAAGGTGCTTTCGTACCTGAGGTGCTTGGTTGGGAAATTACACCCTACTTGACCACCCATTTGCATTGCACCTGACCAGTCACTGCCATTGGCAGTGCTTGTTGACAGAAGTGGCGATGCCACAACAGGATGGATGGATTCTTAGGAACCACTATGAAGACTATCCTGCCCACCCCAACCAACGCACTCTTGCACCCGGATCAAGTGCAGTCACTTGTTTCGTTTCTTGAGCACGAACCACATCCGATGATCGTGCTCGATCCGGACTACAACATCCTGGCTGCCAACACCGCCTATCAGCGGCAGTTCGGCAGCGCTGACAAACCCTTTATCGGCCATAAGTGTTATCAGGTTTCACACCATTACGATGTACCTTGTGATCAGGCGGGGGAGAACTGTCCGATGAAAAAGGCGCAGGAAATGCGCGGACCGGATCGTGTTTTGCACATTCACCATACGCCTCGTGGTCCAGAGCATGTCGACGTCGAATTGCGCCCGATTCTAGACGAGCACGGTGTTATTACCGCCTATGTGGAGCGTCTCACACTGGTTCGCGGCGCATCGGCGCGACCCAGCAACGAAGGGTTGGTTGGCCATTCACCAGCCTTTAACCTTGCCCTGTCGGAGCTGCAGCGGGTGGCACCATCAATGCTGCCGGTACTGCTGCTAGGCGAATCCGGCACGGGCAAAGAACTGTTCGCCCGCGCCGTACATGAAACCAGTGAGCGGGCCACTGGACCCTTTGTAGTCGTTGATTGTTCTGGTTTGACCGAAACGTTATTTGAGAGCGAGCTATTCGGCCATGAAAAAGGAGCATTCACCGGTGCCACCGCACGTAAGCCTGGCTTGGTTGAAACGGCCCAAGGCGGCACGTTGTTTCTCGATGAGATTGGCGATGTTCCGCTGGCAATGCAGGTAAAACTCTTGCGCCTGATCGAGTCGGGCACTTATCGCCGTGTCGGCAGTGTTGAGACCCTTCATGCTAACTTCAGGTTAATTGCTGCGACCCACAAACCACTGGAAAAAATGATGGAGAAAGGTGAGTTCAGGCAGGACCTGTACTACCGCATCAGCGCTTTTCCAATTCAGTTACCACCCTTGCGCAACCGAGTTGAAGACATTGGTTTGCTGGTGAACTCATTTCTACAGCGTGCCAGTACCGGCAAGCGCCGGATGACGATAGAAGCTGATGCTCTGATGCAATTGCAGTGTTTTGCCTGGCCGGGCAACATCCGTGAACTACGCAATGTTCTAGAAAGAGCGAGCCTGTTTGCTGACGATGGTGTGATCCGCTCCATACATTTACCTCAGGCATCCGTCGTGATGGCCGCGCAGGCCTCTACTTCCAATCCTTTCGATGGCAGCACGCTGGAACAGGCACTTGCTACTTTTATAGGTACCCGCAGTGAGCTTGCCAAGCACCTGGGTATCAGCGAGCGTACTTTGTACAGACGACTGAAAGTACAAGGTTTGGTCTAGTATCTGGCGCTCACGCTGCACGACTGCCAGTGACTGCCAGTGACTGCCAGTGACTGCCAGTGACTGCCATCCTGGCAGCGTATTAACCTGCCAAGGCATCCCGCGCCTTGGCAGGCTGCTATTTAAGTAGTTGTTATAAAAAGATAAAAACAAGATATCCCCCTCTTGGTATGGCGTGTGCTAAATGCATAATCATGACCACTCCTGACAAACGACTGCGAGGCCACCAACCTCAGCTTCTCGGAATGGTCGAGTGTGTTTGGTAACGCCAAGATCACCGCTGCGTATTTACCCGAACCTAAAAAAATAAAAACAGGTGTCTCTATGCTTCTCGACCATGCGTTGTTAATCGATGCCAGTGGCATGCCGATACGCCAGCACCATAAAAGTTATTCAACCGAATGGGATGAAATCAGCGACTGGTCGAGCCGCGTTTATATGCCCTATCGTGTGTCCCCAAAAGGGCATGCAATCAAGCCCCACGCAACCATGCATTCGTCCAGGATTGGCGAGTTGACGCTGAGTCGTTTTGCCTATGGCGTGGCAGTGTGCGTCGATGATTTTTCGCCAGAAGCCGGGAATGCACTTTTGCTCACGACCATTCGCGGCAATGCCCGGCACTGGGTGCAGCGTTCTGTCACTGAAGATACGGCTGTGGGAGGATCCTTCATCGCCGATTGCAGTCGTGTCGATTACCGGATCGACCTTGACCCGGATCACTTGCAGCTGAATCTGACCATTCCTCATGGGCTTTTGGAGCAGATGGCACAGCAGTGGTTTGGGTTCGTGCCCGATGATCAGTTCTGGAGACACAAGTGCGTCATTGGCGGCGTTGGTTCGAGCTGGCTAAGTCTGCTGGAGTACACGGTTCGTTGTGTGGCGGAGGCACCCGAACACATGGCTAAAGGGCGTATGGGGGCTCACCTGGAGCAAAGTCTTTGCGTTCATCTGCTGCAAGAGTGGGCTGGCCGCGCCGCGCAAGCCGGGTTTGATTTCAGTAGTCCCATGAATCGGATTGCACCCCGTTACGTCAGGGCTGCCGAAGAGTTCATGAGTGCCAATGCCGCGAGCCTGCCGACGATGGCAGAGGTTGCCAGTGCGGTCGGGACCAGTGTGCGGGCATTGAGTGGTGCCTTCTCACGATTTCGCGGTATGACGCCCGGTGCATTCTTGCGCGAGCAGCGATTGCAGGGGGCGCGGCGCGATTTATTGGCGACGGATCCGGAGTCGGGCACGACCGTTTCGTCTGTCGCCTTTCGCTGGGGATATTTGAATCTGGGTGAATTTGCGGGGTGCTATCGCAAGCGTTTCAGCGAGTTACCCTCCCAAACCTTGCGGCGCCGGCTGCGCTAGCGATTTGACGAAGGACAAGGGCACCGAGAGCTGTGTCGAAGCCGCTCTCGGTGCCCAGGAATCCAGTCATTTGCTGCGGATCAGAACACCCACAACAGCCGTAGGTTAACCCGCTGCTTTTCCTTGAAACCGTTGTCGACCGAGACGTCCTGGCCGTAATTGACCAAGGCCTGGAAGGCAGGGGTCAGCCAGTAGGATCCCCCGACACGGAACTTACTGGTGTCGGGTTCATCGTTCTGATCCTGTCCGTCAAGGCGTGTCTCACCACCCCAGAGTTGAGACGCACCGACATGCACCGACAGCTTGGGTGTCACGGCGTACCTCAGGTAGGTCTGGGCTTGCCATTGCGGTTTCTGGCGCAATGTCAGACCTTGACTCGAGAAGTCGTCATTTTTGCCAAACAAGGTCACATCAGCGGTGAGGTCCAGGGACAGTTTTTCAGTCAGACCGGTCACATAACCCGTTTGCAATATCAGCTTCCAACGGTTTTCGCCAAGGTTGAGTGCATCGTTTCGGTCATAGTTACCGGTCGGCACGTACAGGTAGGGAGCAATACCCCAGTAACGGTTTTTTGCCGGGTCATTCACCAGCCACAGGGTAGACGCCAGGATCAGATCACCCACGCCACTGGTTTGTCCCAACGAGTCGTTATCGCGTGTACCTTCCAGGCGACCGAAGGGCAACAGAAACTGCGAATTGACGGTGTAGTCACCCAGTTGTTGGTAATTTGCGACTCGCAGTATGCCGATATCCGAGTCGAGCCCCGCTTTGACCGCAACCTTGTGGCCATCACTGTAAAGCGAGCGCCGCTGCGCATGTTGCAGGTAAAGCAAGCCGATGTTGCTGCCGGCTGGCAGCGCAGCAGCGTATTCGCCGGCATCCACATCGACGGCCTGGGCGTTGCCCGCCAGCATGGCCATCGCAAGGCCGGCACCAAACATTGAAGTGTCAAACGCGCATACCAAGGATCGAACGCGCGCAGGAGTACGTATGGAGAGCTCCATGAGTCACCGTTTTTGTTTTTGTTGGTTTTCAGAGAGGGAACAGTTTTTTGCACCATCGCCTGGAGCCCGTGGCGGGCTCTCATAGGACTTAAGGCGAATCAGCTACTGGCTTGGTGGATCAGATGGCGGTAGGCCGCCGTTTCGAAATCCAGATACGCATTGACCGAAACAGGATCGGCGAATGGCAATATCTGGGTGGCCCAAAAACCACCGATGCCGTTCTTGCGGTCGATCCAATAGTAAAGGTTGGCCAATCCGGCCCACGCCAAAGAGCCCGCAGGTCGGCCGGTGGGGGCGTCTTGTTCGTTGATCATGAAACTCAACGCCCATGACTTGGGCATGCCCGGGAAAAACTCCGCGGTGTTAGAGATGCTTGGAATAACGCCGGGAAGTGCTTTGACTTTCAGATTTTCAAGGCCATTTTTTTCAGCGAAGCGAATCGTTTCCGGTTTCAGGATCCTTCCGTGATCACCCTGCCCATCGTTAAGCCAGGCACGGATAAACAGGCAATAATCCTTCACAGTCGAAAACAGGCCATGACCGCCCATGTGCACTTCGGGCTCCTGCGAAACAATGGAGTCCTCGATTGCCGTCAGCGATCCATCCTCTTCCCGCTGATGCATGCCAGCCCGTCGCTGGAGCATCGACGGGGTCATGGTAAACGCGGTATCGGTCATGCCCAGTGGCTCGAAAATACGCTGTCGCATAACGTCACCCAGACGTTTGCCAGTAATGGCCTCCACCACCAGGCCGGCCCAATCCATACTGGAGCCGTATTCCCACTGTTCGCCGGGCTCAAACAGCAAGGGTGTTTTCAGTGCTGCCAGCGACCCGCCGATGACGCTGGGTTGTCCTTGTTCCTGAACCAGTCTGTTGTAGTTTTCGTTGAAAAACTCATAACCAAAGCCTGCCGTGTGAAGCAGAAGCATTCGGGTTGTAATGTGATTTTTGGGAGCGCGAAGCCGTGGAGTGCCGTCGCTATCAAACCCTTCGAGCACCTTCAGTTCGCCGATCATCGGTACATAGGTCCTGGCAGGCGCATCGAGGTCGAGTCGACCTTCTTCGACCAACTGCAGCACTGCCGTGGCGGTTATCGCTTTCGTCGTGGAATACATGGCGAAAACACTGTCGGTCGTCATTGCACCTGCTTGACCGGACATTCGTTGTCCCGATGCACCCTCGTAGAGCAAACCGTCGCGCCCGGTTATTGCTGCGACTACGCCTGGGACGCGTTGCTGTCCAGCCGTGACGGTATCGAGCAAGTGGTTGAGTGATGATGTAAGACCTGGATTCATTTTTTATTCTCCTTAAACCCAACCTATAGTCCGCTCGGCTAGAGCCTATGGCAGGGCAGTGGTAGGACTGACTGGGCCGACGTCAAGGGATGAGCGTCGGGCCAGTGGAGAGTACGAAAATAGAATCAGAGTGTTTGTCGGCTGCCGGCAGAGGATGTCGGAGTCAGGCACTTATTCAAGTACCGCGCAGATGGGTGCTGTGTAAGCGACTGAGGCCAGATTTGAGTGCTCGCTGGCGGGCGATTTGGTACGCCGCACGGGGCGACTTGGAAGCGGTTACTTACGGGGCGAGGTTTCCACGTCTTGTCGAAGAAGCCCTTGGTCGGGCCATAGAGGTGCAGGATCGCCAAGAAACCCATGTTTCACCGACCTGGATTTTGGGTGGAACACCCATGTGCACGTCAAATCTGCTGCGTGATCTTATTGAGTAAGCTCATGCACTACGGAAGATGCGGCCGGGGCGGCCGATCAGTACGACTCTGCCAAACCGGAACGATCCATCATTCGAACACTGGCAAAGGTCGATTCGTTTCGCGCCTGGTCGAGCGCTGTCAGCGGTTTGGTCAATGACGGCTGTGTAGTCGCAAGCGGTGCCAACTTGCGACTCATTTCAGAGCCGGAACGCTCCTCACTGGGTGGAACACCAAAGTACTCGCGATAGCATTTGGAAAAATGGGGTGTCGACACGAAACCGCATACATACGCCAGCTCAATGATCGACAATGATGTTTGCTTGAGCAGTTGTCGCGCTCGAACAAGACGTAACCTCATGTAGTAGCGTGACGGCGTACAGTGAAGGTATTTCTGAAACAGCCGCTCCAGCTGTCGACGTGACAGGTCAACGTATTCTGCAAGGTTATCGAGGTCGATCGGTTCTTCGAGATTGGCCTCCATCAACGCGACGATCTCTTGCAGTTTGGGCTGATGCGTTCCGAGCATATGTCTGAGTGGAACGCGCTGATGATCCTGTTCGTTGCGTATGCGCTCGTAAACAAACATCTCGGAGATGGCTGCGGATAATTCACGACCATGATCGCGACCGATCAGGTGCAGCATCATGTCCATGGGGGCCGTTCCGCCGGAGCTTGTAAAGCGGTTCTGGTCGAGGGTGAACAGGCTCGCGCTGATGCTGACTCGCGGGAAAGCTTCCTGCATGGCAGCCAGAAATTCCCAATGCACACTGCACTCGTAGCCGTCGAGCAGCCCGGCTTTTGCGAGCGCCCAGCTACCGGTGCACACGCCTCCCAGGCGTCTGGATTGACGCGCCAAGGCTTGCAGCCAGGTAATGTGCTCGCGGGTAATCACGCTCTGGATTCCAATACCGCCGCACACGATTACAGTGTCCGCCACCAATGGATTTTTCCATGAAGCATCCGGAGTGATCTGCACGCCGTCACTGGCCCAGACCGGCTCTCCACCGGGGCTGAACGTATGCCAGCGATACAGTTCTCGCCCCGACAACTGATTGGCCATGCGCAGTGGTTCTACTGCCGACGCCAGGGAAATGAGTGTGAATTTGTCCAGCAGCAGAAAACCGACGGATTGAGTCTTCCCGTCGGACACGGTGGAGTTCGATGACATCGTGGTCATGTCCTCACAAAAAGCGATGACGGCCTGTGACACAGGAGCGGGTAATACCCCCTGTCCTGGCGAAGGGGGTATCAGGTTCGGCGCAACGACCTCGCTGGTTTATCCCGCCGACGTCACGCTTGCAGCCTGCGCGGGGTGACGCGATGTCACCAGGCCGATAAAGGAAATCGCCAGCGCCAGGCCAATGGTCGTGCTCACTTCGGTACGGTGATCAGGGGAGGCCATCATCACCGCCAGCGCCGCGCAGATGAACAGGATCACCAACCAGGTGAGCCAGGGAAACAGCCACATGCGAAAGGTCAGCTCGACGTTCTGCCGACGCAACATCCGGCGCATGCGCAGCTGCGACACTGCAATGGCCAGGTACACCACCAGGGCAATCGCGCCGGAACTGGCCAGCAGGAACTCGAACAACCCGGCGGGCATGAAGTAGCTCCACACGGTGATCGCCGCGCCCAACACGGTGCTGGCGATGACGGCTGCCCGCGGCACGCCTTCGGAGGAGGTCGCCTTCAGCGCCTTCGGCGCATCACCGCGACGGCCCAGCGAGTACAGCATGCGCGAGGCAATGTAGATCGAGGAGTTCATGCAACTGGCCACGGCGATCAGCACCACCACGTCCACCATGAACTTGGCGTGGGGAATGTTCATGATTTCCAGGGCCCGCTGGTAGGAGCCTACCGAAGCCAACAGCGGGTCATTCCAGGGCACCACGGAGATGACCACGAAAATCGACAGCAGGTAAAACACCCCGATGCGCCAGATCACCGAACGGGTGGCCTTGGCAATGTTCTGCGAGGGGTTGTCGGATTCGGCGGCGGCGATGGTGACCGCTTCGGTACCGATGAAACTGAACATGATGGTGATGAAGGCGCCGACTACCGCCGACAGCCCGTTTGGAGCAAACCCGCCGTGCGCGGCCATCAGGCCGCTCAATCCGCTGACTTCCCGATCGGGAACCCAGCCCATCAACACGGCAAAACCTACGCCGATGAAACCGATGATCGCCACGACCTTGGCCATGGCGAACCAGAACTCGAATTCGCCGTACTTGGACACGCTGAACAGGTTGGTCACCACCAGTGCAATGATCGACACCAGGGCGAACAGCCAGGCATCGATCTGGGGAAACCACTGGTTCAATACATGACCGGCGGCCAGCGCTTCGATAGGGATCACCAGCACCCAGAACCACCAGTAGAGCCAACCGACGGTGAAGCCGGCCCAACGGCCGATGGCCTGGTCGGCATAGGTGGAGAAAGAGCCGGTGTCCGGGTTGGCCACTGCCATTTCACCGAGCATGCGCATGACCAGGACGACGAGCAGGCCAGAGAATAGATAGGCCAGCAGGACCGCCGGGCCGGCCGCCGCAATGGCGTGTCCTGAGCCAACGAATAAACCGGCGCCGATAATACCGGCGATTGACAGCATTGTTACGTGACGAGGCTTGAAGCCCTGCGCCAATTGGCCACTCGAATCCTTGGAGCTCGGGCTAATCATTGGTTTTTTTTCTCTGCCGATCGACATTTAAGCGGATGGTTAGGGCAACAGATCATCGTTGCTGCCTTCCGGGCTTCCGGAAAGAAGCACCCTTCAAACGCTGCAGTTCTTATCAAGCCCATCATCGTGACGTGGTCGTTTCGATGAAAAGGTGCGCCACCTTACCCGGCCTGTCCGATGATTCAGTTATCTGATCACGCCACATCCGTGTCTGATATCGACACGGGAAGTCATTGTGTTCGCGATGGAAACCAACGAGTCACTACGCGGCCAAGGGTGATCATCTCGGTTCATTGAGAGTGCTTTTAATCAGGTAGCGAGACTCGTTGCCTATAAGGAATAAATTCACCGCTCCTCAAGAACCTCTATTTGGGTTGACTGACTTCCTCGGGGCGTGAAGCGGCCAGTCATGCCTGGCTATCGTCGGCTAGTAATGGAGGGGGGAAGGGCAATCCAGGTAAATATCAGGTGCGAGGAAAGGTTACAGTGAATGTTGTACCGGTGGTGAGAGTAGAAGTTACAGCCACTTCGCCGCAGTGCGCCTTAACGATCTCCCGAACGATGAACAGACCCAACCCGACACTTCTGAGTTCGGCATTGTCATGACTGCCTCGGATCATCGGCTCGAACAAATCCCCAAGCAACGCCTCAGGTATAGGGGTGCCGAAGTTGTGCACGGTTATAACGAGAACTTGATCTTCAAAGCGTGTGGAAACGGTGACTTCGCTATCGCTGGCACCGTAGGCGACTGCATTGGCGACCAGATTGCCGATGAGCTGATAAAGCCGATCGCTGTCTGCAGAGAAAGCACCTTGCCCATACCGCAGATGGGTCAACGTATGCCCGGGAAAAGCCAGGCACAACTCGTCCAGGCAATCGCCCACCAGTTCGTGTAAATCGACGGGTTTGGGCAGGACCGAGATACCTCGCCCCACCTGAGCCAGGGTGAAATCCAGCAGATCGGCCACCAGGCGCAGCGCACGCTCGGCCGAATGGGTGATGTGGCCAAGTATCTGGACCTGTTTGGCATCCATCTCTCGGCGGCCCAGCAGTTCCGTGGCCATTTTTATGGCCGACAACGGGTTGCGCAGGTCATGACTGACAATCCCGATCAGTTGCTCGGCGAACAGGGCCCTGTCTTCAGCCGCAGCGTACGTGATACGCAACTTGTCCTGGGTCATGTCCTGTACGCGTTGGTCCTTGAGGTGTTTCGCCAAATGCCTTTCGGCAAGCATTCGGGCATTGAGCAGTTCGCGCTCGTACCTTTGGCTATCCGCGGCCTTGAATAGCGTCATTTCATGAAATATGCCAGCAGAATGCTCACAGCTGACGGCGCTAAGCATCATTGGAATGGAGTGTCCGTTGTGGTGAACGAGATCGAACTTCACGTCAGCAACGACGCCCTGAATCTGCATGAGGGGCGCCCAGTACATCTTGTGGAACGTCCTTCCCTCGAGGCTCATCAAGTCCTGGATGTGACGCCCGAGCAGCTCTTTTCGCCGCAAGCCTAACCAGCGGCAGAACGTGAGGTTGACCCGTGCGATCTCGCCATTTTCTGCGGTCAGCAGCAATCCACAGTCAGCTTCGTCGAAGAGAACGTCAGAACCGGGCTGCGAATTTTCATCTTCGGACATTTGTATTCACTGACCAAAGGGGCCGAGATCTGGAAAATTATAGACACGGCTTGCGCAAGGGCCCTCAGAACTTGCCCTTTTCAGACCTCGATGTTTTTTTTGGGGCGTTCACTGGTTTGGAGGTCACCGCCCCTTGTGGGAGCTGGCTTGCCAGCGATGGTCGTTAACGATAACGCGTACCGCTCAACGCATGTCCTGGTCCTGAGATTGATTTGTTGAACTCGGGCTGAAAGCACTCATCTAACCTATGCGTGGGAATATTTCCCGCGAAGTGATACTGACTGGTGTTGAAGGATCATGCGCAAACCGCAGTTGCTCGTTAAAGCTGCAGATTGATGACCGTGTCGGTTGGCTGGCCGCCCAAATGGGCGGCCGGGAACTTACTGGATATTGCGTTCGATACGGACATGACTACGCAACTCCAACCGGAGGTTGGAACATGCAGCTCAATAAATGTTTATTGGCTCTGGCAATTGGCGCAGTCCTGTCGGCATCGACTGTATTGGTGCCCGATTACATCGGCAGTTTCTCCAGCGTGTATGCCAAAGAAGGTGGCAGCGACGGTGGTCAGGGTGGCAGCGGCCAAGGAAAGGGTGGTGATCATGGAGCAGGAGGCGATGGAAAGGGTGGTGATCATGGAGCAGGAGGCGATGGAAAGGGTGGCGATCATGGAGCAGGGGGCGATGGAAAGGGTGGTGATCATGGTGCGGCAGGCGATCATGATGCGGCAGGCGATGATGGTGCAGCAGGCGATCATGATGCGGCAGGCGATGATGGTGTAGCAGGCAATGGCAATGCGCATGACAACGACGCAGACAACGACGCAGACAACGACGCAGACAACGACGCAGACAACAATGGCGCAGACGCTGCCGTGAACGACGCAGATGCAGTCCGGGACGCTGCCAAAGCTGATGCGGATGCAGTCCGGGATTCGGCAATAGCCACTGCAAATGCAACCAGGGACGCCGCCAGAACTCAGGCGGATGCAGCCAGGGACGTAGCAAGAGCTGCTGGCGTAGCGGGCGCGGATGCCACAAGGGATGCTGCCAGGGCCGCTGCGGATGCAGCCAGGGACGCCGGCAAGGCAGGCGCAGATGCAGCCAGAGATGCTGCCAAAGCTGCTGCAGATGCAGCCCGGGACGCCAAAGTTTACGCAATTTGCCAGAGAGTCGAGCAAAGTCCGGCCGAAAGATGCCAGAGAGGCTGGCAAAGTTGAGGCGAAAAACGCCCGAGAGAATGTGGCAGACGCCCGAGACGTCCCGGATATACACGCGCCTGAGGTAAGCAAATAGGCTTGCGTGTTCCGTAATGAACACGGCAGGCCTTCCGATAGAAACCGGCTCGCAAGCTTGAGAGGCGTATCGGCAATGAGTCGCAAGCCCTTAAGCGTCGCGGGGTTTGCAGCTTCTTTCGAAAGCTGTCGCACAGTCCGAAAAACCGACTGCTTTTGGCCGGCGTTTGCCGCCGCGCCGCTTTCTTCCAAGAGCATTCATAAGGGGATGGCAAGAAACGACTCGAGGCGAACATCCTGAAACCTCACTATGGAGCGCCTATCCATAAGCGCTCCTGTCATTCAGCGGTCAAAGCCAGGCTTTGATTTGAGCGCAGACTGCCTGAGTCGAAATGCCATAGCGATCATGCAACGTCGGCAGGGCACCGGCATCGAGGAATGCATCGGGCAATGCGATCTGCCTGAAGGTTGGCGTTACCCCATTGCGCAGCAGCACCCCGGCAACGGCCTCGCCGAGACCGCCAATAATCGAACTGTTCTCTGCTGTGACCACCAGTCGACCTGACTTTCTTGCCTCGGCGAGAATGGTTTGTTCATCCAGTGGTTTGATCGTCGGAACGTGCAGCACGGCAACATCGACGCCGTCCGCTTGCAGTTCTTTGGCCGCTTCCAGTGCACGCATGGTCATCAGGCCGGTGGAGATGATCAACACATCGTTACCGGTGCGCAGGGTCTTGGCCTTGCCGATCTCGAACTTATAGCCGTACTCGTCCAGCACCAGCGGTACATTGCCGCGCAGCAGGCGCATGTACACCGGCCCTTGATGCGCGGCAATGGCGGGTACGGCCTGCTCGATTTCCAGGGCGTCGCAGGGGTCGACGATCATCAGGTTGGGCATGGCCCGGAAGATCGCCAGGTCGTCCGTGGCCTGATGGCTAGGGCCGTAACCGGTGGTGAGGCCGGGCAGGCCGCAGACGATCTTGACGTTGAGGTTTTCCTCGGCGATCGCCATGCAGATGAAGTCATAGGCGCGGCGCGAAGCGAACACAGCGTAAGTGGTGGCGAAAGGTACGAAGCCTTCGCGGGCCATACCGGCGGCCGCACTCATCAGCAGTTGCT
>RCUL01000474.1_pt1 | contig 20668 bp, 15 predicted proteins | sample 2167521 | NCBI WGS metagenome assembly RCUL01 (sample SAMN09932745, study PRJNA488358) | compost metagenome | feature: garden; material: soil; isolation source: compost soil in acetic acid-enriched culture | place: Germany: Experimental Botanical Garden Goettingen | collected 2016-01-27
CGATCCCGGGCTCCGAGGAGATCATCCCGGCGGAAGCCGTGCTGATCGCCTTCGGTTTCCGCCCGAGCCCGGCACCCTGGTTCGAGCAGTTCGATATCAGTATCGACAACCAGGGCCGCGTGGTCGCACCGGCCCAGTCGCAGTTCAAGCACCAGACCAGCAACCCGAAGATCTTCGCCGGCGGCGACATGGTCCGCGGTTCCGACCTGGTGGTGACGGCGATCTTCGAAGGCCGCACGGCCGCCGAAGGCATCCTCGACTACCTGGGCGTCTGAGGCGCCCAGGCGCGACGCGTCATTTCGTCGCGATGGACAAAAGGCACGGCACCCGCCGTGCCTTTTGCATTGGGCTCTGCGAAAATGCCCGCACTTTTTTGCTGGAATCCTGCCATGACCGCCCTGAAGAACGACCGTTTCCTCCGCGCCCTGCTCAAGCAGCCCGTCGATGTCACGCCCGTCTGGATGATGCGCCAGGCCGGTCGCTACCTTCCGGAGTACCGCGCCACTCGCGCCAGGGCCGGCGACTTCGTCAGCCTGATGAAGAACCCCGAACTGGCCTGCGAGGTCACCGTCCAGCCGCTGGACCGCTACCCGCAGCTGGACGCGGCGATCCTCTTCTCCGACATCCTCACCATCCCCGACGCCATGGGCCAGGGCCTGTACTTCGAGACCGGTGAGGGCCCCCGCTTCAAGAAAGTGGTGAGTGGTCTGGCGGACATCGAGGCGCTGCCGATCCCGGACCCCGAGAAAGACCTGGGCTACGTGATGGATGCGGTGCGCAACATCCGCCGAGAGCTGAATGGCCGTGTGCCGCTGATCGGCTTCTCCGGCAGCCCCTGGACACTGGCCACCTACATGGTCGAAGGCGGCTCCAGCCGCGACTTCCGCAAATCCAAGGCGATGCTCTACGACAACCCGCAGGCCATGCATGCCCTGCTGGACAAGCTGGCCCAGTCGGTCACCGCCTACCTCAACGGCCAGATCAGGGCCGGCGCCCAGGCGGTGCAGATCTTCGACTCCTGGGGCGGCAGCCTGTCGGCGGCGGCCTATCAGGAGTTCTCCCTGGCCTACATGAAGAAGATCGTCGACGGCCTGATCCGCGAGCATGACGGGCGCCAGGTGCCGGTGATCCTCTTCACCAAGGGCGGCGGCCTCTGGCTGGAGTCCATGGCCGATACCGGCGCCGAGGCCCTGGGCCTGGACTGGACCTGCGACATCGGCAGCGCCCGCGCCCGCGTCGGCGCCAAGGTGGCGCTGCAGGGCAACATGGACCCCTCGGTACTCTATGCCAACCCTGCGGCCATCCGCGCCGAAGTGGGCCGCATCCTCGCCGCCTACGGCCAGGGTTCGGGCCACGTGTTCAACCTCGGCCACGGCATTACCCCGGAAGTCGACCCGGCCCACGCCGGCGCCTTCTTCGAGGCGGTGCACGAGTTGTCGGCGCAGTATCACCCGTAATACCCGGGGTCGCGAAAGCGACCCTTTTCGTTTCGATCCGGGGCGCCGGTCCCCTCGTCTTATTCATCGCCCTTGTCACGGGCATTGCATAGAATCCGGTACTTATCAGGTTGAGGAGAGGTGTGCGATGCGGCGAGTGGTGTTCAATCAGAAGGGCGGCGTGGGCAAGTCCAGCATCGCCTGCAACCTGGCGGCGGTGAGCGCTTCGCAGGGGTATCGGACCCTGCTGATCGACCTCGATGCCCAGGCCAACTCCACGCATTACCTCACGGGGCTCACCGGCGATGACATTCCCATGGGGATCGCCGACTTCTTCAAGCAGACGCTCTCGGCCACTGCCTTTCGCAAGGGCAAGGTGGATATCTACGAGACTCCCTACGACAACCTGCACGTGGTGACCGCCACGGCGGAGCTGGCTGACCTGCAGCCCAAGCTCGAGGCCAAGCACAAGATCAACAAGCTGCGCAAACTGCTGGACGATCTGGACGAGGAGTACGACCGGATCTACCTGGATACGCCGCCGGCCCTGAACTTCTATACGGTTTCCGCGCTGATCGCCGCCAATCGCTGCCTGATTCCCTTCGACTGCGACAGTTTTTCCCGTAATGCCCTCTACGGCCTGCTGGCCGAGATCGAGGAGCTGAAGGAGGACCACAACGACGGCCTGGAAGTGGAAGGCATAGTGGTCAACCAGTTCCAGCCGCGCGCTACGCTGCCCCAGCAACTGCTGGACGAGCTGCTGGAGGAAGGGCTGCCGGTGCTGCCGGTGAACCTGATGATGTCGGTGAAGATGCGCGAGTCGCACCAGGCCTGCAAACCGCTGATCTACCTGGATCGCAGCCACAAGCTGACCCAGCAGTTCGTGGAGCTGCACGATCTGCTGGAAAGCTGATGGTTCGATGAGCGGAAATGCCCTGTTCGCCCCGGCCTGCCGGGGCAAGTCGTTTATTTGACCAGCAACAGGTCGCAGGGCGGGTTCTGCAGGTAGCGCAGGGCCAGGCTGCCTAGCAGGGCCTGGGAGATCAGGCTGCGGCCATGGCTGCCGAGGGCCAGCAGTTGCGGGTGCTGGGCGGCGATGGCGTCGTCCAGTGCCCTGGGCAGGGCGCCGCGCACCACCTCCAGCCCTACCTCCGGTATCCGGTCGGAGAGGCCCGTCAGTTCGTCTTCCAGCAGCTTGCCAAGCAGCTCCCTCTGGGTCGCCAGGAAGTCGGCCGAGTTGCCGCCCTTCGACAGCAGGCGGTTGCCCAACTCCATGACGTTCAAGGCGTTCAGGCGGGCATCCGCGGGCAGCAGCGCGCAGCCCTTGTGCAGGGCGTCGCAGGCGCAGAGGGAAAAGTCCAGCGCCACGGCCGCCCGCTGGTAGGGCTCGTCCGGCCGCTCGCCGACCACCAGCAGCAGTGGCGCGCCCAGATGGCGGGCGACCCGCTCCAGGGTGGTGCCGATGAACAGCTCCGGGGCGTTGTGATGGTGCCGGCCGATCACCAGCAGGTCCGCTTGGCTGTCGACCATCTCTTCGAGAATCTGCTGGGCCGGGCGACCCTTGCGCAGGAGTAGCTGGCTGTCTGCGGCGCCCAGTTGCGCCAGGCGTTCGCCGAAGTGCTGCTGGGCGGCGTCGCGCAGGCTGTCCTGCACGGCATTGGGCAGGTGGTCTTCGAGCACGTGCAGCAGGGAGAGGCGCGCGCCGTGCTGGCGGGCGAGCTGGACGGCGCGGCGCAGGGCGATGTCCGCCTCGCGGCTGAGGTCATGGGCGACCAGGATGTGCGTGTACATGGTGGGGAGCTCCTCTGGGGCTCCCACTTTGCGGCCTTTCGCCGCGTGGCACCTTGATCCAGGGCAAGGCTGGTCAATGCGCCCGCATCTGGTAAAGCCCGCGGCTCTCGGCCACCACTTCGCCGGCGGCGTCCAGCAACTGCAGCTCCAGACAGTAATCGGACTTGCCGTGGGCTTCGGCCTCCCGCTGGATTCGGGCGATCTCTTCCTCGCCCAGGCGCGCCTCCACCCAGATGTCGCCCTTGGCCGGGCGACGGAAGCGCAGGTTCATTTCCTTGACGACGGGGTAGAAGCGGCGAGCATCGAAACTGGTGAGAAAGAGCACACCGCCGGGCATCTCGGCCAGGGTGAACAGCGCCCCGGCATAAAGGGTGCCGATATGGTTCTGGTTGCCCTCGAACGGCATGCGCAGGCGCACGTGGCCTGCTTCCAGCACTTCAGCCTTGAGGCCGCTGCGTTTGACGAAGGCGATCTGTTCCTCGGTCAACTGGCGGACCAGTTCGATGGGCATGGACATGGCGGGCTCCGGGATGGTGGCCTCCAGAGCCTAGCCGTGCTGTTGTCCTCGGCAATGACCGGGGCGGCCAATGCGGCTGACCGAAACGCTCAAGGTCTGGCTTTTGTAGGAGCGAGCTCTGCTCGCGAAACGTCGCGGCGGGGTTGTTCGCGAGCAGAGCTCGCTCCTACGGGGCGCGCGCGTCAGATGCCCTGGGATGTCAGCCAGGCCAGCAGTTGCGGCAGCGGCAGGGCGCCGCTCTGGCGGGCGATTTCGACGCCGCCCTTGAACAGGATCAGGGTGGGAATGGAGCGGATGTTCAGCTGTCCGGCCAGTTGCCGGTTGGCTTCGCTGTCCAGCTTGCCCAGGCGGCAGCGGCCCTGGAGCTGGGCGGCGGCCTGCTGGTAGGTGGGCGCGAAGGCCTTGCAGGGGCCGCACCAGTCCGCCCAGACATCCACCAGCAGCGGCAGGTCGCCACGCAGTTGCCTGGCGAAGCCGGCCTCGCTCAGGTCGAAGGGTGCGGCGGGCAGCACGGCGGCCTTGCAGTGGCCGCAGCGCGGCGAATCGCCCAGGCGGGCGGCGGGAATACGATTGAGGCCCGCGCACTGCGCGCAGGGGATCATCAGCGGGTCGGTCATCTCGGGACTCCAGTGGCGGACTCCACAGATCTGGAGTCGCGCCGGGCGGATATCAACCCGCAATGACCCTTAGCGCAGGGCGACGAAGATGTTGTAGGAACTGATCAGGGTGATCAGGCAGCCGACGATGATCAGCAGGGTGCGCGACGACAGCTTCTTGCACAGCAGAGCGGCGAAGGGCGCGGCGAACAGGCCGCCGAAGACCAGGCCGGCGACCATCTTCCAGGTGTCCGGCTCGCCGGCCAGGAGGATGAACGAGGTGGCGCTGGAGATGGTCAGGAAGAACTCGGCGAAGTTGACCGAGCCAATGGTGGTGCGCGGATCGCTGCCGGAGCCGATCAGGCTGCTGGTGACCACCGGGCCCCAGCCACCGCCGCCGGCGGCATCGACGAAGCCGCCGAACAGGGCCAGTTTGGCAACGTGGTTGGGCGCTCGGCGCTTGGCCACGTGGCGGTAGGCCTTGCTCAGGATATACAGGCCCATCAGCAGCAGGTAGGCGGAGATGAAAGGCTTGAGTACGGCCCCGTCGAACTGGGTGATCAGCACGGCGCCAAGGACGGCACCGATGATGCCCGGCAGCAGCAGGCGCAGGAACAGGGACTTGTTGACGTTGCCCAGCTTCACATGGGAAATGCCCGACAGACCGGTGGTGAAGACTTCGGCGATGTGCACACTGGCGCTGGCAGCCGCGGGGGTGGCCCCGGCACTGAGCAGGAAGGTGGTGGCCGTGATGCCGTAGGCCATGCCCAGTGCGCCATCGATGACCTGGGCGAAGAAGCCCACCGCCACCGCGCTCCAGAAGCCCTTGCTGGTCAGGGCGTTCTCGATGATATCGAAGCCGTTGCCGCCGCCGTTGTCGAAGAACAGGCGCCAGGCCAGGAAGCTCAGCAGGCCGACCAGGATCATCACCGCAACCCACATCGCGGCTCGCAGGACGGGGTGGTCGTCGGGATGCGAGACGAAATCTTCGACTGGCGGGATCCGCAGTGCTTCGTGTTCGGTGTTGATCGAACTCTGGCTGAGGTCGAGGTTGCGAATCTTCATGCGGGCACGGCGCCTGACAGTGGGTGGTAGAACAGGCTGGAATAAGCAGGCCGCGAAGATAATCCGCTTTGCTTAGAGAGTCTAAGAAGATTTATGCAGGTTTATATTCCATTTAGTGAGTGAAGCTGGCCTCCCGTCCATGGGAAAAGGCTGGCTCTGCTGTATCCCCGGGTTGCCCCGCAACTGTATTCCCGACTTGCGGCCGGCCTGGGCTAGGCTGGGGCTTTCCAATCGGAGGAGAGGTGGTGATGCGGACCTTGGGCGTGCTGGGCGGAATGAGCTGGGAATCCACCGTCACCTACTACCAGTTGCTCAATCGCGGCGTGCGCGAGCGCCTTGGCGGGCTGCATTCGGCGCCCCTGCTGCTGCACTCGGTGGACTTCGCGCAGATCGCCGCGCAGCAGAAGGCCGGCGAGTGGGAAGCCGCCGGGCGGGTGCTGGCCGAAGCCGCGCGCGGCCTGCAGGGCGCCGGTGCGACGGCGCTGCTGCTGGCCACCAACACCATGCACAAGGTGGCCGCGGCCATCGAAAACGCGGTGGAGATTCCGTTGCTGCACATAGGCGATGCCGTTGGCCAGGCGTTGCGGGAGCGGGGCATCGAGCGCGCGGCGCTGCTCGGCACCCGTTTCACCATGCAGGAGGATTTCTACCGCGAGCGCCTGGACCGGAATTTCGGCATCCAGGTGCAGGTGCCTGGGGCCGAGGCCGTCGCGGAGATCGACCGGATCATCTTCCAGGAGCTCTGCGTCGGCCGATTCCTGTCGGACGCCCAGGCCTTCTACCTCGACCAGCTGGCGCTGCTGAAAGCCCAAGGCGCCCAGGCGGCGATCCTCGGTTGCACCGAGATCGGCCTGCTGCTGGAGGGCTGCGACTCGCCGCTGCCGCTGGTGGACAGCGCCGAGCGGCATGTGGCGATGGGGCTGGAGTGGATGCTGGAGGGGGCTAGCCCTGACTTGTAGGAGCCAGCTTGCTGGCGAATGGCGGGGGCCTTCGCCAGCAAGCTGGCTCCAACAGGGATCGTCGATCAGGACGAGCAACTGATCTCCAGGTGCTTGCCCCATTCCGGCGGGCGTTCGGCATAGCCTTCCATGCCAGGTTGTTCGTCGAAGGGGCGGGACAGGACGGCGTGCAGCTGGCGCACTTCGGCGTAGTCGCCCTGTTGGGCGGCTTCGATGGCGCGCTGGGCCAGGTAGTTGCGCAGGATGTATTTGGGGTTCACCGCGTGCATCCGCGTCCGGCGCGCTTCCTGGTCGCTGCCGTCGAGGGCGGCGCGGGCCTGGTAGTCGGTGGCCCAGGCGTCGAAGCCAGCGAGGTCGACGAAGTCTTCCCGCAGCTTGCGCAGCGCCGCCTCCGGCGCTTCTTCCCCGAGGCGGCGGAAGAACTGGCTGTAGTCCACCGCGCTGCCCTGCATCAGTTGCAGCAGGCGCTGTACCAGGGATTCGTCCTCGTCCCGCGCCGAGGTGAAGCCCAGCCGGCGGCGCATCAGGTCCAGGTAGTGGGCCTGGTAGAGCGGCAGGAAGAGGTTGAGGGTTTCCCGCAGGGCTTCGACCTCGACGAAAGGCGTCAGCGCCTGGGCCAGTGCCGCCAGGTTCCAGTGGGCGATGGGCACCTGGTTGCTGAAGCTGTAGCGGCCACCGTCGTCGGAATGGTTGCAGATGTGCTTGGCGTCGAAGTCGTCGAGGAAGGCGTAGGGGCCGTAGTCGAAGGTGATGCCGAGGATGGACATGTTGTCGGTGTTCATCACGCCGTGGCAGAAGCCGTAGGCCTGCCAGAGGGCGATGAGTTCGGCGTTGCGCTCCAGTACTTCGCGGAAGAAGGCCGCCCAGGGCTGTTCCTGCTCCAGGCATTCGGGGAAATGGCATTCGAGGACGTGGCGGCCCAGGGCTTCGAGTTGCTCGTGCTGGCGCGTGTAATAGAAGTACTCGAAGTGGCCGAAGCGTACATGGCTGCGCGCCAGGCGCAGGAGCATGGCGCCGGTCTCGCGGGTTTCCCGGTACACCGGGGAGCTGGAGCCCGTGACACAGAGCGCGCGACTGGTGGGAATGCCGAGGGCGTGCAGGTGTTCGCTGGCGAGGAATTCGCGGATCGAACTGCGCAGCACCGCGCGGCCATCGCCCATGCGCGAGTAGGGCGTCTGTCCGGCGCCCTTGAGGTGCAGGTCCCAGTGCTCGCCGGCGTCATTGAGCACCTCGCCCAGCAACAGGCCGCGGCCGTCGCCCAGGCGTGGGTTGTAGACGCCGAACTGGTGCCCGGAATAGACCATGGCCCGCGGCTCGGCCTCGGACCAGAGCTTGTGCCCGGCGAACAGCTCGGCGAAGACCTGGCTGTCGGCCTCGGCCGGGTCCAGGTCGAGCAGGGCCATGGCCGCGGGGCTCGCCACCACCAGGCGCGGCTCGGCGATGGGTTCGGGCAGCACCTCGGTGGAAAAGGCATCGCCCAGGCGGGCGAAGCGGTTGTCGAACTGCAATTCGTCGAGTGTCTTCATGGGCTCAGCTTGTCATGCCGCCAGGGGGGCTGGAAGGGCAGGGGACATATGGCTCACCGGACCTCCGGCGCCGGCGTCTTTTCCTTGGCCGGAACCGCTTCGACTTCGACCTCGGCAGCAGCCTCGGCGTGCTTCTCGATCCTGCGGCTGAGGGTGACGTTCATCGCCGGAGTCGTGGAGACGTTGATGTCGTGCTCCTGGAACAGCTGGTCGACGCGCCGGTTCAGCTCGTCGGTGGCCAGGCCGCGGTCGCCCAGTTCGCGCACGTAGATCTTCAGCTCGTGCTCCAGGGTGCTGGCGCCGTAGGTCTTCAGCTGTACGCTGGGTGCGGGGTCGCGCAGCACGCGCGTGTTTTCCTGGGTCGCCTGCAGCAGCAGCTTGCGCACCAGTTCGAGGTCGGCGCCGCGGTTGACGTTGTACACCAGCACGATGCGGGTCACGGTGTCGGTCAGGGTCCAGTTGATCAGTTGGCTGGTGAGGAAGGTCTGGTTGGGCACTATCACTTCCTTGCGGTCGCTGTCGGTGATATGCGTGGCGCGGATGCGGATCCGGTTCACCGTGCCGGTCACCGTGCCGATGGTCACCAGGTCGCCGATGCGCACCGGGCGCTCGAACAGCAGGATCAGGCCGGAAATGAAGTTGGCGAAGATCGCCTGCATACCGAAGCCGATACCCACGGACAGGGCTGCCACCAGCCATTGCAGCTTGTCCCAGCTGACCCCGAGGGTGGATAGCGCGGTAACGAAGCCGATGCCGGCGATGGCATAGGACAGCAGGGTGGTGGTGGCGTAGGAGCTGCCCTGGGCCAGGGTCAGCCTTGAGAGCACCAGCACTTCCAGCAGGCCCGGCAGGTTGCGCGCCAGGACGGTGGTGATGGCGGCGATGATCAGCGCGCCGAGCACGTCGAGCAGGCTGATGGGCACCTGGGTGGCGGCATCGCCGGTGCCGCTGGAGTACTGGTAGAGGGTGACCTGGTCGAGGTAGGCGAAGACGCTGATCAGGTCGGCCCAGACCATGTACATGGCGGCGAGGAAGAAGCCGAGCAGGGCGAGGCGGATCAATCGCAGCGATTGGTCGTTGACCTTCTCGATATCGAGGGTCGGTTCCTCCACCACCACTTCTTCGCCCTCGGCATTCTCCTTGGTCTGCGCCTGGCGCTTGGTGAGCACGCGCTGGTACGCCAGCCGCCGCGCCGCCACACCCAGGCCGCGGACGAAGGCGGCTTCGACCAGCAGGAACAGGATCAGCAGGTAGAGGGTGTTGATCAGCCGGTCGGTGAGCTTGAGCGAGGTGTAGTAGTAGCCGAAGCCCACCGCGACGATGAAGGCCAGTGGCAGCAGGGTGAAGCCGACGCCGATCAGCAGGCGGAACGGCGAGGTCTGCTGGCGCATGGGCTCGGCCAGCAGCAGGTTGCTCAGCACCAGGGTCATCAGGGCGTAGCAACTGAGCACGACGATGATGCCGATGATGTCGTCGGCTAGGGCCGCGGGCTGGTGCTCGGCCACGGTGACGATGGCCACCAGGGCCATGACCACGCCGCCGAGGCGGCGGATCTGGCTGCGCAGGAAGGCCACCTGCGGCCGGTCCCAGCGGAAGTGCAGCTCGGCGATGCCGCCGGGGGCGAGTATGCGGTAGAGGGTGTAGAACACCATCCAGGCCTGGGCCATTTCCATCAGCGCGGCGCCCAGGGTGGCGTTCTGGCCGCGGGCGTCGATCTGCAGGGCGAAGCCGCCGAGGGTGAGGAACAGGCTAACCGGCAGCGCCAGCAGCACGGTGAGCAGGAGCGCCAGCGGGGTGTGCAGCTGGCTGTCGCGCTTGAAGTGGCCGACGTCCTGGTTGAGCTCCTTGAGCTTGGCGTGCAGGTAGCGGCGCTTCCACAGCAGGGAGCCGATCACCAGCAGCAGCGGGAGGAACAGCCAGGGCCGGTTCACCAGGCCTTCGCCCAGCTCGCGCACGCCCGCCCCCCAGGGCATTTCGGCCAGTTGGCGTTCCAGCAGGCGCGGGGCGGATTTCAGCCAGTTGTAGTCCAGCGGCTTGTTGCTGGGTATCCAGAACATCTGCTCGTCGAGGGTCGCGCGCAGGGCCTTCGAGGTTTCCTGCAACTGTTTCTGGTTGAGTTGCAGGGTGATGGATTCGTTCAGCAGGGTGTTCAGTTCACGGCTCAGGCGATCGAGCAGTTCGCTGCGGGTGCTGACCAGGTCCATCAGGGTCGCGCGCAGTTCCGGGGTCACCTGCTCCGGGGGCTGCTCGGCCAGCAGGCCGTCGACATAGCCCTGGGGGTTGCTCAACTGGTCGCGCTGCTGGTTCAGCTCGAACTGGTAGAGGCGGATGTCGGCGATTTCGTCGGCCAGGTTGCTGTCCAGGTCCAGCTGGGGCAGCGCCTGCTTCTGCTGGTAGAGGATCTTGGCCAGCAGCAGGCTGCCCTTGAGCACGCTGATCTGCTCTTCCAGGGCCTGGTCGGCCTGGCTGAGGTTGTCCAGTTGCTGGCGGGCCTGCAGGCTCTGCCGGGTCAACTCGTTGAGGCGGTCGGTGGCGCGCAGCAGGTAGTCGGACATTTTCAGGTTGATGGCGCTTTCCTTCGCCAGCAGGCTGTCCGGCGTGGCCTTGCCGGCTTCGCGGGAGAGCTCCGCGACGGTCTGCTCCGAGCTTTCCCGGCGCATCTCGTTGATCAGCGACTGCAGGTCCAGGGTTTCCTGCTCCAGGCGGCGAATGCGCTCCACCAGCAGGTCGCGGCGGGCATTGCCGAGGTCCTGCAGCAGGCTGTTGCCGGCCAGTTCCTCGCGGCGCAGTTCGGTCTGGGCGGCGAGGGAGGCCTGTTCGGCGCCAAGCAGGGTGCGCTGCTCTTCGCTGATGGGCTTGCCGGCGTCCTTGCCGGTCTTGAGGATGTTGTTGATCTGCTGGCTGCGCGTCTGGTTGCTGCTGATCTCGGCCTGGGCCCGCTCCGGGCGGGTCTGCGACGTGATGATCAGGCTGTTGGCGTCGGCCAGGGCCTTCTGCAGGTTGGCCAGCTCATTGCTGCGCTGCTCCAGCAACTGCTCCAGCTTGGGCAGCTCGGACTTGCCATTGCGCTCCTTGACCGACGTTGGCTGTATGCCCTTGAGCCGCGTCAGCTCGTGCTGGGCCTCAGTGATCAGCTTCGGTGCATCGTTCAGCTGGCGTTTGAGGTTGGTGAGCTCCTGCTGGCTTTCCTCCTGGCTGGCGAGGAAGGACCTGGTCTGCTCCTCGATGGATGGCTTGGCCGGGGCTTCGCCCTCGGCGGCCTTGTCGGCGGCGGGCGCCGCGGCCGGCTTGGGGGCACCGACCGGAGGCGCGGCATGCAGGTAGGCGGGCGACAGGCAGAGGCCAAGCAGGGTGGCAACGAAAAAGGTACGCAAGGAAGCAATCATCGCGATCGGGCAGCTCGGGTTTCAAATGCGGCTAATGATATGCCAGGGCGGCGGTTACGGGGCTGCCCGGCACGAGCGGTTGTGATCTCGGTTCGCGCAAGGGCGAACCCTGGGTTCCATGGCGGGGGCCTGCAGTTTCCGGGATGACCCGGAGAGGGCCGCCCCAGACGCTTTCCCCTAGAGGAACAGCCCCGGGCGGCCATGACCTTCGGGGAATTTGACGCCCACTTTGCGCACCTTGTTCCCTTCCATCAGAGCAACGGTCCAGGTCAGGCCATTCCATTCCACCTGGTCGCCCACCACCGGCTCGCCGCCGATTTCGTGCGCGATGAAGCGGCCCAGGGCCTGATGGCCGTCCTGGTCGCCGAGCTTGAGGCCGTAGAGCGAAGCCACCGCCGATAGCTGGGCATCGCCCTCCAGCACGAAGTCGCCGAAGAAGCGCAGGTCCAGCCCGCGCTGCGGCGCCTGGCTGAACAGCTTGCCGAGGGCCGGCAGGTCATGTTCGTGGCCGACCACGCAGAGGATATCGCCGGCTTCCAGGGTGGTACTGCCCGAGGGGTGCAGCAGTTCCTTGCCACGGAACAGCGCGGCGATGCGGGTGCCGTCGGGCATCTTCAGCTCGCGCAGGGCGGCGCCAATGCACCATTTCTCGGCGCCCAGGCGGTAGACGAACAGCTCCCACTCGCTGGTGGGATGCACTTCCAGGCCGCTGCGGGAGATGGGCGCCGGCTCCGGCGGCACGGTCACCCGCAGCAGCTTGGCGGCCCAGGGCAGGCTGGTGCCTTGCAGCACCAGCGAGACCAGTACGATGAAGAAGGCCAGGTTGAAGAACAGCTGGGCGTTGGGCAGCCCGGCCATCAACGGGAACACCGCGAGAATGATCGGGACCGCCCCGCGCAGGCCGACCCAGGCGATAAAGGCCTTTTCCCGGCCATGGAAGGCGCGGAACGGCGCCAGGCCCACCAGCACCGAGAGCGGGCGGGCGAAGACGATCATCCACAGCGCCAGGCCCAGGGCCGGAATGGCGATGGGCAGCAGGTCATGGGGCGTGACCAGCAGGCCGAGCACCAGGAACATGCCGATCTGCGCCAGCCAGGCCATGCCGTCGAGCATGTGCAGGATGCTGTGGCGCGAACGGATCGGCCGGTTGCCCAGCACCAGGCCGCACAGGTAGACGGCGAGGATGCCACTGCCGTGCAGGGTGTTGGTCAGGGCGAAGACCAGCAGGCCGCCGCTGACCACCAGCAGGGGATAGAGGCCGTTGGGCAGGTTGACCCGGTTGATCATCTGCAGCAGCAGCCAGCCGCCGGAGAGGCCGAGCACGGAGCCGATGCCGAATTCCCTGAGGAAGTGGGTGAAGAAACTGAGGCTGATCTCGGTCTGCCCCTTGGCCAGCATGTCGATCAGGGTGACGGTGAGGAACACCGCCATCGGGTCGTTGCTGCCGGATTCGATTTCCAGGGTGGCGGTGACCCGTTCGTTGAGCCCCTTGCCGCCGAGCAGTGAAAACACCGCCGCGGCGTCGGTGGAGCCGACGATGGCGCCGATCAGCAGGCCCTGCATGAGGTCGAGGTCGAACAGCCAGGCGGCGGCCACGCCGGTCAGCCCGGTGGTGATCAGCACGCCGACCGTGGCCAGGGACAGTGCTGGCCACAAGGCCACGCGGAAGCTGGAAACCCGTGTGCGCAGGCCGCCGTCGAGCAGGATCACGGCCAGCGCCAGGTTGCCCACCAGGTAGGCCAGCGGATAGTTGTTGAAGGTGATGTGGCCGATGCCGTCGACGCCGGCGACCATGCCGACGACGAGAATGATGACCAGGATCGGGATGCCGAGGCGTGACGAGAACGAGCTCACCAGAATGCTTGCACCGACCAGCAGTGCGCCGATCAGGAACAGGCTATTGATGGCTGCTGCGTCCACGTATTGAAACTCCTGGCGTGATGTCTGGGTGAAACGGGGAGGGGTGCATGCAGTGTGCATGCCAGCCGGATTCTAACCTGCGAACCGCAACGGGCCGCAAGCGCTGATCGGCACAAAATTCAAGGAATTTCCACCGTCTGTTGGACGTTGGTGCAAGGAAGGTGGGGCGGGTTTCGAGCAGAGCCGGGCGCTTCGCGAAATCCGCTGCCCGGGCTGGTCGTGTGCATAAAAAAGCCCCGCATGTGCGCGGGGCGTGAAGAACCCTGAAAGGGTCAGAACCAGTTGTCGTGCATTCCCAGGCAGGTGTCGTCGCGGGCTTCGAGCAGGGCCAGGTCGTGGTGGCAGCCGGGCACTTCCCAGGTGAGGAAGTAGCGGGCGGCCTGCAGCTTGCCCTTGTAGAAGTCGAGGTCCGCCGGGTTGCCGCGGGCCAGGCCTTCCTCGGCACGGATGGCCTGTTCCAGCCAGCGCCAGCCGATTACCGCGTGGCCGAACACCTTGAGGTACAGCGCGGAGTTGGCCAGGGCCTGGTTGACCCTGCCCTGCATCAGGTCGCCCAACAGGCCCAGGGTGACGCTGGAGAGGCGGGTCATCAGCTGTTCCAGGGGCTGGCGCAGGGCGGTCAGCGACTCGTGTTCGGCAGCGCGCTGGCAGCATTCGTTGATCAGGCGGGTCAGTTGCTTGAGGCCTGCGCCCTTGTTCTGCGCCAGCTTGCGCCCCAGCAGGTCGAGGGACTGGATGCCGTGGGTGCCTTCATGGATGGGGTTCAGGCGGTTGTCGCGGTAGTACTGCTCCACCGGGTATTCGCGGGTGTAGCCGTGGCCGCCGAGGATCTGGATGGCCAGTTCGTTGGCCTTGAGGCAGAACTCCGAGGGCCAGGACTTGACGATGGGGGTGAGCAGGTCGAGCAGTTCATGGGCCTGTTGGCGCTCGTCCTCGGTGGCCAGCGTCTGGGTGTCGTCGAACAGCCGCGCCGCGTACAGGCCGAGGTCGAAGGCGCCTTCCACATAGGCCTTCTGGGTCAGCAGCATACGGCGCACGTCGGCGTGCTGGATGATCGAGACCTGGGGGGAGGTCGGGTCCTTGCCGTCGGGCAGGCGGCCCTGGGGACGCTCGCGGGCGTACTCCAGCGAATAGAGGTAGCCGGCGTAGCCGAGCATCACCGCGCCCATGCCGACGCCGATACGCGCCTCGTTCATCATCTGGAACATGTAGGACAGGCCGGCGTGGGGCTTGCCTACCAGATAGCCGACACAATCGCCGTTATCGCCGAAGTTCAGCGCCGTGGAGGTGGTGCCGCGATAGCCCATCTTGTGGAACAGACCGGCCAGGATCACGTCGTTGCGCTTGCCCGGCGAGCCGTCTTCGTTGACCAGGAACTTGGGCACGATGAACAGCGAGATGCCCTTCACCCCGGCCGGCGCGTCCGGCAGTTTGGCCAGCACCATGTGCACGATGTTTTCCGACAGCGGGTGATCGCCGCCGGAGATGAAGATCTTGTTGCCGCGGATGCGGTAGCTGCCGTCGCCGGCGGGCTCGGCGCGGGTGCGGATGTCCGACAGGGACGAACCGGCATGGGGTTCGGTCAGCGCCATGGTGCCGAAGAAGCGGCCTTCGATCATCGGCTGCAGGAAGCGCTGCTTCTGCTCCTCGCTGCCGAAGCTCTCGATCAGGTTGGCCGCGCCCATGGTCAGGAAGGGGTAGGCCGAACTGCCGACGTTGGCCGCCTGGAAGTGGGCGAAGCAGGCCTGGGACAGCAAGGTCGGCAGCTGCATGCCGCCCTGCTCGAAGCTGCGGGTGGCATTGAGGAAGCCGGCTTCGAGGAAGGCGTCGACGGCAGGCTTCACTTCCGGGATCAGCGTCGCGGCGCCGTCCACGTATTCCGGCTCGTGTTCGTCGCCCTTGCGGTTGTGCGGGGCGAAGAACTTCTCGGCGATGCTGCGGGCGGTGCCCAGGGCGGCGTCGAAGGTTTCGCGGTTGTGCTCGGCGAAACGCTCGCGCTGGGTCAGGGCTTCGGCGTCCAGCACTTCGTAGAGTTCGAAGGCCAGGTTGCGGGAACTGAGCAGGGTCTCGGACATGGTGGCTCTCCGGTGGAATCAGCCGAGTCTAGATCGGTGAATGTAGGGCGCCTAGCAACATCCACGAGCGTGATAAAGGGGGTGAAGCCGCGGTGGGGCGCCGGCTGGTAAACTGCGCGTCCTGCGAGGACCAACCATGAACTACCGCCATGCCTTCCACGCCGGCAACCATGCCGACGTGCTCAAACATTTCACCCTGGCCCGCCTGATCGCCCTGCTGTCACGCAAGGAGGCGCCCTTCGCCTACCTGGACAGCCATGCCGGCGTCGGCCTCTACGACCTGCTGGGCGAGCAGGCCAGCCGCACCGACGAATGGCGCGAGGGTATCGGCCGCCTCTGGGACCTGCCGGACCTGCCCGCGCCCATGGCCGATTACCTGCGGGTGATCCATGAGCTGAACCCGGATGGCCGCCTGCGCTACTACCCCGGCTCGCCAGAGCTGGCGCGGCGCCTGACGCGCCCCCAGGACCGACTGCAACTTAACGAGAAGCACCCGGAAGACGGCCAGCTGCTGAGGGACAACATGGCCGGCGACCGCCGCGTTGCCGTGCACCTGGGCGAAGGCTGGCACTTGCCGCGGGCGCTGCTGCCGGTCGCGGAAAAACGCGCGCTGATGCTGATCGACCCGCCCTTCGAGAAAGCCGACGAGCTGGAACGCTGCGTCACCGCGCTGCAGGAGGCCATAGGCCGGATGCGCCAGACGGTGGTAGCCATCTGGTACCCGATCAAGGACCAGCGCCAGCTCAAGCGCTTCTACCAGGGGTTGGAAAAGTCCGGCGCACCCAAGCTGTTGCGCGTCGAGCTGCGGGTGCATGCGGCGGACAATGCTCTCGGTCTGAACGGCTCTGGGCTGGCCATCGCCAACCCGCCGTGGGGCATTGAGGAAGAGTTGCGCCAGGTCCTGCCCTGGCTGGCCGAACGCCTGGCGCAGAGCCAGGGCGGCTGGCAGCTGGATTGGTTGGTAGGGGAAAGCTAGAGGCCGCAAGCCGCAAGCTACAAGCTAAAGCCCCAGTCACTGCGCCACTTGCAGCTTGCCGCTCCCGGCCGTCAGGCCGGCAGGCACACCCCGGTGCCGCCCAGGCCGCAGTAGCCGCCGGGGTTCTTCGCCAGGTACTGCTGGTGGTAGGCCTCGGCGTAATAGAAGGCAGGCGCTTCACGGATCTCGGTGGTGATGGCGCCGAAGCCGGCCTTTTCCAGTTCGTCCTGGAAGCGCTGTTGGCTGGCGCGGGCAGCGGACAGTTGGGCTTCGTCGTAGCAGTAGATGGCCGAACGGTACTGGGTGCCGATGTCGTTGCCCTGGCGCATGCCCTGGGTGGGGTTGTGCGCTTCCCAGAACACCCGCAGAAGCTCTTCGAAGCTGGTCTGCTGCGGATCGAACACCACCAGCACCACTTCGCTGTGTCCGGTCAGGCCGGAGCAGACTTCGTCATAGGTGGGATTCGGCGTGAAGCCGCCGGCATAGCCCACGGCGGTAGTCCAGACGCCCGGCTGCTGCCAGAAACGCCGTTCGGCGCCCCAGAAGCAGCCCAGGCCGAACTGCGCGACCTGCAGGCCCGCAGGGAAGGGGGCCTGCAGCGGGCGGCCGTTGACGTAGTGGCTGTCGGGCACCGGCATCGGGGTTTCGCGGCCGGGCAGGGCCTGGCCGGCGCCGGGTAGTTCGAGCTTGTGGGCGAGTATTTGCGAACGCAGGACCATCAGCCTTCTCCTGGTTGGTGGCGGGAAGAGCCGATGTTACCTCGACTTGGCGGGCCGATGATAAATCCGCTGGCCGGACTCAGGTCCCCTTGCGGCAGGGATAGCGGCCGAGATTCTCGAACAGGTGCTTGCCGGAGATCGGCTTGTCGAACAGGTAGCCCTGGCCCACATCGCAGTGCTGGCGGCGCAGGAAGCCCAGTTGGGCGGCGGTCTCTATCCCCTCGGCGACCACTTTCAGCTTGAGCTTGTGGGCCATGGCGATCACCGCCGAGGTGATTTCCTTGTCGTCCTGGTTCTCGGGGATGTCCTTGATGAAGCTGCGATCGATCTTGATCACGTCGATGGGGAATTTCTTCAGGTAGCTCAGCGACGAGTAGCCGGTGCCGAAGTCGTCCATGGCCAGGGTCAGGCCCAGGCTCTTCAGGTCGTTGAGCTGGTGCCGGGTGTCTTCGGTGGCCTCCAGCAGCAGGCCTTCGGTGAGCTCCAGTTCCAGCTGCGCAGGCGGCAGCTGCTCCTCGTGCAGGATGGCGGCGATGGAGCCCACCAGGTCGGGGTCGCTGAACTGCTTGGGCGACAGGTTGATCGCCACCTGCAGTTCGCCGAGCCCGGCCGCGCCGAGGCGCTTGCTCATGCGGCAGGCTTCGCGGATCACCCACTTGCCGATGGGAATGATCATCCCGGTCTCTTCCGCCACGCTGATGAACTGGTCCGGGCTGATCATGCCTTTTTCCGGGTGGTGCCAGCGCAGCAGCGCCTCCATGCCCAGCAACTGGCCGCTCTTCAGGCAGAGCTTGGGCTGGTAGAAGACTTCCAGCTCGTTCTGCGCCAGGGCGCGGCGCAGGTTGTTCTCGACGAACAGCTTGTAGCTGGCCTCGGCGTTCAGCGCCTCGGTGAACAGCTGCAGCTGGTGCTTGCCGTTGGCCTTGGCCTTGTGCAGCGCGAGACCCGCGTGCTTCATCAGGGTCTGCGGGTCGCGCCCATGCTGAGGCGCGCAGGCCAGGCCGAGGGAGCCGGTGACGCTGATCAGCTGGTTGTCGACGAACAGCGGCTTGTCCAGGGTCTGCAGGACCTGGGCGGCGATGCGCCGGCCGCTTTCCAGGTCGGCGCCGTCGAGCAGCACGGCGAACTCGTTGCTGGCGAAGCGCGCCAGGACGCCATTGGGGCTCAGGCTGTTGCGCAGGCGCCGGGCCAGGCTGACCAGCAGCTTGTCGCCGGTCTGGTGGCCGAGGCTGTCGTTGATCCGCTTGAAGTTGTCGATATCCACCAGCAGCAGGCAGAGCGGTGTGTCGCGGTCGCTGTGGAAACGCTCTTCCAGGGTGCGGATGAAGTAGGGGCGGTTGCCCAGGCCCGTGAGGTTGTCGGTGTAGGCCAGCTTCTCGATGCGCTGCTGGGCCAGCTTGCTCTGGGTGACATCCTCGTAGATGCCGATGTAGTGGGTGAGCCCGCCGTCCTCGCCGAAGACCTTGGAGATCGATAGCTGGCCCCAGTAAGGCTCCAGGTTCTTGCGCCGGCTGCGGAACTCGCCCTGCCAGCTGTTGCAGGTGGCCAGGCCCGAGCCCGTGTCAAAGAGCAGCTCGCTGAGGTTTTCCAGCGCCGGCAGGTCCGACAGGCGGCGGCCGTGCACTTCGTCGGCGCTGTACTGGGTGATCGCGGTGAAGCTCGGGTTGACGTATTCCACCAGGCCGTCGCGGTCCACCAGCAGGAAGGCGCTGGCGCTCTGCTCCACGGCGCGCTGGAACAGGTGCAGGGCGCTGGTGGCGTGGCGCCGCTGCTGGTTCACCAGCACCTGGGCGAACTGGTCGGCCAGCTCGCCGGCGAAGGCGATCTCGTCCGTCTGCCAGACCCGTGGCGCGCCGGTGTGCTCCAGGCAGAGCACGCCCACCACCTCGCCGCCGATGCGGATGCTGGCGTCGAGCATGGCGGTGATGCCCTGGGGCTTGAGGTAGCTGCGGGTCAGCTCGCTGGTGCGCGGGTCGCGCTGGGCATTGTGGGCATCGATGGCCCGCCCGCTGTGCAGCGCTTCGAGGTAACGCGGGTACTGGGCCATGTCCATATCCCGCGGGTGTTCGTGGTGGTCCTGGTCGCGGCGGAACAGGCTGACGGCCACCAGTTGGCTGCCCTCGAGCATCCAGATGCCGGTGCGGGCCACGTCGTAGGCTTCGCAGGCGGCCTGGGTGATGAGCTGGGCGGCTTCGCCGGCCGGATCGCTGGAGGTATAGCGATGGCGCGCCAGGCGCACGATCAGGCTCTGCTGGGCGCGGGAGCGGATCAGGTGCTGCAGGTGGTCTTCCTGGGAGCGCTGGTAGAGCTCGAGGGAGTTGCGCAGGCGACTGTTCTGGGCTTCCAGGTCGAGGTTCTTCTGCTTTTCCCTGGGCTCCGGCGCTTCGCCGGCCACCATCAGGTAGCCGCGCAACAGTTGGCGCCCGTGTTGCTGGAATGGCTCGCCGACCTCCAGCAGGCGCAATGGCCCATTGGGGGTGTGCAGGGTGTAATGGATGGCGTAGTGCGGCCTTTCGCCCAGCTGCAGCTGCACCTCGTCATGCAACCGGTAGCGGCTTTCCGGCTCCATCAGGCTGGCGTAGGGGGAGTCGATGAGGGCGCAAAGCTCGCTAGCCGGCACGCCGAGCCGGCGCTCGCAGGCCGGATCGAGGAAGAGCAGTGCCCAGCTGGCTTCGTTGAGCCGCTCGAAACGCATCAGGCCCAGCCGCGAGGGGACGGGCAACTGCGTCACTATCTCGGCCACCGTACGGCTGGCGGCATCGGGATGGCTCTTCATCGGGTGCTGGGTTTCCACTTCTCTGGCCGGGAGAGGGTCCGGCCAACTTCTTCAAGGCACCGGGCAAGGGTGCATCATGATGATGGCACTGGCAAGCACGCCGCATGGGCCGTTTCGCGAGGCGGTTCTCAGCCCGGACAGGGGGAAGGGCTGGGCGTCGGGCGGCAAGCAAGCCTGCGGAACGAAGGGGCGGACGTTGGCGACAGGCAAAAAAAACCCCGCCTCAGGGGCGGGGTTGAGGTACGAGCGTGGCGTGCTCGCGAATAGCAAGGGTTACAGCAGCATGGTGCGGATATCCGCCAGCACGTCGCCGAGACGCTTGGTGAAGCGCGCGGCGGCGGCGCCGTTGATCACGCGGTGGTCGTAGGAGAGCGACAGCGGCAGCATCAGGCGCGGCTGGAAAGCCTTGCCGTCCCATACCGGCTGCATCGCGGCCTTGGACACACCGAGGATCGCCACTTCGGGCGCGTTGACGATCGGCGTGAAGCCGGTGCCGCCAATGTGGCCGAGGCTGGAGATGGTGAAGCAGGCGCCTTGCATGTCGTCCGCCGAGAGCTTCTTGGTCCGGGCTTTTTCAGCCAGGGCGGCGGCTTCGGCAGCCAGTTGCAGCAGGCTCTTCTGGTCGACGTTCTTGATCACCGGTACCAGCAGGCCGTCCGGGGTGTCCACGGCGAAGCCGATGTGCACGTACTTCTTGCGGATCAGCGCCTTGCCGCTGGGGGCCAGGGAGCTGTTGAAGTCCGGCAGTTCCTTGAGCAGGTAGGCGCAGGCCTTGAGCAGCAGCGGCAGGACGGTCAGCTTGACGCCGGCCTTCTCCGCCACGGCCTTCTGGGCCACGCGGAAGGCTTCCAGCTCGGTGATGTCGGCCGCATCGAACTGGGTCACGTGCGGGACGTTGAGCCAGCTGCGATGCAGGTTGGCGGCGC
>RCUL01000477.1_pt1 | contig 20551 bp, 21 predicted proteins | sample 2167521 | NCBI WGS metagenome assembly RCUL01 (sample SAMN09932745, study PRJNA488358) | compost metagenome | feature: garden; material: soil; isolation source: compost soil in acetic acid-enriched culture | place: Germany: Experimental Botanical Garden Goettingen | collected 2016-01-27
GCTGGCTCCGGTGACAAGAATTGGGCTGTTCATGGTGGGGGCGGTCAACTTTTACTGGTTCGCTTGGATAACCCCCAGCATACCCGAACTAGGCGGGATTGCGCGCGCCCTGAGGCCCCGGGCGGGTTGGGCTGGCGTTCAGCCAGTTGGCCAGCAGGCGGGTCGACAGCGGAATGAAGAAATACACCATCAGCGGCGTCAGGCCCAGGGTGCTGAGGAGGATGCGCGGCACCAGGTCCAGCGCGCCCAGCCAGTGGCCGAACAGCAGATTGAACAGCAGCGACACCGGAAAGAACGCCAGCCAGATCGCCACCGCCTGCTTCCAGCGCGGCGGGCGCTGCACCGGGTTACTGCCGAACCAGCCTTCCAGGCCGCTGACCCGCTGTTCCAACGGCTCGGCGAACAGGCCATTGCCACGGTCCAGCCAGGCCTTGCGTGAGGCCGAGTGCTCCCAGGCGTGCATGGTCTGTTCGTTGGTGAAGCGGAAGATGATCTGGAACTCATCGCCTTGCGGGGGCGGGGCGAGCACGCCTGAGCCCAGGTAGCCGGGAAAGTCGGTGGCCAGCTGTTCGCCTTCGTGCAGCCAGGCCATCAGGTCCTGGTAGCGACCATCGGCGACGCGGCGGGTAACCATCAGGGTTACGGGTGGGGTAGACATGGTATATCTCCTGGCAACTGGGCGTGGCGGGTAGGCCTACCGCTTGAACGCCGCCCGGGGTGGTGGGCGGCATTCGCTTCTTTGCAAGAATCGATGCAAGAATCGGGCGCGGATTATTCCTTAAATAAGCTGACCCGTCAGTGCTGGCGGTCGCCAACCTGAGAGAAATGCCAATGGTAGTGCTCGCGGCAGGCGGAGTAGAATGCCCGTTGGCCCACAAACTCGCGGTTTCCCGGCAATGATCGAACCTGACCAGCCTTCATTGAGTACGCCTGAGCTCGACCACGAAGAACTGTTCCCGATCCGCGAAGTCTCCCGCATGACCGGCATCAACCCGGTTACCCTGCGGGCCTGGGAGCGCCGTTATGGGCTGATTCAGCCCACGCGCACCGAAAGTGGGCACCGTTTGTACTCGCAAGCGGATATCGACGAGGTGCGCAGCATCCTCGGCTGGATCGAGCGCGGTGTCGCAGTCAGCAAAGTGGGACGCATCCTCGCCAAAAGCCAGAACCTCAAGGTCGAAAACCAGCCGCAGCGCAGCGACGAATCACAGGCCGACTTCATTCAGTGGCAAGCGCAGTTGCGCCAATCGGTCAGGGCATTTGATGAGCGTCGCCTGGAGCAGGTCTATGGCCAGGTATTCAGCAGTTATCCACAGCTGGTGGCATTCCAGGACATCCTTATGCCGGTCTGGCAGGAGCTGCGCAGCACCCACGAAGCCTTCGGCCAGGCCAGTGAATGGCTGTTCCTCGACAGTTTCCTGCGTGGACGGGTGTTGCAGCGTTTGCAACTGGCGCGCGAGCAGCAAGAAGTGCGCGTGGTGCTGGCAGCGATCCCCGGCCAGTGCCGCGAGCTGGAGTTGCTGGTGGCGGCGCTGTTGCTCGGCACCAGTGAAATCGCCATCAGCGTGCTCGGCCTTGGCCAGCCCCTGGAAGAGTTGAGCCTGGTCTGCGAGCGCATGACGCCCCATGCCTTGGTGCTGTTTTCCAACCATCCACCGGCCAGTGACTTGCCCAAGCGCCTGGCGCGCCTGGCGCTGGCCCTGGAATGCCCGTTATTGCTGGCGGGGGAGGCAGCGGACCTGGCTCAGGATAGCCTGATGGGTTCGCAAGTCGCGTGCCTGGGCAGTGAAGGTCGGTTGATGCGTCGGCGACTGCAGCAATACCTGGCCGGTCACCTGGATTCTTGAGGGTGCAGCTCGGGGTGGGTGCGGCGGTGGGCCTGGAGGATGTATTCGCGTAAGCGCTCGATTTCTGCCGGCAGGCTCTGGCCCAGGTTGTAGGCGGCCAGATGTTCGCCGGTGCGCCGTTGCAGGGTGCCGTGCAGGGCAATGGGGGCATCGCCGTCGGGGCTGAACCAGAGATCGAAGTGCCTGGGCGGTTCGGGTTGCTCGCGCACTTCCAGCAGCACACCCTTGAACGAAATTTCCCTGACCCACAAACCGGTGCTCAAGCCCAGTTCGTCCTCCAGGGCAACCGGTTGCTCAAGCGTCAGGCGCCAGGGTCGGACCACGGCGCCTTCTTCATAGATGTTCGGTGCACCCAGTTGCAGGTGCAGGGCATGGAACTCGTCTTCGACCAGTTGCAGCGGGAAGGTCATCTGCTGGTTGTTGAACTGTGCCTGCAGGGTCACCTGCTCGTCGGCGATCAGCCGGGTCAGCAGGTTCTTGATTTCGCTGCCGCCATTGACCAGCAGGCGCGACGCCGGTTCAGCCGGGATGGGCTGAGGCGCGTGCTGCATGGAGCGGATGAAGTCCAGTTCATCCTGGGTCAGAAGGGCATCTGCTTGCATGGTCGAACTCGAAGTTACAATCGTGAATGCGTTTCTTCAGCGTCATGGACAACCAAACGGCGCGTTTGTTAAGACCGTTGGTCGGCTTCCAGGGCAGCGATGCGCGCTTGGGCCTCGGCCAGTTGGCGCTCAAGCGCGATCACCCGCAGTTCGGCTTCGACCTGGCGGCTGACATCCTTCTGGATGCCGATGAAGTATTTGCGCCTGTCGGCTTCGTTGAGTACTGGGGTAATCGACAGTTCGTTCCAGAACGCGCTGCCGTCCTTGCGGTAGTTGCGCAGGATTTCCCGGCTTGGCAGGCCATCCTTGATCGCCTGGCGAATCAGTGCGCGGGCGTCCTGGTCGCGATCATCGTTCTGCAGGAAACGGCAGTCGCGGTAGAGGATGTCGTTGGCGTCGTAGCCGGTCAGGCGCTCGAAGGCCGGATTCACGTAGATCAGGATAGTGTCGTCATCGCCTTCCTGTTCAGCCACCACGATCCCGTCGTTGGAGGCGTCAATCATGCGCTGCAGCAGTGTGGCATTGATCATCTTGTTAGGTCCGCAAGGGCTGTAGATCGGGCATGCTGGCTGATTCTAGTAGATTGACCGTCGCTGTACAGCGGCAGATTAAGGCCTTTTGCCAGTGCCGGATGCTAGTATCCTACGTTTTTACTCAGTTTCGGAAACCTCTATGAAAGTCGCCATCCTTTCCGGTTCGGTATACGGCACCGCCGAAGAAGTCGCCCGGCATGCCGAGAAGTTGCTCAAACAAGCAGGTTTCGAGGCCTGGCACGCTAACCGGGCGACCTTGCAGGACATTCAGGGTTTTGCCCCCCAGGCATTTCTGGCCGTAACCTCGACCACCGGCATGGGTGAGCTGCCGGACAACATCATGCCGCTGTTCAGTGCAATCCGTGACGTGCTGCCCGCCGAGTGGCGCGGACTCAAAGGCGCGGTGATCGGCCTGGGCGACTCCTGCTACGGCGACACCTTCTGCGGCGGCGGTGAGCAACTGCGTGAACTGTTCGCCGAGATGGGCCTGGTGGAAGTGCTGCCGATGCTGCGCCTGGATGCCAGCGAAACCGTTACTCCGGAAACCGACGCAGAGCCCTGGATTGCCGAGCTGGTGGAAAAACTGCGCGGCTGATCACTGCGGCTGTGGCTGCTCGCGCAGCAGCTGCAGCCAGGCCTGGGCGGCACGCGATAGGTAGGCGCCCTGGCGCCAGATAAAGGCAATGTCCCAGCGCAGGTCCGTCGGTTGGCTCAATGCCAGACGCACCACCCCAGGCCGCTCCAGGCCTCGGGCAACCACACTCGGTAACAGCACCACCCCTTGGCCTGCCGCCACCAGTGCGGCGAGAAAGTCGGCCTGGCCGCTGCGCCCACCTTCCCTGGGCGTGAAGCCCGACTGCTGGCAAGCACTGAGCAAACGGTCATTGAGCACGAAACTGCGCTGATAGAGCAGGAACGGTGTATCGGCCAGTTGTGCCAGGCTGACCCGGCCGGCGGCCGCCAACGGGTGATCGGTGGGCAACAGGGCGTCGAGGGGCTCGTTGCAGAACGGCTGGTAGGCGAAGACCGGGTCGCTGGGCGTCAGGCTGCCGCCCAGTTCCAGTTCGCCGCTGAGCACTGCTTGCTCGACACTGCGGCTACCGCCTTCGAACAGTTGAATGCTGATGTTCGGATAGCGCCGCCGGTATTCGGCGAACAACCGGGCGAACAGCGCGTCACTGCCCAGTAACGGCAAGCCCAGGCGCAATTCGCCGCGGGCCAGCTGGCTGAGATCATCCAGTTCGCTGAGCAGCTCCTGGCGCAGGCGTAGCATGGCTTCACCGCGCTCAAGGACGATTTTGCCAGCGGCGGTCAGGTGCAGTTGCGAACCCTGACGCTCCAACAGCGGCACCCCCAGGTCCTGTTCCAGTTGGGCGACCTGCTTGCTCACTGCGGACTGGCTGATGTGCAAGGTCAGCGCGGCCTGGGTAAAGCCGCCGCGGTGCACCACTTCGAGAAAGCTGCGTAGCTGTTTGAATTCCATTGCCTGAATTCCAATTTGGAATAGTTGGCAGTCTAACAATTCGCTTTTGGCGTGGGGAGCGGGCTTTTAAAATGAAGGCCTGAGAGGATCCCTGCGATGAAACCCCCTGCGTTTAACCGATTTGTCCGCCTGCTCGCCGAGCTTGCGGTGTTGCTTGCTCTTTACAAGGTTGGTGGCGTATTGGCCGCCTGGTTGGCCTGGCCGATTCCGGGCGGGGTGATCGGCCTGGCGCTGCTGTTGCTGCTGTTTGCCGTTGGCGTGCTCAAGCCGGCCATGTTGCAACTGGGGGCCGGGGTGCTGATGGCCGAGATGCTGCTGTTCTTCATTCCGGCGCTGATGAGCCTGCTCGATTACGGCAGCCTGCTGCGCGATGAAGGCTGGCGGATCTTGCTGGTGATTGGTGTCAGTACCTTGCTGGTGATGGTGGTGACGGCGGTGACGGTGGAGTGGATCTGCCGCTGGAGGTTGCGTCATGACGCTTGAGCCGATGCCGCTGTTCTGGCTGGCCCTGACCCTGCTGGCTTATCTGGGCAGTCGCTGGTTGTACCGGCGCACCGCGCGCTACCTGCTGTCACCGTTGATTCTGGTACCGGCTGTGCTGCTGGCGATTGCCGTGCCCCTGCATACCGCCTATGCCGAATATGCGCGCAACACCCACTGGCTGATGTCGGTGCTGGGCCCGGTCACCGTGGCCTTTGCCGTGCCGATCTGGCAACAGCGCGCCTTGCTCGCCCGCCACTGGCCGGCCCTGACCCTGGGCATGCTGGTCGGCAGTGCGGCATCGATCGGCAGTTCCTGGGGCCTGGCGCACCTGTTGGCGCTGGACAGCTCGGTCAGCCTGTCGCTGGTGCCGCGCTCGATCACCACGCCCTTTGCCATGCCGCTGGCCAAGGACCTGGGCGGCGTGCCGGAGTTGACCGCGGTGTTCGTGATGTTTACCGGGGTGCTGGGGGCGATGTTCGGTGGCGTGCTGCTCAAGTACCTGCCGCTGCGCACGCCATTGGCCCGTGGCGCGCTGTTTGGCGTCGGCGCGCATGGGGCGGGCGTCAGCCGCGCTCATGAGGTGGGGGGCGAGGAGGGGTCGGTGGCCGGCCTGGTCATGGTCCTGACCGGCCTGCTCAACCTCTTCGCCGCGCCCTTGCTGACTTTGCTGTTGTGATTCACCTCGCTATTTTGCTTGCTGACTCCCAAGGTCAATAAGCTGGCTGCGAACGCAACTCTCGGGCGGGCCTGCCTGACTAGACTGTCGATCAGTAGAGCACACGAATGTGCCGAGGTGATTGCAATGATCGCAGCCGATGCCTTGCCCAACACGACTACCTACAACCTACCGGGACCACTGTGATGCCTTTGGCCGAAATTCCATTGTGCGTCTGGCGGACCCGGGGCCTGAATTTCTCGTTCCGTGGCCAGACCATCCGCTACTGGACCGCAGGGCAGGGCGAACCGCTACTGCTCATTCATGGCTTTCCCACCGCCAGCTGGGACTGGCATTACCTGTGGACACCCCTGGCCCAGCGTTTTCGGGTGATTGCCTGTGACATGCTCGGCTTTGGCGACTCGGCCAAACCGCTGCACCATGATTACAGCCTGCTGGAGCAGGCCGACCTGCAGCAGGCATTGCTCGCGCATCTTCAGGTCGAGCAGCCGGTGCATCTGCTCGGGCATGATTATGGCGGCAGCGTCGCCCAGGAGTTGCTCGCCCGCCACCACGAGGGCCGCGCGCAGATCGCCAGTTGCGTGTTCCTCAATGGTGGTCTGTTCCCCGAGCGTCATCGGCCGCTGCTGATCCAGAAGCTGTTGCTCAGCCGCCTGGGCTGGCTGGTCGGGCGCTCGTTCGGGCGCGATGATCTGGTGCGTAACGTCACCCAGATCTACGGGCCCTGCACCCATCCCAGCGAAAGCGCGCTGGACGACTACTGGAGCCTGATTGCCTCCAACCGCGGCACGCGCATCCTGCACAAGCTGATCACTTACCTGCCCGAGCGGGTCGCCCACCGCGAGCGCTGGGTCGGTGCATTGCAGGCCGACGGGGTGCCGCTGCGGCTGATCAACGGCGCGGTCGACCCGATTTCCGGTATCCATATGCTCGAACGCTATCAGGAGCTGGTGCCCGATGCCAACACCGTGATGCTCCAGGGCATTGGCCACTATCCGCATACTGAAGCACCGGTACAGGTGCTGCGCCATTACCTGGCGTTTCGTGAGCAACCCCTGGTGAATGTGCCGCAGAGAGTCGCCTGGTCCTGAGCGACCCGGTGTGCGCAATCATCGCCCGGCCTTATCGCCTGCCATTCAGCGCCTGCCCGCTTGATTGTGTGCCAGCCAGTGCTGGCTGACACTCGGGCATCCCTCTCTTTTGTTCTGCTGGAGAAACGAGCATGACGATTCGCTTGGACGATAAAGTGGTGATTGTCACCGGCGCTGGCGGCGGCCTGGGCCGCGCCCATGCCCTGCTGTTTGCCCGGCATGGTGCCCGGGTGGTGGTCAACGATCTGGGTGGTTCGACCCATGGCGAAGGCGCCAGCGCCTCGGCCGCCGACCGGGTAGTGGCGCAGATCCGCGAAGAGGGTGGTACGGCAGTGGCCAACCATGACTCGGTCACCGACGGTCAGCGCATTGTCGAACAGGCCCTGGACAGCTTCGGCCGGGTCGATGTAGTGATCAACAACGCCGGCATCCTGCGCGACAAGACCTTCCACAAGATGGAGGACAGTGACTGGGAGCAGGTCTATCAGGTTCACCTTGAAGGTGCCTACAAAGTCACCCGCGCCGCCTGGCCACACCTGCGCGAGCAGAACTGGGGGCGGGTGATTTTCACCGCCTCGACCTCGGGCATCTATGGCAACTTCGGCCAGGCCAACTATGGCGCGGCCAAGCTTGGCCTGTATGGCCTGACCCGCACCCTGGCCATTGAAGGACGCAAGAATGGCATCCTGGTCAACGCCATTGCCCCCACCGGCGGCACGCGCATGACCGAAGGACTGATTCCACCGCAGGTCTTCGAACAGCTCAAGCCGGAACTGGTCAGCCCGCTGGTGGTGTACCTGGGCAGTGACGACTGTCAGGACAGTGGCGGCCTGTATGAAGTGGGCGGCGGCTGGGTCGGCAAGGTGCGCTGGGAACGCAGCTTGGGTGTCGGCTTTGACCCGCGCGAGGGCTTTTCACCCGACGATATTGCGGCGAACTGGCAGCAGATCGGCAACTTCGACAACGCTGTGCACCCGCAAGACAGCCTGCAAGCCTTGCAGCAGATGATGGCCAATCTGCAGAAGTATCCACAGGGCTGAACCTGCCCCAAGGTTGTGGTCGCCAGTTGAAGTTGCCTATGCTGGGCGGCCCCCCTTGCTGCAGGAGCACAGAGGATGTACGAATCCAGAACGGACCCGGTCATTTCTTCCCGTCAGTTCAGTTATCGCATGATGCGTCACGGCCTGGCAGCCTGCCTGATGTTGATCGGCTCGATCCTCTTCGGTGTGCTCGGCCATCTGTACTTCGAGCCAGACGTGCCCTGGCACGATGCGGTGTTCAACGCCACTTTGCTGCTGGGCGGAGTCGGGCCGGTGATCCTGCCCGAGAGTATCGGCGGCAAGCTGTTCTTTGCCGGCTACGGCTTGTACGTCGGGCTGGTATTTGTTGCCACCATCGGTCTGATCCTGGCGCCTGTTGCCCATCGATTGTTACACCGATTTCACTTTGACGACGCCGATGACGATTGAGTTGCGGGCATAAAAAAGGCCGCTGCAGTGCAGCGGCCAAGTAAGACGCAGATCAAGGAGCTTCAAAATCAACGTCGGTGAACCTGGGCCAAGCTTCATCAGGCGGAGTGTGCGCGCCGGTTGATGGAATCGGGCTGACTGCTTCGATCTGCGTCAGCACCGTCTTGGTGCAACCAGAATAGGTGCCTGGCGGTAGCGGAAAAATAGGTGTTTCTGACATTCACTGTTACAGCACTGGTAACAGTGAAGCCACAAGACAGTAACCCGTTATTTCATTGATGACTGTGAGCATGTGTAAACAAGTCTGCTTGGGGTTTGTCCATTCCGAGGTATCAATAGGCTGTTGCTGGTTTTAGCCGTAGGACACTTCTCTCGGGTTGCTGAGCAAGCCACTTTGGAGCTTTTCGTCAGTATCAATAGGGAACGGTTGCGCTGAAATTCTGCTGTCGGTGAACCAGTCAATTTGTCGCGATATGACTATCACCGAATAAAGAGATCAGCACATGGATTTGTCCCGTTTTTTCGATGCACCAGGATTTAGCTTCGACGACAACAGCCTGGAGACAATTCTGCTGGAACTCAGCAGTACCACCTTTCAGATCAAGAACCAGCTCGAGTCGCTGCCCTCCCTGACGGATGCAGCTTTCGATGAGTTCTGGAAGCAGGCGCGCAAGCCTGGTACCAACCCGCTGAGCCTGTTCATACAGGTGACGAAACTGTTTTTTCTCGACCTGCGTTTCGTGGCTTTGCGCCAACCAGGACAGCAGTCGGCACTCGCCGCCCTGGAAGAGCAGATCTTTGATCCAGACGAGCATGTCCGTCTCTTGGCGCTGAGCATTGGGGGCGAAGCGCTGACGTTGCCTTTGGTGTTTGTCATCGGCGAGTCGTTCGAAGCGTCATCTTCGAGCAAACTCTGGCTTTACAGCCTGCAGGAGGGCTTGCAGGAGCAGGGCAGTACACGGCGATTCATCGACCGCATGACGCTGCGCCTGAGCAAGCCGGCTGCCGAAGATCCCCTGGTCCAACCGTTGCCGCATGGAATTAGGCAGCGTCTTGCGCAAGGCCAAGCGCCGCGATTGACCTTGGTGCCGTTGAGCGATATTCCGTTTCGAAGCCAGGTCGACGATATCCGCCAAGCCTTGCGCGAGGTGCCAGTACAAGACCTGTTGCAACAACGCCTGGCAACCAGGCTCAGGCAGCACCGTCACGCCCAGCTGCCTGAATGGTTACGCTTTCTCGAAGGTGAAGAGCGTACGGCCTACGAGTTACGCGAACGAGCTGTTGCCGTGTGCCAGCAACGGGTCGATGAACACCTGCAAGGCATGGCCAGTGCGCAGGACTATGCCGCTGAGCAGATAGCCGATTACCTGACGCAAGCCATGGGGCTTGACGTTGATGTCCGGCGACTGCGGGTGGGGGTCAGGCATGTGTTGGATATCGTGGGTGAAGTGCTGTGCGGTGAGCGCGAGATGACGCTGGTGCAATGGGTAATTTCCGGTGGTTATCACGGCCGCGAACTGCAAGCGCAGATCATTGACAGCGAGCTGGCCGTACAACTGACACCGGGCTTTATCCAGGCCATGATCGATCAACTGGATATCCGTTTGAGTTACCGGGAAGCGCTGCAAGCCGTGTACTTTGACGGCCCTGGCCCGCAACTGATGAGTGAAGTGGTCAATGCGCGGCTGGCTCTGAGTGCCCTGGCAGCGCGTTACCAGGGGCTCGACGGGAGGGCCTTCGACGCCCTCGAAGCGGCTCGTAACCACCAAGGGGCCCTGAGCGAGCTTGGCATCGAAGTCGGTGGCGTGATCCTCGATCCCTTCCAGTTGGCGTTCAGGGATGTGTTTTACCTGAGCTATGGCCAGAGTGATGATCAGCGCTTCCTGCTTTACGCCCCAGGCGCGCCGGGAGGCGATCTTCGGGTGTTGCGCAATGCACGGCAGCTCAGCCTGGAAATCGCCCGGTGGGCGCTGACGGATCAGGGGCAAGCCTACTTGCTTGGCCAACTGTCGGTCGACGCGCGGCCGCAGTTCACTCAGCTACTCAAGCAGGCGCAGAGACTGCCTGGTTATTGGTCGCGACAAACCGTTACGCTGGAGCGCTGGCCTGACGCCGGTTGGCAGGAGTTGCTGTCGGAAATTGCCTTTATGAAGGTCAATGGGGTGCTGGAGCAGCTGCAGTTCGCCACGCCCCAGTGGTACATCGATGCGCCGCTGTTCCAGCGTCAGCAACTGAGCAACATCGATGCGTCACTTACCCTGGTACAGAACGCCTACCAGCAGATTAACAACATCGAGCCCTTTGCCGATTACGCCCATCGCCTGGTCAAAGAAAGGATCAACACATTTGCCGGCGCGCCTGGGCCTGAGGTCGATCCTGATACCGTGCTGGTCGAGCTCGAGCCTGGTAACGTCGCAAGCCTTACCCGCACGGTCATCAGTGGATACGACAGCAGTTTCAATTTCGCCGACTTCGCAATAATCACTTCAACCGTTGGCCAGGACCTGTCACGCCTGGATCGTCGTTTTCTCGACGGCTACATTCGTTCGGCCAGGCTGGGGGAGCGCTACATCCAGACGATTCGCAGTCGCTTGCTCGATGCGACTGACCCGCACTACAGGCGCCGTCGCCTGCTGCACCGCGAGCTATTGCGCTTGCAGATGCGCCGCGCCTGGCTGAGCGAAACCATGGCGGGGCGACTGACGGCTGTGCGCAGCCGGTGGCTGGAGAATGCTGTCGATGAATTACTCGATCTTGAGCCTGCGGTTGTTGGTGGTGATCGGACTTCACACAAGAACGGGGTGTTCCAATTCGCGCTGAGTGGCCGACGGGTCGAGGGTGTGTATCTGTTCAGGAATGTGGTGCAAGGCGTGGTAGAGGATCTTGTCTACACGCCGGAGGCCCCTGATGGCCTGTTCTTTCGAGCGCCGCAGGCACTGGCCCGGCAATGGGACGATCCTGCCCTGCAGGACTATTTTTACCTGCGGGTCAGTATTCGCGATCAGCCTATTGTCGGCGCCCTGATCGAGCGCTTCCAGCGGGCAGGGGATGGCGAGGCGATTATCCTGGCGGCGATCAGTGACTATAAGCGCATTACCGACCTGGCCCGTGAGTTCGACGTAATGGTCGAGCGCATCGTTGCCGATGTGGACGAAGACACCACCAGTGTGGCGCAAAGGATCTCCGGTTTGTTGTTCGAGGTTGCGATCGGGGTAGTGGCAATACTCTCGGTTCCGTTTCCACCGGCAAGCCTAGCCCTCAGCGTGGTCATGACCCTGCGCGCGTTTGGACAGGGCGTCATCGCTTACCTGGATGGAGATCGGGCGGCAGCCACGAAGTTCTTTCTGACAGCGGGGGTTGGCCTTGTTTCCTTGTCAGGTATCAGCGGGCGGCTGGCGAAACTCGTGTCGGGCCTTTCAAAAGGACCGAGTTCACCCACCGTTCGGTTGTTGAAACAACTGTTCAGTGACTTGCGCCCGGTGGGGGCGAAATCGATTTACAGTGTGAATCGGGCGCTGGAGGAAGAACTCAAACAGTTCCTGGAAATCCTCGAACACAAGAGCATGCACATGGCTATCCCGGTCTAGCCTTCGTGCCCCATGCGCCAGCTGATCATCTTCGCCGTAGCCAGCAACTGCCCGGCTGCGGGCCCCTGCTCATCGGCATGGAAGATCGAGGTCGGGCCGACCACGGTCAGCACGGCGGCGATCTTGCCCACGGCGTTGAACACGGGAGCCGAAAGGGCATCGACCCCCGGCATCAGCAGACCATGGACATGATGCAGGCCGCGTTGGCGGATGGTTGCGAACAAGGCCTCGTAATCGTCGGCGCTGTGACCTGACGCGGCCAGTTCCTGCTCGCGCAGCTCGATGGTTTCGCGCTCGGGCAGGTAGGCGCCGAATACCAGCCCGGTCGAAGAGGTGAGTAAAGGCAACACCGAGCCGATCTGAGTGACCACGGTGACTGCCCGCACCGCCGGCTCGATATTGACCACGGTGGCGCCCTGGTTGCCCCACACGGCGATGAAGCAGCTTTCGTTGAGCTCATCGCGCAGTAGCGACAGCGGCAGCGCCGCCTCTTTCAATACGTCCATCCCGCCCAACGCTGCCAGCCCTACGCGCAGGGCTTCGCGGCCCAGGCCGTAGTGGTTGGTGGCCGGGTTCTGTTCGGCAAAACCGCTGGCAATCAAGGCCTGCAGGTAACGGTGGACCTTGCTCGCCGGCATGTCGACATGCTCGGCCAGGCGCGACAGTGAGGTAGACGGCGACAATTGGGCCAGGGCTTTAAGGATGTCGGTACCGACCTCGGCCGAGCGGACCTTCTGTTTGCCGGAGCTGTCGGCGGGGGAGCTGGCTTTGGCCATGATGGAGTCGATCCGGGGAGTTCAATGGGCGTCTTTATAGCTTGACGGTCTTCACCAATCAAATTACGTTATGCGTAATGTAATTACGATAAAAATAACGCAGAAGCGCTGCCACCCCCTTCAAGGCCCGCAGCCAACTGCCATTGACCGGCCTGCACTGGGCCCGGAGGCTCGATGAACCTCGATAACACCCCTGTCCTCGGCTACCAGAGCGGTTTCGGTAACGAATTCGCCAGCGAAGCCTTGCCTGGCGCCCTGCCGGTCGGGCAGAACTCGCCGCAAAAAGCCCCGTACGGCCTGTATGCCGAACTGTTTTCCGGCACCGCCTTCACCATGGCCCGCAGCGAGTTGCGCCGCACCTGGTTGTACCGCATTCGCCCTTCGGCCCTGCACCCGCGCTTCGAGCGCCTGGAGCGCCAGCTGGCCGGTGGCCCGCTGGGCCCGGTGACGCCCAATCGCCTGCGCTGGAGCCCACAGCCGATCCCAAGCGAAGCGACCGACTTCATTGACGGCTGGGTGGCCATGGCGGCCAACTCGGCGGGTGAAAAACCGGCGGGTATCAGCATCTATACCTATTGCGCCAATCGCTCCATGGAGCGGGTGTTCTTCAACGCCGATGGCGAACTGCTGCTGGTGCCCGAGCAGGGTCGCCTGCGCATCGTCACCGAATTGGGCGTGCTGGAAGTCGAGCCGCTGGAAATCGCCGTGCTGCCCCGTGGCCTGAAGTTTCGTGTCGAACTGCTCGATGCCCAGGCCCGCGGCTATCTGGCCGAGAACCACGGTGCGCCGCTGCGCATCCCGGACCTGGGGCCGATCGGCAGCAACGGCCTGGCCAACCCGCGCGACTTCCTCGCGCCGGTGGCCCATTACGAAGAAATCGATGGCCCGGTGCAGTTGGTGCAGAAATTCCTCGGTGAACTGTGGGGCTGCCAGCTCAACCATTCGCCACTGGACGTGGTCGCCTGGCACGGCAACAACGTGCCGTACAAATATGACCTGCGCCGCTTCAACACCATCGGCACGGTCAGCTTCGACCACCCGGACCCATCGATCTTCACCGTGCTGACCTCGCCGACCAGCGTGCCGGGCATGGCCAACCTCGACTTCGTGATTTTCCCGCCGCGCTGGATGGTGGCCGAGAACACCTTCCGTCCGCCGTGGTTCCACCGCAACCTGATGAACGAGTTCATGGGCCTGATCAAGGGCGAGTACGACGCCAAGGCCGAAGGCTTCCTGCCCGGCGGCGCCTCGCTGCACAGCTGCATGAGCGCCCATGGCCCGGATGCCGAGACCTGCAGCAAGGCCATTGCCGTCGAGCTGGCACCGAACAAGATCGACAACACCATGGCCTTCATGTTCGAGACCAGCCAGGTGCTGCGCCCGAGCCGTCATGCGCTCGAATGCCCGCAATTGCAGGCCGACTACGATAGTTGCTGGGCCTCGTTGCCGAGCACCTTTACCCCGAATCGGAGATAACCCATGAATCAGTCCGCCCTTGCCCGCAGTTGGGTAGAACACGCCAACAGCCACGGCGACTTCCCGCTGCAGAACCTGCCCCTGGGTATCTTCAGCCGCAAGGACCAGGCGCCGCGCTGTGGCGTGGCCATCGGTGATGCCATTCTCGACCTTGAAGCCGTGCTGGCTGCCGGCCTGTTCGACGGCCAGGCCCGCGCTGCGGTCGAAGCCACCCGTGGTGGTGCGCTGAACGCTTTCTTCGCCCTCGGCCGTACCGCCCGTGTAGCCCTGCGCGAACGCCTGCTGGAGCTGCTCGGCGAGCACAGCGAACACCAGGCCGCACTCAAGCCGCTGCTGTATCCGGCCAGCGAGTGCCAGCTGCACCTGCCCGCACGCATTGGCGACTACACCGACTTCTATGTCGGCATCGAACACGCCAAGAATGTCGGTAAGCTGTTCCGCCCCGACAACCCGCTGCTGCCCAACTATAAATACGTGCCGATCGGCTACCACGGCCGTGCCTCGACCATTCGTCCGTCCGGTACCGATGTGCGCCGGCCAAAAGGCCAGACCCTGCCCGCCGGCCAGAACGAACCGAGCTTCGGCCCGTGCGCGCGCCTGGATTACGAACTGGAGCTGGGCATCTGGATCGGCCAGGGCAACGACATGGGCGATTCGATTCCGGTGGCCGAAGCGGCTGAGCACATTGCCGGCTTCTGCCTGCTCAACGACTGGTCGGCGCGCGATATCCAGGCCTGGGAGTACCAGCCGCTTGGCCCGTTCCTGTCCAAGAGCTTCATTTCGACCATCTCCCCATGGGTGGTTACCGCCGAAGCCCTGGAACCGTTTCGCTGTGCCCAGCCGGCGCGTCCGGAAGGCGACCCGCAGCCGCTGTCGTACCTGCTCGACAAGCGCGACCAGGCCAACGGCGCCTTCGATATTGAGCTGGAAGTGCTGCTGCTGACCGAGCGCATGCGCGAGCAGAACCTGCCCGCGCATCGCCTGACCCTGAGCAACACCCTGAGCATGTACTGGACCGTGGCGCAGATGGTTGCCCACCACAGCGTCAACGGTTGCCAGCTGCAGTCGGGCGACCTGTTCGGCTCCGGCACCTTGTCTGGTGCCCAGCCTGGCCAGTTCGGCAGCCTGCTGGAAATCACCCAGGGTGGCAAGGAGCCGGTCGAACTGGCGTCTGGCGAGGTGCGCAAGTTCCTCGAAGACGGCGACGAGATCATCCTGCGTGCGCGTTGCAAGCGCGATGGCGTGGCCTCGATCGGCTTCGGCGAATGCCGCGGCAAGATCCTTCCGGCACGCTGAGAGGGCAGGGCCATGGAACTCTTTACCTACTACCGCTCGACCTCCTCCTACCGGGTGCGGATTGCCCTGGCGCTCAAGCAGCTGGAGGTCCGGCAGTTGCCGGTCAACCTGCTCAAGGGCGAACAGCGCGAAGAACACTTCATGGCCCTCAACCCGCAAGGGCGGGTGCCGGCGCTGAAGATCGACTCGGGTGAAGTGCTGGTGCAGTCGCCGGCGATCATCGAATACCTGGAAGAGGTTTATCCACAGCCAGCGCTGCTGCCACAGGACCCGGTTCGCCGGGCCCAGGCCCGTGGCGTCGCGGCACTGATCGGGTGCGATATCCATCCGCTGCACAACGTCAGCGTGCTCAATCAGCTGCGTGGGCTGGGCCATGACGACGTCCAGGTCAACCAGTGGATCGGCCACTGGATCAGCCAGGGCCTGGCCGCTGTCGAGCAGTTGATCGGTGATGAAGGCTTCTGCTTTGGCGACGAGCCGGGGCTGGCCGATGTCTACCTGATCCCGCAACTGTATGCAGCCGAGCGTTTCAATATCGACTTGAGTGGCTTCCCGCGCATTCGCCGGGTCGCTGCCCTGGCCGAGGCGCATTCGGCGTTTGCCCAGGCTCACCCGTCGAGGCAGCCCGACACCCCATAAACCACGCTGCCCGCACCTGATACCCATAACAATAAAAGGTACCTTGCGATGCACAATCAGATTGCCAGCTTTCGCACGGCGCTGGATGCCCGGCCCGTGTCGCGTTATCAGTGGTTGTTGCTGTTGTTACTCGTGTTGTTGCTGGTTACCGATGGTTATGATGCTCAGGTGCTGGGCTATGTGATCCCTTCCCTGGCCCAGGACTGGGGCCTGGAAAAGGCCGCGTTCGGGCCGGTGTTCAGCGCCAACCTGCTGGGCCTGACCCTGGGATCGCTGGCGGTGACACCGCTGGCGGATCGCTTCGGCGTGCGCCGGGTGTTGTTGTGCTGTGTGCTTTTGTACTCCAGCCTGACCGTGCTGATGGTCTTTGCCAACTCTCTCAACAGCCTGATGCTGGCGCGTTTTGTCTGCGGTATCGGCATGGGTGGAGCGATGCCCAGTGCCATGGCGCTGATGTCCGAGTATGCACCGCCGCGCTTGCGCACCCTGATGGTCACTCTGGCCGCTTGCGGCTTCTCATTAGGGGGCGCTGCCGGTGGTTTCGTCGCTGCCGGGTTCATCGACAGTTTCGGCTGGCAGGCGGTGTTCCTTGCTGGCGGTATTGCGCCGCTGCTGCTGTTTCCGTTCCTGGCCCTGTACCTGCCCGAATCCTTGCCACGCCTGCTGCGTGACGCGCCGCCCTATGCGCGCCTGCTCAAGCTCACGACGAAGATGCTCCCGGGCTGGCAGCCGCCTGCGGCCAGTGTGCAGGCCATGGAAGAAAACCAGAACAAGTTCACCGTGGTGGCGCTGTTTCGTGACGGCTATGCCAGGCCGACCCTGCTGATCTGGTCGACGTTCTTCGTCAGCCTGATCCTCTTGTACTTCATGATCAGCTGGCTGCCCTCGCTGTTGCTGGAAAGCGGCCTGGCCCTGAATCAGGCCAACCTGGTGACCTCGATGTTCCTGTTTGCCGGCACCCTCGGCGCGGTATTCATGGCCTGGTTCGCCGACCGTCTCAAGCGCAAGGTGCGCCTGCTCAGCGCCGTGCTGCTGGCGGCGGCGGTGTTTACCGTACTGGTCGGCCTGAACCACGATAACCCGCGCTGGCTGGTGGTCTGTGTGTTTGCCGCTGGCTTCTGCATCATCGGCGGGCAACTGACCCTCAATGCTTTTACCAGTAACTTCTACCCGGCCCAGGTGCGGGCGACCGGCACGGGATGGGCATTGGGCGTGGGGCGCTTTGGTTCGATACTGGGGCCGCTGTTCGGCAGCCTGCTGCTGGCCATGCATTTGCCGGTCGAGCAAATATTCTTCTTCTGCGCGATTCCTGCGGTGCTGGCGGCATTGTTGATCATTCAGGTGCGCAGCCCGGCCGAGGCTGTCAGTGCACCGATGACGACGCAGGAGGCAGGTGGCTCAGGCGTTCAGTCAGGCGCAAGCGCTGGATTGGATCGTCACTGAGCAGCAGGGCGTGCTCCAGGTCGAAGCGTTCGGCCTGTGGGCACTCCAGGTGCTGATACAGCGTTGCCCGTGCCATGTAGTCGGCGGCGGTGCCCGGGCCAAGCTGCAACACCCGTTCGGCGTCCTTCAGGGCCTCCAGGTGATCGTCGTGGCTGGCGTGCAGCTGGCGCAGGTTGCGCGACAGGCGCTGGAGCATCTGCAGCGGGCTGGCGGTCAGCAGGTGGTCGGCACTCAGGGCCAGTTGCGGGCCGAACTGGCGGCCCAGCAGTTCGCGGCAGTCGGCCGGATACAGGCGGCGCCCGCCGCAGGGGTCGAGCAGGTGATCGGCACCCGGTACGCGCAACAGGAAATGCCCGGGGAAGTTCACGCCTTCAAGGGGGATCGACAAGCCGCGAGCCAGTTCCAGGGTCAGCAGGGCCAGGGCCAGAGGCTGGCCGCGACGACGCTGTATGACCTTGTCGAGCAGCGCCGCCTGGGGGCGCAGGGGGTGGTACTCGTCCTGCTGGAAGCCCAGGGTGTTGAGGTGGCGCAGCAACGGCTGGGCCAGTTCGCTGAGCGGCAGCATCGGCAGGCCGGCGCTGACCTCCTGCTGCAAGGCCTGAACCTCGGCCAATACCTGTGCCGGCACCACGCTGTCGTCGTGCTCGGCGGCGATCCATAGTGCCGCTTCCAGCAAGGCGACCGGGTCACGTTCAAGGCAAGCCAGGCAGGCGCTACGTGGGTTCATGACAATCTCCGCTCAAGCTTCTGTTGTAGCGCTGGTGCGGGTTTTAGTCCAGTGGTCCGAGTGTTGTCATCAGTCGGTAAAGCGCGACCTATACTGGGATCAGCACCTCATCGAGGAGCCCGTTGATGTTTGCTCTCATGCAAAGCACCCGCACGCAGTCGCTGCACCTGTGCATCGACCCGCCGACCGGCCTGAAAGCGGTAGTCGCCATTCATAGCGAACACCTGGGGCCGGCCATGGGAGGCTGTCGCTACCTGGCCTACCCGGACGACGACAGCGCCATGATCGACGCCATCCGCCTGGCCCAGGGCATGAGCTACAAGGCCGCCCTGGCAGGGCTGCCGTTGGGCGGCGGCAAGGCGGTGATCATTCGCAACCCCCATGTGGAAAACCGCGCGGCCTTGTTCGAGGCGTTCGGGCGCTTTGTCGAAACCTTGCAGGGGCGTTTCATTACTGCCGTGGACAGCGGCACCTCGACCCTGGACATGGATTGCATCGCCCAGACCACCCAGCACGTGACCAGTACCACCGCTGCCGGCGACCCGTCACCCCATGCAGCCATGGGCGTGTTCGCCGGAATTCGCGCCACCTCGATGGCGCGTCTGGGCAGCGATAATCTCGAAGGCTTGCGCATTGCCGTACAGGGGCTGGGCAATGTTGGCTATGCGCTGGCCGAGCAACTGCATGCGGCGGGTGCCGAGCTGCTGGTCAGCGACCATGACCCGGGCAGGGTGCAACTGGCCATCGAGCAGTTCAATGCGCGGCCGGTTGCCAATGAGATGTTGATCAGCACGCCCTGTGACATCTTTGCGCCGTGCGGGGTAGGGCCGGTGCTCAATGGCCAGAGCGTGATGCAGTTGCGCTGTGCAGCGGTGGCGGGCGCGGCCAACAACCAGCTGACCACCTTGCAGGTGGCTGATCAGCTGGAAAGCCGCGGGATTCTGTATGCGCCGGATTACGTGATCAACGCTGGCGGGTTGATCTACGTGGCGCTCAGGCACCGTGGCGAGGACCTGGGCACCATTACCGCACACCTGGCGCGCATCCCTTCGCGGCTGACCGAAGTCTTTGCCCATGCCCAGGCCGAGAAACGCTCGCCGGCGCGGGTGGCGCAGATGCTTGCCGAGCGGCTGATCTACAGCTGAAGGTCGATTATTCGGCGGCGCTGTCCCCGAGCAGCTCGGACAGGGCGTCTGGCTGGCTCTTGAAGGCCTTGGCGAACACGTCACGGTTCTTCGCCATATAGATACCGGCATCCTCGACCTGCTGTTCGCTCAGCGACGGCACGGCTTTTTTCAGGACCTCGGCCAGGAGCTCGGCCAGTTCAAGCATCTTGTCGTGACGGTCTGCTTCGGCTTTATCCATGAACAAGCGCTCCAGGTCGCGGCTGCTGCGGTATACCACTTCGACGGCCATTCATCACCTCACATGCCTTTTGAATATCGATGTGTTCGACACTGTTTATTTGTACAGTGTTAATGATAGGGTAATCCACAGGACTAAGATAGTGGCAAATCAGCATTCTGCTGTTCGCCACTCTCCACAGGGGCCTGGCGCGGCACTTTTGCCGCTCTCTATGGTCTGCTACAGCGTGTAGAATTGCGGATCGGCAGTCGAGCCATCCAGTCTACGAAGGAACAGCAATGAACGAGCAAACATCGCGCCTGAATCGGGAACGGCGCTTTTTGGTACTGCTGGGGGTTATCTGTCTGGCCCTCATCGGCGGGGCGCTGTACATGCAGATCGTGCTGGGCGAGGCGCCGTGCCCGCTGTGCATCCTGCAACGCTATGCTTTGCTGCTGATCGCGCTGTTCGCCTTTATCGGTGCCGCCATGCCCGGCAAGCGCAGCCTGACCCTGCTCGAGGGCCTGGTGGTGCTCAGCGCCATCGGTGGTATCGCCGCCGCCGGCAACCATGTGTATATCCTCGCCAATCCGGCGGTCAGTTGCGGCATCGACACCTTGCAACCGATCGTCGACGGTCTGCCGCTGGCTTCGGTGCTGCCGCTGGTGTTCCAGGTCGATGGTTTCTGCTCCACGCCTTACCCGCCGGTCATGGGCCTGTCCCTGGCGCAATGGGCCCTGGTGGCCTTTGTACTGACTGCCGTTCTGGTGCCCCTGGGCATCTACCGCAACCGCCGTCAGGCTTAGACAAAAGTCATGTATTGACGCAAGCCCGTTGTGCAATGAGATTTACCAGGTTTGTCGCACCATACTTGATCCTGATCAAGTTCCAGCCCTTGTAGAGCGGGCGTTTCAGGGGTATTGGACGGGGTGCGACAAACTGTCGCGAAACTGATTTTTCAGGCGCGATTGTTACGTAATTGGTAAAGGACTGTTGCTCAATAAGTCATAGTCAACGATTGGTTACCTATCTACAATCGCCCCCAATTTCCGTTCGGCACCGCTTGCGAGTCGCAGGAT
>RCUL01000478.1_pt1 | contig 20434 bp, 18 predicted proteins | sample 2167521 | NCBI WGS metagenome assembly RCUL01 (sample SAMN09932745, study PRJNA488358) | compost metagenome | feature: garden; material: soil; isolation source: compost soil in acetic acid-enriched culture | place: Germany: Experimental Botanical Garden Goettingen | collected 2016-01-27
CCCACCCACCCTGGGTGAAAGCATTTGCATAGCGGCAGGAGTGGTGCATTGGTCTTGCTTCGATGTGCCGTCGGCACTGCAATAAGCGATTGAAAAGAAAAAGGCAGTTTTGGTTTTTTTCGAAAATTTCCGCACGAATGTTGATTTTGCAAAGTAAAAAAATTACAATTTGAATCAAAATTACAGGAGGCAAAATGATTGCAGGTGTATTTCTTAGAAATTACAAGAGTTTCTATAATTTTAATTATGTACCTTTAATATTTTCTAATTCAGATAAAATTACTGTATTTGCTGGAGATAATGGTTCTGGTAAATCTACTGTTCTTGAATCAATTGATTGTGTTCTTAATAATTTGAACCCTGATGAATGGGAGTGCTCTCATGGTCAGAAAAGAGATCGAATGCAGATTTATCTTGTATTTCTTGTGAGGAAAGATAGATCTAGTATTTTTAAAGATTATCCATTGGAAAAACTTTTGGAATTGTCTAACGCTTACTGGGAAGGTGATTTTTCAAAATATTCTAAAGATGATGTTGCAGCAGCAGAATTTACTTATTGGAGAAATAATTTAAAAGAAAAAATTGATTCAAGTAAATACTACTTGATATGTATTGGAAGAAATCATATAAATCAAGCTGTTATTTATGGCTTGAAATGTTTGAAAAATTATTGTGGTGAATTGAATCTTATTGATTATAGGTTGAACGATTTAATTAATTTTTTACAAAATGATTATAAATATATTTACATACCCGTTGAAAATAAAATTGATCAAGTGCTTGATATTAAAGCAAGAGAACTTCATAATTTAATGGGGAAGAGGGTTTTTGATGAATTAGATAAAGTGTTGACAGAAAAGAATGTTGTTACTACTGGGAGTGGTAGTGTTATTTCTGCATTTAATGATGTTTTGGAGTCATATTTACAAGAAATAAATAGTTATATAGAGCCTGAATATAAATTTTCTTCCAAAGGCGGTGCTATAAAAAGATCTGTGAAAGCTAGTGACTTTATTAATATTTTAATAAATGTTTTTTTCTCAACAAGGCCACTTCAAAAAGATGGTAAGATAATAACCTCTTTAAGTTCTGGTCAAAAAAGAATTGCATTGATAGATGTTTTTGCTAAGATCGTCGAAAAAATAAAACCAGATGATAAAAATCTTCTGATTGCAATTGATGAGCCAGAAAGTTCTTTAGATAATTTAAATAAATTTAGACAATTTCAGAGATTGGTGAGCTTGCCAAAGAAAAAAGATTGTCAAATTTTTATTACCACACATTGGTATGGTGTATTTTTATACCCGATCAAAGGACGTCTGAATTTTTTGCAAGCAGTTGGAAATCAATCAAACTTAACAGAAAGCTTTAGTTTGGAATATTTATATGATGAAAGAAAGAAATTTCCAGAGTCAATTGAAATGAAAAGCTATTTTGATTTGATGAGTTCTATGTATTCTTTAATAAGAAGTGACTCAATTAACTGGATAATTTGTGAAGGAAGAACAGATGTTAATTATTTGAAAAAATATATTGGAAGCAATATTCGAGATTTAAATATTGTTGCTTTTAATGGATTTGGTAATGTCAAAAGACTTTATGAGCTTTTGAATTTTGCAATTGGTGAAAAAGAAGAAATATTGGGAAGGGTATTGTTTATAATTGACACTGATACAGAAAATTTTGTTACTGATCGTGACTATTCGAAGTCAGAGAATATTCGACTTGTAAGATGGCATTTGGATCGAAAAAAAGACATATCAAAGATAAATACTTTAAATTTTACAAATGCCAGCAAAACGGTTATTGAGGATGTTGTAGATAGCGAGTTTATGTTCTCTGTAGTTAAAGATTACACAAAAAGTTTTTCTTTCAATAAGAAGCTTGTTTTTAACAATGAAGGTATACATGCTGATATTTCTGGTGATCTTGGATTTTTGAATACAAAAGATTTGTTAGGTTCTGAAATTATAGAAATAAGAAAGATTTTAGCGGAAAAAGGATTTAAATCATTTTCGGCGAATAGATATATAAATTCTACTTCCACTAATAAAAAAATACCTGCATTTGAAGAAGTTATTGATTTTTTCGCTTAATAAAGTATGTTTTATACATTGATTGAGAATTTTTGTTAATTAATGCTATTATGAATGAATTGTATCCTGGTATGGTTAAATCCATTGGTGTTTTAAAGTTGTGTATATGGTTCGAATTTTCGATGAAAAATATCGACTGCAAGAAATATTGATAATTTAATCTTTGCAGAGAGCTAAGATAGAAGTCGCGACCTTAATACTTTGAAAATTACTTTCATAAACGGTTTCTATTAAATATATCTATCATTAATGAATCAGCCATCTTCATTCCCCTCTCTTTTTTGGCTTTGGCTGGGTTTATGCGCTGGCGGCATTACCTTGACTATTACCAGTTGTCTGCCGCTGGCTTTGCTGGCCACCATGGCGGGCGGTGGCACGGGGGCAGAGCGGGCCAGGCGTGGTTGCCGATCATGGCGGCCCTGGTGGCTATTGCTTGCGCGGTGTTCTTTTTCACCACCTTGCGCCAGCGCGTGAGCTGGCAGCGGCATGTGCTGATGGCGATGTGGGCCTTGTCTGCGCTGGGCATGGTGGGGTGGTGGAAGCTATAAAGCCCGCAACTTTTCAAATCACTATTCACAAACAAGGCAGCCGTTGGCTGCTTTTTGTTTTTGTGGTTTTTAATAGCTGCTTGCGCTTGCTGCAGCAGGGTTAAGTGCCAATTTCTCCAGTATTTATATACAAAGCAGAGTGTGTATAAGATGTGGCAAATAACTTGGCGAAAATCTTGGAAAATTTGCGTAATTAATAAATAAAAACATATTGTTATGCAGGTGATAAACTTGGCGGATGACTGTGCTCTATCACTCCCCCCATCAGTTTGAACCTTTGCTGCCTTCAAGCGCCAAGCAAGAGGCCTTGCTGTCTAAAGCGGGTGACTTGGTGCGTGCCGCTACGGCGCTAACGGGCAAGCGGGTGCCGCAGGAGTTGCATGTGTTGCTGCGCAGCATGAACTCGTACTACACCAATCGCATTGAAGGGCAGCACACACGCCCGCATGAGATTGAGCTGGCATTGCGCAAAGACTTTTCTGCCAACAAAGAGCTGGCAGCCAAGCAGCGTTTGGCGGTGGCGCACATTGAGGCAGAAGCTGCGCTGGAGCAGCGTTTTACGGGCGAAGAGGCTGTAGCAACGCTTTATAGCCAGCAGGCTGTGCAGGATGTGCACCGCGAGCTATTTGGTCGGTTGCCAGAGCAAGACTGGGAAGTGAATGAGGGCCAAATCGTGGTGCCCGGCCAGTTGCGTGCGCGTGAGGTGAGTGTGGGGCAGCACATTGCGCCAGCGGCGGCGCATGTGCCGGAGTTTTTGGCGTATTGGTCGCAGCGTTATGGCCGCGTACGCAGGGGGGAGGCGGCTTTGGTGGCGATGGCATGTGCCCACCATCGTTTGGGTTGGATTCATCCATTCCCCGACGGCAATGGCCGCGTGATGCGGCTGCACACGCATTTGGTGTTGCACGCTTTGGGGTTGACCAATGGGCTGTGGTCGCCTTTGCGCGGTTTTGCGCGCAGCCAAGAGCGCTATTACGTGTTGCTGGCCGAGGCAGACAACACCCGCCGAGGTGATTTGGATGGGCGCGGCAATTTGAGTGAACAAGCCTTGGTGGCTTGGGCCGACTATGTGCTGGATGTGTGCCTTGACCAAGTGCAGTTCATGCAGCACATGCTGGATTTTGACGCGATCAAGCAACGCATTGAAGCTGCGTTAATGGTGGACGCTACGGTCCATAAATCGGGTGTGCGTCCAGAAAGCTTGCGCGCTATGCACTATCTTTTTCTGAGCGGCGAAGAGCTGGCGCGGGGCGAATTCAAATCCATGCTGGGTTTAAGTGACCGGCTTGCCACCGATGCGTTGGGTGCTTTGGTCAAGCGTGGTTTTTTACGCAGTGACAGTCCACAAGGCAAGGTCCGGTTTGGTCTGCCGCAGCATGCACTGCAGTTTTTGTTTCCGAAGCTGTGGCCGGAAGCCGAAGCTGATGCGCAGTGAAGAAAAGCTGAGCTGCTAGCGCTTGCTGCATAAGCGCTAGCGCCATATTTATTAATTAATATGTGCTGTCCATGCGCAGCGATGTATCTAGATTGGCGCGGGCTGGTGCTTCCAAGTGGTCGAAGAAAAAGCTGGTGCTGTAAATGCATGGGCGATCTTGAAAGCCCTGCAACACCGCCTTGCGCTTTTCCACAAACACATCCGCTGGCGCCCATGCATATTCCTGCCGAATCTGCCGCTCATATTCTGCAAAGCGTGCGGGGGCGGCGGCCAGAATGGCCAGATCAATATCCACCAGTAAAGCTGCATCGCCTGTCAACGGTGCGGCAGTGTGTTCGGTGGCCATGATCAGTGCGTGTGCACGGGCTTGTACTTCAGCGCTAACGCCTGCGGCTTGCAAGGCCGTAACTGCCCAGTCAGCGCTGCGCGCTTCGTTGTCATGCGCTTTGACGTCGTACACCGCGTCGTGGAACCACAGGGCAATGGCAATTTCCGCAGGGTGTTGCGCCAGATGGGCACTTTCGCTTTGCAGTTGCAGGCATTCAGCCAGATGCTGCAGCGTGTGGTAGTGGCGTTGTGGCTCGTTATAGGCCTGCAATAACTGCTCGTACAGGCCCAGCGGTGGGGTGTGTTGCAGCTCATTCCAAGTGTGGAGCCAGTGGTGGTGCAGGTGCTGCAAGTCGGGCATGGTACAGAGCAGGGTGTGGGGTGACGGTTAAGCCTAGCTCAGTGGCGGTCAAACGAAAAGTGCATAAGCCAGAGCGTCTGAGCAAGCACTGCGAACAATTACACTCGACCCATCGCTGTGTTGCCTTTCAGCACAGAGGCAAACAGCCTGCGGCTCTATGCCTGTCTAGAGTGCCAATTTCAATGAGCGCAGCCGTATGCGCGGCTCTAAGACCGCTTTAAAAGCAAATATCTACCACCCATGAACCAGCCATCGTCGTCCCCCTCTCTTTTCGGTCTGAGCTTTGGCTGGGCGTATGCATTGGCGGCGTTTACCTTGACCATTACAAGCTGCCTGCCGCTGGCCTTGCTGGCCACCATGGCCGGCGGCGGCACGGGGGCAGAGCGGGCCAATGCCTTGATGGCGTGGTTGCCCATCATGGCGGCTCTGGTGGCTATTGCTTGCGCGGTGTTCTTTTTCACCACCTTGCGCCAGCGCGTGAGCTGGCAGCGGCATGTGCTGATGGCGATGTGGGCCTTGTCGGCGCTGGGCATGGTGGGGTGGTGGAAACTGTAAAGTCGGCGACTTTTCAAATTGCTATTTACAAACAAGGCAGCCGGTGGCTGCTTTTTTGTTTTTATGGTTTTTGATAGCTGTTTGTGCTTATTGCATAAGGGGTAAGGGTCGATTTGGCTTCAATGCCACAGCGACCCGTGAAGGGTGCTGTGCAAGCTGCTGAGATTGCGTGAACGGTGCTCTTGAACTCTTTGGCTCCAGCACCATGTGTGACTGACAGCGCGGCGGGTGCCGCGTTCTCCATTTTGTCTGGCGCCTGGCGGCGCTGGATTTTTTACTGTCTGATTGCTCCCATGTCTCAACTCCAAACGCCTTTCCAGATTGGTTCTGTCACTTTGCCTAACCGCGTGGTTCTGGCTCCGTTGACGCGTATGCGTGCCTTTGAAGGCCGTGCGCCGGGGGATTTGCAGGTGACGTATTACCGCCAGCGTGCGGGTGCCGGGCTGATCTTGACCGAGGCCACCTCGGTATCGCCCATGGGCGTTGGCTACCCCAACACACCCGGCATCTGGTCGGCTGAGCAGGTAGCTGGCTGGAAGCGCGTGAACGACGCAGTGCACGCTGAAGGCGGCCATATTGCCCTGCAACTGTGGCACGTAGGCCGTATTTCTGACCCTGAACTGCTGGATGGCCAGCTGCCCGTAGCCCCCAGCGCGATTGCCGCCGAGGGTGATGTGAATGTGCTGCGCCCCAAGCGCCCCTACGCCGTGCCGCGTGCGCTGGAGACCGAAGAGGTGGCCGCAGTGGTGCAAGACTTTGTGCAGGCCGCACGCAACGCCAAAGAAGCGGGCTTTGACTTTATTGAAGTACATGCCGCCAACGGTTATCTGTTTGACCAGTTCTTGCACGACGGCAGCAACCAGCGCACCGACCAGTACGGCGGCAGCATTGAAAACCGTGCCCGCTTCTTGATGGAAACGCTGGATGGCCTGCTGCAAGTGTGGCCCGCCGAGCGCATTGGCGTGCACCTGAACCCCATGAGCAACACGCACAGCATGAGCGACAGCAACCCTGTGGCCTTGTTCACCTACGTGGCTGAGCAGATTGAGGCGCGCAAGCTGGGCTTTATCTTCTCGCGTGAAGAGCTCAAAGACGGCGTGCTGCCTATTGGCCAGCACATGCGCAAGGTGTACCAGGGCGCGTTCATTGCCAATGACGGCTTTACCGCCGAGCAGGCCGAAGCCGTGATTGCCAGCGGCGCTGCCGATGCCGTGGCCTTTGGCCGCGTCTTTATTGCCAACCCCGATCTGCCCGAGCGCTTTGCGCGTGGGGCGGAGCTCAATACGCTGAACCCCAGCACCATCTACAGCGCCGACGCGACGGGCTATACCGACTACCCCGTGCTGGAAAGCAGCGCGGCGTAAACCCAAGGCGGTAACCATCTGCGCGGATGTGAAGTGCAGATGGTTCAGACAACAAAGGCCAGCGTGTTCGCTGGCCTTTGTTGTTGTTGTGATGGTTTTGATAGCTGCTTACGTTGGTGTAGCAAGAACTAGGTAGTCATTTTTTGGTGATTGTGCGGCTTTGCTCGTGATGTCTTGGGTGCATTTGCCGCTTCACACTTCAGCCACACGATTTGTACCTAGGCTGACGTGCGTGGAAAGTGGCTGCCATCAAGGAGCAAAGGCAAAGTCCACCACCCGGCGGGCACCGTGCATCAGCATGTCGAAATGGTCGTGGTCACGCGCCACGGTGGTGGTGATGCGTGCATTGGGGTTGGCGGCGCTCAACTGGCCACCGGCAGCGCGCACATGCTCAACAATGGCGCGCTGGTTCAGGTGTTGCTGGCGTGCCGCTGGCAAGGGGGCCGTGGGGTATTGCTCTTCTTCACCCACAGTCAGCATGACTTTGAGCCGAGTAGCTGCACTCGTATCTACATGCGCTGAGCTGGCCAGCCTGCGCGCCAGCAGGGCGTTGCTGAACCACAGCGAGGGGCTGGCTGCCCAGTAGCGCTGGAAATGGGTGGGGTCGGTGAGCAGCGTATCGACCGTAAACAGCCCACCGTACGAGAAACCAAACAGGGTGTGCCCTTGTGGATCAAGCGGAAAGTGCTCGGCAATGCGCGGGCGCAGCTCTTCCACCAGAAACTTACGGAAGGCCACCGCACCGCCAAATTGGGGTGAGAGCTTATCGCCGGTTGCGGCATCAGGCACGGGCGTGTAGTCGCGGGCGCGGCCATCCACATCAAATGGTGTGCCGCTGGCGTAGGCCACGGCAACAATCAGCCCAGCGGGGCGGGGTGCACGCGCCTGTTCACGGCGAGAGCCCTGGCTGGCAGCGTCTGCACGCGGGCGGCTCAAAGTAGTCAATGGGTAGCTGGCTGCGCCGTCCAGCATCCATAGCACGGGGTAGCCACTTGCAGACGGTGCGGCGTGCGGCAGGCCCACCAAGATGGTGTAGCTAGCGCCGGTGTGGCGCGAGGTGATGTCAAATTGCAGCGTGTCGGGCTGCGTTGCGGCACGCCAGCCTGCGGGTATGCCGTCGGCGTAAGCCAGCACAGGCAAAAGCATGGCGCAAAGGGTGGTTGCAAGGCGGCGCAGTAAGGTGGGCAGTGGTGGCATAAGGCGTGTGTCTGTAAAGAAGTCTCAGTCGCATTTAGGGGCCAAGTGTGCCATCTTCACACAGATTGTTTGCGTAGCAGGTGCCTGCGGCAGGCTTTGCCTTGCGCTTGTTCAAGATACTGTTTTGCGCCCAATGAATCCGTTGCCGAACCAGCGCTGCTGTGCGTTTGCGTTGTCGTCTTTACTTGGGCAAGGGGCCATGCATGCGGCGCACTTTCTGAGTTAAGGAGCGCAAAAGTGCTTTTGTATTTGATAAGTTTTCTATACAGATAAAGATTAGTTTTGGTTGTATTTTGTATAGATAAATACTGAATTGAATGGTGGTGCGGTGGCTGTCAGGCACAGATGGTAATTAACCACAAACAGGCATTTCAGTATTTTTCTATACATACTATGCGTACTGAAGCATCTAACTTGTATAGAAAACCTCCAATGAATACTTGTACATTGCAAATTCATGCGCAAGGCCAGTGGCACGATATGTCGTCGGTGTCGCTGTGGGGTGATGCAGCGCAGGGCTGGCGTGCCAAGACCTATGCGGGCTATGCAGTGGATTGGTCAGTCGATCAATTTGGCCAGCGCGATGCGCATGCGCTGAGCGTGAACTACCCCGTGGGGCTGGAGCCGCTGGAGTGCGCGCACTGGCCGGTGTGGCTGATGGACATGCTGCCCCAGGGCTTTGGCCGGGCCGAGCTGCTGCGCCGCTTGGGCCTGCCCACCACGCTGGAGCAGGCGGGCGACTGGCCCTTGCTATTGGCTGGCGCTGGCAACCCGATTGGCCATATGCGGGTGAAAGAGGCTGCCCAGTGGCTGCATGCACAGTCTGCGCAGTGGGCGACACAGCCCGGGGCCATGGTGCGAGGCTTTGCGGTGGATGAGGTGTCTGCCCGGGTGGAAGAGTTCAGCGAGCATTTGGCGCAGCACGGGCTGTTTGTGGCGGGCTCTTCGGGTGTGCAGGGTGAGTGGCCCAAGCTGCTACTGACACTGGACGACGCAGGCTTGCTGCACCTGGACCACACCTTGCCCGATGCACAGGCAGCCCGGCACTTCATCGTCAAGTTCAGCCGGGGCAGTGATGCGGCACTGGCGCAAATTTTGCGGCACGAGCCTGTGTTCATGGAGCTGGCGCGCCTGCTGGGCCTGCGCGTACACGGGCCACTGCGGCTGGAGGGCGGGCGTGTGCTGTTCATTCCGCGCTTTGACCGCCGTGTGCAACTGACCGCACAAGGCCGCCGCGTCAAGCGGCTGGCGCAAGAGAGCATTGCCTCGCTGACCGGGCACAACGGTTTTGACAGCGTGCCCAGCCATGATGCGGTTTGCCGCGCACTGGTGGCGCACTGTACAGACCCACAGGCCGAGGTGCTGGAGTACCTGCGCCGCGATGTAGCCAACCTGGCGCTGGGCAACAAGGACAACCATGCACGCAATACCGCCATTCAGCGCGATTTTGAAGGCCATGTGGCACTGACACCCCTGTTTGACTTTGCCCCCATGTACCTGCACCCCGATGGCATTGCCCGCCGCATTCGCTGGGAGGGCAACGACAACGGCCAGCCAGACTGGCCGCGTGTGCTGGATGCTGTGTGCAGTCCAGACAACGACCCGCAAGGCAAGCTGAACCGCAGTGCGCTGGCGCAAGGCCTGGCCGCCATGGCTGCCCCGCTGGCGCAGCTGGCAGAGCAGGGCGTTGCGCTGGGGCTGGAAGCCGATGTGCATGCGCATCTGCAGCGCGGATTGGGTGCAATGGCCGAGCGCATGCAGGCGCTTGCCACGGTGCAAGGAGATTGATGATGGACAAGCGCTACAACACCCTGAGCCTGCCCGAGCAGCTCATGCTGCGCAAACAGGCGATTGACGATGTGCTGGCCCACCCGGAATGGACACTGCAGCAGTCCGTGCGCCACCTCAAGCGCACCATGCGCCTGACCAGTGCAGAGCTGGCCAAGATGGCGGGCATCAACCCCAAAACCCTGCTGGACATTGAACAGGGCCGCAGTCTGGGCACGGTGCAGACGCTCAACAAGGTGCTGGGCGTGCTGGGGCTGAAACTGGGGGTGGTGGCCAAGAGCACTTCCCCGCTCAAAGATGCTGCTGGTGGGTGATGTCTGCATTACTGCATTTGCGTGCGCACCAAACCCCTGCACCACATTCGCAGCTGTTGTTGCAATCAGTGGCTACCTACCACCAGAGCGCACTTGCCATTGCGCTTTATCAGCGCAAAGAGGCTTTCGTGCAGATGGAGACTCAATTGGATGTTTTTACAAACCCCCTGAAGCGCATGCTGGCGGAGGCGTTTGCATGACCCGTTTGCTGCTCTCGGTGAAGTGGCTGTCTTTGGCGGCGTGGTTCGTCGCCTTGGTGGTGCATGTGTGGGTACTGCTGAGCTTGCCTGTGCCTTCTGCTCTGGTGCAGCACCTGCACAGGTTGCAAGTGGGCATGACTGTGGGCATCTTTGTGGTGTGGTGGCCCACGGCTTGGTTGGCGCAACGCATGACAGAGCGCCATGGCGGTAGCGGTGGCCAAGGTGTTGTCCGGTTTTCATGGGCGGAGGCGCTGCAGGGGTGCCCGCCATGGATGCGTAATACGGCTTATGGCCTGTTCATCTACACGTTCATCAATTTCTTTCTGAGTTTTGGCATGGGCCTGACGGGCGCCGGCGCAGCAGACGCACTGGGCCGCATGCGCATGTTCTCGGGCTTGTGGTTGCTGTTTTATGGCCTGGCCTTTGCCATGATGTATTCCACGCAGCGCACACCAAGTTTGCTAGGCCTGCGCAGTTGCCGTGCAGGCCATGCAGTCAGGCGAGGCGACAACTTTTGCGGCCAGTGTGGGCAGCCCATGCCGCCGCAATAGCCTGCCAAAGTGGTGCAAACCACCCATCAAGGGGGCGGTTTTTGGTGGATGGTGAGCCAGAAAAGTATAAAAAAAATAGCTGCCGACGCTTGCTGCATGAGCGTTGACAGCCAATTTGGTGGGTTTTTTAAGCTGCTGCTATTCGGTACAGCCTTGGCTGGCGTTACAGCGGCAAGTCGCCCGCAGGCTGGCCCAGCCATTTTTTGGACAGGCGATCCAGCTCGCCGTTTTGCTTGGCCTCCAGCACGATGGCGTTGATGCGCTCCAGCAAGGCAGCTTCGCCCTTGGCAACGCCAATAAAGTTGGGGCTGACTTTGAGAATCAGCTTGAGTTCGCTGTCCAGCTTGGCGGCCTGTTTTTTGATGGCGTCGCCTTCACCTGCGCTGGTGGCAATGGCTTGCACCTGCCCAGTAACAAAGGCTGAGACGGTGGCAATGTGGTCTTCAAAGCGGCGGATTTGAGCACCTGCAGGGGCCACTTTGGTCAGTTCTGCGTCGGCCATGGCCCCGCGTGTGACCGAGATGATTTTGCCGCTCAGGTCATTCCAGTCCTTGATAGCCATGGCTTTTGGAGCGAACAAGGCCTGAAAGAATGGTGAGTAGCTGTGTGAAAAATCTACCACCTTGGCACGCTCTTCTGTCTTGCCCAGCGTGGAGATGACGATATCGACCTTGCCGGTTTGCAGGTAGGGCACGCGGTTGGCGCTGACCACGGGGATCAACTCTGCCTTGGCACCCAGCTTGTCTGCCACGTAGCGGGCCATGTCGATGTCCAGCCCCTGCGGTTTCATGTCAATGCCCACCATGCCGTAGGGCGGGTAGTCGGTAGGGATGGCAATGCGCACTTTCTTGGTGCGTTCAATCTGTTCGAGCACACCGCTGGCATGGGTGGCACCGCTGGCCAGGGCGGTCAGGCTCAAGAGGCTCAGGGCAAGTTTGCGCAATGTAAGAGTCATGGCTGTAAAGGCGAGGGTGGATAAAGGAAGGGGGAAAAGTGTTGCGGTGGCTGGGGCTGTATCAATGCGCGTGCGGCGACAGGGCCTGCTGCAGCCATTGGGCGGCGGCGTCGAGCGGGGCAATCAAGGGCACATCCATGCTGCGGGCCAGCGCATGCGCGGCCTGGCCCAAGGGGCCGCCGCCAATGACGACGCTGTGCGCGCCGTCAGCGTCTACACATTGGCGCACGGCGTGGTGCAGTTGCTGCTGCAACGCACTGGCGTTGGCCACCAGTTGCAGCGGGTTGCCCGGGGTATAGCGTGCGCCGGTGTAAAGCTGGACCAGCCCCAGTTGCTGGGCCTGGGCATGCATGGCGGCATCCAGATTGGGGGTGGTGGTGGCAATGCCAAAGGGCTGCCCGCTGCGGCTGGCGGCACGCATGGCGGCTTCGCCAATGCCTACGGTGGGCACGCCGGTGGCGCTGCGCAGCCAGTGCAGAGCCGGGTCGGCAAAGCAGGCTAGCACAACGCCGTGCCATGGGCCTGTGTACTGGGCACGTTGCCAGCAGTCGGCCACCTGCTGGGCGGCTACCGCCAGTTGTGCGGCGTTGGTAATCATGGGCACGCCCTGCGTGGCGGTTATGCCGTGTACTGCAAAACTTGCGGGCAATTGCGCCTGCACCAGCTGCACCATCATCTGGGTGGTTTGCGTGTTGGTGTTGGGGTTGAGCAAGAGCACGGAGGGCATAAATCAGCGCATGGGGTTGGTGTACCAAAGCTGTATGCAATATCCAAGCCAATGCGAGATTAAGCAAGTTAAGTGGGTGAGGGGGGCTCTTACAACTGGCGCAGCGTCTGTCATGCACAGGGGGCAGTCCCTAAGCCCTCTATTGCATAAGCGCTATGACATGTTTTTGCTTAAACCTACGTTTGCGGCTGCGACTGGCTGTGCCCAACGGATTGCCAGCTTCGCTATGGCCATCAGCTGCGTATCTGCTTTTCTAGCCAGTGCATGCGATGGGCGGATGGGGGTGTTCGCCGCGCTTATTTGGCCTCGCGAAAGGCCTGCATGCCTTGCAGGCAAAACTCCAGAAACCGGTTGGCTGCCGGAGAGAGCTGGCGGCCTGTGCGCGTGATGAGCTGCATCTCTGCATGTGTAAACGCTGGGTTGTTAACGGGGATGGCGCGCACCACGCCTTGGGCCAGTTCGGTAGTGACCGCGCACTGGGGTAGCAGGGTGACGCCCTGGCTGCTGGTGATAAAGCGCAGCAGCACGCTGATGAGGTTGCTGGTCAGCGCTGGGCTGAGGCGAATTTTCTCCGTCTGCTCGGCATATTCCACCAGTTGTCGGATGCCGTACACGCCTTGCAGCAGGGCAATAGGCCAATCGGTAAGCGCCTGCAACGTGGTGCTGGTGGCGCTGCCCAGCGGGTGATTGGCTCCCACAATTGCGTGCATAGGTTGGCGCACGGTGCTGCGGGCGGTGATGTGGCTGTCGGCAGGTGCGTAGTAAACGAGGCCAATTTCTGCATCGTCTTCGCGCACGCGGCGCATGATGTCGTTGGTGCCGTAAATCTCCAGCGCAATCGATACCGCCGGGTACTGCGCACGAAAAGCGCGAATCGGCCCTTCAATCAACTCCTGCGCAAAACCTTCTCCGCTGACCACGCTGACCGTGCCACTGTGCAGGCCACGCAGGGCGTCCACCTTGGCCAGCATGTCGTGCTGGTGGGCAATGTGCTGGCGGTAGTAATCCAAAATGAGCTGTCCCGCCTGCGTGGGCACCACACCGCTGCGGTGGCGCTCCAGCAGGATCAAACTGAGCTCTTCTTCCAGCAAACTGATTTGCCGGCTGACGGCAGATGGCACGATGCCCAGCTTCTCGGCGGCATGGCGCACGCTGCCGCAGGTAACGGCTTCATACAGGTAACGCGCTCTGGAATCTTGAAATGCAGGCATGGCAGTGCCCTCAACGTGAATGGCAAAAAGCAAAGATTGTGTTCTTTTTTTTAGAACAGAAAACAAAATTTAACGCAATCGAGGCACGGATATAGTCTTTGACAGTTGCGCGGGAGGGGTGTTTGCGCTCTGACTAAGCTGTCCCACTATTCATATCAACCGCGGCACGCAGGCGATTGCGTGACCGCAAAAAAGGTCTTCCGATGTCTAAAACCTTTCAGCCCGACAAGTCGGCCGTGAAAATGGGTAGCGTTGTGCAAGTGTTTGCACTGGCGCTGGTGATTGCTGCTTTGTCTGAGTGGATGGGCCCGCTGCCCATTGAGCTGGGTATTGGCAAGGTGGTGTTGCTGCCCATGATTTGGGCGCTGCTGATTGGTTTGTTCTTGGGCTTGCTGCACCAGCGATTGCCGCGCCCTGTGAAGCTGGATATACACGGCCAGCACTTTGCTGCAGCCGTGCTGTCGTGCGCGTTGTTCCTGTTCATTGCCAAGCTGGGCCTGCTGGTGGGTGGCTCTTTGCCCCAGCTGAGCAAGGTGGGCTGGGCGCTGGCGCTGCAAGAGCTGGGCAACCTGATTGGTTGTATCTTGCTGGGCATGCCGGTGGCATTGCTGCTGGGTATCAAGCGCGAGGCGATTGGCGCCACGTTCTCGATTGGCCGCGAACCCGGTCTGGCCATTGTGGGCGAGCGTTTTGGCATGGATTCGCCCGAAGGTCGTGGCGTGCTGGCCGAATACATCACCGGTACGCTGATTGGTGCCATCTTTATCTCGCTGCTGGCGGGGTTGGTGACCAGCCTGAATATCTTTCACCCGTTTGCACTGGCCATGGGCGCTGGTGTGGGTTCGGGTTCGATGACTGCCGCCGCTGTGGGCGCGGTGGCCGCGCAGCACCCTGAAATGGCAGAACAGATTGCGACTTACGCAGCTGCGGCCAACCTGATCGCTACCACGCTGGGTACGTATCTGACGCTGTTTATCTCGCTGCCTTTGGCTGTGCGCGCTTACCGCTGGCTGGAGCCAATTTTGGGCCGCAACCGCAAAGCGGTGGCCATTGACAAAGGCATTAGCGCTGCGGTGCAACCCGTTGAAGAAGTGCACACCCCGTACCTGAAGCTGGGCATGCGTGTGCTGTCTTGGGTGATGGGTGGCCTGACCGTGCTGATCGCCAACCGTGTGGGCCATGGTATTCCCATGCTGGATGCGCTGCCCGGCGTGGCCATCATGATTGGTGTGGTGCTGGTGGGCGATCTGATTTATCTGGGCACCCGCCGCAAGCTGCCTGCCGTGTGCTGGATCTCTTTTGTGGCCATGGCCATGACCTTTCCCAGCACGCCTTATGCCGCAGAAGTGGCTGCACTGACTGGCAAGGTCAACTTCTTTGCCATGATTACCACCATGCTGACTTTTGCTGGCCTGTCGCTGGCCAAAGACATTCCGGCCTTCCGCCGTCTGGGCTGGCGCATTGTGGTGGTTTCGCTGCTGGCGAATGCGGGCGTGTTCCTGGCGGCTACCGCCATCGCCCAGTTCTTTGTGGGCAGTCTGTAAAGCGCAACGCAAGAGGGTTGAAGCCATGAACCATGCTGACAACGATTTGAACTGGCCCTTGCAGGACACCCTGCAGGCCTGGCGCCATGATTTTCACCGCCACCCCGAAACCGCATTTCAGGAGCACCGCACCAGTGCGCGTGTGGCAGAGCTGCTCAAGAGCTGGGGCCTGGAAGTGCATACCGGACTGGCAGGCACTGGCGTGGTGGCCGTGCTGCGTGGTGCACGCGGCGAAGGCCCATCGATTGGGCTGCGCGCCGACATGGATGCGCTGCATGTGCACGAGCTGAACAATTGCGAGCACAAGTCCGTCAACGAAGGCCGCATGCATGCCTGTGGCCACGACGGCCACACCACCATGCTGCTGGGTGCGGCCCAGACACTGGCGGCACAGCCTGACTTTGCTGGCGTGGTGCACTTTATCTTTCAGCCTGCTGAAGAGAACGAAGGTGGCGCACGCGCCATGATTGAGGCGGGTCTGTTTGAGCGCTTTCCCATGCAGGCCGTCTACAGCATGCACAACTGGCCTGGCCTGCCTGCGGGGACTGCAGCGGTGCATGCCGAAGCGGTGATGGCCGCGTTTGATATTTTTGACCTGAGCCTGACGGGCAAGGGCTGCCATGCAGCCATGCCGCATCTGGGCACTGACGCTTTGCTGGCTGCGTGCCAGCTGGTGACGCATTTGCCAGCGCTGATTGCGCGTGAGCAAGAGGTACACAAGCCTGCCGTGCTGAGCGTGACCAGTTTTAACGCGGGCGACACTTACAACGTGATGCCTGAGGTGATCAAGCTGCGCGGCACGGTGCGCTGTTTTGACATGGAACAGCGCGCACGCATTGAGCAGCGCTTTCGCGATGCCATCAACGCCACCTGCGCGTTGCATGGACTGCAAGCTGAGCTGAACTACCGCGTGAGCTACCCCGCCACCATCAACAACCCTGTGCATGCACAGGTGTGCGCCGATGTGCTGCAGCAGGTGCTGGGTGAAGGCAATGTGCGCCGTGACCTGAAGCCCAGCATGGCGTCAGAAGATTTCTCGTTCATGGCGCAGGCATGCCCCGGCGTGTACATCTGGCTGGGCAATGGGGAAGACAGCGCTTCGCTGCACAACCCCAAGTACGACTTCAATGACAGCGTGCTGCCCTTGGGTGTGCAGTACTTTGTGAAACTGGTGCACGCCATGCTGCGTGATGGCAAGTTGCCTGCGTCAACCTGAAAGGCGTAGCCGCAGAGCCAGGGCCTGCCCACAAAAAAGCCAGTCACAGAACTGGCTTTTTTGTGGGCAGCGGATTGAATTTAATAGCTTTTAGCGCCCTTTGGTAAATGGATTGCAAGGGTTTTGAATGCTTCAAATCTTGGGGTTTAAGCACTGCACCTGATGCACCAGCTGCTACGCAACGGTTTTAGAAGCTTTCCCATTCGTCGTTGGAATGGCTGGCAGCCGCAGTTGTTGGTGCTGGGGCTTTAGGCGTGGCGGGTGTAGGCAAGCCGGGTGCCGCTGGTTTTTTGGCCGCTACGGCAGGGGCAGGGCGAACCATGCTTGCGGTGGCAGGTGCTATGACAGGGCGCGTAGTTGCGCTGGTGCTGCGCTGGTACTGTGGCTGAACGCTCAGGCTGCCAGTGTGTGCCAGCTTGAATACAGCGACAGCCTGCACCAAATCCTGAGCTTGGCCGTTCAAGCTGGTAGCGGCGGCAGACATCTCTTCAACCAAGGCCGCGTTTTGCTGGGTGGCCTGATCCATTTGCGTCACTGCTTCGCCCACTTGGGCCACACCAGCGCTTTGTTCTGAGCTGGCTGCGCTGATTTCGCCCATGATGTCAGTCACGCGGCGGATGCTGTTGACCACCTCGTTCATGGTGGTGCCAGCCTGGTCGACCAAGGTTGTGCCTTGCTCCACGCGCTGCACGCTGGCCGTGATGAGGTTTTTGATTTCCTTGGCGGCTTCGGCAGAGCGGCCTGCCAGGCTGCGCACTTCACCGGCCACCACCGCAAAGCCACGGCCTTGCTCACCAGCGCGTGCGGCTTCCACGGCCGCATTCAGCGCCAGAATGTTGGTCTGAAAGGCAATGCCGTCAATCACGCTGATGATGTCGGCAATCTTGGTGCTGGATTCGCTGATGCCCTTCATGGTGTCCACTACCTGGGCCACGACCTGACCGCCTTGCACCGCCACATTGGAGGCATTTTGTGCAAGCTGGTTGGCTTGCCTGGCGTTGTCGGCGTTTTGCTTGACGGTGGAGCCGAGCTGCTCCATTGAGGCAGAAGTTTCTTCCAGTGCGGAGGCCTGACTTTCGGTGCGGGCGGACAGATCTTGGTTGCCCTGGGCAATTTCCGAGCTGGCGGTGGCCACATTGTCCGAGCCTTGGCGTACGGTGCGCACCACCTGAGAAAGGTTGTTTTGCATGTCGCGCAAGGCGCTGCGCAGCTGGCCAATTTCATCACCACTGTGGATTTGTACTTCCTGGCTCAAATCGCCTGCACCAATGCGCTGGGCAATGGCTCGGGCACCTTCCACGCCCTTGGCAATGCCGCGCGACAAGCGCCAGCTGATGAGGGCAGCCAGCGCCACGGCCAGCAAGCACAGTACGAAAGCCATCTGGTAGAGCTGACTGAACATGGATTTGACCTCTTGCTCAGCGGTGGCCACGGCATTGGCTTCACCATCCACCATCTCTTGAGTGGCCTCGATATAGGCTTGCGTGGCAGGAATAAATTTAGTCTGCACAAAGTTCTGCACGGTCTGGTTATCCGAAGCGATGCGCATCTGGTTGACCTCTTCGCGGGTGCTCAGCCAGACCTTGCGCAGATCACCCACTTTCTGGGCGCGCTGCAGCGATGCGGGGCTGTCCTGCGCGGCGCTCAAGAAGGCTTTTTGCTTCTCGTCGGTCGAGCGCGAGGTGGATGCCATGGCTTCTTTGAAGAAATCCAGCATGGCATTGCCATCAGAAAAACCCACGGCTAAAGAGCGGGCCGAGTTTTGACGCACATCACCTTGCCAGGCGCTGGCAATTTTGAGCAGTTCCGAAGATCGCTCCATCACGCTCGTGGCTTGGGATACTTTTTCTACCTGCCAAGCTGCTGTTGCGGCAGTAATCAAGAAAACCAGAATTACCAGGGCAAAGCCCAAATTTAATTTGTGCGATATTTTTAAATTATTCATGACTGTCTCAGTATTTTTTGCAAAATCTAATTTTTGATTTGTTATTCAGAAATAGCGGTAGAAGATTGGGCAATGACACCGATTTCAGCGCTAGTCATAAATTGCTCAATATCCATCAAAATCAGCATGCGGGTGATGTCAGCCTGGGCGATGGTGGCAATCCCGACAATATGCTGTGAGGCAACCGCATTGCCAAAATCGGGTGCAGCCTTGATTTCTTCGGCTTTCAGGGCCACCACGTCTTGCACGGCGTCCACCACCATGCCCACCACGTTATTTGCCACATTGAGCACAATCGTGACAGTCTGGTTGTCATACGCGGGAGTGCAGATGCCCATCTTGATGCGCAAGTCCACAATCGGGACAATCGTTCCGCGTAAATTCAAAACGCCCAGAATATAGGCTGGGGCATTGGCGATACGGGTGCAAACTTCATACCCTCGAATTTCCTGAACTTTCAGGATATCGATGCCATATTGCTCACCACCGAGTTGAAAGCTCAGATACTCGCCTGCTTGCTGTTTCATAGTGTTTGATTTTCTTTGTGGTTTTAGAGCAAGCATTTGGCAGCGTAAAACCATGTGCTTGCGTTTATCAGAAAAAATCAAGGCCACGAATTCGCAGGTGCACCACTGTCGCTCCAGTGTTGCCCGGAGTGTCTCAGCACCGTGTAGTGCGCATTCCTGAAAATTGCAACCCCGCTATCTTTTTCTGCTGGATGCAGAAGGAGGACCGGAGGCTTTGCGACCTTAGCTTTCGCTCAAGTGTGCCAAAGCTGCCATCTTAAGAAGAATTAAAGTGAGGCTGTTTGAGCACTTTTTTTCACACTTATGTAATTTATTTCAACTGACTTTGGGTAGATCTGCTGCACTGAAACAGTTTTCGCAGAACTTCGCGGAGAAAGAAAAAGTGGCACTGGCCAAGCTGCTAAAAGAAAGACGGCTGAGCGCCCAGCAAAGCTTCACGTTGGGCACCTTCATTGAAAACACCGGCATGCTCAACTGCTTGTTGGTGTTTTTTATGTCAGGGCGAACGCTAGGGTGCTTGCCTGCGCTGCTGCAGCCAGTGGCCCAGACCCAGCACAAAGGCGGCACCGCAGGCTGCAGCGATGTAGCGCAGAGCAGGGTATTGCTGGGCGATGGAGGTGAGCAGGTGGTCATTCACGATGGTCTCGCCTGCAACCCAGCCAATCAGGCCTGCACCCAGCATGACGATCCAGGGGAAGCGCTCCATCAGCTTGATCATCAGGGTCGAGCCAAACAGCACCAGCGGAATGCTCAGGGCCAGACCAAAGATCAGCAATCGCATATCGCCTTGCGCCGTGGCGGCTACGGCGATTACGTTGTCCAGACACATGACCAGATCGGCCAGCAAGATGGTGCGGATGGCCACAAAGATGCTGCCCTTGGGCTTGCCGTCGCCAGATGTGGCGTTGTCAGCGCCTTCTCCCTTGAGCAGGCCCACTCCAATCCACAGCAGCAGGGCACCCCCCAGAATTTCCAGTAAGGGCAGCTGCATCAGCTTGGCGGCTACCACCGTCAGCGAAATACGCAGCACGATGGCAAAGCCGCAGCCCCACAAGATGGCCTTGCGTTGCTGCTCTGGCGGTAGCGCACGGGCTGCCAGGGCGATGACTACAGCATTGTCTCCAGAGAGAATGACGTCGATCCAGATGATCTTGAAGATGCCGAACCAGAAATCGGCCGTCAGCAAAGTTTCCATGGCCACCAGTGTAGACAGAGGTTGTCAGCAAGTGTTGCAGGCCAGCACCATGTATTCGTGCCCGTTATGGGCATGCTTGCTGCGCTTTACAAACGCTGACCGAAAGCGCATAGGCGTGTACCTGCGCGCGCAGTTTGCTTGAGGTGCGTCTGATCGGTGCTGGAAACTGCGGACATGCTGGCTAACCAACCTGATGTGCGTAAAAAATGTGCAACCCCGGCGCGAGTCTGCTGAAAAGTGAGCAGGCGGCTGCGGTTTATGTGCAAATTTTGCTGTTTTTCATTTTTTGCCCCAAAAAGTAACGGCATAATCGCTGCTTCTCAAGGGGAGTCGCCAAGTTGGTTAAGGCACCGGATTTTGATTCCGGCATGCGAGGGT
>RCUL01000479.1_pt1 | contig 20414 bp, 14 predicted proteins | sample 2167521 | NCBI WGS metagenome assembly RCUL01 (sample SAMN09932745, study PRJNA488358) | compost metagenome | feature: garden; material: soil; isolation source: compost soil in acetic acid-enriched culture | place: Germany: Experimental Botanical Garden Goettingen | collected 2016-01-27
ATTTAGATATCTATGATCCGTGGGTGGATGATACAGAAGTACAACACGAATATGGCTTAGCACCAATTAAAGAATTACAACAAGGCTTGTATGATGCGATCGTTATTGCCGTAGCACATAGCCAGTTTAAATCTATGAGTGCGCAAGAGTTCCATGCGTTAGGTAAAGAAAAACATGTACTCTATGATTTGAAATATGTTTTAAGTCAATATGAGTCCTCTATTCGACTTTGATTCGAAAGGTTAAATTTGAAAAAAGAAGCTGCAATAGTTGTAAAAAATACACTCTATATGTTTTTAAGAATGTTCTTTGTAATGTTCTTAACGCTTTTTTCTACTCGTCTTTTATTGAAAACACTAGGTTTTGAGGGATATGGAATCTACGATCTGATTTTTGGGGTGGTTATCCTCTTCAATATCCTTAGTGGGTCTATGGCGACTACATTACAACGTTTTTACAATATTTCATCTGGTGATCAGGTCAAACAATCTAGTATTTACAGTGTATCTTTACAAATTTTCTCATTTATCAGTTTGTTAGTGTTGGTGCTCGGTGTGGGATTCTCTCATACTATCGTTAGTCACTTAAATATACCAATTGATCGTACTACTGATGCAGTTAGCTTCTTCCATCTATGTGTTATAAATTTGGTATTCATGATTTTTAGACTGCCATTTATTGCATTATTAATTTCAAATGAAAAGATGGGAGTATATGCATCAATTTCAATTCTTGATTCAGTATTGAAATTTTTGGGTATTTTGTTTTTAAGTTATATTTCGATTAGTCAATCTACTTTAATTGTTTATGGTTATATTTTAAGTTCTATAACTTTAATAATTACTATAATTCATGTAATTCTGTGTTATAGAAAAATTAATATGCCTAAAATCATAAGAAAGATTGAGAAAAAGTATTATCATGAAATATTGTCTTTTTCAGGGTGGACCTTATTCGGAAGTAGTGCAGTATTATTTTCACAGCAAGGTTTATCAATTACATTAAATAAGTTTTTTGGAGTTCTTGTTAATGCTGCTAATGCTGTAGCTCAACAAATCTATACAGCCGTCTATCAATTTGTAAGTAGTTTTCAGACAGCCTATAGCCCCTATTTAATGAAGACTTATGCACAAGAAGACTTTGATAAGTTAAAAAAACTAATTGTTTTTTTCTCTAAATTTTCTATTTTTCTATATTTACTGCTTGCTGTACCATTATTTACTTTTTCTGATCAAATTTTGCAATTATGGTTAGGGCGTGTGCCGGAGTATGCAGTATTGTTTACACGCTTAACTTTAGTTGTAGTGCTATTTGAAGTACTTTCAGCCCCTTTATGGTTGATTGTTCAAGCATCTGGTGATATTCGACGTTACCAGATGATAATCTCATGTATTTTAATTTTAAATTTACCAATTGCTTACATGAGTTTTATGGTGTGGAAACAGCCTATGCTGGCTTTTATTGCAAAAATACTCACTGCGGTCTTAGCCTATATCTATAGAGTATATAGTGTTCGCTCTCTAAAATGTTTGAATCTTCTTGAATATTTTAAGCAATTAGTTTTAAGAATATGTTTACTGTTGGTTATAATGACACCAATTGTTTGGGTATATATGTCTTATAAGAGCTTGAGTATCGTGGAGATTATACTAAATATATTGTTGATAATATTTTTACTGAGCCTTGTAGCTTTTCCTGTATTGCTCAATCGAAACGAACATAAAATAATTTTTATTTTTGTATCTAAGGTTTTAAGAAAGGTTTAAATAATGAATGCAAAAGATTTAAAGAGACACCTACAGTCTATTATTGAATCTAAGTTATCACCTTTAATTGATAGTAATTATGTGTATTGGGATTTGCCTTACCATATAAATATTGGAGATACATTAATTTGGCAAGGTACTTTGGATTTTTTATCAGATAAACCATATAAAATGATGGATTATGGAAATTCAGTAACTGCTTCATTAGATAGTTTATTGGCAGATACAGTTATCTTATTACATGGGGGGGGGAATTTTGGTGATATTTATGGCTCAAGTCAAAAATTTAGAAAAGATGTTGTTGAAAAATACCCTAATAATAAAATAATTATATTGCCACAGACTATTTATTTCAAAGATAAGAATGTTGAAAAAGAGGATTTTCAGTATTTTGCTCAACATAAAAATTTATATTTATGTGTCCGTGATCAGTCCTCTTATAATTTGGCTTGTCAATATTTGGAGAAAGGTAAAGTTCTATTTTTACCTGATATGGCTTTTTGTATTAAGGATGAAAGACTTATTAAATCTCAATCTACAGGTAAAAAGTTATTGATGAGTCGTATAGACGTAGAAGCCGTCCCTGTAGATAAAAAATATAGAGATCAAGTAAATTTACAGTCAGATTGGCCAACTTTTGAAAAGACTCCAATATATTGTAATTACTTGAAGCTTTTATTCGCTATAAATCGAAAATTATCAAAAGGTCAGCGAAATAAACAATATCCTTTTCTTATTAAATATATTAATCATTTTGCAATGAATACAGTTCGCACTCAATTGATTGATACGGGTATCCAATTTATTAATGATTTTGATGTGGTTTATACAACACGGTTGCATGGCTGTATTTTGTCTTTACTATTAGATAAGAAAATCATTTTACTTGATAATTCTTATGGTAAGAATCGAGCATATCATGAAGCTTGGTTAACAGGTAGTACTAATATTGAGGTGGAATCATGTTAGTTAGTGTTGTACTTCCTGCATATAATGCTGAATTATATCTTAAAGAAGCAATTGATAGTGTTTTGTCTCAAACATGTACTGACTTTGAGTTAATTGTTATTAATGATGGTTCGTTAGATAGAACGGAAGAAATTATTTTATCGTATAGTGATAGTCGTATTGTTTATGTGAAGAATGAGCAAAATTTAGGTTTAATTGGTTCATTAAATAAAGGTATTGATTTAGCAAAAGGTAAATATATTGCTCGTATGGATGCTGATGATATTTGCTGTCCAGATCGTTTTGAAAAGCAGATTAGCTTTCTGGAAAATAATAATGATTATGTAATATGTGGAACTGCTGCATATCGTTTTTATTCAAATAATAAATCAAATAATAATATTTTTAGAGTTCCTGAAAGTGATGGGTTAATCCGTTTAAAAACGTTGTTTAATAGTCCATTTATTCACCCCTCAATAATGATGAGGAATTCTATTGTTAAAGAAAAAATACTTAATTTTGATATTCAGTATAAATATGCGGAAGATTATAAATTCTGGAGCCAATTATTGAAATATGGAAAGGCTTATAATTTACAAGAAAAATTACTTTATTATAGATTAACCCCTAATAGTCAAACAGTTATCGGAAACTCAGATCTGACTAAAAGAAAGTTAGTGTTAGGTGATATTCAAAGAAGCTATTTTAGGGAAGCATATGGAATAATTTTAAATGATAATGAGTTGGATTTAGTATTTTACCTCAGCAATTTAGATCGAATGACGATGCTAAGCTTCGCAGAATATGATTTAATGTCTATTAATAATTTTTTTAATTGTATTACCAATAAGTTAGTTTCTAAAAATGTATCTAGAAAGGATATTTCTAGTACTTTAAGTAAAGTTTATTTTTCTTTAATATTTATAAAATTTAAGGGGAGTAAAAAAAGCATTTCCTTTAAAAATATTAATAAGAGGCTATTTTTATATGGTTTCTTACATGTTTTGAAGGAAAGGATTATTAGATGATTTTTTTGCAAAATATGAGATTTCTATCAATTATTAACTACTTAGGCTTAGTTTTATTTGTCTTCTTCTTTATTTTTGGAATGCAAACACCAGTAGGCTCAATTGCACAAATATTATCAGCATTATTGATATTCTATGGTTTGTTAAATGTTAAACAATATTTTTTAAAGCCACCAAAAGATATTTTTTATTTTTTTATTTTTTTATTTTTTGATTTTTTGATTTGCTTAATTGTTCCTGTTGCTCTAGGTACATATGATTTTTCTATTATTCCAACAAAACTTAATTTTATAGTGTCAATGCTGGCTACTTATGTTTTAGCTAGAAAACTTGCTTTATCAGGAAAATTTGATGATAAGGAGTTTTTTAGACTGTTGTTAAACATTTTCATGTTACAGGCAGTCTTAGTTGTTTGTATGTTAATAAATTCAGATTTTGCGCAACTAGTTATGAATTATACAAGAAGTGGTGATATAGGTGAGCGATTAAAAGATAGTTATGATGGTGCGAGAGGACTAGGTATCGCAGATAGTGCAGCATTCGGTTTTGCTATATCAATGGGATTATTGATTTTTTTAGTTTTTTTCTCATATAAAAATAGATTTATTAATTTAAAATTATTTGTATTTTTATTGGCTATTGGGGTTGTTGCATCTATTAGTGCTGGTAGAACAGCAATTCTTGGTATTGTTTTTGGATTTTTATATTTGGCAATAAATTTTAAAAATTTTAGAGCATTATTCACATTGATTTTATCTGTAGTAGCTTTGTTTTTTTCTTTATTATTTCTGATAAATGTTAATCAGGCATCTATTAAAAATGAGACACTAAGTTATTTTTATTCCTATAGCATGGAACCTGTATTAAATTATATATATTATGGAAGTTTTGCAACAGGTTCTACTGATATTCTAATAGATATGTATTTTCCTTTGACCCAACATCAGATTTTTATTGGTGATGGTAGATATATGGATGGGGATGGATATTATATGAGTACTGATGCTGGTTATATGCGTTATGCATTATTTTACGGCATTTTTATTTCCTCTATCTTGTATTTATTCTTTATATTGTTTTTAATAAAAACTCTTATGAAGTTAAATGATAAAAGATATCTTATTTTTATAATTTTTCTGGCAGTTTTTTCTTTTATATTGCATTACAAAGGAGAAGTTGTTTTGTTGGCTATTTCTTACAATAAAATACTTTTTCTTATATTATTTTTTATTTATTTTAAGTCTTTTGTCTTGAAGGAAAAAGGCGTAGAGAGATTGAAATGATAGAAATTATTATACCTACATATAAGCCTAAAGAATATTTTTATGAGTGTTTGAGTTCTTTAGATAATCAAAAAATCTCTTTTTCTAAATTTAGGGTTGTTATAGTCTTAAATGGCCCTAAAGAACCATATTATTCATTAATATTAAAATGGTTAGAAGATTTTGATTTTAATGTTTTATTGATGCATACGGATACATCGGGAGTATCTCATGCAAGAAATATTGCTTTAAATAATTGTGATTTGGATGTTGATTATGTTTGTTTTTTGGATGATGATGATATTTTTTCTAAAAACTACTTAGATAGTTTAAGTGGTTTGGTTGATGGAAAAAGTCTTGTGGTCTCAAATACAAAAAATTTCTATAACAAAAAGCACAGTTCGATCGATGATTATTTGACATTTGGAAAAAGTTTTAGGTCTAACAATATTATTAAGTATAGACGATATTTATCAAATGCTTGTTGCAAGTTAATTCCATTTTGTTTAATTGAAAATATAAGGTTTAGTGAAAAGTTAAAAAATAGTGAAGATGCTGTTTTTATGTTTGAGTTATCTAAGAACATCGAAAATATTATATCGTCAGATATTGATGTTATTTATTATCGCCGCCTTAGAGAGAATTCATCATCTAGAAAAAACATATCTATAAAAGATAGTTTCTTATTAACAGTAAATGTTATGCTTTGTTTTACTGTAGTTTATTTTAAAAATCCTTTTAAATATAATTTATTTTTGTATCTTACTAGATTAATGGCTGTTTTGAAAAGATTCTGGTTAACGATTAAATGAAGGGTTAAATCTATGAGTTCATTGGAAATGAAAGTTTCAATCATTACACCATCTTATAACTCAGCTAAATTTATTGAAAAAACAATAAAATCAGTTTTGTTACAAACTCATACCAATTGGGAGATGTTGATAGTTGATGATTGTTCAACTGATGACTCAATAAGCTTGATACAATCTTATATAAATAAAGATGCTCGTATCAAGCTTATTCAACTTCAGAAGAATTCTGGTGCAGCTGTTGCTCGTAATAAAGGTATTCAACATGCTCAAGGGCGCTTTATTGCTTTTTTAGATAGTGATGATAGTTGGAGTGAAGAAAAATTAGAAAAACAAGTCCATTTTATGTTGGAAAATGGTTACGCTTTTACATATACAGCTTATCATAAAGTAAATGAATTGGATGAAATTATAGGAAATATGTATATTCCTGATAAAGTGAATTACCATCAATTATTAAAAACCTGTATTATCGGTTGCTTAACTGCAATGTATGATGTGCATAAATTAGGAAAGATAGAGTTTCCCCTTATCCGTAAGCGCCAAGATTTTGCTTTATGGTTGAAGATCCTTAGGCAAGAATCTTTTGCTTATGGATTGCAAGAGGATCTTGCAAGTTATACTGTGCGTTCAGATTCAATCTCTGCGAATAAATTTAAAGCAGCCCAATATAATTGGCAGTTATATAGACACATTGAAAAATTGTCATTATTAAAAAGTTGCTATTATTTTTTTCATTATGCAGTAAAGGGTATTATTCGCAGTAAATTTCCAAAAGTAGCTGATTTATTAAAAATTTAATGATGTATAAGGTATGATGATTATGTCTACAATAATATCTGTAGTTGGGTTGGGTTATGTTGGGCTCTCTAATGCAATACTTTTAGCACAACATAATCAGGTGTTTGCGATAGATAATAATATAGACCGAGTAAACTTAGTAAATGAAAAAAAATCTCCAATTCATGATAGGGAAATTATAGAATATCTTAAAAATAAAAAATTAAATCTTCAAGCAACTTTGGATTATAAATTTGCTTATAGTCAATCTAAAATTATTATTATTGCTACGCCTACTGATTATGATGAAGTTAAGAATTATTTTAATACATCATCTGTTGAGTCTGTTATTGAGAGTGTTTTTGAAATTAATAAAGAGGCCTTAATTATTATTAAATCTACTGTTCCAGTTGGATTTGTTAATACTATGCGTGCTAAATATAACACTGATAATATAGTTTTTTCTCCAGAATTTCTCCGAGAAGGCAAAGCTTTGCATGATAACTTGCACCCATCACGAATTATTGTTGGAGAACAATCTGATAGGGCTCAAGAGTTTGCATATTTATTACAACAAGGTGCAATAAAAAAAGATATTCCTATTTTATTAACTAATTCAACAGAGGCTGAGGCTGTAAAATTATTCGCAAATACATATCTTGCTATGAGAGTTGCATTTTTTAACGAGCTGGATACATATGCAGAAATTAAGAGTTTAGATACTAAACAAATTATAGAAGGGGTATGCTTGGATCCCCGTATTGGCAACTATTACAATAATCCTTCATTTGGCTATGGTGGTTATTGCTTACCAAAGGACACTAAACAGTTATTAGCTAATTATACTGATATACCTAATGATATTATTACAGCGATCGTGAATGCCAATAATACGCGGAAAGACTTTATTGTGCAGAGCCTACTTTCTCGGGATGTCAAAACAATTGGCGTCTATCGACTTATTATGAAGCAAGGTTCTGATAACTTCCGATCTTCAGCTGTACAAACTATTATAGATAATTTGTTGAAAAATAAAGTTAATGTTATTATCTATGAACCTACGTTAAATGAGAATATATTCAATGGATGTTCTATAGAGAACAATATTAATATTTTCAAAAATCAGTGTGACATTATTATCTCTAACCGCCTTGAAGATGATTTGTTGGATGTTTTAGATAAGGTTTATACGCGTGATATTTTTAATGATAATTGATTATATATCAATAAATTAGTTTGAGGTGTAAAGGTGTCTGTGTAATGGAAGTTTTAATTTTTATTACACAGTTTTCGAAAACTGATATATTTTTGGTATATGTTGGATTTGTATTTTCTTAGATAAAGATCTGTCTATATTATAAGTTAAATATTTTTTAGAATAAATATCTAATAATTTTTAATTATATGAGTGGCTACATCTATATGTTGAATGGATGTAATTAATAGTTACTGATAATGATTATAAATCTTTTGAGATAAATTTACTCCTTATGGGGAGGAACACCAATTTAATACATAATCTGATACTAAATTGGATACTTTTGTCTATGAATAAACTATAAATTTAGGGAGGTAAAGTGGTAGTAATAGCTATTTTATTAAAATTCCCCCAGAAGTTTTTAATTTTTAAATACTTTTTTGAAGAGTGTTATTTTTGATTTGGTATTGAATTACCGTAATTTTTGTATACATATTTAATCATTTTGGGTATAAAAGTTGAAAAATAAGCACTGTATAATTAGATTTGTTTTGCTGTAATTTTGTAATTTAGTTAATTAAAATTACAAAATTTGAAATATAAGCGGTAATACAATATTATAACGCCGTGTCTTATCCTCGGCTCAGCTTCGTTACTCCTTAAGCTGAAGTTAATAATGTGTAGTTTATATTACTTTCCTGTTTATATAGGCTTTCTTAGGAAAGATTGAGAAGAGAGTGAATGAAAATATGAAGCGTCTAGTAGACATTGTCATTTCTTTGATAGCTTTAACCGTACTGTCGCCAATATTTCTGATCGTTGCATATAAGGTCCGTAAAAATTTAGGTTCACCAATATTCTTTTACCAAGAAAGACCTGGAAAGGACGGAAAATTATTTAAAATGATTAAGTTCCGTTCCATGAAGGATGCTTTTGATGCTGATGGAAACCCGTTGCCCGATGAGGCACGTATTACCTCATTTGGTCAGAAATTGCGCTCCACGAGCCTAGATGAAATGCCACAACTGATTAATGTGCTTAAAGGTGATATGAGCGTAGTTGGACCCCGTCCAATGCTTAAAGACTTTGTTGCATTATATTCACCAGAACAGGCACGTCGTTTAGAAGTGCGTCCGGGAATGACAGGTTTGGCTCAGGTAAGTGGCCGTAATGAACTCGATTATGAAGAGCGATTTAAATGTGATGTGTGGTATGTCGACAATCACAATGTTTGGGTTGACTTTAAAATTATGTTTAAAACAGTCAAAGTAATGACTAGACGTGAAGGAATTAATGCACCAGGACATGTTGGACCATCTTTGTTTAAAGGTAATGATGCTCCAGAAAATGTTGATTCTTCAGTAAAGTAAATTTTATATCTTGAAATCTTTGTTATGATTAAAAAAGCAGTTTTACCAGTAGCCGGTTTAGGCACGCGTTTTTTACCAGCAAGTAAGTCAATTCCAAAAGAGATGGTAACAGTCGTTGACCGTCCAGCCATTGAATATGTGGTACGTGAAGCGGTTGAAGCGGGAATAGAGCAAATTATTTTAGTGACTCATTCTTCAAAAGCATCAATTGAAAATTATTTTGACCGAAACTTTGAATTAGAAACCACATTAGAGCAAAAAAAGAAATTTGATTTGCTTGCAGACATTACTCAAATTGTTCCACCACATGTGAGTGTCGTAAGTGTAAGACAACCTCAGCCTTTAGGTTTAGGGCATGCAGTTTTATGTGCAAAGAGTATTGTCGGTTCCGATGATTTTGCCGTGTTATTACCAGATGTGTTGGTGAAAGACAGCTCGGGTCGAAATGACTTAACCCGTATGATTGCACGTTATGATGCAAGTCAAGCTGCGCAGATTATGGTGGAAGCGGTGCCTGATAACCTAGTTGATCAATATGGGATTGTAGATGTAGCACATAGCCCAAATGAGGGTGAAAGTATTGCCATGCAGGGAATTGTTGAAAAACCTGCTGTTGGTTCTGCGCCTTCTAATCTTTCTGTGGTTGGCCGTTATATATTACCTGCAAAGATTATGCAGCTTTTAGAAAACACACCAAAAGGTGCAGGTAACGAAATTCAATTAACAGATGCAATTGCGATGTTACAAGAAACAAATACCGTTGAAGCCTATCGTATGCAAGGCCAAACTTTTGACTGTGGTAGCAAGCTTGGCTATTTAAAGGCTGTATTACACTATGGGCTTGAACATCCTAAATTAGGGTCGGAATTTAAACAGCTCATTAACGAACTTAAGTTATAGTATTTTGTAGCTCTGCTTAAGTATTTGTAAAAACTGCTGAATATAATAAGTCAGTATATTCTCTTCCCATGACGGGAAGAGAAATCTATAGAATATTAAAAAATCAGGTGTGCAATGAAAATCGCAGTGTTTGGAACCACCTTACACGCTGGTGTAATGGCAGCATTACTGGCTGAATATGGTAATCAGATTTATTGGTGCACAAGTGTCACCTGCGAAGAAAATATTTCTGTAGTTTCTTATCAAGATCAAGAAGTTAATAATTACTTGAATAAACAGAGAAAATCGGGTTTTTTACAGGAAAGCCCTTTTTCTACCATTCCTCTTGATGTTGAAGTTTATTTATTCTGTTTTAGTCCGACACAAATTCAGCTTGCTTTAAATACGGTTGAAAAGTTAAGTCAACGTCCTATTGTTCATCCTAGATTAATGGTAAATGGTTCTACCTTTGGCTTACATGGAACCGATCAGTTAAAACAATATTTACCAAAAGACGAGTGGGTCTATTTCCCTGATGTAATTCAAGAAGGAAATGCCATTAACAGTGTATTGAATGTGAAGCATGTCATTGTTGGTGTTGAGTCCAATCATGCGCGGGATACAATGCAAGAGCTGTTGCGCCCATTCTTCCGTTTTAGTTATCAATATTTATTTATGCCGATTTTAGATGCTGAATTTACCAAACTCAGTATTTCTGGCATGTTAGCGACTCGCATTAGCTATATGAATGATTTAGCCATGGTGGCCGAGAAACTCGGTATTGATATTGCTAATGTAAAACATGGTATTGCTGCAGATACACGCATTGGGGCGGCTTATTTGTCGGCTGGTGTTGGATTTGGTGGTGAAAATTTTTCGCATGATATTTTAACCCTTTCAAGTACTGTTTCTGAAACTGGGGCGAAAAGCCGACTTTTAGAGCAAGTCTGGGCTATCAACGAACAACAAAAAGAAATTTTATTCCGTAAATTATGGAATTATTATCATTGTAATTTGAACGGGAAAACCGTAGCTATTTGGGGTGCATCTTTTAAAGAAAATACCTCAAGCATACATAACTCTCCAATTCATATTTTGTTAGCTGCATTATGGGCGCAAGGTGTAACTGTACGTTTGCATGATCCTCAAGCATTAGATGAGATTGCGGTTACATATGGTTCACGTGAAGATTTAGTACTTTGTACTGATCAATATGAGGCTACTCAAGGCGCACATGCCTTATGTTTGGTTACCGCATGGAAACAGTACTGGAGTCCAGACTTTAAGCGGTTACAACAAATGATGGAGCATCCTTTAATTTTGGATGGGCGTAATATTTATGACCCAGCATATGTAAAGGCAAAAGGCTTTGCTTATGAAGGAGTAGGTCGTTTATGAGTAAATCTATAGAAAAGTTTCCTAAAGAATTAGTTTCACCTTTACTAAAACTAGAGTCTCTGGGTGAAAAAAATTCAAAATTACAAATAAAAGAATTGTTTGCAACAGAACCAGACCGTTTTCAACAGTATTCTGTAAAATTTGATCAACTAGTTTTTGATTATAGTAAGCACCGTGTTACCCAAGATATTTTGGAACAATTGGTGGCTCTAGCGAAAACCAAACAGTTAAATCAATGGATTGAACGTTTTTTTTCACAAGATAAAGTGAATTGTACTGAGCAACGTGCAGCAATGCATTGGGCACTGCGTTTGCCAGCTGACTATTCAAAATTCCCAGATTTAACAGAGCAAGTCCATAGCCAGTTACAACGTATGTATACGTTAGTGGAAAAAATCCATGCTGGGCAATATCGCGGCGCCACTGGCGAAGTTATTCAAGATGTTGTGAATATTGGTGTCGGTGGTTCCGATTTAGGGCCACAAATGGTCACCCATGCGTTGTCTGATTTTAAAGTAAAAACGGCTAAGCCTTTAAATGTTCACTTTGTTTCAACAATGGATGGTAGTCAGTTGTCGGAGTTGCTCCATCAACTTCGCCCGGAAACGACACTCTTTATTATTTCATCGAAGTCTTTTGGTACGATTGACACCTTATCAAATGCTCAAACGGTGCGTCAGTGGCTTGAAAAGGCTTTGGGAAAACATAGCCGAGTTTTAAAAAGTCATTTCGTTGGTGTATCAACAAAAGCAGAAAAAATGTCAGAATGGGGAATTGCCCCTGAAAACCAATTACTACTTTGGGATTGGGTAGGTGGTCGTTATTCACTATGGTCATGTATTGGTTTGCCTATTGCTCTAACGATTGGTGTTGAAGGCTTCCAACAACTGTTAGCTGGTGCTCATGCAATAGATGAACATTTCCAAAATACAAGTTTTGAGCAGAATATCCCTGTTTTAATGGGATTGTTGGGTGTTTGGAATAATAATTTTCTCAATATTCAAACCCATGCTGTATTACCCTATGATGGACGCTTAAAGTATTTTGCTGCGTATTTGCAACAGCTTGAAATGGAGTCTAATGGAAAATCGGTGCAACGTAGTGGTCAGAAGGTTGAGCTAGATACTTGCCCAATTGTGTGGGGTGAGGTAGGACCAAATGCTCAACATGCCTTCTACCAATTATTACACCAAGGGACGCAAGCTGTAAGTTGCGACTTTATTGCACCGATTCAACGTTACAATTCTGACCATTTTACCTATGTTGAAAATGCTGAGGCATTAGTAGAGCAACATCATCTTGCATTATCGAATTGTTTGGCACAATCACGATTATTGGCTTTTGGTAATGAGGCGTTGGACTCAACTGAGTTAGAAAAACTACCAATTCATAAACAATATGAAGGCAACCAACCAAGCTCAACAGTATTATTAAAAGAGCTGAACCCTTATAGCTTGGGAATGTTAATTGCTTTATATGAGCATAAAGTTTTTGTGCAGTCTGTAATCTGGAATATTAACCCGTTTGATCAATGGGGCGTCGAAAAAGGCAAACAGATTGCTGATCAGCTATTACCTATTTTAAATGGTGTTCAAAACGATCTTTCAGAATTGGATGCCTCAACACGCGGATTAATTAAAATATTATTAGGAAAAGTAGATGGCTAAAATTCTAGTTACTGGTGGGGCTGGTTATATTGGCTCACACACCTGTGTAGAGCTTTTAGAAGCAGGTCATGAAGTTGTTATTTTTGATAATCTTTCAAACAGTTCAGAAGAGTCATTAAACCGAGTTAAAGACCTTACACAAAAAAGTTTAACTTTTGTGCAGGGTGATATCCGTAATGCAGATGAGCTTGATCGTGTTTTTCAGAGTCATTCAATTGACGCTGTTATTCACTTCGCAGGTTTAAAAGCAGTCGGTGAAAGCCAAGAAAAGCCACTTATTTATTTTGATAATAATATCGCTGGTAGTACTCAATTAGTTAAGTCGATGGAAAAGGCAGGTGTCTATACTCTCGTATTTAGCTCTTCTGCGACAGTATATGATGAAGCCAACATTTCTCCATTAAATGAAGACATGCCAACAGGCATGCCAAGTAACAACTATGGTTATACTAAGTTGATTGTTGAACAGTTATTGCAAAAATTATCAGAGTCAAATTCTGAATGGTCGATAGCTTTACTACGGTACTTTAACCCAGTCGGTGCACATAAGAGTGGACGTATTGGTGAAGATCCACAAGGTATTCCAAATAATTTAATGCCGTATGTGACTCAAGTTGCAGTGGGCCGTCGTGAGAAACTGTCTATTTATGGTAACGACTATGACACAGTAGATGGTACTGGCGTACGTGACTATATACATGTGGTGGATTTGGCTAATGCACATTTATGTGCTCTAAATAACCGATTAGAAGCGAAAGGTTGCCGGGCATGGAACATTGGCACGGGTAATGGTTCATCTGTTTTGCAAGTTAAAAATACATTTGAACAGGTCAATGGTGTACCTGTTGCTTTTGAATTTGCTCCACGCCGAGCAGGAGATGTAGCGACATCTTTTGCAGACAATGCTCGTGCAGTTGCTGAGTTAGGTTGGCAACCACAATATGGGTTAGAAGATATGCTTAGGGATAGTTGGAACTGGCAGAAGCAGAATCCAAACGGTTATAAAGAAGTTTAAGTGGATTTATAAATTTTAATTGAATCAGGAAATTCATTTGTGATCTAATTAGTTGAAATTTTAAGAATTAATATTAATCATTGTAGTATTATTAATAAATTTTTGAGATGATTGCAGTTATTAATTAAGCTGATTAGATAAAAAGGTGACAGTATGTTGCCCTTTTATTATTTGTGCTAGAATAACATATTATAAGATAGTTGGAATTAGCAGAAGTAAGATTAAACAAGGAATAGTTAGCTGTATAAGTCTTGTATAAAATTATGTAATGTTTATTAGAATATGACAGTTTTATGAAAATTTATTATTACTCTAGTATAATTAAAAAAGAAAGCAAAAGTTTTCACGTTGTGAGGTTTTGTCCCCTTTAATCGTTTCTCACGATTTATTCAGTAATTTTTTATAAATGTAATATCACCTAATAAAAGTTGATATTGCATTTTTTGATGATGAGTATGTATGCATTTTTATACTAATTGTAATAGAGAAAAGTTAATGTATTATTTATCTATTTCTTTTTTAGCATATACTTTTTCTTACTTTCTAGGATATCGTGAAGTTTACTATTTCTGTATAAATTTTTTATTAATTTTATTTGCTGGAAAAAATAAATTTAGCTTAAATTTTATGGCTATTTTATTTTCTTCTTTAATTTTATATTTACCAATAGGTCTTAATTTTGGTGCATTAAATGCTGGTTATGTGATATCAGCAATGCAAACGGATTTCTCTGAAACATGGGAGTTTATAGGCAATATAGGATTAAGTGCTTTTTTTCTAATGGGATTTACGTTATATTTTTTGGTATACTTTTATAAAAAAAGTAAAATTAAAAAAATAAGAATTAGTTATTTTCTTATATTTATAATATTTTTATTGTATTCACCACCAATAAGATTTTTGGGCGATGCTTTGAACTTCTTTAAAAAAGCTAGAGCTGAGATGGTATTGATTTTTGATCAGTCTAAGCGGCCTGATAATTTTCATATAGTAGAAGCTAATAAAAAATATAAAAATATTATTGTTATAATTGGTGAAAGTGTATCTCGGGAGTATATGTCAGTAAATGGCTATCCTTTAAATACAACACCTTGGCTTAAGGAAAAAGCCACTGGATACTTTTTTAATCAATATATTTCAACTGCACCCAATACAGCTATTTCTTTACCAAGAACCTTGGCTATAAGTGATGGTAAAAATATACAGATGAATAATAATATAGTTGCCTTAGTTAAAAAAAGCGGATACGAAACCTTTTGGTTGTCAAATCAAGGCTATATTGGAAAGTATGATACCCCTGTAAGTATAATTGGTGCTCAAGCACAGAATACAGTCTTTCTAAAAAAAGGGGAGTATAATTCTAAGAATATTGATGATTTTGAATTATTAAAATATTTAAAAAAAGTGACTAAGAAGAATAATGATAAAGTAATTTTTATGCATATGATGGGATCTCATCCAAATACTTGCATGCGATTACAAGGGTATCCAATAAGAATTCATACGAAAATGAGTAAATCAGTAGATTGTTACTTAGCCTCTTTATCTAAATTAGATACTTTTTTAAAAGAAACTAATCAACTTTTAGAAAGTACACGACAATCTTATGCTATTTTCTACTTTTCAGATCATGGTCTCACTGTAGATAAAAATATTAATCCAATTAGGCATGCAAATAATACCAAACAGAACTACAATGTTCCTTTCTTTATCTTTACGAGTGATAAGAAAGATAAAACTTTAATTGATTATCCTGTTAGTGCATTTGATTTTTTATCAATATTTCAATGGATTGTTGGTATTAGGAGTAATGAAATTTCTTCTATTTTTCCATATAAATATGATAAAAAAGAGATTGAAGTTTTTGATGGTAAGACCATGATAAATTATAAGATGTTAAAAAATCAAATTATATATTAAATAAAGTTATTGATTAAAATTAGGTTAAAAATCTTAAGCCAATAGGAATTATATTACTACTGGCTTAATCTTTATTTATTAGCAAAATCTATGATTGCTTTTGCAGCCCCTTTATTAATATCAAATGTTGGTTTTTCCCCATTACTCAATACTCCAATACTTGAATCCCAAATTATAATACCATCTACATTCTTTGAGCGAATATAGTCTAATCGTTGCTTCATTTCTTGTTCAGTTAATGGGTATATAATATGATTTTTAAAAAATTTTTTATCCAGATAGGAGCTTGAAAAATAAGGAATAACTTTTAAATTATATTTACTTGCATACTTTTTACTTTCACTTAATTGGTGATCAGTACGTTTCTTCCACTCTCCAAAATCTCTAAACCAGTTGTTATATATAACAGGACTCAGAAAATCAACTTTTTTTGCAATCTCTTCATATTGTTGATTTAATTTAAGGTATTTTTTTTCAGTCATCTGATCCATGGATTCTGAACCAAAAACTGTTTGTGGTAGTACAGCAAAGACTCCAACTGGTGCAGCACCTTCATATTGATGATAAAGATCAAGTGTTTGATTAACAATAGGTAAAACAGTTTGAGGCTTAAATTTATTACCTATTTCGATATCAAAAGATATAGGTATATGTGGGTATTTTTTGGAAATATCGGCAATCATTCTTATTTTTTGAGGATCTGGCTTTCCATGGGTTAGAAATTTATCATGATAAATAACACGAATGGATTTTAGTTTATTCGTAGCCAAGAAGTTTTGGAATTTATTATTATCACTAATTAACTTACCAGTTTCATCAATATATTGTTTCCATATAATGTATTGATAGACCTCTAGACTGTGGCTGAATGTTGAGAGTGATAATAAAATACCAATTGTTATATATCGCTTCATAAAAACTCCATTAGTGTAATGTATTAAATTCTTTATCTAGAATTTTATTTAAAAATTTTTTAAATAAAGGATTTAGTTGTGATGCTCCATATAAATTTAGATGATCATCATCAAAATATAATGGAATTCCTTTTTTTTCAGAATAACAAATCTTTTGATCGCAAAAGAAATTCGTTGTATCTAGTATTTTAATGCCACATTTTTCTGCTGCTTCGTCTTGTGCTTCCCATGCCAGTCGACTACGTTTAAGATGTGCTTCTCTAGTAATTGTTAGAGGAGTAGCAGATTTTATAATTTCTCTATGTGCTAGTACTTTAGGTACATTCACAGGAAATTCAGGTACAGGTCTTGTAACATAAACTTTATTATTTTTTGAAAATTTACATAGTGTACTTATATAGGCCTCTTTCATTGTTTTTTCATATTCAGCATTATATGCTTTAAATGGCTTATCTATATACCTTATAGGATGGACTATATCATTATCACCATCTTTTGCCCCATGGAATAAAACATTTATTCGATTAACTATTAATATAGGAGTACCAGGGAATTGAGAAGTTTTTTGTAAAAACTTTGAGATGACCTCACCACATTTAAAATCTGGGCTATTAACTTTCTTTATTTTTTCTACAGTTGGGCAGCCTGAATAGGTCCAGTCTATTAAAGCTGACTCTGGTGGCAGGGCTTCTTGAATAGCAGGTATCATCGCTTCAGCATGACTATCCCCAATAACAATTAGTTTTATATTTCCATTACCATATTTGCATTCCGGAATATTTACACCTGAACTTATTTGACATTTAGTAAAAAGAGGATTTCTTTCATTACCCCTTTGTATTATTGTTTGTATATTTGGGGGGAATCTGTTTATTAAGCCATTTTTAAGATTTAGAAAATAGAAAATACTAATAGAGATAAATAGGTACGTGAAGGTAATTAAATATCCAGAGTATATTTTTTTTTGAGATAACCATTTTTTAGATGGAGTTTCTATGATTTTATATGAAATCCATCCTAAAAATATAGATAAAGCTATAGATGAAATAATATATATAATATTATTTTCTTTTTCTAAATAAGATAAATAAAATACAATTGGCCAATGCCATAAATATATAGAATATGATGAGTTTCCTAAAAATTGACAAATTTTATTGTTTGTAAATATAGAGTTGTTGTTGTTTGCGAGTAAAATTAAGAATGTTCCTAGAACAGGCAGGAAGGCATTATAACTTGGCCATAAAGTTGCTCCTGTGAAAATGGTTAATGATATTCCTATAAGTATAAAACCTGTCAGCTCAATAATTTTTTTTGTTAAATTACTAAGTATTAAGTTTTTAAATAATAAAAATATCAAACCTCCAGCCAGCATTTCCCATGCACGAGTTGGAAGAAGGTAGAATGCTGCAGATGGATTTGATTTAGAAATAAGAATAGAGAGTGTAAAAGAAACTATAAATAAAATAATAAAAAATATTTTTAATATATTTGATGATCTAGATACTTTATTTAAAAGTACTAACAATAAGGGTAAAAGGATATAGAATTGCCATTCTACAGATAACGACCATGTATGTAATAGAATTTTTTCTTTAGAATTTGTATCAAAATAACCAGATTCTTCTAAATATTGTATATTTGAGACAAATTTTAAACTAGAGATAGTATGCTTTAAATAATTTTGAAGCTCTAAAGGTGTTAAAGTAAACCAGCCTATTAATAATATAGTTAAACATAAAAAAACTAAAGTTGGGATTATTCTATTTGCTCTAAAAAGATAAAACTTAAAAATATTAAAAGATTTATTCTCTAAGTTGTAAATAATATTTTTTGTCATTAGCAAACCTGAAATAACAAAAAAAATATCTACACCAATAAAACCCCCAGCAAAACCTAGAACTTCAAAATGGAATAGAACTACTAATATAACAGCATATGCTCTTAAACCATTTATATCATATCGGAAATTATTGTTCATAGATTTTTATTAGCTTATCTGTGCCCTTAATAGAGGTTTTTCTAAAGCTCCCTTATTAATTAAAATATATAATTGATAAGGGAGTTATAAATACTCATTAATAACTTTAACTAGTGGATACAAATTAACCCTGAATCAACCCGGTCAACTCATCTACATAATATTGCATTGGCTGAGCTTGGCGGTCTGCACGGCTTTCAATGTTGAGGCGTAGCAAGGGCTCGGTATTTGAAGCACGGACGTTAAAACGCCAAGCGCCAAAGTCCAAACTTACACCATCGGTGCGGTCAATTTCTGGATTTTGGTCGGCATAGAAATCGAAAATCTTTTGAATAGTGGTTTGTGTGCTTTCCACTTTAAAGTTGATTTCACCGCTACAAGGGAACTTGGTAATCATATTTTCAACTAGGGTTGAGAGGGATTGTCCAGTTTCAGAAAGTAGGGCAATAGTGAGTAACCACGGAATCATACCGCTGTCGCAATAAGCAAAGTCACGGAAGTAGTGATGAGCGCTCATCTCTCCACCATATACGGCATTATGTTCACGCATTACATCTTTAATAAAAGCATGACCAGATTTTGACTGTACAGCAACGCCGTTGTATTGATTAACAATATCAAAGGTGTTCCAAACCAACCGTGGGTCATGAACAATTTTTTCGCCAGACTGTTTAATCAAGAATGCTTGAGCCAATAGACCAACAATGTAGTAGCCTTCAATGAACTGGCCCTTTTCATCAAATAGGAAACAGCGGTCAAAGTCGCCATCCCAAGCGATCCCCATATCTGCTTTATGCTCAATTACAGCATTTCGGGTACTGTCACGGTTTTCAATTAAAATTGGGTTGGGAATCCCATTTGGGAACGTACCATCTGCTTCATGATGAATTTTGATAAATTCGACAGGAATATTGAGTGTTTTAAATTTTTCTTCAATGGCATCAATGACGTGGCCAGCAGCGCCATTACCCGCGTTTACCACTAACTTTAACGGGCGAATTTTTGCTGGATTAATGTAAGTTAATAAATGCTCAATAAATTCTGGCAAAATATTATAGTTTTGAGTTGTTCCTTTCTGGCTAACCTCTTCAAATTGATTCGTTTCTGCTAAAGCTTGAATTTCTTTTAAACCCGTATCGGCACTAATTGGGCGAGCATTTTCCCGAACCAGTTTCATACCGTTATAATCCATTGGGTTGTGGCTGGCAGTAACTTCGATGCCACCTTGTACATCTAAATGGAAAGCGGCGAAATAGACTTCTTCAGTACCTGTCATGCCTAAATCAAGCACGTTAATGCCAGCATCATTTAGACCACGAATGGTCGCTTGTTTTAATGCTTCACTGCTTAGGCGAATGTCACAACCAACAACAACTGTCTTTGGTTTGTAGATTTGTCCATAAGCGCGGCCAATTTTATAGGCAATTTCTTCATTCAATTCGGTGCCGAGTTTGCCTCGGATATCATAGGCTTTAAAAC
>RCUL01000481.1_pt1 | contig 20370 bp, 21 predicted proteins | sample 2167521 | NCBI WGS metagenome assembly RCUL01 (sample SAMN09932745, study PRJNA488358) | compost metagenome | feature: garden; material: soil; isolation source: compost soil in acetic acid-enriched culture | place: Germany: Experimental Botanical Garden Goettingen | collected 2016-01-27
CACGACTCGAAGGTGTCGCCAACCTGCTCAAGGATGATGCGGTATCGGATTTGTTGACGGTGTTCGAGGCCCCAATGGGCGTCGAACGGTTGTTCAAAGACCCTTCGCCAGCGGCCATTCAACGACAGTGGCGCTTGTTCAATGCCAGGTCACCCTTTTACCAGGAGGCTGGTCAGGCCAAGCTGATCGCATGGCTGGAAAGCACTGCCAATGACAGGCAGGCCGAAGGCGTCGCCGCTGGTAACATGCTTGATTATCTTGTGGGATTGGCGGTTCACAACCATACCGGCGCTGAGGGTGGAGGCCATGACGTGCAAAGGTTGCAGGCGCTGATTCCTGTTGCCTGGGACGCGGCGATGAAGCGTAGCGAGTACCACCGCTTCCCCAAACAGTTGCTCGATAAATGGGACAGTCTAGTCAATGCGGGCATCGACAAGAGCTGGATTCCACTGCCGTCAAATCTGGCAGAACTGGACAGGCAACGAAGCAACTGAGTTATGCCCGTTACCTGTAGAAAGCGCTCACGGCAGCAATGAAAACGGAGCAGCAGCACAGCACTGCTCCCAGTGCCTGCCCCCATCCGGCCAACGCCAAGCCCGCGCCAATCAACCCGTAATACAACAACCCAAACAACGCTCCCGCCGTCCCCCGGCAATCCCCGTACTCAACCAGCGCCGAGCCCAGCACCAACGGAATCGCCATGGCAAAGGCGCCGAGCATAAAGGCCATGGCCACGGCGATCAGCCAATGTTCGCCCAGCAGCAGTATTGCCAGCGCTGCCAGCAGGTTCACTGCGCACGCCAGATTGCGCAGCGTTGCCTGGCTGACACCACGCGCCAGCAATAGCGCATTGAGGCGCGCGCCAAGCAGCGAGCCCAGCGCCAGCAACACGCCGCTGTAGCCAAACAGACTTTGCAGCTGCAAACGCTGGAAAATGAACGGCGCCAAGCTGTACCAACTGAACACGCCGATGTTGAACAACGCCACCAGCAGCGTCGCCAGCAACACCCGACGATCACCGAGCATGCGCCGCAAGGTGCCGATCAAACTGGCGCGATGGGGTACCTGTGGGCGGGTTTCCGGCATGGTTCGCCAGCTCCATAACAGCAACGCCAGCGCCAGCAGCAACTGCGCGGCCAGCACGCCACGGTAACCCAAAGCCTCGGTCAGCAGCGATCCACCGAGCACGCCAATCGCCGGGCTGATCGCCAGGAAAACGCCGATCAGGGAAAACACCCGCGCCAGTTCCGCACCGCTATGCACGTCCCGCAGCGCGGTTTGCGTCACCACCGAACCGACCGCAGCGGCAAAGGCGGCAACCATGCGCGCGGCGAGCAGGCCGCTGAAGCTTGTGACCAGCAAGGCTGCCAGCGATGCCAGGCCGTACAGCAGCAAGCCGGCAAGCAATGTCGGGCGGCGGCCCCAGAGGTCGCACAGCCGACCCCAGACCAGCACGCCAATGGCAAAGGCGGCGAAGTACAGCGACAGGGTTTGCGCCGCCTGCGCAGGCGTTACCCCGAAGCCCTGGCCGATATCCACCAGGGCGGGGCTGTAGAGGGTTTCGGCGATCTGCGGGAACATCAGCAGGGCCGTGGCCAGGGTCAGCCAGGTGCGGTGGGTCATAAGTAGCGCCCGGTGAGAAAAAGGGCGCTCATGGTAGACGGCAGGCGATGGGTGTATTGTCGCGGTCTGGTCTAAAAATAGTGAATATCGGACAACCTGCATGGCCTGGCTGGAACCCACCGCCACTTTCGACCCGGACCGCTTCGGCGCGCCCATCGTCGGCATCTGCTCGGCCCTGGGCGAACACGATTCTGGCGTCCATCAGCACCGCATGGGGCAGGTGCTGTTCACCCGCCAGGGCTGCGTGCGCATCGACGCCCAGGCGCCGGATCTGCTCTGTCTGCTGCCGCCGACCCGCGCGGCATGGATTCCCGCCGGCATAGCCCATCGGGCGCGGATGCGGGCGACCGTCGATTATCGCTCGGTGTACCTGGACCCCCGGCACTGGCCGCATTTGCCTGCTGAAGTGGTGATCCTTGACGTCAATCCGCTGTTGCGCGAACTGCTCGAGCGCATGGCCGAGGCACCGTTCGCAACCGACTGGAGCCAAGGCGCCGCCGCGCATCTGGCCGGCCTGTGCATCGCCGAACTGCAGGCCGCCGGGCAGCAGCCGATGCGTTTGCCGCTGCCCCGGGATCGACGCCTGGCCAGCCTGGTAGAGGGGCTTGAGCAGTTGCCGCCGCCGCTGCACGAACTGGCTCGCACGGTCGGCGCCAGTGAGAAAACCATCGGCCGTTTGATCCGCCGTGACACTGGTATGTCATATCAGCAATGGCGTCAGCAGTGGCGGCTGGTACGTGCGGTAGAGCAGTTGGCGATCCATCAACCGCTGTCCCAGGTGGCGCTGGAACTGGGCTTTGCCAGCGACAGTGCCTTCATTGCTTTCTTCAAAAGCATGACCGGCAGTACGCCTCGGGTTTATTGCCGCTGAGGCAACTGTTGCGCAATAAATTCGCTGCGCTGTAGCGCTTGTCCCGGCTGGAGATCCGTTACTGTCGTCACTCGGAGCTTAGCCAGGAGGGTGTGCGATGCTCGATATGCAAACGCTGGTCATCTTTGCTGGCGCGGTAACCCTGTTGCTGCTGTCGCCCGGGCCGAACATGGCTTTTGTCATCAGTCATGGGCTGTCCATGGGTTGGCGTGGCGGGCTGGCGGCGGCGCTGGGTATCAGCCTGGCTGACCTGTTGCTGACTGTGCTGACGGCTACCGGTGTCACCGCACTGATCGCCGCCTGGCCGCCGTCGTTCGACATCATCCGCTACAGCGGCGCGGTCTACCTGTTATGGATGGCCTTCAAGCTGTTGCAGCCGCGCACGGTGGGCATGGGCGAGGGGTCGCGTGAGACATCGCTGGCGGCGGTGTTGGTTGCAGCGACCTTGAACAGCCTGCTCAACCCCAAGGCGCTGCTGTTTTTTATCGTGTTCTTGCCGCAGTTCGTGGTGCCGGCCAAAGGCGCAGTGGCCCAGCAATTGTTGCTGCTGGGGCTGGTGCTGAGCGTGATTGCCCTGGTGTTTCATGTGGTGCTGGGGGCGTGTGGCGGAGTGCTTAGCCGTTGGTTCAGTGGCAAGGGGCGCCTGGCCAGGTTGCAGCCGCGCTTGCTGGCCAGTGTGCTGGCGTTGCTGGCGCTGCGGTTGATGTTGATGCAGCGCCCGGCGTGAATGCCCAGCGAGCGCTTTGCGCTCGATCGCCGGCAAGGCCGGCTCCCACATGTGGGGGCCGGCCTTGCCGGCGATGGTCTGCAGAGCAGCCCCAGATTCAATCCTGCAGGTCGTCCTCGCTCATCCACTCAAGCGCATCCGCCAGCGCCACCTCGGCCACCCATTCACTGAAGCTGCGGGTCACTTGTTCATAGCTCAACCGCGAGCGTAGCTCGAGTTTGTCGGCAAACGACAAATGCACGGTGATGACCTTGTCTTCAATCACCCCGTCGCGCACCACGAAGAAGGCAAAGTCCTCCCGATCCTGGCGGCGGGCGAACAGGTAAACCTCGAAGTCCGCCCCGGTTTCCTTGGCAAAGGCCCTGGCGGCGAAGGCGTTCCTGGTCAGGTCAGGCGCTTGTTGCAGCGACGCCTGGGTATCGCAGAAATACCACGGCTCCCAGTCGGTCAGGCCTTTGTGAATGAACCAGCGGTAGGCAAGCGGGTAGGGCATTGGCTTAGTCCGTTAATGAGTGCAGGCGCGCCGGTACTCGCCCGGCGTTACGCCATAGGCTTGCTTGAACTGCCGGTTCAGATGGCTCTGGTCAGAAAAACCCAGGGCGAAGGCGACGTTGAACGGCAGGCAGTCGTTTTTCAGCAGTTCACGGGCGCGGCTCAGGCGCCGTTGCTTGAGCCAGGCATGGGGCGGCAAGCCGGTGGCCTGGCGGAACACCCGGGCAAAGTGGAAGGGCGAGAGATTCACCGCTGTGGCGAGTTCTTCCAGCGATGGCGGATAGGCCAGGCGGTTGTCCATCAGTTCCTTGGCCCGGGCCACGGCGCACGGTTCGTTGCCGGGCGTGCGCGCCTCGCCCGCGCGGGCATGGCGCTGCACCAGCAGCAACACCGCCTCGCGCCAGGCGGTTTGTTGTTCCAGGGCGCTGGCGCCGTGCTCGGCCGAGCAGTGCAGCCAGCTGAAGGCCTTGGCCAGTTGCGGGTCGTGCAGCACGCTGGCGTCAAAGCGCGGCAGGCCGTCGCGCTTGAGTTCCAGTTCGTCGAGCACGCCGGTGATGCGTTCGCTGTCGGGGTAAAAGCCGCGATAGCGCCAGCCGTCTTCGCTGGCCTTGGCGCCGGTGTGCAGCTCGTCGGGGTTGATCAGGACCATGCTGCCGACCGGCGCCAGGTGTTCGCTGCCGCGGTGCCAGAAGCGCTGGGCGCCGGACTCGATGATGGTGATCACGTAGCCTTCGTGCACATGGGGGGCGAAGCGCTGCTGAAAATAACGCGCATGCAGCATCTCGGTGTCACCGAGCGCCGAGGCTTGCCAGAAACGGGTCTGTTCCTTGTGTGCAGGGTTCATGGGCTGCCGTTCAACCACCAACGAAAGACAAAAAAGAAGGCCATGCTCAGCAGCATGCTGATCAAGGTGCTGCGGGTCAACAGCACCAGCACTACGGCCACCAGCGAACCGATCAGGTACGGGTTGCTCAGGCTCAGGTCGAGCTGGTGGCCGGGCAGAAAGACGATAGGCCCGCAGATCGCGGTAAGCATGCCCGGTACGGCGAAGCCGAGGAACTGCCGGGCATTGGAGCTCAGGCGCAGGGGCAGGCGCGGTTCCAGAAAGGCATAGCGGTTGAGGAACACCAGCAGGCCCATGCCGATAATCAGGGCGAAGATCATGAGCGTGCTCCACTGAATTTCTGACAGATGAAACCTGCGCTCATGCCCAGCAGGCCGGCGGCCACCAGGCCGATGTCCCAATGCCAGGCACTGAACAGCACCGAGCAGAACAACGACACCGCCACGCACACCACGGTGGGCAGGTTGCGCACCAACGGCGCGATCAGGGCGACGAAGGTGGCGACAATCGAGAAGTCCAGGCCCAGTTGGTCGAGGTGCGGAATGTTCTGCCCCAGGATGATCCCGGCCAGGGTGAACAGGTTCCAGGCAATGTAGAACGTCAGGCCCACCCCCAGGGCGTACCAGCGATTGAACTGCTGTTTGTCGTACTGGCTGGTGAGGGCGAAAAACTCGTCAGTGAGCAAGAAGCCCAGGCCCAGCCGCCAGCGGGTCGGCAGGCCCGACAGCACCGGGCGCATCGACAGCCCGTACAGCAGGTGCTGGGACGTCAGCAGCAGGGTGGTGAGGAGGATCGAAAACAGGTTGGCGCCGCCCTTGAGCATGCCGATCGCCACCAGTTGCGCCGCGCCGGCAAAGACGATGGCCGACAGGCCCTGGCCTTCCCAGGGCGTGAGGTTGGCTTCGATGGCCATGGAGCCGGCCAGCAACCCCCAGGGGGCAACGGCAAGGGACAACGGCAGGATGGCGATGGCGCCACGGATAAAGGCCTGGCGGGCGAACGGCGGACTGGGCATGGATGGCAGCAACAACCAATGAACACGGTTGTACAGCATGCCAGAGCCGGGCGCCGCTGACTTGAACGATCTTGCTGTCAGCGGCGGCGCAGTGCGCTCAGCTCAGTAGTGGTTGCTGGCCAGGCGCCGCTGCGCCGCGATGCAGCCATTGATGTCCACTGCTTTTTGCCAGTAAGCCTTGCTTTGCGCCGGGTCGGCGCTGGCCAGCAGGCGGTAGACCTCGGCCTGGTAGTCGCGCTGACGGCCCCACTGCATCGCCAGGCCTTGCGGTTGCTCGCGATGGCACAGCAGGCGCACGGCCGGTTGCGGGTAGTAGGGGGCGTAGAGGCTGGCCAGGTTCGGCACGCTTTCCAGCGCAGTGCGGTATTCGCTACGGCTGTAGTTCGGGCACCAGTTTTCGATGCCCAGCGCCGCCGGGGCGAAGCCCTGGCCCATGCTCGCTTCGAGCAGCGGGCAGGCGGCAGCCGGGATCTGCGCTGCCGGCAGGTAGGTGATGTAGTAGAGGGCCAGGCGGTACTGGGCGGCCGGGTGGTCAAGCTCCACGGCTTTTTTCAGCAGGCTCACCGCGGGCGCCAGGGTGCGGCCCAGGGCCTGGCCTTGCTGGGCGAGGTCCTGGTCGGTGGTGCTGGTCTTGAGGGTGAAACTGGTGTTCTGGTTGTCGGCCTGTTCCAGCAAGGTCAGGGCCTGGCGGTACAACAGGTCGGCATGCGGGTCGATCCGTACGCCGGCGGCCAGCGCCGAAGTTGGCAGCACGACGGCGAGCAGGCCGTGCAAAAGGGGCGAGCGGATCAAGGAAGTGCCTCTGGAATTCGGGGCCGGGCGGGTATGCATGGTGGTTTCGAGACGACTGCGCTGTTCAGGGTTCAATCCGACTGTCCATAGTGTGGCTTGAGGCTGGCCTGGAGGTATAGCGCATCATTCTAACCGCTCTCGGCCTACACCCGAAAGCGTAGCCCGTCAGGGCAACAGTTGCCGGAGGTTGTAGGCCAGCCCGGCGACGGCAATGGCCAACAGCACCACGGCACTGATTGCGCTGATCAAGCGTCGGTTGAGACGCTCGGCCAGGCGGCCGATGACCAGGATGTACAAGCCCAGAATGCCCAGGTCGAGCACCAGCCAGACCAGCCCCAACACCATCAGGCTTTGGCTGAACTGCTCGGTAACCTGGATGAACTGCGGGAAGAAAGCGACGAAAAACAGAATGTCCTTGGGGTTCGACAGGCCGATGGCAAAGCCTTGCCACAGCCCGCCCTGGCGGACGGGGGCCTGCTGTATGGCGAGCGCGGGCTGGCGCAGTTCAGCCAGTGCGCCGAGGCCCAGGTAGCCGATGAACAGGCAACCGAACATGCTCAGGGCGCTTAGCAACAGTGGGTTGACGGCTGCGCTGCTGAAGATCAGCGCAGCGGCCAGGGCAATCAGCACCAGCGAAGCACCGTTGGTCCCCAGGGCGGTCAGCAGTGCCTGTTTGCGTCCGGCGCGGGCGGTGGTGTTGACCACCAGCGCCACCACCGGGCCGGGGCTGGCGATCAAGAGCAAAACAGTCAGGGCGTAGGTGGCAAGCAGGGCACTGTTCACGGGCATTTCTCGATGGTTTTTACCGGGAGCGGCATTCTCTGCAGGCGCGGTTCGGTTGTAAAACGCCTGTTACTGTGGCTTTCTATTAGTTTTACTCATGCTTGAGGCGGCCATGACCGAACGCATTCCCGCATTGCAGGCGCTCAGGGCGTTCGAGGTGGCCGCACGCTATGGCTCCTTCACCCGCGCGGCCGAAGAACTGGCCCTGACCCAGGGCGCCATCAGCCATCACATCAAAACCCTCGAAGGCTTGTTCGACTGCGCATTGTTCGAGCGCCGCGGGCCGAAAGTGGCGCTCACCGAGCCGGGCCGGCTGCTGGCCCAGGAGCTCAAGGTCGGCTTCAAGATCATCGAGAATGCCTGCGGGTTGCTCAGGCAGGACCGTCAGCACCTGCGCCTCAAGGCGCCTTCGACCCTGACCGTGCGCTGGCTGCTCAAGCACTTGGCGACGTTCAAGCAAGGCGAAGAACACCGCAAGGTGCAATTGAGCAGTGTGTGGATGGACATCGACACGGTGGACTTCTACAGCGAGCCTTACGATTGCGCGATCCTGCTGGGCGACGGCCATTTTGCCGCGGACATCGCCAGCCTCAAGCTGTTTGACGAATGGCTGGTGCCGGTGTGCCAGCCCGGTTACCCGGCAGACCTGGTCCACTGCGAACTGCTGCACCCGTCGCCCGATCGGCGTGACTGGCGGCGCTGGTTGAATCGGACTGGGGGCGCTGCAATCAGCCTGGACCGCGGCCAGCTGTTCGATACCCTGGATCAAGGCATCGCTGCCGCCCAGCAAGGCCTGGGTGTGGCCGTGGTCGACCTGCTGCTGGCCAGCGGCGAGCTCGACGCCGGCCGCCTGGTCACGCCCTTTGCGCAGGCGGTGGCCACCGGCGAGGGTTATTACCTGACCTGGCTGCAGGCTAGCCCCAAGGCGCGCCAGGCGCAGAAGCTCGGTGAATTCCTGCAGCAGCAGGTGCCGCGACTTCCCGCTCAGGGGCTTGATTATTTATATGACTAATACTGCGGCGCGCCGGCATCCAGCTGCAGTCGCGTGCTCATGAAGTCGATGAACACCCGCAGCCGTGGCGGTATTTGCCGCCCCGAGGGCCACAGCAGGTAGAAGCTGCCGCGCCGCTCCATGTAGTCATCGAGCACGGTCACCAGGTCACCGCGTTGCAGCTGCTGGCGTACGGTGAAATCCGGAGTGCAGGTGATGCCGCGATCGCGGGTGGCAAAGCAGATGCGCGTGTCGACGTGGTTGCAGACCATCGACACCGGGATGTCGTATTCGCGCCCGGCGGGCTCCTGGCGCAACGGCCATTGCTCGAGCTTGCCGGTGCTGGGGAAACGGTAGTGCAGGCAGGTGTGCCGGGCCAGTTCATCGGGATGAACGGGGGTGCCATTGCGCGCCAGGTACGCCGGTGAGGCGACCAGTACATGGTGGAAATGGCCCAGAAAGCGCGCGCTCAAGCGCGAGTCGCTGGGGGTACCGCCGCGCATCACCACGTCGAAACCTTCGCCGATGATATCGACCAGGCGATCGTCGAAATCCAGGTCCAGTTCGATGGCCGGGTACTGCGCCATGAACTCGCTCAAGGCCGGCATCACCAGGGCGGTGACTTGCGGCAGGCTGATGCGCAAACGCCCACGCGGCACCTCGCTGGCCTGGGACAGTTCAAGTTCGGTGGCTTCGATCTCGGCGAGGATGCGCCGGCTGCGTTCCAGGAACAGGCTGCCCTCGGCGGTCAGGGTGATGCTGCGTGTGCTGCGGTGAAACAGGCGCACGCCCAGGCGGCTCTCCAGGCGCGCCACGCGCTTGCCGATGGCCGAAGCGCTGACCCCCAGCGATTGCGCGGCGCCGACGAAGCTGCCGGTTTCTGCCACCCGCACGAACACCACGAAACCGCTGAGGCTATCCATCTGCTTTCCCTGATTGCGGACATCAATGTCCGTTATGAGCGGAATTGTACCCGTCTTTTTCCGCAGTGACCGCAGGCTTAAGGTTCGCCCATCTTTCCTACAGGAGTTTCACCATGACCCCGATGAGTTGCACGGCGGACGGGCCAGCCGCACTCGAACAGCCCTTGCCGGTCAGCGGCCTGCTGGCCCTGGCCATGACCGGCTTTATCGCCATCCTCAGCGAAACCCTGCCGGCCGGCCTGCTCGGGCAGATCTCCAGCGGCATGCAGGTCAGCGAGGCCATGGCCGGGCAGATGGTCAGCGTGTATGCCCTGGGCTCGCTGTTGACCGCCATCCCGCTGGTGACCCTGACCCAGGGCTGGCGTCGGCGGCCGGTGCTGTTGCTGGCGATTGTCGGTTTCCTGCTGTTCAACACCGTGACGGCGCTATCGAGTTCGTACTGGCTGACGCTGGTCGCACGCTTCATGACCGGCGTCGCCGCCGGCCTGGCCTGGGGCGTGATCGCCGGGCATGCACGGCGCATGGTCAGCCCCGAGCAGCAGGGCCGGGCCATGGCAGTGGCGATGATCGGCGCGCCGGTGGCGTTGTCGTTGGGGGTGCCAGCCGGCACCTGGTTGGGCGAACTGGTGGGGTGGCGCATGACCTTTGCCCTGGTGTCGGGGGCGACCCTGGTGCTGGTGGCCTGGGTGCTGTGCAAGGTGCCGGACTTCGACGGTCACGCCCCGGGTCAGCGTCCCGGCATCGCTCAAGTTTTGCGTACCCCGGGAGTGCTGGCGGTGTTGCTGGTGATCCTCACCTGGGTGCTGGCGCATAACGTGCTGTACACCTACATCGTGCCGTTCCTGGCTTCGGTGGGGCTGGCAGCCAGCACTGGCATGGTCCTGCTGACCTTCGGTATCGCCGCCCTGGCGGGTATCGGCGTGGTCGGTGCGTTGATCGACAAGCACCTGCGCAACATGGTTTTGCTCAGCCTGTGCGGATTTGCCGTGGTGGCGCTGGTGCTGGGTTTTGTCAGCCAGTCGGCGCCGCTGGTGTACGTCAGTGTCGCGCTCTGGGGCCTGACCTACGGCGGCGCGCCGACCCTGCTGCAGACCGCCAGCGCCGATGCCGCCGGGGAGGGCGCCGATGTCGCCCAGTCGATGATCGTCACCGTGTGGAACTCGGCGATTGCCGCAGGCGGTCTGCTCGGTGGCGTGCTGCTCAGCCAGTGGGGCGTGGGCAGTTTCCACTGGGTGTTGCTGGGGCTGATCGCCTTGGCCTTGCTGATTGCCGGTCGCGCCCATGGCCACGGCTTTGCCCCCGGTGCACGGGTAGCGCGCTAAGTTCGGCAGCCAGCGGCACAGGCAGGTAGAATCGCCGCATACACAGGTGTTTTCGAGGTTGCAGCGGTGGAGTTACAGCAGGGCTTTGTCCTGACCCGGCATTGGCGCGATACCCCGGCGGGGACCAGCGTCGAGTTCTGGCTGGCCACCGATCAGGGACCACGGCGCTTGCGCTTGCCGGTGCAGACGTCCGTTGCGTTCATTCCGGCCGAGCAGCGTGGGCAAGCCGAAGCGGTGCTGCGCGGTGAGCGCGACGTCGCGTTGCGCGAGCTGGCCCTGCGCGATTTCGAACAGCGGCCGGTGCTGGGCTTGTACTGCCGCCAGCACCGCCAGTTGATCCAGCTGGAAAAGCGCCTGCGCGCCGCCGGGGTGCAAATCTACGAGGCTGATGTGCGTCCGCCGGAGCGCTACCTGATGGAGCGTTTCATTACCGCGCCGGTGAGTTTCAGCGGCACACCTGATGCCAACGGTGTGTTGCTCGATGCCCAGCTCAAGCCCGCCCCCGGCTACCGCCCGAAGCTCAGGCTGGTATCACTCGACATCGAAACCACCGAGCGCGGCGAGCTGTATTCCATCGCCCTCGAAGGCTGCGGCCAGCGCCAGGTGTACATGCTCGGCCCGGCCAACGGCGACGCCGAGGGCGTGGATTTCGATCTCGAATACTGCGACAGCCGTGCCCGCTTGCTCGAGCGCTTGAACGACTGGCTGGCCGTGCATGACCCCGATGCAATCATCGGCTGGAACCTGGTGCAGTTCGACTTGCGCGTGTTGCAGCACCACGCCACCCAGCTCAAGGTGCCCTTGCGCCTGGGGCGTGGCGGTGAGGAAATGGACTGGCGCGAGCACGGCAGCCGCGCGCATTTTTTTGCCGGGGCCGCCGGGCGCCTGATCATCGACGGTATCGAAGGGCTGCGTTCGGCGACCTGGAGTTTCCCCTCGTTCAGCCTGGAGAACGTCGCCCAGACCCTGCTCGGCGAAGGCAAGGCCATCGACACCCCGTACCAGCGCATGGACGAAATCAACCGCATGTTCGCCGAGGACAAGCCGGCCCTGGCCCGCTACAACCTCAAGGACTGCGAACTGGTCACGCGGATTTTCGCCAAGACCGAACTGCTGACCTTCCTGCTCGAACGGGCCACGGTTACCGGCTTGCCGGCTGACCGCAGCGGCGGCTCGGTGGCGGCGTTCTGTCATTTGTACATGCCCCTGATGCACCGCCAGGGCTTCGTCGCGCCCAACCAGGGCGAGCGCCCGGAGGAGGCCAGCCCTGGTGGATTCGTCATGGACTCGCGGCCGGGGCTGTACGAGTCGGTGCTGGTGCTCGACTACAAGAGCCTGTATCCGTCGATCATCCGAACCTTCCTGATCGACCCGCTAGGGCTGATCGAAGGCCTGCGCGAGCCGGGCGACGCGACCTCGGTACCGGGCTTTCGCGGTGCGCGTTTTTCCCGTACCCGGCATTGCCTGCCGGCGATTGTCGAGCGGGTCTGGCAGGGCCGCGAGGTGGCCAAGCGCGAGCACAATGCGCCGCTTTCCCAGGCGCTGAAGATCATCATGAACGCCTTTTACGGGGTGCTTGGTTCCAGTGGCTGCCGCTTCTTCGACCCGCGCCTGGCCTCATCGATCACAATGCGCGGCCACGAGATCATGCGCCGTACCCGCGAACTGATCGAGGCCCGGGGTTACGCGGTGATCTATGGCGACACTGACTCCACGTTCGTCTGGCTCAAGGGTGCCCATGACGAGGCGGACGCGGCGCGTATCGGTCGCGAACTGGTGCAGCAGGTCAACCAGTGGTGGCGCGAGCATCTGCGTGACAGCTACGGCCTGGACAGTGCCCTGGAGTTGCAGTACGAGACCCACTACAAGCGCTTTCTGATGCCGACCATTCGCGGCGCCGAGGAGGGCAGCAAGAAGCGTTATGCCGGCCTGGTGCAACGTGGCGAGGGCGTTGAGGAGATGATCTTCAAGGGCCTGGAAAGCGTGCGTACCGACTGGTCGCCGCTGGCCCGGCAGTTCCAGCAGGAGCTGTACGAGCGGATCTTCAAGCGTCAGCCGTACCAGCAGTACCTGCGTGAGTATGTGCGCAAGACCTTGGCTGGCGAGCAGGATGAGCTGTTGATCTACCGCAAGCGCCTGCGCCGGCCGCTGGCCGACTACCAGCGCAACGTGCCGCCGCATGTTCGCGCGGCGCGCATGGCCGATGACTTCAATGACCGACAGGGTAGGCCGCGGCAGTACCAGAATGGCGGCTGGATCAGCTACGTGATTACCGTGACCGGGCCGGAGCCGTTGGAGACGCGGCATTCGGCGATCGATTACGACCACTACCTGACCCGGCAGTTGCAGCCGGTGGCCGATGCGATTTTGCCGTTCGTGGAGGATGACTTCACGGCGCTGATCGATCGGCAGATGGGCTTGTTCTAGCCGGACCTGCATGCACTGACCCTGTGTGGCTTGCCGGCGATGAGGCCGGTGCAGGCAGCACATCAGGGGTTGACTGGATTGCGACCGCTGCGCGCTCGATCGCTGGCAAGGCCAGCTCCCACAGGTCCGGCGCTTGCCGGCGATGAGGCCGGTGTAGCCAGCACATCAGGGGTTGACTGGATTGCGACCGCTGCGCGCTCGATCGCAGGCAAAGCCAGCTCCCACAGGTTCGGCGTACACAGATCTACTGTGGGAGCTGGCTTGCCGGCGATGAGGCCGGTGCAGGCAGCACATCAGGGGTTGGCTGGGTTGCGACCGCTGCGCGCTCGATCGCAGGCAAGGCCTGCTCCCACAGGTCCGGCGTGCACAGATCTACTGTGGGAGCTGGCTTGCCGGCGATGAGGCCGGTGCAGGCAGCAAGTCCAGGTCCGGCGTGCACAGATCTACTGTGGGAGCTGAGCAGCCGCTATTGAGTCCACACCACCCGCAGCAACGCCACCATCAACCAGGCCGTGGCCGCCAGGGCGGTAATGGTGCGCACATGGTTCCAGCGGTTCCACACCCGCGCATAGCTCGGCCAGGCACTGGCCGCCTCGCTACTGGCCGGCTCCAGGCGCGCCAGGCTCTGGTTTCGCGGCACGTTGAAGAGCATGGTCACCAGCACGTTACCGAGCAGATACAGGCCGCTGCCAATGCCGATGCACAGGCTGCCCGGCAATGGCCAGCGCAACCAGGCCCAGGTCAGCAGGATCGCGCAGGTCACGGCGGTGCCGAGAAACAGCGAGAGGAACAGGCGGTTGAGCACCACCTGGTTGATCGATTGCATGGCCGTCACCGCACTCTGTGCCGGAATGCGCTCCAGGGCCTGCATGACGAAGTTGGAGAAGGCGAAGAACAACCCGCCCATCAACCCGCAACCCAGGGCGGTAACAAGGATCAGCAGCAATAGCAGGGTGTCGGCAATGCTCATGGTTCAGGCCTTTTTCCAGGGTGGTCGACGGGCATGGCAGACGGCCTTCAGCTATCCTCAGAATCGGATGACAGACCTTTCGGTGTGTATCCAAGGTCGCACTTGGTAATCGGAAGTTACCTTTGCCTTGCCCACTCATCTGGCCCTGTAGTTTAGGCTCGCAACCCGGATCTTTCGTCGCGATTTGTAGTCTTTGTTGCATGGAAATAGAAAGGAGATGCGCATGCTTGTTCGGTCACTGACCCTCGCCGCCTTGCTGGCCATTGTCGCCGGTCCCGCCCTCGCTGCCGATAGCGATGACCCCTTGGGCCAGGAGCTGTACAAGACCCGCCCCTTGGTTGTCCTTGCCCCCAGTACCGCCGACCCGACCCTTCGCGCGTTGAACAAGGCCCTTGAAGACCCGGCCACCAAGGCTGCCTTCGAGGAGCGCAAGCTGGTGCTGTACAGCGTCGCCGGCATGATCGGCAAGCGTGATGACAAGTTTCTGGATCAACAGGCGACCATGGCCCTGATCCGCAAGTTCAAGTTCAGCGCCCGGGATACGATGGTCACCCAGGTAGTACTGGTGGGCAAGGACGGCGAGCTGCACCGGATCGAACACACCGGCATCCTCGAGCCCAAGGCGATTTACGATGCAGTCGACCAGTTGCCGGCAGCGGAAAAAGCCATCGTGCCGCCGACCGTTGCCGATTTGAAGGAGGACGCTACCAAGGGCAAAGAGGCCAAGCCCGGCAAGGACGGTAAACCCGCCAAGCCGGCCAAGCCGGCACCACCACCCAAACCGCCGAAGCCGCTGGAGGATTGAGGTTCAACCAGAAGCGTTCAGACGTACAAAGAATGCTGTGTTGAATGCGCCGAACTGTTCGAGGAACTGTTCGGCGCTGGCCTCGGGTTGATAGGCGTGACGCAAAAAGAATTCGACCTCAGCGGCCAGTTGCGGACAAGCAATACGTAACTGGTCAGCATGATCCTCCAGGGTCAGCGGCCACGAAGGGTCCTTGTCACTTCGCAGCATGTTGCCGGCCCGCAATGCCTTGCGTGAGGCTGCCCGTTGCAGCCGGCGCAGCGTGTCTGCGTCGCCCGCATCGGCGATACCCTCGACATATCGCTCAAATGCAGCCTGCAGGTCGGCATTGACTGCCCGCGCGATGGCTGGTGAAGGCTTGAATGGCGCGAAGCACTGGGCGAGGTCTTCGCCCCAGATACAGCGGCAGTGATGCTTTAGCCAGTAACCCCAACTGTTGCGGTGTTCCTCGGCCAGCACCTGGTCACGGGTGCCGATGTCGAAATCGATCTTGCTCACCAGTGGGTGCCGGTCCTGCAGCTCACCTCTGACCCGTTCAAGCTGCTGCAAGTCATTGGCGTTGGGGCAATGGTTGAGTATCAGGGTCACGTCCAGGTCCGATTCACCTTCGCGGGCATCGCCACGGGCAACGCTGCCGTAGAGGTAAATGCCACCGAGCAGCGTATGGCATCGGTTTTCGAGGGTGCGGCAGAGATCGTCGAGCACAGGCCGGTAGGCGGGTTGTAGCGCTATCGGCGCAAGCGTGAGGATAGCGCCGTTGGCATCCACCCCACCGATGTACTTCTCCATGAACACCCGCTGGAAACCCTGATCGACGGCGCGATGGGTTTCGCGATACCCAAGCGCTTGATACAGCCCCAGGTTCTCCGCCATCGCCTGGTTGGTGTACAGGCGAATCCGCGGCAATCCCAGCTGGCGGGCGCGGGCTTCGGCATGCTCGATCAGCTGGCGGCCATGACCGCGGCCCTGGGCTTCGGGATGCACCGCGATATTGTCGAGGAGCATTGTCTGCGCTTCGACGATCAACACCAGCAGACCCACTACCTGTCCCTGGTCTTCCAGCACCTGAAGCTGCCGGCGGGTGACCAACTGCGCGTAGTCTTCCAGCATCGGGCCGGGCTTGGCGCCGATGCGGGCGATGTAGGGGCTGTAGGCCGCCTCGATCAGGGCATCGATGGCGGGCAGGTCTTCAGTGGAGGCCAGGCGGATCATGCAGCGAGTCCTTGGGCGAGCGTGCGGTTCACTACGCTAACACTAACTCCCGGTCTTGACCTTGCTCCACACCCGGGTGCGGATGCGCTCGTATTTGAGTGGCAGCGGCTCCAGGGCGAACAGGGTATCGAGCACCGCCTGGGGCGGGTACACCGACGGGTTGTCGCGGATCTTCGCTTCCACCAGCGGTGCGGCGTCCTTGTTGGCGTTGGGGTAGCCAAGGTAGTTGGTCGAGGCAGCGATCACCTCGGGGCGCAACATGTAGTTGATAAAGGCCAGGCCTTGCTGCGGGTTGGGCGCGTCCTTGAGCAGCACCATGCTTTCGAGCCAGAACGGCGCGCCTTCGCGGGGAATGCTGTAGCGGATGTCGCGGCCATTCCTGGCGTTGTCGGCGGCAAGTCTTGCGTCAAACACCCCGCCGGACCAGCCCAGCACCACGCAGACATTGCCGTTGGCCAGGTCCGAGATAAAGCGCGAGGAGTCGAAGTAGGCGATATGCGGGCGCACCTTGAGCAGCAGCGCTTCGGCCTTGCGGTAGTCCTCGGGGTTCTTGCTGTTGTAGGGCAGGCCCAGGTAGTGCAGGGCGATGGGGATGATCTCGCTGGGTGAGTCGAGCATCGCCACGCCACAGTCGGCCAGCTTGGCGATGTTTTCTTCCTTGAAGATCAGGTCCCAGGAGTTGAGCGGCGCATCGGCGCCCAGGCGGGCCTTGATCTTGTCGACGTCGTAACCCAGGCCTGTGGTGCCCCACAAGTAGGGCGCGGCGAAGCGGTTGCCAGGATCGTTGCCCTGCAGTTTGGCGAGGATCTGCGGGTCCAGGTGTGCCAGGTTGGGCAACTGGCTGCGGTCGAGCTCGGCCAGCACCCCGGCCTTGATCAGGTTCGGCAACAGGTCGGCGCTGGCGAACACCACGTCATAGCCGCTGCGCCCGGCCATCAATTTGCTCTGCATCACATCGCTGTTGTCGAACACGTCATACACCGGGGCGATGCCCGAGGCCTGCTGAAATTCCTTGGTGGTGTTGGGGGCTATGTAGTCGTACCAGTTGTAGATGTGCACGCTGGGCGTGGCGGCCTGGGCTGCAGCGAGGTTCAGCAGCGCGGCCAGGGCCAGGGGCAGGCGACGGATCGACTTCATGGGGGCACTCCGGGATCTTGTTATTGTAAGGGGTAGCGCTCAGGGGATCAGCAGTTCGCGGCGGCCATCGGCGTGGTCCACGCGCTGGCCGGGCAGTTGCAAGCGCCGGTCGGCGAGGTAGTCGTAGTCGCGGCGGGCGTGCTCTAGTTGCTGCAGGTCCAGTTCGACCACCTGCCGGCAGGCTTCACGACCGGCTTCGAACAGCAGACGCCCGTGCGGGTCGACCACCGCGCTGCCGCCGGCGAATACCAGGCCGTCATCGCCTGGGCCGACGCGGTTGACCATCAGCGCGAAGGCCTGGTTTTCCTGGGCGCGGGCCATGATCGCGGTGCGATGCACCGGGCCGTAGGGGTCCATGTTGCCGTTGGTTACCACGATCAGGTCGACGCCCAGTTGCGCCAGGGCGCGGCTGCTTTCTGGCAGCTCGATGTCGTAGCAGATCAGCAGGCCGATGCGCAGGCCTTTCCAGCTCACCGTGGTGTAGCGATCGCCAGGCTCGAACAGGCCGCGTTCCGAGGGCCAGAGGTGGGTCTTGCGGTAGCGCAGGGCGATGCCTTCGGGGGTGAGCAGCAGCGAGGTGTTGTAGAAGCGGTCTTCGGCTTTTTCGGCCAGGCCGATCACCACCGCGACCCCGCGTTCGCGTACCGCTTGCAGCACGGCCTGGACGCTGGGGCCGTCCACGCTTTCGGCAACCTCGGGCAACTGCGCGGCGCTGGCAAAACCCATCAACTGGGTTTCCGGGAACACCAGCAGGTCGGTGTCGGCTGCACAACCGGCAATGGCTTCCAGGGTGCGTTGCAGGTTGTAGGTGGTATCGCCGTCGCGGCCGGCGAGTTGTATCAGTTCGATCTTCATCGGGGTTCCTTGCGTGGGGCTGGAACCGAGTATGCGGCGCGACGGCGTGGGCGGTAATCACGTTGATGGAGTAACCCTGAATGGGTAATGGCGCTCAGATCTCCCGTTCAACAAAGGCGAAGTCGTCGTCGATCAACTGCTGCAGGTACTCATCGAAGCTCTCGGCAATCACTTCATAGCTGTCCGGGTCGTGCAGGTAGCGCAGCACCTGGCCGACGGTGCCGCCGGCGGCGGGGTTGAAGTCGATGTACAGCTTCGAGGTGCCGCCGTTGTTCATGCAGTGGGAGAAGCACAGGCGCTGGTTCATGCCCAGGTCGATGTCGATGCCCGGGCCGACGGTTTCCGGGTATTCGTCCAGGAAGTCGCCGTAGATGCCGCGAATGCTATCGGTATAACCTCTGGCGTCTTCGAGGACCTGCTCGGCGGCGCTGAGGTAGTAGGGGTACTCGAACACGTCCGAACCGAGGATCAGGACGATGACTGTGCCGCCTGGGTAGTCACGGAAATGGGTACCGTCGATATGGCCGAGCAGTTCCAGCAGGCTTGCGGGACACAGCGGGTAATGGTTACTGAGCTTCTGCAAGGCTTCGGCCGAGGCGCCGTGGGTGAGGTTCAACTGCTCAAGCGACTCGCTTGGCAGCGCCTGACGCAGGCCGGTGAGGTACGTGGTGACGAGGGACATGAGGGGCGGTTCCTTCCTGAAAGAGCACAGATGATAGCCAGGCTGGCGTAAATTCACCGGGATTGCGAGCGCTGCACGCTCGATCGCGGGCAAGACCCGCTCCCACAGGGTTTGTGCAAGACCTGTGGGAGCTGGCTTGCCAGCGATGCGGCCGGTGGGCCAGCTTTAGTGCGGCGCTCTTCCAAGCCCTTCTATCATTCGCATAGAATGATAGAAATTCTCATTTGCTCTTCGAGTCGCCATGACCGATTCCAACCCCGCCCTGCGTCAGCAGGTCAGCCACCTCTACCGGGCTCATCACCGCTGGCTGACCGGCTGGCTGCGCCCGCGGGTGGAATGCCAGGACCTGGCCGCCGACCTGGTGCAGGATGTGTTCGTCCGCGTGCTCAGCGCCGACGATGCCAGTGACCGCCTGCGCGCCGTGCGCGAACCCCGGGGCTACCTGGCGACCATCGCCCGGCGCTTGATGATCGATCATTTTCGCCGCGCGCGGCTCGAGCGCGCCTGGCTGCAGGCGCTGGCCGAGCAGCCCGAAGCCCTGGACATCTCCGCCGAAGCCCGGGCCATCCTGCTGGAAACCCTGTGCGAGCTGGACGGCATGCTTGCCGGCCTCGGCGCCCGGGTGCGCAAGGCTTTTCTGCTTTCGCAACTGGACGGCATGACCTACAAGGCCATCGCCGAAACCCTTGGCATCTCGGTGGTTACGGTCAACCGCGACATCGCCAAGGCCCTGCACCATTGCACGCTGTACAGCCTGCAACACGAGGTCGACTGATGGCCGCCCTGGACTCGCGCCAGCTCGCCGCCCTCGAGCAGGCCGCCGCCTGGCGTGCGCGCCTCGGTGATGAAAGCGCCGGCAGCGCCGAACACGCCGCCTGGCACGCCTGGATGCAGGCCGACGAGCAGCACCGCTGGGCCTGGCAGCAGGTCGAACGGGTGCAGCAACGCCTGCAGCAGATGCCCACGCGCCTGGCCGGGCGCACCCTGGAACTGGCCGGCCAGCAGCCGGCGCTGGGCCGTCGTGGTGTACTCAAGGGGCTGGTACTGATGGCCGGTGCCGGTGGGCTGGGCTGGAGCGGCTATCAGCAGGCGCGCCAAGGCCCCTGGTTCGCCGATTACCACACCCGTACCGGCGAACGCCTGAGCCTGACCCTGGACGATGGCAGCCAGGTCCAGCTCAACACCGCCAGCGCCCTGGACGTACGTTTCGACCCTCAGCAGCGCCTGCTGGTGCTGCGCGACGGCGAGGTGCTGATCACTACCGCCAAGGACCCGGCCAATCGACCCTTCCGGGTACAAACCCGTCACGGCACGCTGCAGGCGCTGGGCACGCGTTTCTCGGTGCTGGCCGGCGAAAACACCACGCGCCTGGCCGTATTCGAAAGCCGTGTGCAGGTGCTGCCGGGCGAGCAGGGTGGCGGCGCGCTGCTGGAGGCCGGAGAGCAATGCCGTTTTGCCAACCCGGCGCTGGTGCTCAGTTCGCCGCTGGAAACCAACCTGGACGCCTGGAGCAAAGGCCTGCTGATCGCCAACGAGCAGTACCTGGGGGCGTTTGTCGCCGAGCTGGCGCGCTACCGCCGTGGCTGGTTGCGCTGCGCGCCGGAAGTGGTGGGGCTGCGCATCAGCGGCACCTTCAGGCTCGACGACCCGGCGCAGATCTTCCGCGCCCTGGAAAGCACGCTACCGGTAACGGTCAGCCAGCGCACGCCGTATTGGGTGACGGTAAAGGCACGCCAGTAAAAGTATTTTTCATGCAAATGATATTAATTCGTCTTGTCGTTCGACTTATGGAAGGCAGGCCCACTGCCTGAATGCCAACCAGAAGAGAACGCATCGAATGAGAACCCGCCGGATTCACCACGCCCTGCGCTGTTGCGCGCTGTTGTTGCCCTTGAGCAT